>BFBZ01000029.1_pt122 | contig 14247 bp, 18 predicted proteins | sample 1888401 | NCBI WGS metagenome assembly BFBZ01 (sample SAMD00112614, study PRJDB3348) | symbiont metagenome | host: Chara braunii | reverse complement strand
GGACCATCAGCCGGTCAGCCGCGCCGAAGCCGAAGCCCTGTTCCAGATCAATGACGCTGCGACCGAGCGCATGGACGACGGCCGCTTCGACGACCTGTTCGCCAAGGCCATCGTGCATCACGCCGCGTCGTCCTCGGGCCTGCCGGTGCCGCCGCGCGCAGTGGCGCTGTCGCCGCAGACCGCGATCGAAAGCTGGGCTCCGACCCAGGCGATCGGCGTCAACATCGAAGTGCTGGAATGGATCGCGGCCCAGTTGCGCGGCAAGCGTCGCCACAACCGTTTGCTGATGTCGGTGGTCGCCACCCTGATCGGCGCGGCCACCACGCTGCCGCTGGCGCATTCGCTGCCGGGTCTGCTCGATCTCGGCATGTAAGATCCGACGAGATTCGCCGCCGCTCTCGGCGCGGCGATACTGAAAGCAAGCGGGCCTCGGTTGATCCAACCGAGGCCCGTTGTTTTTGCAGCGTTGCGTTTTACTGCTTGGCGGTCTTGTCAGGATCGAGGCCGACAGTGCGTCCCGGAAAGCCCGCGACATCGAAGTAGCGCTGTTCCAGCACGCGCTGGAAACGCAGCACCGTGCGCAGTCCATTCGAGCTCGCCGGCGAGGCGAGGGTGCCGGTGTAGGCCTTCGGCGTTGCGCCGTTCGGCATGGTTTCCGTCAGCACCCGTCCGAGCAGCTTGCCTTTCGGTGCGGTCTTCAGGTCCATGATGCGGGCAATGGTCATGCCGACATCGGCGTTGCTCACCGGCAGCACGTTGACGTAACCCGCCTTGAAGTCCGGTCCGATCGCCGCCATGAAGTTCTGGGTATCGGAACGGGCGAAGTTGCCGTGCATGCCCTGGCCCTGCTGCAGGCGGGTGTCGGCGACTTCCACCGTGCAGAGCACCGGCTGGTCGCAGCCTGTCGCATAGGAGCGGAAATTCACCACGATCGAGGGATGCGGCGTCAGCGCCTTGCCATTGAGGCCGACCGAGGAGAGGCGGAGCGTACCACGGATCGGCGCGAGCTCGTCATTGACGAAGATGCCGCTGACATAGTCCTGCGCCAGCAGCGCATCCACCACGCGCCGTGCCAGCTTGCGGTCGTTGTTGGGGAGATAGATCAGGTCGGATCCGCCATTGGCCGCGATAATGATCTCCGGCTTGGCGGGATCCTTGCCGATCAGGCCGTTGCCGAGGCGCGGATAAGCGTCCGAGGCAGTCACCGCGGCGTTCTTGCTGTCGGGATCGAACAGCGGCAGGTCGAGCGCCTTGGCGAGATCGAGCGCGATGAAGCCGGGCGGCAGCGAGCCTTCCTTGACGTCGGCATATTTGCCTTTCGCCGCGGGGCTGGTCGAACTCTCCTTCGAGATGGTCGAGAAGCCATGGTCGGCGGAGACGATGATGTTGGTCGAGCTCTCGAGGCCGAGATCCTTCAATGCCTGGCGCACCTGGCCGAGATTGTCGTCGGCGTTCTTGATCGCCGCCAGCGAGGTCGGGCCGTTGATGCCGGGTGTCACGCTGTTGAGGCTGTCGCCCTGGTTGTGCTGCGAACCGTCGGGATCGCGCGACCACAGCACGATGATGAACGGCCTGTTGCGCGCCTTGAACGTCGGCAGGATCACCTTGGTCACCGCATCGGCGAAGAACTTGCCTTGCGTGACGTTGGCGACCGTGGTGCCCGCGGTCTTGAAATCGCCGGCCTTGCCGTTGTCGCCGCGCGAGGGCGCGGTGGTCGGCAGACCCGCGTCGGTCAGCGCCTTCNGAGAGAACGGATCTTTTCGGGATCCGGCTCGGGTATCACGACAATATCGAGCGACCGGCCGGATGCGTCCTTGGCTTGCTTGAGGATCTCATAAGTCTCGAACGCCGAGATGCTCCAGGGATCGCTGGTGTTCTTTTTTCGGGGCAGCTGGATAACGACCTGGCCCGGCTTCACGAAGCGGGCCAGCGCGTCGATGTGATAGTCGGTGATATCGGCGCCGCTGACGCCCGGTGCCCAGACCATGCGTTCGGCCCCCAGAGCCGCAAGCAGCAGCCCCTCAATTTCCGCCCTGGTGCGCCGGTTGCGATTGGCTATCACCCAGCTGCTTTCATGAGCGAGCAGCGTTCCCGCACCATCCGTCTCGACACCTCCGCCTTCACCGACGACGCCATTGTCGAACACGCGCAGGCCGAGCCTTTCGGCGACCCGCCGCGCGATACGCTGGTCGTCAGCATACGGCTGCTTGTTGCCCCAGCCGTTGAAATTCAGTTCCGAAATCGCGAGTGCGCCGTCGTCTGAGCGCACGAACGTGGGCCCGGAATCGCGACACCAGAGATCTTCAGTCTCGATCGGCCATACCTCGATCCCTGTACCCAGCATCTGTTGCACGGCCGCAACCCGATCGGGGCGGGCCAGCATCACCACCGGCTCGAACCGCGCGATTGTCGAGGCGATCAGAGCGATGGAGGCACGAACGGCCTCCAGGCCTTTCCTGCTGCCGTAGATCGCCGCGTGCGAGGGCCACTGCATGAAGGTTCGCGCATGCGGATTGGACTCTAGCGGCATCCGGAAGCCGAGGCTGCGCGCCGAGCTGCTCTCCTGATCGCTTCCCGGTTGGGCCGAGACTGGCATGCGTCCAGCAATCATCGACAGCCCCATCACGGCCGTGGTTTTCAGGAGGTCGCGGCGGTCAGCCATGGCGGCAGGCTAGGGACTTCCAGCAGTCGGCACAAGATCGCGGACATGGCGACTTCTGATCGACGCGAAGTTGCGATTAGCTCCGCGCCTTCGCACAGGCTGCCAGCGCGCGGGCACGAGCGGCGGGATGATCGACGATCGGCGCGGGATAGGTCTGTCGAGCATGACGCCGGCGCCGGCCAGCTCCAGCGGCGTGGCGGCCCAAGGCCTTGAAACCTGGCGGTGGGGTTTGACGTATGATGCTGGACGGTGCTGGAACCAGTATCCGCGACCACGGGAGGCAATTTTGAAGCGCTACGCTGTTCTCTATCTTGCCACCCTGGTTGTGCTGGTGCCGATCGATTTTCTGTTCCTGGGTCTGGTCGCCAAGGGCTTTTTTACTTCACAGGTCGGCGACATGCTTGGAACCGTTCGTTTGGCTCCGGCCGTCCTGTTCTATCTGCTCTATGTCGCGGGCATCCTGATCTTCGTCAGCGCGTCGCCGGCCGCAACGATGCAATCGAGTTTGCTGTATGGCGCCTTGTTCGGATTGTTCTGTTATGCGACGTTCGAATTGACGGCGCTGTCGCTGCTGAAACACTGGACCTGGCCGGTGGTGGTGGTCGATGTCTCCTGGGGAACGTTCGTCACTGCGGTGGCGGCGACGCTGGGACTGCTGATTGCCGACTGGATCGTGCCGCGCGCGTGAGCGGATGCGCGCTTCATTCGGAGAAGTTCTCTGATGTAGGATGGGTTGAGCTCTTGCGAAACCCATCATCCTGCCGTTCGTCATCAGAACTGTTGCCGCTGTCTCAGCAGCGGGAGATGCGATGGGTATCGCTGCGCTCCACCCATCCGGCACTGCCGACTGGATCACGCCCGAGCATGAGAGACGGGCTTAGTGTCCCAGCGCCCAATCGACCGCCGCGTGGGCGTGGAGGGTGGTGGTGTCGAACAGCGGAACGGAACTATCTTCCGCACCGACCAGCAGCATGATTTCCGTGCAGCCGAGGATGATCGCCTCGGCGCCGCGCGCCACCAGGCGGGCCATGATATCCCGATACGCGGCGCGCGAACCTGACCGGACGTCTCCGGCGACCAGTTCCTTGTAGATGATCTCATGCACGACGGCGCGATCGGCGGTGTCGGGAATGATTACATCGAGCCCGAATTTGTCGGTCAGACGGGCCTTGTAGAAGTCCTGCTCCATGGTGAAGGCAGTGCCGAGCAGGCCGACGCGGTGATATCCGGCGGCTGCGATGGTTTCGCCTGTCGGATCCGCGATGTGGAGCAGGGGGATGCTGGTTCCGGCGGCGACCGCATCGGCCATCCGGTGCATGGTGTTGGTGCAGATGACAACGAAGTCGGCGCCGCCGCGTTCGAGCCGCTGCGCGGCCTCGATCATCTCGACGGTCAGCGCGCTCCAGTCGCCGGCGTGCTGGAGACGTTCGATGTCGCCGAAATCGACCGAGTACATCAGGCTGCGGGCGGAATGCACGCCGCCGAGACGTTCGCGCATCTCCTGATTGATGATGCGGTAATATTGGGCCGAGCTTTCCCAGCTCATGCCGCCGATCAAGCCGATTGTCCTGGTCTGCATGGGGCCCGCCGCGTGAGGGATCACGTTGGCCGAACGATAGAGGGCGCGAAGGGGACAATCAAAAGCAATCGAGGGCCCGGGTGCAAAACAAAGGCCGCTGTCGCGGCCCTTGTCGAGCTCATTGGTGCCGGCGGGCCGGCATTATTTCGGCTGTGGCACGATCCGGATATAGGGCTTCGGCGATTGCCATCCCTGCGGGTAGATCGTCTTGGCTTCGTCGTCGCTGACGGAGCCGGCGATGATGACGTCCTCGCCCTGTTTCCAGTTCGCGGGCGTGGCGACACGGTGCTTGGCCGTGAGTTGCAGCGAGTCGATCACCCGGATGATCTCATCGAAATTGCGGCCGGTGGTCATCGGGTAGGCCAGCGCCAGCTTGATCTTCTTGTCCGGGCCGATGACGAATACGGTGCGCACGGTGGCGTTGTCGGCCGCGGTGCGGTTGGCGGCGTCGCCGGCCGTATCCGCCGGCAGCATGTTGTAGAGTTTCGAGACCTTGAGATCGGTGTCGCCGATCATGGGGTAGTTCGGGGCCGTACCCTGGGTCTCGCGGATGTCTTCCGACCACAGCGCATGCCGGGCCACCGGATCGACGCTCAATCCGATCAGCTTGACGCCGCGTTTGTCGAACTCTCCTTTCAGCCGGGCGAGGGTGCCAAGCTCGGTGGTGCACACCGGGGTGAAGTCCTTGGGATGCGAAAACAGCAGTGCCCAGCTACCGCCGATCCAGTCGTGAAACCGGATGGGGCCGTCGGTGGTTTCAGCCTCGAAATCCGGCGCGGTTGCGCCGATTTGCAGTGTCATGTCCGCCTCCTTCTGTATGGACCGAATCTCAGAACTTGGTATAAGCCGCGCGCGCGATGCGCGGAACGGTTTCGCGAAAAGGACAAGATCCTTATCGGCCTGCGACAGTTTGGCAGCATCGGGCCTCTGTTGTGGCTCCGATGAACGGAAATTCATCCCCCTTCACGAACCTGTTTGGGATGCCCCGATTTTACCGCACCCGCGCCCTGCCGCCGCCGGACGGCGTTGCGATGGGATCGGGGTGGTGATGAACCTGGCCCGCGCCGAGTGCGACCAATCTACACCATGTCGAAATGAAGCGTTTGAAAATACGCTTTTTTAACTTTTGATTCACGGCCGCATGAAAATGCTGGTTTCCGACCAACCAACGAGAAGTGTGATGTCTGCCCCTGCTGGAACTCTGACCGACCTGATCCGTACCATCGAAACCTCGCCGATCGTCGACCGCGACACGACGGCGCAGGCGCTGGCTTTTGTCCGCGATGGTGTTCTCACCGGAGAGGGACCCACCGCAGCCGGGCGTGTTCATTTCTCCCGTTCGCTCGATCTTGACGATGCCGAATGGTGTGCCCGTATCCTCACCGCCGCGGCGCTGGACCATCAGCCGGTCAGCCGCGCCGAAGCCGAAGCCCTGTTCCAGATCAATGACGCCGCGACCGAGCGGATGGACGACGGCCGCTTCGACGACCTGTTCGCCAAGGCCATCGTGCATCATGCTGCTTCGTCCTCGGGCCTGCCGGTGCCGCCGCGCGCAGTGGCGCTGTCGCCGCAGACCGCGATCGAGAGCTGGGCGCCGACCCAGGCGATCGGCGTCAACATCGAAGTGCTGGAATGGATCGCCGCCCAGATGCGCGGCAAGCGTCGCCACAACCGCTTGCTGATGTCGGTGGTTGCCACCCTGATCGGCGCGGCCACCACGCTGCCGCTGGCGCATTCGCTGCCGGGGCTGCTCGACCTCGGCATGTAGGATCCGACGATATTCGCCACCGCTTTTTGAGCGGCGAGACTGAAAGCAAACGGGCCTCGGTTGATCCAACCGAGGCCCGTTGTTTTTGCAGTGTCGCGTTTACTGCTTGGCGGTCTTGTCCGGGTCGAGGCCGACGGTGCGTCCGGGAAAGCCTGCGACATCGAAGTAGCGCTGTTCCAGCACGCGCTGGAAACGCAGCACCGTGCGCAGGCCGTTCGAGCTCGCCGGCGAGGCGAGGGTGCCGGTGTAGGCTTTCGGCGTCGTGCCGTTCGGCATGGTTTCCGTCATCACCCGTCCGAGCAGCTTGCCTTTCGGGGCCGTCTTCAGGTCCATGAGGCGGGCAATGGTCATGCCGACGTCGGCGTTGCTCACTGGCAGCGCGTTGACATAACCCGCCTTGAAGTCCGGTCCGATCGCCGCCATGAAGTTCTGGGTGTCGGAACGGGCGAAGTTGCCGTGCATGCCCTGGCCCTGCTGCAGGCGGGTGTCGGCGACTTCCACGGTGCAGAGCACCGGCTGGTCGCAGCCTGTCGCATAGGAGCGGAAGTTCACCACGATGGAGGGATGCGGCGTCAGCGCCTTGCCGTTGAGGCCGACCGAGGAGAGGCGGAGCGTGCCGCGGATCGGCGCCAGTTCGTCATTGACGAAGATGCCGCTGACATAGTCCTGCGCCAGCAGCGCATCGACCACGCGCCGCGCCAGCTTGCGGTCGTTCTTGGGGAGATAGATCAGGTCGGATCCGCCGTTGGCTGCGATGATGATCTCCGGCTTGGCGGGATCCTTGCCGATCAGGCCGTTGCCGAGGCGCGGATAGGCGTCTGCGGCAGCCACTGCGGCGTTCTTGCTGTCGGGATCGAACAGCGGCAGGTCGAGCGCCTTGGCGAGATCGAGCGCGAGGAACCCGGGCGGCAGCGAGCCTTCCTTGACGTCGGCATATTTGCCCTTCGCCGCCGGGCTGGTCGAACTCTCCTTCGAGATGGTCGAGAAGCCATGGTCGGCCGAGACGATGATGTTGGTCGAATTCTCCAGGCCGAGATCCTTCAACGCCTGGCGCACCTGGCCGAGATTGTCGTCGGCATTCTTGATCGCCGCGAGCGAGGTCGGGCCGTTGATGCCGGGCGTCACGCTGTTGAGGCTGTCGCCCTGGTTGTGCTGCGAGCCATCCGGATCGCGCGACCATAGCACGATGATGAACGGCTTGTTGCGGGCCTTGAACATCGGCAGGATCACCTTGGTGACCGCGTCGGCGAAGAACTTGCCTTGGGTAACGTTGGCGACCGTGGTGCCCGCGGTCTTGAAATCGCCCGCCTTGCCGTTGTCGCCACGCGAGGGGGCTGTCGTCGGAAGGCCGGCGTCGGTCAGCGCCTTCTTCATATCGTCGGTCAGCGGTACGCCCGAGGCGCTGCCGGTCTGGTCGTCGATGATGATGGTCTTGCCGGTGCGCTCGTTGTGATCGAACATCAGCGTCGGGCCGAGCTTGCCGACCGCCGCGGTCGAGTAGCCGGCGCCGCGCGCCATCTTCAGGATGGTCTCTTCGTTGAGATAGTTGCCGCCGAAATGATCGTCGATGTCGCCGAGCACCGGATCGTTTTCGATGAACGGCGTGGTGCTGCCGGCAGCCGGGCCGACCGGATAACCGGTGTTGATGGTGTTGCTGAAGATGCCGGTGTCGCCGAGATAGTGCCCGGTCGACATGCCCGACGCGTTCGGCATGGTGAAGGTGGGGAACAACGAGTGCGAATTGGTGAAGTTGATGCCCTTGTCACGGATCGCGGCCATGGTCGGCGCGGTCTCAGAGGTGACTTTCAGCGCCCGCAGGCCGTCCGGAACGAACAAAATGACGTTTCGGGGCTGGTTATTCTCAGCGAGGGCGGCGGTCGCAGACAACGCCAAAAACCCCACGGAAAGGGCCGTGATCAAGGTGCGCATCAAAATCTCTTTTCCGGTTGAAAGCGTTTCAGGGTATAAATTTCCAGTGCGACGGAATTGTTACAGGCGCGGCCCCGTGCCAGATTGACGGTTCTGCCAAGAGTTATCCACAGACCGGGTCATAAGAAACAGCTCATGTTCAAACGAATCCTGATCGCCAATCGCGGCGAGATCGCCTGTCGCGTCATCAAAACTGCTCGCCGGATGGGGATCGAGACCGTCGCCGTCTATTCCGAGGCGGACAAGGATGCGGTTCATGTGGAAATGGCCGACGAAGCGGTCCTGATCGGCCCGCCAGCCGCGGCGGAAAGTTATCTGGTGATCGAGAAGATCGTCGAGGCCTGCCGCAAGACCGGGGCCGAGGCGGTGCATCCGGGATACGGCTTCCTGTCCGAGCGCGAGGCATTCCCGCGGGCGCTGGCGGCGGCGGGGGTGGTCTTCATCGGTCCCAATCCCGGCGCAATCGCGGCGATGGGCGACAAGATCGAATCCAAGAAGGCGGCGGCAAAGGCCAACGTCTCGACGGTGCCCGGTCATCTCGGCATCATCGAGGATGATAGCCATGCGGTGACCATCGCCGACGAGATCGGCTATCCGGTGATGATCAAGGCCTCCGCCGGCGGTGGCGGCAAGGGCATGCGCATCGCCCACAGCAAAAGCGAGGTCGCGGAGGGCTTCAAGCTGGCGCGCGCTGAGGCAAAGGCATCGTTCGGCGACGACCGGGTGTTCATCGAGAAGTTCATCGTCGATCCCCGGCACATCGAAATCCAGGTGCTGGGCGACAAGCATGGCAACGTGATCTATCTCGGCGAACGCGAGTGCTCGGTGCAGCGGCGCAACCAGAAGGTCATCGAAGAGGCGCCGTCGCCGCTGCTCGACGAAGCCACCCGCCGCAAGATGGGCGAACAGGCGGTGGCGCTGGCCAAGGCCGTGAATTACGACTCCGCCGGCACGGTGGAATTCGTCGCCGGCCAGGACAAGAGTTTCTATTTCCTTGAGATGAATACGCGCTTGCAGGTCGAGCATCCGGTCACCGAGCTTGTCACCGGCATCGATCTGGTCGAGCAGATGATCCGCGTCGCCGCCGGCGAAAAGCTGGCCATCGCGCAAAAGGACGTGACGCTGAAGGGATGGGCGGTGGAATCCCGCGTCTATGCCGAGGATCCGTTCCGCAATTTCCTACCCTCGATCGGACGCCTGGTGAAATACCGTCCGCCGGCGGAAGCGAGCCATGACGGCATCACGGTGCGCAACGACACCGGCGTCGAGGAAGGCGGCGAGATCTCGATCTTCTATGATCCGATGATCGCCAAGCTCGTCACCCACGGCCCGTCGCGGGCAGCCGCGATCGAGGCCCAGTCGAGCGCGCTCGACGCGTTCTATATCGACGGCATCCGCCACAACATTCCGTTTCTGTCGGCGCTGATGCATCATCCGCGCTGGCGCAAGGGCGACCTGTCAACTGGCTTCATCGCCGAGGAGTTTCCGCAGGGGTTCAGCGCCCGTGCGCCGGAAGGCAATGCCGCGCGCTGCATTGCCGCAGTCGGGGCTGCGGTCGATCATGTGCTGGGCGAACGCAAGCGGCAGATCTCCGGACAGATGAACGGCCGCGCGGTGTCGCGCGAGCGCCGGCGTGCAGTGTGGCTCGGCGAGCAGGAGATCCTGCTGGAGATCGCCCGCGACGGCGAGGCGATCGCGGTGCGTTTTGTCGAGGCCGACGGGACGCTTGGCCAGCCGCATCATCTCGTTTCCGACTGGAAGCCCGGCGAGGGCGTCTGGCACGGGACCCTCGATGGGCTGGCAATCGCCGTGCAGGTCCGCACCAAGCCGAACGGTTTCCGGTTGGCGCATCAGGGTTACGACGTGCCGGTCAGCGTCTTCACTGAAAGCGAGGCCAGGGCCGCGCGGCTGATGCCGGTGAACACCAGTGCCGACAGCGGCAAGAAGCTTTTGTGTCCGATGCCGGGCCTCGTGATTTCGATCGACGTCACGGAGGGACAGGAGATCAAGGCCGGCGAAACGCTTGCCGTGGTCGAGGCGATGAAGATGCAGAATGTGCTGCGCGCGGAGCGGGACGGCACGGTCAAATCGATCCACGCCAAGGCGGGCGCGACGCTTGCGGTGGACGCCCTGATCCTCGAGTTCGCGTGAGGCGGCGATGATTGCTCAGGAGCGGCGCGAGGCCTTCCGCGCGGTGCTGTCGGGACAGAAGGTGATCCGGCCCGGCTCGGTCTACGATGCCGTGTCGGCGCGCATCGCCGAAGACCTCGGCTTCGAGATCGGCATTCTCGGTGGCTCTGCGGCGTCGCTGGCGATCCTGGGCGATCCGGACCTGGTGCTGATCACGCTGACCGAACTCGCCGAGCAGGTGCGGCGTATCACCCGCGCGGGACGCCTGCCTGTGCTGGTGGATGCGGACCACGGCTACGGCAATGCGCTGAACGTACGCCGTACCGTGCAGGAGCTGGAGGCCGCGGGCGCCGCGGCACTGACCATCGAGGATACGCTGCTGCCGCAAGCCTATGGCGAGGCCAAGCCGCAACTGATCTCGATCGAAGAGGGCGTCGGCAAGATGAAAGCGGCGCGCGACGGTCGCAACGATCTGTCGCTGGTGATCTTCGGACGCACCGGCGCCGCGTCGATCAGCGGCATCGATGATACGGTCGCACGGGCGAAGGCCTATGAGACGGCGGGCGTCGATGCACTGTTCTTCACCGGCATCAAGACCCGCGCCGAGGTGCAGGCGATCGCGGCTGTCACCAAACTTCCGATCATGCTCGGCACGGTCGACGGCGATCTCGATGATGATGCGTTCCTGGCCAGCCAGCGGGTGCGGATTGCCAACCAGGGCCATGCGCCGATCGCTGCCGCAACGCAAGCGGTCTATGCCACGCTGAAGGCGTTGCGCGATGGTACGCGTCCGAAAGAGCTGCAGGGATTGCCGTCTGGCGAATTGACGACACGGGTGATGCGCGAGAGCGTCATGAAGCAGCGCATCGCCGACATGCTCGGGTTGAAACGATAATTTTGTTCGCCGACATCGCAGCTCTCCGGCCGGGGATTTTTCAATGAGCCAAGCCGGTCATGTCATTCGTCATGTCGTCATCCGCGGCCGTGTTCAGGGCGTCGGTTACCGGGCATGGGTCGACCACACCGCGCGCCAGCGCAAGCTCGAGGGCTGGGTGCGCAACCGGCGCGACGGTTCGGTCGAGGCGGTGTTTGCCGGGCCTGCTGGCGATGTGGCGCAGATGATTTCCGACTGCCGCCGCGGCCCGACGCTGGCGCGGGTCGACGACATCGCGGATCAGCCCGGAACCTTGGACACGCTGAAGCTGCGTCCATCCGGCACGGGGTTCGCCTTTCTCCCAACGCTCTGATCGTCCGTGAGGCCGCGTTGACAGCGCTGCCCGGCCGCCTATATTGCTCTTCAATATGCGAAAAAATTTTCGCAATCCGAAAAATGTGTAGCTACCAATTGGTGGCGTTCGGAAGACGGGAGGTTCAGCCATGGCGGAGACCCGGCCTCGGGCGAAGGCAAAGAGAGCGGACAAGGCGCTCGCGGCGCGTCGCAGCGCTGACCGTGCGTCGAAGGCCGACGGGCTGCGCAGCACGGTTCAGTCGCTCGCCAAGGGCTTCAAGATCCTGGAGGCGTTTACCGCCGAGAATCATGAGATGACGCTGAGCGAGATTGCAGCGGAGGCGGTTCTCGATCCCGGCACCACCTTTCGCATGCTCAATACACTGGTCGATCTTGGCTACGTCGCCCGCGTTCCGGACAGCCGCCGCTTTGCGCTGACGCTCAAGACCCTCGATCTCGGCTTCCATGCCATCGCGCGCAAGGATCTGCGGGCGGTGGTGCGCCCGGTGCTGCGGGCACTGGTCAATGACGTCAATGAGGCGGCGAGCTTTGCAATCCTCAACGGCGCCGAGGCGCTTTACATCGAGCGTGTTCGCGCCGGCATTGCTCGTCTCGGCGTCGATATCCGAATCGGCACCACTGTGCCGGCGCACCAGAGCGTCATCGGCCACAGCATGCTGGCCTATCTGCCGCCCGAGCACCTGGAACGGCTGGCGGCCATCCCGCCGCGCGAGACCCTCGCGGCGATCCGGAAGATCGGGTGGGAAGATATCGGGCCCTCGCTCGCGGCCATCCGTCGCGACGGCTATGCGTTGCGGGATTCCACGCTCAGTGAAGGCCTGCGCATTCTGGCGGTGCCGGTGCTGGATCCCGACAATCTCGCGATCGGGGCCATCAGCATCGCCGCGCCGGCGGGCCGGATTTCGTCCGACGACTTCCGCGCCCGCGCCCTCGATCCGCTGCGCGCGGCGGCGCGGGATATCGCACGAGCGCTGGAAGCCGGCGGCAGCATCGGCAGCAGCTCCTAGCTCGCTATTGCATCGTGAACAGCAACAAACGGGGCGGCGAACGTCGTCGCAATGCCGCGGGACAAACAGACAGCGCCAAGCTGTGCGGAGGGATGGCATGTTGAATCCGACGATGTCGCAGGAGAGGCAACTGAGCGCGGCCGATATCAGCGCGCGCCTCGAACGGTTGCCGATCACCCGCAGGCTGTCGGTGACCCGGCTGATCATCGGCGCCGCAACCTTCTTCGATGCCTATACGGTTCTCGCCATTGCGTTCGCGATGCCTGTACTGGTGCGGGAATGGAAGCTGACGCCGGCTGAAGTCGGAATGATCCTGTCCTTCGGCTACCTCGGGCAGTTGATCGGCGCGATCTTCTTCGGCTGGCTGGCGGAGCGGATCGGACGGCTGCGCGTGCTGCTGCTGACCATCGTCGTGTTCGTCGCCATGGATATCGCCTGCCTGTTTGCCTGGAGTGCGACGTCGATGATCGTGTGCCGTTTCCTGCAGGGCATCGGCACCGGTGGCGAAGTGCCGGTGGCGAGCGCTTATGTCAACGAGTTGATCGGCTCCCGGCGCCGCGGACGTTTCTTCCTGCTCTACGAGGTGATCTTTCCGATCGGCCTGATGTTCGCAGGCATTGTCGGCACTTTTTTCGTTCCGACGTATGGCTGGAAGGCGATGTTCATCGTCGGCCTCGTTCCGGCGGTCCTGATGATCCCATTGCGCTGGTTCATGTCGGAATCGCCGCGCTGGCTTGCGTCCAAGGGGCGGTTGGGCGAGGCCGATGCCATCGTGGCCGAGCTGGAGCGTGCAGCGCAGGCGGAGGGCAAGCCCCTGGCGCCGCCGGTGGCCGTCACGGTGCAGGCTGGAGGGCGGCGCGACAGTAACTGGCGCGAACTGTTCCAGGGCATCTATCGGCGGCGCACCCTGACGATCTGGGCGCTATGGTTCTGCGTCTACATGGTCGCCAATGGTCTCGTCACCTGGCTGCCGACGCTCTACCGCGAAGTCTTCAAGCTGCCCCTGCAGACCAGTCTTGCCTACGGCTTCACGACGTCGGCCTGCGGCGTCGTCGCATCGATCGTGTGTGCCTTCCTGATCGACAAGGTTGGCCGCAAGCGCTGGTACATCTCCGCCTTCCTCCTTGGCATGCTGCCGCTGCTGGTGCTGGCGTGGCTTGGGGCCGATGCCCCGACGCATGTGCTGGTGCTGGCGACGACTGCGTATGCGATCGTCCAGACCATCGCTTTTTCACTCTACCTGTATTCGGCGGAACTTTACCCGACGCGGTTGCGGGCGCTTGGCACCGGGTGCGGCAGTGGCTGGCTGAGACTGGGCTCGTCGGCCGGTCCGTTCGTGATCGGTGTCGTGGTCACGGACTCCGGCATCGGAACCGTATTCGCCGTTTTCGCCGGCGTACTTGCCGTCGGTGCACTGGTCACGGCTTTGTTTGCGATCGAGACCGCCGGACAGCCGCTTGAAACGTTGTCGCCCTGATCGTCGCATCGACCACGCCATTGGACGTTCATCCAGACCCGGAGCTTGCCCATGACCTCTCGCATCGACGCATGGACCCACATTTTCCCGCCGGCCTATTTCGCCCGGCTGCAGACCATCGCCTCGGCCGCTGGGCCATTGAAACGCTGGATGGAGCTCACATCGCTCTACGATCTCGAGCAGCGGTTCCGGCTGATGGACGCTTTCGACGGCTACAGCCAGATTCTGACACCGTCGATGCCGCCGATCGAGGATATCGCCGAAGGCCAGGCGGCGGTGGATCTGATGCGGCTGATGAACGACGGCCTGGCCGCACTGGTGACGCGGCATCCCGACCGCTTTCCGGCCTTTGCCGGCGGGCTGTCGCTGCTCGATCCGGACGCGGCCGTGGCCGAGGTGGACCGCGCACGCGCGCTCGGCGCCATCGGATTTCAGATCTGCACCCA
>BFBZ01001637.1_pt1 | contig 14270 bp, 7 predicted proteins | sample 1888401 | NCBI WGS metagenome assembly BFBZ01 (sample SAMD00112614, study PRJDB3348) | symbiont metagenome | host: Chara braunii | reverse complement strand
CCATCTGCCCCGCAGCATCCACTGCTCCTGCCAGTGATCGGTGAAAAGATCGCATCGCCCGGGCACGACACCATCTACCACACCATCGGCGACTTCAAATTGCTGAACCAGTATGGCGATACCATCTCGGGCAAAACCACGGAGGGAAAGATCTACGTAGCCGATTTCTTTTTTGCTACCTGCCAGAGCATCTGCCCGCGGATGAGCTCACAGCTGGTAAGGGTGCAGGAAGTTTTCAAGGCTGATCCTAAATTCATGATCCTGTCTCATACCGTGAACCCTATGCACGACACCGTGCAGGTGCTCTACGAATACGCGAAAGGCTATGGCGCCCTGAAAAACAAATGGCATTTTCTCACCGGTCAGAAAAAATATATTTACGACCTGGCCAAAGACAGCTACCTGGTGAACGCCCTGCAGGATGATGGCAGCGCCGAAGGCTTCCTGCACAGCGAGCTGTTTGTGCTGGTGGACGCCCAGAAACGCATCCGCGGCACCTACGACGGCACCGACAGCACAGACGTAGACCGGCTGATAAAAGATGTGAAGCTGCTGGAAACGGAATAACAAAACAATTTCTTTACAACCAGCCATACAGGATATGAAAGCGCAACAGGCATCATGCAGCATTCTTTCCTGGCTTATTGCCTTGTCCCTTGTGCCCCTTATGTCACAGGCGCAGATCGGTGCCGAAGCGCAGGGTGGAAAATTCACTACCTGGTGTGCCTTGGGCATAGATTATGAATTGTCGGCACGCTGGACCTCCGTCACCGATCTTGGCTACGGCCGGCATAGCGACCCTGACAACGCGCTGCTGCTGAAACGCCAGGGCCTTAACGTGATCACGCAGGATTTTATCCGCAGGGTCAATAGCCACTGGCGCTTTGCCCTGTCGGCAGGCTATTGGCGGCGGAATGCGTATAGCGAAGATACGCCTTACAACGCAAGACCTTTTCCCTATGAGTTCCGCAACGAGCTCAGACCTTACCAGCGCTTGTACTACGACCACCAGGTCCGGAACCTGAAGATCACGCACACGTTGAGAGCGGACGAGCGCTTCTATTACGACCAGGACTTTCATGGCCCCTGGACCACGCCTTTCGAATTCAGGGCCCGTTATATGGTAAATGTCAAGATCCCACTCGGGCAAAATGGCAGGCACTGGATCATTCCCAACGATGAAGTACTGAGCGCCATTGACCAGTATGCCACAGTCATTGCGCAGCAAAAAGGGGGAAAATGGTCACCGTACCAACTCACTGAAAACCGGCTGTCGCTCTACTATCGCCATTCGTTCCGGGAACAGCGTATCGATATCGATATCGGCCTTATGCATCAATATTGGCGCGAAAGACCGGGCCTGTCTCATTTCAATACATCCTACAATATCATGCTGGATGTGATCATCCGCGACCCCTTCAGAAAGAAAAAGGATTGAACAGCCGGACAACCGACAGGCGGTGCGCCCCACTCAGGTAGCGTCATGATAGATGCTTCTGTATTACAAAACGGGTCCTCCTTTCACAGGCTCCAGTATCTAAGGAAATCTATCTCCACAAAAAAGGCCGTTAGTTTACTAACGACCTTTTCCTGTTGACGTTGAAGTCATTATTTCAGCAGGGTCACCTGCCCGAGTTTTTCGTAATACTTTTTGTTGTTATCCATAAAGGTCACTTTCCAAACGTATACATCCTGTTTCAGTAATTCACCGGAGTTGTTCTTGGAGCCTTTCCAGCCTGTATTGACATCCCTTGTCTGGAAGATCATCTCACCCCACCTGTCGAACACCTGGATGGTGACCGTAGAGAAATCGACTCCGGTTGGCGGCAGGCTGATGTAAAACACGTCGTTCAAACCATCATGGTTGCCTGGCGTAAAGGCGTTTGGCACATACAATACCACATCCGGGTTGATGGTGATCTGCGCAGAAAGACTATCCTGGCAGCCTTCAGGGCTGGTAGCGATAAGCGTGGCCATATACTGCCCTGTTTCAGGGTACATATATACAGGGCTCACGTCCGTGCTGGTAGAGCCATTACCAAAGTTCCAGCTGTAAGTATTGTTGCTCAGGTTAGTTGTATGGTTTGTAAAATGTACTTCGGATGCCACAATGGTGGTGATCTGCGGAGAGGCGTCAAAGCGCGCTTCCGGCACAGCGTAGTTGGTGATAAGGTATGCCACCAGGGCAGTGTCTTTACAACCCACATTGTCTGTGTAGTAGAAGGTAGCCTGGTATGTACCCGGCACAGAGTATGTATTGCTCACCGAGAGGCCGTTGGCCTGTGTACCATTTCCAAAATCCCAACGGCCGGTACCTGTGTTCACAGAGCTTGTATAGAACGCCACGTTGAGCGGGTAGTTACAGCCCGATTGCTTGTCACTCAGGGCATTTACCACCGGTTTAGGATTTACCAGGATCGATATGGAGGCATTATCAGGGCAAAGGCTCGGTGTGGTGGCAGATTGCGTATGGTACTGCACCGTAAAGGTACCTGCCCCGGCCTGTGAAGGCGTGAAGTTGGTACCTGTCACACCAGGGCCGCTCCATGTACCGCCACTATTCACTGCAAGAGGCTGCAGGTTCATGAGCGGATCATAGATACAGAATGGCCCTGCSCCMCCTGTARGGGTAGCCGCTATAAATTTCTCAACACTCACCGCCGTTGAGGCTGTAGCCGTACATGGCCCGTTTACAAGCGTATACACCAGCGTGTTGCTGCCAACAGCTGCCATCGACGGTGTAAACACACCATTGGCTGTTACGCCTGCGCCCGCCCAGGTACCACCTGCAGGCGTCACGATCATATTTTGAGTTGCAAAATTATCACAGAAAGGTCCTATGGGTGTTACAGTAGGTTGCTGCACACTCGACACGCTGACAGCAAGGGTGGAAGTGCTCGGGCAGAGGGAAGCCGTTGGCGCGGAAGTAGTGCTGTATGTGAGCACAAATGTACCCGCACCGGCGGTCGACGGGTTAAATGTATTGCCGCCGCTTACACCTGAGCCGCCCCATACACCGGTGGTGTATTGCGGAAGTGTCATCAGGTTCACGGTATTGTTGCTCACACACAATGGGCTGATACTACCCGTGATGGTGGACGGCACAAATTTCTCAACGCTCACGGTAGTTGATGCCGTGCGGAGACAGCCTACTGCACCATAAGTATAGCTCACAGTATTGGTACCGATAGAGGCTACAGAAGGTGTGAACACGCCGAGCGTAGACGTAGTCGCTGTTACACTCCAGGTACCGCCTGTAGGGCTAACTGACAGGCTGAAGGCTGGTGTTGTATTACAAACCGGCCCTGCAGGACTGATGGTTGGGGTAACCGGGATAGTGACGTTGATAGTAGATGTAGATGTAGCGCTGCATGATGTGGCGCCGGTGAGGTACGCGCTTACCGAATAAGTAATGTTCGATGGCGGCGTGGCCACAGGGTTCATGATAGTAGGGCTGCTCAGGTAAGAGCTTGGACTCCAGCTGTAAGTAAGAGATGCCGGGTTGAGGGATCCTGCACAGTATCCAAATTTCACATTCGGCCTGGAAGTAGAGGTCATCCAGCTGAAAGAAGCGGGCACAGGCGGGCCACAGGCAGACACCTGGTCGCTGTAGAATACTTTTGATGATATAAACGCCGTGGTGGTGTAAGGCGAGTTGGAGTTGGAGGTCCAGCTGTTTGGCACAAAAGGGTTGGTAGAATAGCAGATCTCCACGATCAGGTTGGATGTACCATCCCAGTCGTATGCAGACTGGAAGTTATGGGTATTCCAGCCGTTCACCACCGTGTATGCCGACACGTTATACACCATTGATAAACCTGTTTCAAACTGGTTGGTGGTTGGCAACGCGTTAAGCGAGGTACACTTAAGGCTGATATTATAGTTCGGGTAGCTGGTGAGACCGTTAATGGTATTGACCATGAACGAAAGGCTGGAGATTTTTCCCGGGCCGATCCCTGCCGCCTGCAGCTCAGACGCCAGGAAGAGAAACTGGTGCCTGGCATTGGTGAAGTAATTGCCATATGGCGCCGGGTATGAAAAGTTCGAATTCACAGCCGTTCCGAAACCTACCTGGGCCTGGCTCGGGCTTGTACAGCCTGAGCTGGAAATACCGCACGAAGTAGGGTTTGAGCCTGCAAACTGCAGACCAAGCTGGGCGCTGTTGCCAAGACAAATAGTTGTACTGGAAGGTGTTGCAGTAAAGGACACAATGATAGGGCTGATCGTAAAGGTGCTGATATACTGGCAAACCCCGTCGGTTACTGTAGCTGTATAACCACCTGCGGCTAAACCGGAAATACTATCGCGGAGCTGCGTGGTGTTTAAAAGCGTATTGTTATAACCACCCACACCTGTTATAGTATAGCTGTATGGCGCCGGCTGGCTGGTGCTCAGATGAATGGCTGCCGTTCCGATGCTGGTTCCAGGGCAGGTGCCGCTGATGCCAGACGCGTAGATATAACCACCCGGGATCTGTGTGAGTGTATAGTTCACAGAGTCGCGGCAACCTTGTGCATTGTTATAGGTCACTGAATATATGCCGCCTACCACGGGGTTGTTGATGGTAATGGAAGAGGATGTGGAGATGGGCGTAGCCGTTGAGCCACTGCCATTGTACCATTGGTAATTGGTGCCGCTTGCCGCACTGATCCATGCCACGCTACCACAGAACGGCGCGTTCATAGACGTGAAGAAGGGCGGCGCCACACCTACAGCTACAGTTCCGGAAGCCGCACCGCAACCCGGCGAGGTGACATTGACCGTATAAACACCCGGGGCAAGGTTCGTGGCTGTCTGGGCATTACCTACAGTAGCTCCCGAAGAATTGACCCATGAGTAGAGGTAGCCCTGGTTACTGCCAATAGGATAGGCCGTAGCCGATCCGCTCGCACCCTGGCCACAGGAAGGTGTTGAATTGATATTAGGCACGCTCACGGTGGTTACCGCGATAGTTGTCTGGAAAGAGGCTGTACAGCCACCTGAAGAAGTTACATTACAGGTAAATACCTGCCCGGCCAATACGGGCGTTACGGTTGCATTGGCAGCAGTACCACCCTGCGCCACCGGCACGTTGCCCGAAGGACCTATCCATTGGTAAGAGCTATAGCCATTGGGTGCCGATAACAAAGCTGAGTTTGACCCGGCACAGAAGTTGGCTACCACGCCACCAAGGCCGCATTGGGCATCCACATAAGCGTAGCCATAATGGCCGCCCTGGGCACAATCGCCCACATAGAACTCAACAGTTACAGATGTTACAGATGGGTTATTGGTAAAGTCGAAGTTATAGGTCTGCCATGGGCGGAACAGTGCATCGTAGCTCACCGCCGATTGTTTAAACAAGGTATCCTGGGTAAGAGTATTTGGGCCCACTGTTACCGTGTAAATTGAACAGCCTGGTACAAGGTTGCCATTCTGGTCTTTCACACTTACCGAAAAGTAAGGCTGATCCTGCGGCTGGTGACCTGCCTGTTCCAGCACAATAGCGTAGCTGATCGAAAAGCGCTTGTTGTTAGGGTTAAGCGCCATCACATAACTCAGTTTAGCGGCCCTGTAGCCGGTCACAGCACCATTCATCCGCACAGATACACCACTGCCACCGGTAGGATTCACCACCGGGATCTGTGAAACAGTCTGGGTACCGATCACACGGCAGGCAATGGAATCGTAACCCGCACAGTTTGGGTAGATCGCGTTGGTAGCCGGCGTGGTCATAATGGTCTGGTAGTTCGCCATATTTGTTAATCCCACGTTATTACCCGCGGGGTTCAGGATAGTAGGCGATGTTTGGGTGTATACCGGGAAATTGGCGCCTACCGAGCCGCTTGATACGGCACCGTAGCTGCCGGTCCAGTTTGAGAAGTTATACATCTCAAAACCCGCGTTAGGGCAATATTGGTTCTGTGGCGATGGGTTACCGCCACCATTGCTGGCGATCCTGTATACCTGGTTGTTTTGGTTTTTGTAGATCACGGTATGCAGCACATCCTTTTCCTCGAGAGGGGCTGGAGTTGGGTTCGGAATGTGGTTCCTGTGGTTGAACTCAAACTCCTCCGTTTTCAGATAACGGAAGATCTGGTTCTTAGGGATGCCTTTGTTCCTGGCATCCTGTAGGGCCTTCTCCTTATCGAAATGTGGCGCCTGGGATTGCATCCCGACAGCGTGCACATTACTTTGGGAAAACACTCCGCCCGAACAGAACAAGATTGGCAGAAGGGTTACGCAAATGTTGATACATTTTTTCATGGTGAAATCAATAAGGAATTAATACCACAAAGTTAGGGCATTATTAAGTTACTCAATCCCTCAATCACTCACCAGAATCGGCCTTTTAATAACTGAAGAAAAAACACTGAAAATAGGAAGGCTAAAGACTCAGGCAATCACCGGGGGCGGCTCCATCACATGGCCGCACTGCTGGCAGGTTCGCAGCGCTTTTGAATTGTAAAATTTTGTGAAAACAGACTGGAATTGAGTGGTGATATCAGACAGGAAAAAATACTCCTCGTAAAGCTTATGATTGCACTTTTCGCAGAACCATAAAAGGCCGTCTTTTTCATCCGGGCGGCGGCGGCGTTCTATCACAAGGCCAATGGTATTTTTGAACCGGATCGGGTTGTGAGGCACCTTTGGCGGCAACAGGAAAATATCACCTTCCCTGATATCCACTTCCACGGCCTTGTCGTTTTCCTGGATCTGCACTTTCACATCACCTTCCAGCTGGTAGAAGAATTCCTCGCTTTCGTTGTAATGGTAGTCCTTGCGCGAGTTGGGGCCGCCAACCACCATCACGGTAAATTCGGCGTCCTTATATACCACCTTGTTGTTCACCGGTGGCTTGAGCAAATGGCGGTTCTCATCGATCCATTTTTTGAAGTTAAAGGGGCGTATAATACTCATGTTAAAAAAGTTTAATCTAAAGTTAATCTTTAAATTTTAAAAGGTCAAAATTATCCCTTCAAACCAGCTTTTGCGCCACCAGGTATTCGGCGATCTGTACGGCATTGGTGGCTGCGCCTTTGCGAAGATTATCAGACACAACCCACATATTGAGGGTCTTTGGCTGGCTTTCGTCGCGGCGGATCCTGCCCACAAACACCTCGTCCCTGTTATGCGCGTTCATTGGCATCGGGTACACCTGGCTGGTAACATCATCCTGCAGTACCAGGCCTTTGGTGTGCGACATGATCTCGAAAACATCCCTGATCTCGAATTCCTTTTCAAACTCAACGTTCACACTCTCGCTATGGCCGCCCATCACGGGGATACGCACCGTGGTGGCTGTAACCCTGATGTTATCATCGCTCATGATCTTTTTGGTCTCGTTCACCATCTTCATCTCCTCCTTGGTGTAGCCATTGTCCGTGAACACATCTATCTGCGGGATCACATTGAGATCGATCCTGTATTTGTAGGCCATGGCGCCTTCCACACCTACCCGCTCATTCTGCAGCTGCTCTACAGCCTTTACGCCCGTGCCGGTTACCGACTGGTAGGTAGATACCACCACGCGTTTGATCCTGTACCGCTGGTGGAGCGGGTTCAGGGCCATTACCATCTGGATGGTGGAGCAATTGGGATTAGCAATGATCTTATCGTTTTTCGACAGCACCTGCGCATTGATCTCCGGAACGACCAGCTTTTTGGAAGGGTCCATGCGCCAGGCAGATGAATTGTCTATCACCGTCGTGCCGGCTTCCGCAAATTTCGGCGCCCATTCAAGGGAAGTGCCGCCACCTGCTGAAAACAGCGCGATCTGCGGTTTGGCAGCAATGGCCTCCTGCATGGCATGTACCCTGTAAGCTTTGCCTTTATAAAAAATTTCTTTTCCTACAGACTTCTCAGAAGCTACTGGGATCAGCTCTGTTAAAGGAAAATTTCTCTCGCTAAGTACTTCCAGCATCTTGGTGCCTACAAGCCCCGTGGCGCCTACAACGGCTATTTTCATTGATCTATGATTTTGGAGAGCAAAATTCTGAATTAAAATCCAAACAAAATATTTTCCGGGGCAAATTATTTCATCACCGGATAAAAGTGATACCTTGTGCTTATCTTTTTAATTTATTGTATGAGATCTGCCATTTTACCCAGCGTATTATGCCGCTGTTCTTTTATGCTGTGTGCCCAGGTAAACGACCAGTTCAGCGATGGTGATTATACCAATAACCCGACCTGGACCACTGGTGCCACGGACTTTACCGTAAATGCCGGGAGGCTGCAATCTGCCAACACAACCAGCAATACCTCCTTCTATATTGCCACCACCAGCACAGTAGCGCTCAACAGCCAGTGGGAGTTCTGGTGCAACCTGCAGTTCAATCCCTCCAGCGCCAATTATGTAGACGCCTACCTGGTAAGTGACAACCTCAACCTGCAGGCTGCGGGCCTCAACGGTTATTTTGTACGACTTGGCAATACCACCGACGACATCTGTCTGTACAGGCAAACGGCCGGCACGCCTACCAAGATCATCGATGGGTTGGATGGGCTCCTGAACACTTCCAGCAGCACCTTCAGGATAAAGGTGACCCGCGATGCCGCCAATACCTGGGAACTGAAGCGGGACATGGGTGGAACGGGCCTGAACTACGTGTCGGAAGGCACCGTAACAGATGGCACATTCACAACGGGCAATGGCTTTGGCTTTCTTATCAGGCAGTCCACTCCTTCATTTTTCCAGAAACATTTTTTCGACGATATATATGCGGGGCCCATCATTATAGACACATCGCCGCCCGCTGCCGTCAGCGCCAGCCTGGTGAATCCCGGCCTCGTGGATCTTTTATTCGACGAGCCCGTAGAGCTTACCAGCGCACAAACAACCGGCAACTATACACTGAGTCCCAATAACTGCAGCATTACTGGCGCAGTAAAAGATGTCAACGATCCCCGCCTTGTACATATAGCCACCACGGGTTTTGTGTCGGGCACGCAGTATACCATCACCGTGAACAATGTGCAGGATCTTTCGGGGAACGCCACCAGCAACAGCAATGCCGTTTTTTCGTATTACCGGCCCCGGCCTTATGATGTGGTGTTTAACGAGATCATGCCAGACCCCGATCCTCCCCTGAACCTGCCAAATGCCGAATACATTGAGCTGAAGAACAAAACGCCTTTTACGATCAATCTCAGGAACTGGCTGCTCAGCAGCCTTTCATCAGTTAAAAAGCTGCCGGCCATTACCCTGCTGCCCGATAGCTTTGTTGTGCTTACCGGCACAGGCAATGCTACCCTGTTTGCCGCACAGGGCATCACGGCTTATGATATTACAAGCCTGCCATCGCTCATCAACAGCGGCACCACCCTATGCCTGCGCGACTCGAACGGCGCGGTGATCCACAGCATCGCGTATGACAATACCTGGTATAACGATGCCAGTAAAACCAATGGCGGCTGGAGCATGGAGCAGGTGGACGCCAACAATCCCTGCGGCGGACAGAACAACTGGCATGCTTCTGTCAACAACAGCGGCGGCACACCCGGCCGGAAAAATTCGGTGGCTTCCTCTCATCCCGACCTGGAAAGCCCTCAGCTGGAAAGGATATACGTTACCAGTGCCGACAGTATTGTACTGGTTTTTTCAGAGCCTGCAGACAGCATGTCTTTACTGGATCCCGCTGCTTACAACTTCGACCAGGGACTGGTGCAACCCATGGCTATTGTACCGGTGGGGCCCGGTTTTACCCGCGTAAAACTGAAACTTTCCACCGCCATACAGGCAGGCATTGTATACCACTGCACCGTGGCGGGCAATATGATCAGCGATTGCGCCGGCAATACGCTCCAGGCCGGAAAGGCTGTACCGTTTGCTTTGCCAGAGGCTGTAGCAGCCGGCGATATCATCATCAACGAAGTGTTGTTTAACCCTAAAAGCGGCGGCTACGATTTCGTGGAGCTGTATAACCGGAGCCGGAAAACCATTGACCTGTCGCACCTGAGGATCGGGTCGGTGGATACGCTCACATGGATTTTAAAAGATACCAAAGCCATCAGCGGCGAAGGTTACCTGCTGTTCCCCTCGCAATACGTGGTGCTGAGCGAAAGCGGCGCCACGGTAAAGCAACAATACGGCACTATGAACATTGACGGGTTTATAGATCTGCCTGTATTGCCGGCCATGAATGTAGATAATGACGTGGTAACACTGAGCGACGCCGGCGGCAACATCATCGATAACCTGGCCTATACCGACAAGATGCATTTTCCTCTTCTCACCGACCATAAAGGTGTGTCGCTCGAGCGGATCGATTTCAACAGGCCCACGAACGACCATAGCAACTGGAATAGTGCTGCCCACCAGGTAGGCTTTGCCACGCCGGCCTACCGCAATTCGCAGTATATGACGGCCGAAGGTGGCAGTGGCGTGAGCGTTAATAATGGTATTTTTTCGCCGGATAATGATGGCTACCAGGATGTGCTCGACATCAGCTACGCGTTTGATGAGCCGGGCAAATCGGGAAACCTGTTCATCTACGACAGCAAGGGGCGGCAGGTAAGGCACCTGCTCAGGAATGAGCAGCTCCTGCAGGCAGGCACCGTGAGCTGGAATGGCATCACCGATCAAAACGACAAAGCTCCTATCGGGCTGTACGTGGTGTACTTCGAGGTGTTCAATACCAAAGGCACGGTGAGCACATACAAGCTGGGCTGCGTGCTGGCGGGCAAACTCTGAGGGCTGCTCCATTTATTTTGCGCTTCGGGGCGGTTTATTTACTTTTAGCTATGATTTTAAACAACATGGCTGCACGGGTTGTGCAGTTTATCCTGTTATGTGTGCTGCTCTGCCCTGCAAAAGTAAAAAGCCAGGACGACGACAGCGTAGCTGTAGCGCCGGCGGGCGATGATGGTAAGGGTTTCCACCTCGGCGTGTTCATCGGCACATACCTCGCCAACAAATACACCAGCGGCCTCTACGACGGTTATGGCTTCGATGCGAATGGAGTACGCAATACATTCACAAACAGTTTTCTTTACAACCAGATCGTGAATTACTACGGTGGCGGCTATGGCGGACAGGATGTCATCGCGCAGGCCCTTGGCGTCAACCACAACGAATGGAGCTTCAGCGAAAGCGACATGCCTATCAATATGCACTACACCATCGCGTTTTTAGTGGGCCTCAACACCCGCTACAACCTCAACAAAAAGGAAGCGGTGATCCTCAATGTGAACGCCACCAAGCTCACACTCAACGGCAATTTCTCTATCAACACCATCTCTACGAACAACGGGACGCAGAATATGCCCATGGTACATGCTTTTGCCATCACCGGCGCCGAGCAGCGGCTGATGTTCCAGCTGGGTTACCAGAAAATACTGGGAGATAACGACGTGCTGAATTTCTTTGTGGAAGGAGGCTTTAACCTGACCCTTTCAAAATTCACAAAGAACCAGGCCTATATCAATGGCCGCACCACCAACGTTTTGATAGACCTCATGAGCATGTATAACCAGGCGCCTTACAATTACTATCGTGGTAAATACCTTGTGGGAGTGGGGCCGGGCGTGTTTGCCGGCATCGGGCTCAATCTCGACATCAATCCCAAATACAAGGTACAGCTGCTCTACGCGCCTTCATACGACAGGATCAAAATAGGCTACGACGCCCAGTTCAGGCTGCAGAACAGTTTTGGCCTGAGGGCTTATTACAACCTGTGATACCCTCAACGGGCACCTGCACTTAATAATTGATCACCTGCTCTACGATGTTCCCCGGGATCACCCTTTCGCCATACTGCTGGTTGCGCAGCTGCGGCTCAAAACCCGCCTCGCGGATCGCATCCTGGATGGTTTTGTAGGTGAACCTGTGAGGCGCGCCTGCAGCACTTACCACGTTCTCCTCGATCATGATACTGCCAAAATCGTTGGCTCCGCCATGCAGGCAGACCTGCGCTGTTTGCTTGCCAACAGTGAGCCATGACGCCTGTATGTTCTCTATGTTCGGCAGCATGATCCTGCTCAGCGCGATCATGCGGATGTATTCGTCTGCCGACGTGTTATTCTGGATCCCCTTGATGCGTTTCAGCAAGGTGCCATCGTCCTGGAAAGGCCATGGAATGAAAGCCAGGAAGCCTTTGGCATCGCTGGGCTTTTCCGACTGCACCTCGCGCAGCCACACCAGGTGTTCAAAGCGTTCGTAGATGGTTTCCACATGGCCGAACATCATGGTAGCGGAAGTAGTAAGATTGAGCTGGTGAGCGGCCCTCATAATATCGAGCCACTCGCGGCCTGTGCATTTGCCCTTGCTGATGAGGCGCCTTACACGATCGTTCAGGATCTCCGCACCCGCGCCCGGCAGGCTGTCAAGGCCTGCATCTATCAATGCTTTCAATACCTCCGTATGGGTTGATTTCTCGAGCTTGGTGATATGCGCGATCTCCGGCGGGCCTAAAGAGTGCAACTTGAGCTGTGGATACAGCGATTTCAACTCCCTGAACAGGTTCACGTAAAAGCTCAGGCCCAGGTCGGGATGATGCCCACCCTGCAGGAGCAGTTGTTCGCCACCATACTTAAAGGTCTCTTCGATCTTTCTCTTGTATGTATCTATATCCGTGATGTAGGACTCTGCATGACCCGGGATCCTGTAAAAATTGCAGAACTTGCAGTTGGCCACACACACGTTGGTTGTATTGAGGTTCCTGTCGATCTGCCAGGTCACTTTTTTCGAATGATTCTTCTTTACGTTCCTGATCTCGTGTGCCACCATCATCAGCTCCGCGGTGGGCGCGTGCTCGTATAAGAACACACCTTCCTCTATGCTTAAAAATTCGCTGTTCTGTGCACGCTTCAGTAAATGATCTACAGTCATGTTGATGGGAATATTTAGTTACAAATTTACGTATTAAATGCCCTGCATGAAGGCCGTATTTTAGTATATTCGCATTTATTAGCCCCTGCCCTATGTTAAATATCAAAAAAACAACACAGATCACAGGCCATCGCAGCCTCGTTATTATTACCGACACTTTTAAAGAGCAGGCATCATTTGGCCTCAGCGCCGAACAGCTCCGTTATATCCGCTCAGAGATCAAAGAGCACGATAAAAAAATAGTCAGCGTCAACGCCCTGAGCCGGCTTATTTTTGTGATACTGGTTGATCCGAAAAAAGACCATTACCAAACTCTTGAACAGCTACGCAGGCATGGCTGTACGGTGTGCGACGCCATGAACGGCGCCCGGCTGAAGGCTCTTGACATATACAATCACCTGCCACAGGCAGATTACACACTGGCCATGGCCGAAGGCACTGCCCTGGCCAATTACCAGTTTCTGAAACACAAGCCCAGCGCCAAAAAACAGCACAATACCTTATCTGAGCTGCTCCTGGCCGATGCGCATCTTAAAACAGCGCAACTCAACAATTTAAAAATAGCCATAGAAGCCACCTGTATGGCCCGTGACCTTGTAAACGAGCCGGTGAACATCCTGAATGCCGAAGGCCTTGCCGATGCGTTCAAAGTGCTTGGGAAACAAGGCGGGTTCAAGGCGGAAGTATTCAATAAAACCAGGATCAAACAGCTGGGCATGGGAGGCCTGCTGGCTGTGAACCAGGGAAGTGTGGATCCACCCACCTTCTCCGTGATGGAGTACAAGCCAAAGCATCCCAAAAATAAAAAGCCTTATGTGCTCATCGGTAAGGGCGTGGTATACGATACCGGCGGCCTGAGCCTGAAGCCCACTCCCAACAGCATGGATATGATGAAATGTGATATGGCAGGCGCGGCAGCTGTTGGCGCAACCCTCTATGCTATTGCCAAAGCAGGGCTTAATATCCACGTGATCGGCCTGGTGCCGGCCACCGACAACCGCCCGGGGTTCAACGCTTTTGCACCCGGCGACATCATTACCATGATGGACGGCAGCACCGTAGAAATGCTCAACTCTGACGCCGAAGGCCGGATGATCCTGGCGGACGCCCTTCATTATGCCAAACGCTATAAGCCTGAGCTGGTGATAGACCTTGCCACCCTCACCGGTTCCGCCATGGCCGCCATCGGGCAATATGGCATTGTGAGCATGGGCACGGCCACCGATGAACAAAAAACGCAGCTAACGGTCAGCGGCCTGCGCATGCACGAACGGCTGGTGGAGTTTCCTTTCTGGGACGAGTACAGCGAGCTGCTCAGATCGGACATTGCCGACCAGAAGAATATCGGCGGCGCGGTAGCGGGTGCTATCACAGCCGGTAAATTCCTGCAAAAGTTCACGGATTATCCATACATGCATTTCGATATCGCGGGTCCCGCTTTTGTGTCTGCCAAAGACAG
>BFBZ01001636.1_pt1 | contig 14273 bp, 13 predicted proteins | sample 1888401 | NCBI WGS metagenome assembly BFBZ01 (sample SAMD00112614, study PRJDB3348) | symbiont metagenome | host: Chara braunii | reverse complement strand
CCCGCCGGTCGAAGATCCGCAACTGGTTCCGCTTTGGCTCAGCCGGCGTCGGCCTCGTCGGCATCGGCATAGCCGGCGCTCTTGCGGGTAGCGTCGCGATCGCCGTGTTGGCACCCAGCCTGACATCGGAGACAACAGTCGTATCGGATGGAACCAGCACCATGTTCGGCGATATCGGGCCCGACGTGACCATAACGCAGGAAAGCCAATGACAGACCGCAGCTTCCGAATATTGGTCATATCCCTGTTGGTGTTGAATACCTTCCTGATCGGGGCACTGGCCGGTGGAGGATTGACATGGATCCGCAATTCGCAGCCGGGAGCCGGCCTCATGCCCCTAGGCGGAGAGCAACTGCCGTCATCCCAGAAAAAGGCGCTGCGTGCGGCCCTCAACGAAGCGCGTAGGGATGAGCGCCAAACCATTCTTGAGGCGCAACAGGCCAAGATCGATGCCGCGTCTCTTCTTGGGCAGCCGGTGCTGGATACGGAAGCGTTGTCGGCGGCTCTGGCAAGGGCCCGCAATGCTGATGTTGCTTTGAGGGCAAAGGTAGAGCAGCGTGCCGTCGATTTCGCTGCAACGCTATCGTATGACGAACGGCGTGCGCTTGCCGGGAGCCTGATCCGCCGCAACATGCCGAAGGCCGCTGCCACAAAATGATCACACTTGCCGACCGACGGATCGGCAAGGCGCCTGCGTTAAAGGAGCATGTTTGATGCAGGAGTTGGCAAGAACATGGCTCAGCAGTCGAATGATGTTTATGCCGCGCTCGCTCTATCCCGGTTTGGACTAGGAGCGGACCATAACGGCATCGCTTCGATCCAATCGGATCCGCGCGGTGCGTTGCTTGAAGAAATTACCGAGCGCTTCGTCCCGGTTCCGGTCGGGCCGCAATTGCAGTCGACCTCTGATCTGCTTGTTGCGCTCTATGCTTTCCAGGATCAACGCAAGGAAGCCCGCCAGCAAAGCGCAGCGCCGGCCACCCTGCCGGACAAGCCGGGGCAGGCTCCGCAGCAGGGACCGCAACTCCCCGCCGCGATGCGCGCCCAGCTCGCCGCCAAACAACCTGCCGCTCAGGAGATGGCAGGCGCGATCACCAAGGTGGTCGAGAAGCTGGAAAAACCCTCGGTGCCCTATCTTCCCCAGCAGATCCTGATGGCGGAAGCGGATGCGCGCTTCAACGGCACCATTCGTCAACCGCTGATCGGCTTCGGCGAACGATTGGCCATGTTCTGGGCAAATCATTTTGCCGTCGCGACATCAAAGAGCGAGGAATGTCACATTCTGGCAGGTGCCTTCGAGCGCGAAGCCATCCGGCCATATGTCTTCGGGCGCTTTGCCGACATGCTGCTTGCGGTCGAGACGCATCCGGCCATGCTCGGATACCTCGACAATCAACAGTCGATCGGTCCAAACTCGAAAGCCAACGCCAACAAGAAGCGCGGCCTTAACGAGAATCTTGCCCGCGAAACGCTGGAGCTGCACACGCTCGGCGTCAATGGCGGTTACACACAGACCGATGTGACGACGCTTGCGAAAATCATCACCGGCTGGACGGTGGCACGCGCGGAAGGAAAGCTCGGCACGCCCGGTACCTTCGTCTTCAATGCAGGGGCTCACGAGCCAGGCGACCAGACTTTGCTCGGCCTAACCTATGCCGACAACGGCGTCGGGCAGGGGCGGGAAGCGCTGCGCGACCTTGCCCGTCATCCGGCAACCGCGCAGCATATCGCCACCAAGCTTGTCCGGCATTTCATCGCCGATATGCCGCCACCGGCACTCGTGCAAACCGTTTCGGCAACTTTCACCAAGACGGACGGCGATCTCTCGGCGGTCTATCGGGCCTTGCTCGCCTCGGAAGAGGCCTGGAACCCGGCTCTCGTCAAGGTCCGCTCGCCGCTGGAATTCATGGCGGCGCTGCTGCGGGCTAGCGGTGAAACTCCGAAGCCGAATGTCATCCTCGGCACCCTCACTGCTATGGGCCAACCATTTTGGGCTCCTGCCGGTCCGAACGGCTTTGCCGATACTGCCGATGTGTGGGCGTCCAGCGAAAGCCTCAGCATGCGGATGGATGTCGCCAGCATGATCGCCAATGCCGTGCCGCCGCAGATCGATCCGAGGCGCTTCGTCTCGGACAGTCTCGGCCCGCTTCTCTCCAATGAAACACTGCAGGCGGTATCGCGCGCTGAGACCCGTAATCAGGGCTTTGCGATCGCCTATCTTTCCCCCGAATTTCAAAGGCGCTGACCATGACTTGCGAACTCATGACTCCCACTCGCCGAGCCGTTCTTGGTGCTTCCGGTGCCTTGTTTGCCTGGGCGCTCATTCCCCGTTTCGCCCATGCTGCCGGTGGCCGCGACCCGCGTTTCATCACGATCATCCTGCGTGGCGCGCTCGATGGCCTGACGGCCGTGCCACCCGTCGGCGATCCGGACTACGAAGCGCTTCGTCAGGCGATCGCCATGACCACGAGTGGCCCTCATGCGGCGCTGCCGCTCGACAGCTTTTTCGCGCTGCATCCGTCGATGCCGAACTTCAACGGCCTCTACCGCGCAGGGCAGGCGGCCGTCGTTCACGCCAGCGCCACGCCCTACCGCGACCGCTCGCATTTCGACGGTCAGGATGTGCTGGAATCCGGTTATGAGATGCCCGGTCGCGTCGATTCCGGTTGGCTGAACCGCATGCTGGAGGGCTTGCCCAAGGGCGACAAAGTCTCGCCCGGTTCTTCCGGCATCCGCGGATTGTCTGTCGGAGCCAATGCGCCTTTGGTCATTCGCGGCAAGGCGCCGGTTTTGGGCTGGTCGCCATCCAACCTTCAGCCCGTCAGCGACGATCTGCCGCCGCGCCTGATGGATCTCTACAACCACACCGACCCCCTGTTCGCAAAGATCCTTGCCGAGGGCATTTCCACCGGCAAAATTGCGGCCGGCCTCGATGTCAAGGCAAGAGGCGGCCCCGGCGATCCCACCGGGATGGAGCAGATGGCAAGGGGTGCCGCACGCTTGCTGGCGCAGGATGACGGTCCTCGCGTCGCGGCGCTTGCCTTTGAAGGATGGGACACCCATGCCGGCGAGGTTGATCGGCTTAACAAATTGCTTGTTGGTCTCGACAATTCATTTGCCGCGTTCCAGCAGGAGCTTGGCCCCGCCTGGAAGGACACGGCCATCGTCGTTGCGACGGAGTTTGGCCGTACCGCACAGGTCAACGGCACCGAGGGTACGGATCACGGGACGGGAACGACAGCATTCCTTGCCGGTGGTGCGATCAAGGGTGGCCGGGTAATCGCCGACTGGCCCGGCCTCAAGCCGGCGCAACTGCGCGATGGCCGCGATCTTGCCGCCACGACTGACCTGCGCGCGGTCATTAAGGGCATCGCCGTCGATCTGCTCGGTGCCTCGCCGGCGGTACTGACCCGTGACGTTTTCCCCGGCTCCGATCATGTCCTACCGATGAAGGGGCTGATTGCTTGATGATAGCCGCCGTCACGGCCAATCGGCATAGCCGGAAGAGAGGGTGCCTTCCGAGACTTCGCTCTTGCGGGCGACGTCTCGATACGTGGCTGGCGAAAAGCCCGTCTTCTTCTTGAAGAAGTGGCTGAAATAGGTGGGGTCGCGAAAGCCGAGCCCATCGGAAATCTCCTGGACCGTTCGTGCCGAGCGCTCCAGCCGCAATTTCGCTTCCTGCACGAGCCGTTCATGCAGCAGTTGCACCGGCGAGCGACCGAGCGCGCTGCGGCAGATGGAATGCAGGCGATCGGTGGTCACGCCGAGTTCACGGGCATAATCCGTGATTGGCCGATGCTGTCGGAACCAAGTCTCCACCAGTTGCCGATATCTCTGCAGCACCGATGCGCTTCCGCCGCGCCCGCGCTGCTCGGCCGTTTCAGCGCCGCCGGCCCGCCAAAGCGCCATCAGGATCAGGCGCATATAGGCTGCAATCGCCATCCATGATGCGCGCGCGGGATCGCCGAGTTCACGAACGAAGCCGGCGAGGAGCGGTTGCACCTCGCCAACAGCAGCGGCGTCCGGCTCTGCCATGAACCAGGGCTGTTCGCTGAAAATTCTGAGCGCGTAGGATTCCGCTCGATCACCGATCGCGTCGACCACGATCTGCGGCGAGGCACCGATGATGAAACCGGCGGCACCGGCCGCCATATGCAGCTCGCAGCGTGACTGCGGCGGCAGATAGGCGATGGTCGGCCCAAGCAAGGCCCTTCGGTCTTCACCTTCGAGAATGAGTGTTGCCGTCCCCACCTGCATCAGGAACAGGTGATGGAATTGGGTGTAGAGGCCATTTTGGAAACGGATGGTGCGAGGCGTCAACGAGGGCTCGCGCCACTCTCCGCGTGCATGAAGATGGATGCCGCTGTCGGAAACCAATGCATCCTCCTTCGCATGGCATGACGAGAACGTGACATGATTGCCAGATAATTACAATATTAACCCAGAAAATCACATTCAAAGCACGCAGCAAGGGCGTAGTCTTCCCTAATGAGCCTTTGGGAGGAGGTCTCCGCACAAAAGATATGGTCACGCAAGGCTGCATCCCGGCCACGTTTGACCGTGCGCGCTTTCTCTCATTCAGATCAATGCAGGTAGAGCCTGCCAACAGCGGACGAGCGCCATGTTCGTGGCAAAACTGCTAATCGATGATGAAGCGCTGGATGCGTCTGACGCCGCCACCTTCGAATCCCTCGATCCGGCAACCGGCGATGTCGCAACCATCGCGCCGGCCGCTTCCGTCGCGGATGCGTCCCGCGCCGCCTGCGCTGCCGCCGCAGCCTTTCCTTCCTGGTCGCAGACAGGGCCGGGCGAACGGCGGGCGCGCTTGAACAAGGCTGCCGATATTCTCGCCGCCCGCACGGCCGACTTTGTCGAGGCGATGGTCGGCGAAACGGGCGCGACCGCTCTCTGGGCCGGGATCAACTGCAATCTCGGCGTTGATATCCTGCGCGAGGCGGCCGCCATGACGACGCAGGTCGCGGGCGAAATCATCCCGTCCAGCGAGCCGGGCAGTCTCGCCATGGCGGTACGTCAGCCGGCCGGGGTATGCCTCGGCATCGCCCCATGGAATGCGCCGATCATCCTCGGCGTGCGCGCCATCGCCCTGCCGCTTGCGTGCGGCAATACTGTTATTCTGAAGGCTTCCGAACTCTGCCCGCGAACTCATTGCCTGATCGGCGAGGTCATGCGCGAGGCCGGCTTCCCGCCAGGCGTCGTCAACGTCATCACCAATGCGCCAAAGGATGCGGCAGCGATCGTCGAGACCTTGATTGCACATCCGGCCGTGCGTCGGATCAATTTCACCGGCTCGACGCGCGTCGGGCGGCTGATTGCAGAAGCGTCGGCGCGCCACCTCAAGCGCTGTCTGCTGGAGCTTGGCGGCAAGGCGCCGTTCATCGTGCTTGCCGATGCCGACATCGACGAGGCGGTGCGGGCCGCCGCTTTCGGCGCCTTCATGAATCAGGGCCAGATCTGCATGTCGACCGAGCGTATCATTCTCATGGAAGAGATCGCCGACGAGTTCGTCGAGAAGTTCAAGGCAAAGGCCATGACGCTTGTTGCCGGCAATCCGCGCGATGGCAACACGCGGCTCGGAACGATGATTACTGCGGAGGCCGCAAGGCGCGTCCGTGCCCTGGTGGAGGACGCGACGCAGAAAGGTGCGGTTGTGGTTTGCGGAGGACAGGCGCATGGCACGCTGATCGACGCTACTGTCATCGACCAGGTGACGCCGGCGATGCGGATCTACCGCGAGGAGAGCTTTGGACCACTCGCCGCGATCATCCGGGTCGAGAGCATCGACGAGGCGATCACCGTCGCCAACGACAACGAATACGGCCTGTCTTCGGCTGTGTTCAGCCGCGATATCAACCAGGCGCTTTCGGTCGCAAGGCGCATCGAGACCGGGATCTGCCACATCAACGAAGCCACAGTCGCCGACGAGCCGCAAATGCCGTTCGGCGGTGTCAAATCGAGCGGATACGGCCGCTTCGGTGGCAAAGGGGCAATCGACGAATTCACCGAACTGCGCTGGATCACGCTTGCATCGGGCAAACGGGAATATCCGATCTGAGCCTTGCGAGGCGACGGATCGGCAAAGGACTGGGACATGCGGAGTAGAGGGCTCCGACAACAAGGGAGGATTATTTCATGACTGGTAATTTCAACAGGCCGATATTGAACGGTGGATTGACACGGCGTGGCTTTATGGCCGCCACAGCGGCGGGCACGGCTGCAATGGCTCTGGGCGGGCGAGCGGCCTTTGCCGCCGATGACACGCTGAAGGTCGGCTTCATCAGCCCGCGTACCGGCCCGCTCGGAGGCTTCGGCGAGACTGATGGCTATGTTTTGGAGCTTGCGCGCAAGGCGCTCGCGGGCGGATTGCAGGCCGGCGGCAAGACATGGAAGGTGGAGATCCTCGACCGCGATACGCAATCCGATCCGTCCCGCGCCGGACAATTGGCGAAGGACCTGATCAACAATCAGGCCATCGACCTGATGCTGGTGGTCTCGACGCCTGAAACGATCAATCCTGTGGCAGATGCCTGCGAGGCGGCGGGCGTGCCCTGCCTGTCGACAGTCATGCCGTGGGAAGCCTGGTATTTCGGCCGCGGCGCCAAGCCCGGCGCGCCGTCGCCGTTCAAGTGGACCTACCATTTCGGCTTCGGCGTCGGTGAGTTCCTCAAGACCTATATTTCGCAGTGGAACCTGATCGAGACCAACAAGAAGGTCGGTGTCATGTATCCGAACGATGCCGATGGCAATGCGATCCGCGCCAATCTGGCGCCCGCACTTGCCAAGGCCGGCTTCACTATCGTCGACCCCGGTGCCTATGAGACGGGCACGACCGACTTCTCCTCCCAGATCGCGCTCTTCCGGCAGGAAGGCGTCGAAATCTTCAACAGCTTCCCGATCCCGCCGGATTTCGCGGCCTTCTGGCGGCAGGCGGCGCAGCAGGGCCTGACACAGCAGATCAAGATCTGCCAGGTCGCCAAGACTGGCCTCTTCCCGTCGGATATCGAAGCGCTGGGCGATCTCGGCATGAACATTGCGAGCGCCGCCTACTGGCACAAGGCCTTCCCCTACAAGTCGTCGCTGACTGGTGTTTCCGGCAACGAACTGGCTGATGGTTATGAGGCCGCAAGCGGCAAGCAATGGACCCAGCAGCTCGGTGCCAGCCTGTCGCTGCTTGATGCCGGCTTCGACGCGCTGAAGGCTGCTTCCGACGCAAAGAGCAAGGAGGCCGTCGCCAAGGCGATGAGCACGCTGAAGACCACGACGATCGCCGGCAAGGTCGATTTCACCAGCGGGCCGGTCGCCAACGTCTCTCCGGGACCGATCATCGGCACGCAATGGGTCAAGGCACCGGCCGGCTCGAAATTCGCGCTCGACTATGTCGTGACCGAGCACGCCACCGATCCGAACGTGCCGGTCGGCGCCAAACTCATCGCTTACAACGGATAACGCATCGTGCAGGTTAGAGAACAACAGCGGCCGGGACAGGATTTCCTGTCAGCCAAAGGGATCCACAAGCGCTTCGGAGCGCTTGTGGTTCTGGAAAACCTCGACTTCTCGATGGGCGAAGGCGATGCCGTCGGCATCGTCGGTCCGAACGGTGCCGGCAAGACGACTTTCCTGAGCGCGCTGGCCGGTGCATTTCCATTGAACGCGGGAACCATCACCTTTGGCGGCCAGAACGTCACGGCGCTAACGGCGGCTGACCGTTGCCGCTCCGGGCTTGTCAGGACGCATCAGATCCCGAAACCCTTCAGCGGCATGACGACCTTCGAGAATGTCTTTGTCGCCGCTTCACATGGCAAAACATCAAGCCGCGAGGAGGCCTATGAACGGGTCGCCGATTCTCTGCGGCTCTGCGGCATGCTCGGCGTTGCCAATCGCCGTGCCGATACGCTTGGCCTGCTCGATCGCAAACGTCTGGAGCTTGCCCGGGCGCTTGCGACCGGCCCCCGGCTGTTGCTGCTCGACGAGATTGGTGGTGGGTTGACTGATGGCGAGGCGAGCGAGCTGGTGGAGACAATTCTTGAACTACGCCGGCGCGGCATTGGCATCGTCTGGATCGAGCATATGGTCCATATCCTGCTGCAGGTCGTCGAACGGCTGATCTGCATGGATGCCGGCAAGATCATTGCCGATGGTGATCCGAAGGCAGTGATGGCTGATGCCGACGTGGTGCGTGCCTATCTTGGAGGAGCGCCCGTATGAGCACGCTTTCCGTTCGCAATCTGGATGTCCGCCATGGCCTTTTGCAGGCCGTGCGCGACGTCAGCTTCAATCTGGCCAGGGGTGAGGTGCTGGCGCTTGTCGGCGCTAATGGCGCCGGCAAGACGACATTGCTGCGCTCCATCGCCGGCGCTCATCTTCCGGTCGGCGGCCAGATCCTGCTCGATGGCGAGGATGTTACCGTCGTTCCCTCGCACAAGCGGATCGCCAGGGGCATTGCCCTGGTGCCGGAGGGAAGGCGGCTGTTTTCTCAAATGACAGTCGAGGAAAATCTGCTGCTCGGCAAAAGCGCCGGACGCAAGGGGGAGTGGACTGTCGAGCGGATCTTCGATGCCTTTCCGAACCTGAAGCCGCGCCGCCACGCCAAGACCGGGCATCTCTCCGGCGGCGAGCAGCAGGCGACCGCCATCGGCCGGGCGCTGATGAGCAATCCTGATATCCTGCTGCTCGACGAAGTGTCGCTCGGCCTGTCGCCACTGGTGGTCGACCGCGTCTATCAGCAGCTGCAAAGCCTGTTGTCGTCGGGCACGACGATCATTCTCGTCGAACAGGATCTGGCGCGCGCCATGAGCGTCGCAAGCCGCGTCATCTGCATGCTCGAGGGGCGCATCGTGCTCGACAGGCCGGCCAATGGGGTGACGCGCGAGGAGGTCACACAGGCCTATTTCGGGCTGCATCGGCAAACGGCTGAAAGGAGCGCCTCATGATCAACACCCTCATTCAAGGCATTCTGCTCGGCGGCTATTATGCCGTCATTGCCTGCGGACTGTCCTTCATGTTCTCGGTCATGCGCATCATCAATCTCGCCCATGGCAGCCTTGCCGTCGTTGCCGCCTACGGCCTTTGGCTGCTCGCCGCGAAACTCGGCGTCCCGCCCTTCGCCGGCCTACTGATCGTTTTGCCCGTCATGGCCATGCTCGGCTGGCTGTTGCAGAGGTTCGTGCTCGAGCGCAGTGCGCGCGGCGGCACGCTGCTGCCGATCCTGACGACCTTTGGCCTGTCGATCGTCATCGACAATCTGCTGTTCGAGCAGTTCGGCGCCGACACGCGCTCGCTTGCGCCCTTCATCGGCAATCTGTCCTACGCCTCATGGCAGTTGCCCGGCCATATCTTCGTCGGCAAACTCGCCGCGCTGACGATGGTGACCGCCATCGTCATCCTCGGTGGCCTTCAGTTCTTCCTCAGTCGCTTCGCGCTCGGCCGTTCCATCCGCGCCACGGCGGAGGACCCGGATACGGCAGGGCTGGTCGGTATCGATGCCCGCAAGGTCAACGCGGTTGCGACCGCAATCACCATGGTCACAGTCGGGATTGCCGGCGCGTTCCTGGCGATGCGAGCGACCTTCAATCCCTATTCGGGCGGCCCGCAATTGCTGTTTGCCTTCGAGGCGGCCGTGATCGGTGGCGCGGGATCGCTGTGGGGAACTCTGGTCGGCGGTATTGTCCTCGGCTTGGCGCAATCCCTCGGCGCACAGATCCATCCGCAGGGCTTCCTGATCGGCGGCCATGTCGCCTTTCTCCTCGTTCTCTTCGTTCGGCTCCACCAGTTCGGCATGCCCGGGCTTGGCAGGATCCGTGCTCTTCTTCGGAGCCCGACATGACCGTGATCGCACCCGGAATTTCAGTCGAACGCTGGACGGCATCGTCCCGCCTGACATTGGCTGTCATGACAACAGCGGCGATCCTGCTGGCCGCATCGCCCGCGTTCCTGGGAGCCGGCGCTATCGATCGGATGACGGCGCTCTTCATCTACGTGATCCTCGCCGCCATGTGGAATGCGCTCGCAGGCTTCGGCGGCCTCGTTTCCGTCGGCCAACAGGTCTTCTTCGGCCTTGGCGCCTATTTTACCATCCGTTTGGCGGATGCGGGGCTCGATCCCTTCGTATCGCTCTTCGTCGCGGCTGTTATCACCGGCACTCTCTCCGTTCCGCTCTCATGGTTCATGCTGCGGCTGAAGGGCGGAGAGTTTGCGATCGGCATGTGGGTGATCGCCGAGCTTGCCCATCTGCTTGTCAATCTCGACCGGCTGATCCAGGGAGAAACGGGCACTTCGCTCATAGCGCTCAACGCCTATGAGAGCGGCACTCGGCGCGTCGTGATCTACTGGCTGGCGCTTGCCAGCATGATCGCCTTGCTCGGTGCTCTTTTTGCCCTCATGCGTAGCCGGGCAGGGGCTGCGATGCAGGCGATCCGCGACAATGAGGATGCGGCAACCTCCGTCGGCGTGCGGGTGGCCTCAACCAAGCGGTTGCTCTTCGTGCTTGCCGCCTTCGGCATTGCCGTTGCCGGCGGTCTCTGGCTGGCAACCGCGGTCACCTTCCAACCCAAGACCTATTTCAGCGTGCAATGGACCGCCTACATGATCTTCATGGTCCTGGTTGGTGGCATCGGCAAGTTCGAGGGCGCGATCCTGGGCGCGATGCTGTTCTTCGTCGTCGAGACCGTCTTCGGCGGAACGGGCGTCTGGTACCTCGTCGGCCTTGGCGCCGCAGCGCTGCTGTTCTCGCTCTATCTACCGCAGGGCCTCTGGGGCGCGATCGAGCGACGCTTCGATCTGCAGCTGCTGCCTGTGGGATATCGGCTGACGTTTTCGGATCTCTTCAAGGACAAACAATAGCGGCGGCATCTGTCGTCGTGTTTTATGAGAAAGGTGAAATTATGCTTTTCGGCAAGACCATCCTCGTCACCGGGGTCGCCTCCGGCATCGGTGCGCGCACCGCGGAACTTGCGGGACAAATGGGCGCCGATGTTATCGGCGTCGACATGCGCGAACCGTCCTCGGGCGTCAGCTCCTTCATCAAGGGCGATATCTCGACCGCCGGCGGCGTCACAGACATCGCCCGGCAACTGCCCAACCGCATCGATGCGTTGGCCAATGTCGCGGGCCTTTCCGGAAATACCGGCGTTGCAGCAACGCTCGCGGTCAATTTCTATGGCCTGCGCGCCCTATCGGAGGCAGTCGTGCCTCGCCTTCGCGAGGGTGGAGCGATCGTCAACGTCGCCTCGATCGCCGGCTATGGCTGGCGGGCCAATCTGGAGCGGGCAAAGACACTGACGGCAATCGAGGGCTTTCCCGATGTCGCTTCTCTCGTCAGCGAGCATGGGCTGAAGGATGAGGAAGGTTATCCCCTGTCCAAGGAGCTTCTGCTTCTCTGGACCATGCGGGCCGCACACCAGCCTCTCTTCAGGGGCCGTGGAATTCGTGTCAATGCCGTCAGCCCGGGGCCAGTGGAAACGCCGATCCTCAAGCAGTTCCGCGCCGTGCTCGGCGACGCGCGCGTCGATAGCGACATCACGCGCGTCGGTCGGGCAGGGACGTCGGCCGACATCGCGCCGGCCGTCCTGTTTCTGTGCTCGGACGGCGCCCGTTGGATCAATGGCGCAAATCTTCCCACCGATGGCGGGCTTGAAGCCTCCATCAATGCCGACGTGCTTGGCTTTTAGACATCCTTCGCATCAGGAGACACGAGATGAATATTTCCCTTCTCATCAATGGCGTCGACAGACCAGCCGCTAGCGGCCAAACCTATGACCGCTTGGACCCCTTCACAGAAAAGCTAGCAAGCCGGGCGCCGGCGGCCGGGCTTGAGGATGTGGCGGCAGCAATCGAAGCTGCATCGAACGCCTTTCCGGCCTGGTCGAGCACCGGCCCCGGTCAGCGCCGCGCCATCTTGGCAAAGGCGGCCGATATCATGGACGCCAAGGTCGGCGAGTTCACGGCGCTGATGATGGAAGAGACGGGGGCAACCGCGCCCTGGGCCGGCTTCAACGTCATGCTGGCCGCCAATATCCTGCGCGAGGCGGCGGCCATGACGACGCAGATCGGCGGCGAGATCATTCCGTCCGACAAGCCCGGCACGCTTGCCATGGGCGTGCGTCAGGCGGCCGGTGTCTGCCTGGCGATCGCGCCGTGGAATGCGCCTGTCATCCTGGCAACGCGCGCCATCGCCATGCCGATTGCCTGCGGCAACACGGTGATCCTGAAGGCTTCCGAACAATGCCCCGGCACGCAGCGACTGATCGCGACGGCCCTGACGGAAGCCGGCCTGCCGGCGGGCGTCATCAACGTCATCACCAATGCGCCCGAGGATGCGCCTCAAATCGTCGAGGCGCTGATCGCGCATCCGGCGGTACGCCGCGTCAATTTCACCGGCTCGACCAAGGTGGGCAAGATCATCGCCGAACTCAGTGGCAAGCATCTGAAGCCGGCGTTGCTGGAACTCGGCGGCAAGGCGCCGCTTGTCGTGCTTGAGGATGCCGATATAGATGGCGCCGTCAATGCGGCGATCTTCGGCGCCTTCATGCATCAGGGCCAGATCTGCATGTCGACCGAGCGCATCATCGTGCATCAGGCGATCGCCGATGCCTTCGTCGCCAAGCTTGCGGCGCGCGCCGGCGCCCTGCCTGCCGGCGATCCGCGCGGCCATGTGGTGCTGGGTTCGCTGATCAGCCTCGATGCAGCCAAGAAGATGGAAGAGCTGATCGCCGATGCGCAGGCGAAGGGAGCCAAGCTGGTGGCCGGCGGCAAGCGCACGGGCACCGTGGTCGAAGCAACACTGCTCGACTTTGTCACGCCCGACATGCGCGTCTACTCGGAAGAATCCTTCGGGCCGGTAAAGCCGATCATCCGTGTGGCGAACGAGGACGAGGCAGTGCGCGTTGCCAACGACACCGAATATGGCCTGTCGTCAGCCGTCTTCAGCCGTGATGTGCAGCGGGCTCTTGCTGTGGCCGGACGCATCCAGTCCGGCATTTGCCATATCAACGGCCCGACTCTGAACGATGAAGCGCAGATGCCGTTCGGCGGCGTCAAGGGCAGCGGCTACGGGCGTTTCGGCGGCAAGGCGGCAATTGCCGAGTTCACCGATCTCAGATGGATCACCATCGAGGATTCCGCTCAGCACTATCCGTTCTGATCGAACGAAATTGCGGCGGCCAATGGCTGATTGGCCGCCGCGAATTCTACCTTTACCGGCTAGCGCTTGTAGGCACCAAGGCCCGGCCGATAGGCCTTGTCGTCGAGAAACTGCTTGAGGCCCTCGTCGCGTCCTCTCGTCTTGTCGAGAAACAGCATCTGTTCGAGCTTGGCGTAGATATAGTCATCGGCCAGATCCCAGGGCAGGTTGCGCACGCGTTTGAATGTGTCCTTTGCGGCCTTGAGCACGACCGGGTTCTTTTCCAGAAGTGTCGAGCAGATGGTGCGGACGCGGCTTTCGAGCTGATCGAGCGGCACGGATTCATTGATGAGGCCCATGTCACGGGCCTTTTGCCCGCCGAAGGTTTCCCCGGTCATGATGTAGTAGAGGGAATCGCGGTGGTTCATCACTTCGGCAACGGCGCGCGTGACGTTGCCGCCGGGCAGGATGCCCCAGTTGATCTCGGAAAGGCCGAAGGTGGCTTCGTCGGCCGCGATCGCCAGGTCGCAGGCGACCAGCGGCGTGAAGGCGCCACCGAAGCACCAGCCGTTGACCATGGCGATCGTCGGCTTCTCGAAATACATCAGCCGGCCCCACCAGCCGCCGGATTGTCTGCGGCTCTTCAGCGTCGCATCGCGCGGCTTGCCGTCATTGTCGCGGAAATATTCCTTCAGATCCATGCCGGCCGACCAGGATGAGCCGGCACCTCGCAGAACGAGAACACCGCAACGCTCGTCGCCTTCGAGATCGTCCAGCACCTCGAGCATGCGCCTGTTGAGTGCGGGGTTCATCGCATTCCGCTTATCGGGGCGATTGAGTGTCACGAAGGCGATGCCGCCGTCGAATTCGACGAGCACCGGATCGGCCGTTGTCTTCTCAGTTTCCGTCATCTGTTTCTCCTGCACATGTTCGTTGTTTCTGGAATTTTGCCCGGCGGTCAGAGCGGCCGTGGATCGGCGTCGACATGCGATTGCCTGAGGATGTGTTTCTGCGCCTTGCCGGATGCGGTGCGCGGAATGGTTTCAACGAAGACGACGCGCAGCGGGCGTTTAAAGGCAGCAAGGCGGGCGGCGCAGTGGCTGAGGATGTCTTCAGCGATCGTTTCGGGGGAGGCGGG
>BFBZ01000031.1_pt99 | contig 14279 bp, 10 predicted proteins | sample 1888401 | NCBI WGS metagenome assembly BFBZ01 (sample SAMD00112614, study PRJDB3348) | symbiont metagenome | host: Chara braunii | reverse complement strand
GCTGCAGGCCGACGGCGAGCCCCACGACGAGCCCGATCGCGACCGAAAGCATGAAGGCGACCGCGAGTTCGAAGAAGGTCAGCCGCAGCGCTGCGGGGACGCCGCGGGTCTCGAATAGGGCGCCGAGCGACGTGAACACCTGGGACGGCGGTGCGAGGAACATGGGGTCGATCCACCAGCGCGCCGCAATCTCCCAGACAGCCAGCAGGAGAGCGATTACGCCGATACGCGCCACCAACGGGCTGCGGATGATCCGGCGAAGGCTCGAAGCGGCGGTCTTCATCCCAGTCGCTTTCCCCGCGCTTCTAGCGCCGATGCCAGGGTGTTGAGCATCGCCGCGATCGCCACCACGAACACGATGTAGGCGAACATCCGCGCCATCTCCATGTTCTCCGCGAGATGCACGATGCGGTGGCCGAGGCCGGCGAGTGAGGCGATGGTCTCGCTTCCGATGATGGAGAGCAGCGCAATCGTGAAGCCCATCCGCATGCCGGTCATGATGATCGGGAGGGCAGCGGGCAGCAGCACATAGCGGAAGAGCTTGAGATCGGACGCTCCCATGGAGCGGGCCGCCGTCACCAGTCCCTTGTCGACGCTGCCGAAGCCGGCAATGGTGCTGAGCGCGATCGGAAAGAAGCTGATGGTGGCGCCGAGCGCGATCTTGGAGGCGGGGCCGAGCCCGAAGAACAACACGTAGAGCGGCAGGAACAGGATGATCGGCACCGCATAGATCGCCGAGAACAGCGGCTCGAACACGCGGATGCGGTACCGCGTGCGGCTGATGAGATAGCCTGCGAGGATGCCGCAGCTCGCGGAGATCGCGAAAGCTGCCGCGAGCTCGGTCAACGTCACGCGCAGGTCGCCCCAGAACTCGCCGGTCTTGAGGATGTCCCAGAAATCGCCGAGCACCGTGAGCGGGTTCGGCAGCAGGAGCGGGCTCACTTTCCAGCGCGTCGCTGCGAGATACCACAGCAGAGCGAGCATGATCAGGAATGCTGCCTGCACGGCGCGGCTGGCGAGCGGCTTCTCCCGCTTTCGCGCGGTCGAGCTCACAGCACGGATCCCGCCGCCGCCTCGGCCCCGGGTCGCAGGCCGCTGTCGGCCATGGTTTTGCGGATCTCCTCGTGCAGCAGGCCGTAGAGCGTATTGCGGATGCTGGTGAATTTCTCTGACGTGACGAATTCAGGCCGGCGCGGATGGGGCTCGTCGACCTTGATGATCTCCTTGATCGTGCCGGGGCGGGCCGAGAACACCGCGACCCGGTCGGCGAGAAACGTCGCCTCGCCGAGGCTGTGGGTGACGAACACGATGGTCTTGTCGGTGCGCGCGAGCAGCACTGACAGGTCCTCGCCGAGGATCATGCGGGTCTGCTCGTCGAGCGCGCCGAACGGCTCGTCCATCAGAAGAATCCCGGTCTCGAGGCTGAGCGCGCGCGCAAGCGCCGCGCGCTGGCGCATGCCGCCAGACAATTGCGCGGGGTAGTGCTGCGCGAAGTCTTTCAGCCCCACCGCCTCGAGCGAGCGTTGCGCCCGCGTCGCACGCTCGCTGCGCGGCACACCCTGGAACACCATGCCGAGATCGATGTTTTCGAGCACGGTGTTCCAGGGAAACAGCGCGTGCTCCTGGAACACGAAGGCGATGTCGCGTGGCATTGGACCGCGCACGGGCTTGCCGGAGACCTCCACCGTGCCGGTCGTGGGCTCGACCAACCCGCCGACGACGTTAAGCAACGTCGACTTGCCGCAGCCGCTTGGTCCGATCAGGCAGAGAAGCTCGCCGCGCTCGATGTCGAGCGACGTGTTGCGCAGCGCCTGCACGTGCCGCACGTCGCCCTTCTCGCCGAACTGATGCGAGACGTTCCGCACGCGAATGGCGACGTCGTTCGTCATCGGTCTTGCTTCGCGTTTCCTCGCTCTGATCTTAGCGTAGTTCGCAAGGCTTCGGTCGCGGCCGCGTCGACGGACATGTCGTCGCGAAGCACCACGCCGTAGCGTGCGCGCGCCGCGGTCGGCGAGATGAATTCCTCGCGCACGTCCGTGCGCACCGCGGCGGGATCGCGCTCCAGCGGATCACCCCAGCCGCCGCCGCCGCCGGTACGCACGATCACCTCGCTCTTCACGGCGACCGGATGATGCGCACCGCCGGTCACGCGGAACTCGCTTTCTCCCGGCTCGCGCAGCAGGTACATGCCGTACTCGCCGGGCTCGCCGCCCCACAGGCCCCAGGGCGGGCACTTGCCACGGCGCACCAGCTCGAAATTCCATTTGCCTTCGACCAGGTCTGTCTCCCGTATGTCGATGCCGAGCCCGCCGCGATACTTGCCGGCGCCGCCGGAATCCGTGCGCAGGGCGCGCCCTTCGACCAGCACCGGGCATTTGAGCTCGATGCCTTCGATCGACCCGTTGCGCACGTCGCCCTGACACACCGAGACCGTGCCGGACTCGCCGTCCTCATACGGCCGGCCACCCCAGCCGCCGCCCTCGAGGCTTTGCACCACGAAGCGCCGGTTGGTCTTCGGATGGGTGCCAAAGAACACGACCGCGCCGCCCAGAAGCCCGTGGTGGCCGGCCGGCACCCGGTCGGGCATGGCGGGCGCGAGCGCCCGCACGATGCTGTCCACCACCATCGGAACGATCATGCTCCAGGTCGACATCGGCGCGGGAAAGCGCGCCATCATGATGTTGCCTTCGGGGATGATCACCTTCAGCGCCCGGAACGACCCTTCATTGACGGGATCGAGCGGGCCGGTCAGCGCTTTGTAAGCGACGCGGGCGCCCGCCAGCGTGCGCGAGTTGATGGCGGCGCGCCGCTCTTTGGAGCAGCCGGAGAGATCGATCGTCATCGCGCCTTTGTCGATCGTGACCTTGGCATGGATCGGCACCGGCTCGCCGCGGCTGACGCCGTCCTCGTCGAGCGCCGCGCTCGCCTCGTAGGTGCCGTCGGCGAGCTGCGCCACCACGTTGCGGCACTTGGTTTCGGTCTCGTCGAAGATCTGCGCAATGGCGGCGAGGATGGTGTCGCGGCCGTATTTGTCGAACAGCTCGTCCATGCGACGGGCCGCCAGTCGGCAGGCCGCCATCTGCGATTTCATGTCGCCGAGCGAGGACTCGGGAAAGCGGATGTTGTCCTTGAGCACGCGATACAGCGTCTCGTTGACCTTGCCCGCCTCGTAGATCTTGAGCTGGTCGAGCTGCAGCCCTTCCACCCACGGATCGGCGACGGTGGGCCCGGCGCCGAAGCCGGTGCTCATGCCGCCCACGTCGATCCAGTGTGCGCGCACCATCGCGAACATCAGGAGCTCGCCCTTATAGAAGTAGGGCATGTAGATGACGACGTTGTTGAGGTGCTGCCCCGCCACCGCCTGGTGATTGGTGATGATCACGTCGCCGGGGGCGAAACCATCCTTGCCGTAGCGCTTGAGGCCGTCGGTGATGATGACGCCGAGATCGGCCACGAAATGCGACACGCCGCCCACGTTCTGGCAGATCAACTCGCCGTCGGTGTTGATGAGCGCGGTACAGAAATCGCGCACTTCGTAAATCATCATGTTGTAGGAGGTGCGCTGCAGGTCGGTCGCCATCTCGTTGGCGACCGCCGGCAGGGCGTTGCGGATGACTTCGAGCGTGACGGGATCGAGGGTCATGCCGCACCTCCCACCTCGATGATCAGCTCGCCCGAGGGCGCCACTTCACACGAGTCCTTTTCGAACAGCACCGTCGTGGTACCGTGCTCCTGGATCAGCGCCGGCCCGGGGATCCGCTCACCCGCGCGGAGCGCCTCGCGCTGATAAACGGGGCATGATACCGGCTTCGTCGCGTCAGAGAGATAGACCTCGCGCTGCCGTGCGGGCTTCGCGCCTGCGCCCTCTGCAAGCTGCGGAAAGGCAAGCTTCTGCCGCTTGCCAACCATGGCCAGCCGGATATTGACCATCTCGACCGGCTCGTCGGGGGAATGGTGCGCATAGCGGTGCTCGTAGAGCGCGTCGAACGCCTTGCGGATGCCGGTGCGGTCGCCCGCCGCGAGCTGCGCGAGCGTCACAGGCACTTGCAGCGTGAATTCCTGGCCGACATAGCGCAAGTCGAGATGCACCTGCGGCTCCGCCCCGGTGGCATGCCGCAGGCTCGCGCTTGCCTCCGCCGCCATCTCGCGGTGGATTTGCGTGAGCGACGCGAAATCGACCGTGGCGAGATCGGCATAGAACGTGCGGATGAAATCGTGGCGCTCGTCCGCGAGCAGCATGCCGAGCGCGGAGAAGTGCGAGGGGAAGAGCGGCACCACCACCTTCGGGATGTGCAGTTCGCGCGCGATTGCGACCACGTGCAGGGGGCCCGCGCCGCCCGACGCCACCAGGGCGAAGTCGCGCGGATCGTAGCCCTTCGCGACCGAGACCTCGCGCACGGCCAGCGACATCTTGGCGATCGCGATCTCGACGATCGCCTGCGCCGCCGCCACCGCGTCGAGCCCGAGGGGCTTGGCGATTTTCGTGTCGATGCCCCGCAGCGCACCTTCGGCATCGAGCTTCATCTGCCCGCCCAGAAAATTATCCGGATCGAGGCGGCCAAGGACCACGTTGGCGTCGGTGATGGTGGGCTCGCTGCCGCCGCCGCGATAGCAGATGGGCCCGGGATCGGCGCTCGCGCTCTGCGGTCCGACCTTGAGCGCGCCCACGTCGTCGCGCCAGGCGATCGAGCCGCCGCCGGCGCCGACCTCGACCACGTCGATCATCGGCAGCATCACCGGGTGGCCGCTGGCATAGCCACCGACGTAGTAGCCCGGCGCCATCATCGGCTCGCCGTCCCGGGTGAGGCTCGCCTTGGCGGTGGTGCCGCCCATGTCGAAGGAGATGATGCTCGGCTCGTCGCTCCCCGATACCAATCGCGCGCAGGCGATGACGCCGGCGGCCGGGCCGGATTCGACCAGCGACGCCGCGCGCTTCACCGCCGAGCCCAGCCGCATGATGCCGCCGCCGGAATGCATCATCTCGACCTGGCAGGTGACGCCGATCGAGGCCAGCCGCGCCGTCAGCGCGCTGGCATAGTTGCGCACGACCGGGCCGATATAGGCGTTCACCACCGTGGTCGACATGCGCTCGAACTCGCGATACTCGCGCAGGATCTCGTGCGAGAGCGAGAGATAGGCATTCGGCAGCGCGGCGCGGACCATCTCGCCAGCGATGCGCTCGTGCTCGGGATTGACGTAGGAGTGCAGGAAGCACACCGCCACCGCCTCGACGTCGTCCTCGGCGAGCACGCGGCAGGCGTCCGCGACGCTGGCGCGATCGAGCGGCACGTGCGCCTCGCCCGAGCTCAACAGACGCTCATCGACCTCGCGCGTGAGCTGGCGCGACACCAGCGGCCGATGGCGGTGAAAGAGCAGGTTGTAGGCCTCGGGCCGGTTGCCGCGGCCGATGATGTAGACGTCGCGGGTGCCGCGGGTGACGATGAGCCCGGTCTTGGCCCCTTTGCGCTCGATCAGCGTGTTGATCGCGATGGTCGAGCCGTGGATCAACTCGTCGATGGCGGAGGCCGCAAGTCCGCTCTTGCGGATGCAGTCGATGATGCCCTGCACGAGATGTGTGGGGGTGGTCAGGCTCTTGGCCTCGACGAACCGTCCGGTCGTGTCGTCGAACCCGATCAGGTCGGTGAAGGTGCCCCCGATGTCGATCGCGACGACGATCACGCCGATCTCCCGCCTTTGTCCGGGCGGCAGCGTCGGCCAATACCGCCTAGCCAAGCAACGGGGTTTGCGGCTAAATAGTTAGAGGCAAAAGGCTATAAGTCGCGGCAGGCGACGCGCCCGGGAGGATGCATGATCAGCGCAAGTCCACGGCGGCTGAGCGTGTTCAAGAACGTGGTCGAGACCGGCGGGTTCAACGCCGCCGCCGCCCAGCTCGGCATCGCTCAGCCATCCGTCTGCGCCCATGTGAAGGCGCTGGAGAGCCAAGTCGGCCAACCGCTGTTCCATCGCCAGCGCGGCAGCAAACCGAAGCTGACCAAGGCCGGCGAGGCGCTCTACGGATTCGCGCTCGACATGCTGCGCAAGTCGGAGGAGGCGACCTTGGCGCTCGCCCACATCCGGACCGACGGGGCACGTGAGATCAGCATCGCCGTGCACCGCGACGTGGCGCCGTCGATCCTGTCGGCGCCGCTCGGCGCCTTCGCCCGCCAGCGCCCCGACATGCGGATCGTCACTCGCATCGGCACCATCGAGGATGTGCTCGAGCTCGTGCGCGACGAGACTGCGGAGCTCGGCGTGGTGTTGTCGGCGGGCGTGCCGAACGGGCTGCAGTCGAAGCTCTTGCGGCGCGAGCCGCTCTGGCTGGTGGTCGCGCCGGATCATCCGTTGGGCGGGCGCAAGGCGCTCGCGCCCGCTGAGCTGGCGCGCTTTCCCTTCGTCACCGGGCTGCGCGGCTCGCGCTACCATCACCTGGTCGATACCGCGCTCAGGCAGATGGGCCTTGCGACCTACAAGATCGCCATGGAATGCCAGGAGACCGCGGCGGTGAAGGAGATCGTCGGGCAGGGGACCGGCATCGCCTGCTTGCTGCGGTGCACGGTCGAGAAGGACGTCGCGGCCGGCGTCCTCACGGCCGTCGACGTTGCTGCGCCGGTGCAGGAAATCGAGATCCGCTGCGTCTACCGTGCGCCGCTACGCTCGGCGACCGGGAAATTTCTCGACCACCTACGGGCGCATGTGAAAGATCATGGCAAGCTCGTCCCGTCGTGCACAATTGCCGCGGCGCGGAGCATGCCGGCGGCAGCAAAATAGGCGATACTTCGCGCGCGCTCCCAACGAGGAACGCGCGAAGCAATAAAGATAGCTGAGGGAGAGAGCCCATGCGGGCGTGGCTTATCTTGGCTGGCTGCCTGTGGTCGGCGGCGGCGCTTGCGCAGGGCGGCGCAACCAATTATCCGACCAAGCCAGTCACCATCGTGGTGCCTGCCTCGCCCGGCGGCGTCACCGATGCGCTTGCCCGCCTGCTCGCGCAACGCTTCACCGAAGCCTGGGGCCAGCAGGTCATCGTCGAGAACCGGCCGGGCGCCAACAATCAGATCGCGGCGGAATACGTCACCAAGGCGGCACCCGACGGATACACGCTGTTCATCGGGCCGGAGACGACCTTCGTGGTCAATCCGAGCCTCTATGCCAAGCTGCCCTACGACCCCGTGAACGGGTTCACGCCGATCTCGGGTCTCGTCAGCATCAATCACGCGCTGATCCTCAATCCGTCGCCGCCGGTGAGCAACGTGAAGGAGCTCCTTGCGCTCGCCAAGCAGAAGCCCGGCGAGCTCAACTACGGCACCTTCGGCGTCGGCTCGAGCGGCCATCTCAACATGGAGCTGTTCCAGGCGCTGGCGGGCGTGAAGCTGCAAGCCGTGCACTACAAGGGCGCGACACCGGCCCTGACCGACGTGATGGCTGGTCACATCCAGCTGATGTTCATCAGCGTCGGCAGCGCGGTGCCGCAGTGGAAAGCGGGCAAGGTCAAGCTCATCGCCGTCGGCGCCGAGAAGCGCATGGCGCTCCTCCCCGAGCTGTCTCTTATACACATCTAGATGTGTATAAGAGACAGCTACAAGGGCGCGACACCGGCCCTGACCGACGTGATGGCTGGTCACATCCAGCTGATGTTCATCAGCGTCGGCAGCGCGGTGCCGCAGTGGAAAGCGGGCAAGGTCAAGCTCATCGCCGTCGGCGCCGAGAAGCGCATGGCGCTCCTCCCCGAGGTCCCGACCGTCGCCGAGAGCGGCCTGCCCGGCTACGAGGCGGTCTCCTGGTTCGGCCTGTTCGGCCCGCCGGCGATGCCGGCAGACGTCACGGCCAAGATCAATGCCGAGGTGCGCAAGATATTCGCCGATCCCGAGGTCAAGAAGAGCTTCCTCGAGCAGCAGTACTTCGATGCGATCGCCGGCATGCCGGCCGATCTCACCGCCCGCATCAAGTCCGAAGAGCCGAAGTGGCGCAAAGTGGTCCACGACGCCAAGGTGCAGGTGGAGTAGGCGATGCGCCGGGGAATCTTCGTAAACACTACCGCCATGAACCGGCGTTCGGGTCCCATGTGCCCTTGGCACCCTCCGGCACGCTGAGGCTGTCGATGACGGGGCCGAAGAAGCGGCGCAACTCCTCCTGCAGCTGTGGGAACGGAGGCGGCTTGAGGCTCGGCGGCGTACGGCGGAGGAAGCCCGTCCACAACCCGCCCTCTTCGGCGATGACGGCAAACGCCTCGTTCAGGCCTGCAGGCATGTTGGTCGGGAACGCTGTCTCTCGGCGCCGAAGCGTGCCGCCGACCGCCTCCACTACGCTGGGCAGGTCGAACGGGAAGGTGCGCGTCGTGACCCAGATGTCGTGGAAATCCTTGATCCGGCCGTTCGCGTCGCCGAAGCGAATCATCGCCTCGAACTTCTCGGCGATGACCGTTTCGGGTGGGTACATTAGGATGTTCGCCTGCGGCAGGCCCGGCAGCAGACTGGGGAAGTTCTCCCGCTTCGGCGGCGGATAGACGTGATCCCCGAAGCCGACGTCAACCAGCACGGGGATGACAGCCCCGGCCAAGCGCCCTTTCAAACTCAACCGAGCGCCCTGATACTTGTCGGCTTCGCGGACGGGCTCCGCCTTCAGTGTGGCCGGGTCGAAAACGATGCCATCATCGGGAACCTTCACCTGGCAGATGCGCTTGAAGAGGTCAGCGAGCGCGGCGGGGTCGGGATCGCCTTGACCGAGCAAGTCGAGGTCGCCGGTGGGCCGAAGGACATGTTCGGGCCAAGTGACGAATAGCATCGCGCCCTTTAGGACGTAGCGCTTCGCGGCGTCGGTCTGACTGAGACGGAACAGCAGACGCTCGATGGCGTAGCGCGTCAGCACGCGCCCGAAGTCGTCACCGTGCTGCTTGGCGTGTGCGAGCAGCTTGGCTCGGATCGACGCGGCGGGATTCTTGATAATCTTACCTGTCATTGCATGGCCTTGATGAAAGGCTCCACCCGACTTGTGACGCGGTCGATGGCCGCAAACTTCATGAGTTCGCTTGGGGTGGTCTTCCTCTGCCGCAGAGCGTCGCGGAGTGCTTCAATCGCCACGTCCTCGCCGACGTGGCGGCGATGCTTAAAGCAATCGACGACGGTTTTCGCCACGCTGTAGATTGGCACCTGCACACCTTCCACTTGGACATGCTCGACGCCGGCAGTTAGGGCTTCGCCTGTTGCACGGACAATTTCCAGCCGCAGACCCGTCGCATTCGGTGTGCGGGCCTTATGAGGTATAGTCATCCAGACGGCGTGCGGTAGCTGCGTGGTTAGTTCGTGCTGTCGAAGGGCGCTGATCAGGCTGACGACGCCGTTCGGGACCAGACGCGCGGCCTCGGCCAAATCGTGCGCGACGTCTTCTCCAACACGCTCGGGGTCTTGGTAGAGGCCGCGGCCGAGGCGGACGAGGTCCCCGGCATCAGTTAGGCGCTTCAGGTAGACCAGGGGGATGCCGGCAGCCTTGAAATCGCGCGCGCGCGCAATCCCCCGAGCCCGGGTGAGGCTGAGGGCACGCTCGCGATAAGACATATGACGTTGCGCCATAATGTTATTTATTGTCGGCAAGAATCGTCAATTGCCGACGAAAGAGAACAGGGGGATGCCAGCAGCCTGGAGTCAGGCGCGAACCCCCAGATCCGGTTTAAGACCGGGGGCTGGGCGAGCTCGCGATAGAGAGTATAACCGTTCAGCTCAATGTTACCTTTCGCCGGCAAAGACAGAAAATTGCCGACAAAAGAGAACAGATTGGAAATCTTAGCTGATGTCATATATATTCTATGACATGGTCTCGTCTAGTCCCCCAACCGAACTCAACCCCAAGCACGTGCGGGCGGCACGTGCCCTCCTCGCATGGTCGCAGCAAGACTTGGCGAAGGCAGCCGGGGTGGCGACGTCCACCGTGGCCGACTTCGAGCGCGGCCAGCGGACCCCTGTGGCGAACAATGCCCAAGCTATCCGCGGCGCCCTTGAAGAAGCCGGAATTCAGTTCCTGCCAACCGGGGCTGTTATTGGGCCTGCAGTGCCGATCATCACCAAGTCCAATCGTCCCGGCGCGCCGATCCGATGGGTCAGCGCTGAAGATCTTTCGGATTGGGCCAACCGTACCGATGGCGCTGTCAGCCTGCCAACGCTTCTAGCACATCTGATTCAAGCTACTCATGGTCCCGCGGCACAACTTCGCTTCCCCGCCGACGAAGGCGTCCGACATCCTGGCTGGGACGGGCGCACGTCGACCGTGATCGGGAGCACCTATGTGCCTGAGGGCGACGCAGGCTGGGAGATCGGCGCACAGCGCAGCAACGTCGCCCAGAAGGCGAGCGACGATTACCGAAAGCGAACGGCGAAACCCGCGCCGCTCGACCCTGCCAACGCAAGCTATGTATTCGTCACCCCGCGCCACTGGCCCCAAAAGGACGAGTGGGCGAAGGCACGCCAGGATGAAGGTCCCTGGCGAAAGGTCCTCGCCTATGACGCCGACGACTTGGTTCACTGGATCGAGCAAACGCCCGCAGTCGGACTCTGGCTTGCGTCCCGTCTAGGCAAGCGGCCGCCCGGGACACGAGAACTCGAAGAGGTTTGGGAAGAATGGTCGCTGGCGACCCAATGGCCCCTGACCGAGGACCTGGTTCTCAGCGACCGCGATCAAGACGCCGCCGAAGTCCTGCGTTGGCTTCGCGGCGAGCCGTCTGTCCTCTCGCTTCAGGCGACCACAGCCGAAGAGGTGGTGGCGTTCTTCCACGCTACCCTCAGCGAGCTGCCGCGCGACTTGGCGGATGCCTACCGCGCCCGCTGTCTTGTTGCGACAACGGCCGCTGCGGCGCGGGCCCTGGCCAAAGCTCCCGCGCCCCTGATTCTGCTGCTGACAGAACCAGAGCCTGGCCTGGCCCGAAGTCTCGCGGAGCGTGGTCACTACGTCCTGCAGGCCTACGACGAGCGACCGGCGTCGCGCGGCGAAGTCCGCACGCTTGCCCGACCGTCACGCGAAGGGATCGCCGGCGCCCTCACGAGGGCGGGCATTGCCGAGCCGCGCGCGAAGGCGCTCGCCCGCGACAGTGCCCGCAACCTCGCCGTCCTACGTCGCCTGATTCCTGGAGCTCCCGGGCGACTTCCAAAATGGGCGGAGGAGCCGCCGCCCCACGCTCTGCTGGCGGCGCTCCTGGCCGGGGGCTGGGATGAAAACGCCGACGCCGATCGGGCTCGGCTCTCGGAACTCGCCGATCAGCCCTACGACGTAGTGATCGCCGCTCTGGCCCCGTACATCGGGCAATTCGACAGCCCGTTGCAGAAGATCGGCTCGACTTGGCGCGTCGCCTCTCCGTCCGACGCTTGGTTCCTGCTCGCGCACAACCTGACAAGCGCCGACATCAAGCGCTTCGAGGCTGCGGCGCACGCGGTCCTAGGGTCGGTGGACCCGCGCTTCGACATGGACCCCAACGAGCGCTGGATGGCGGCCGTTCGCGGCATTCACCGGGACTATTCGGGCATGCTGCGCCACGGCATCGGTCAGGTCCTTATCTTGCTCGCCTTATGGGGCGATCGGGTTCGCACCGTGCCCGACGCCGGTGGACGAGCCGACGCCATTGTAGGAAAGCTGCTCCAGAACGCGGATCAGCGGCGGTGGTGGTCGCTCTCCCGCGACTTTCGCCTGCTGGCCGAGGCGTCGCCGGGCGCCTTCCTGACCGCGGTCGAAGACAGTCTCGACCAAGACGATCCGCCTATTGGCGCCCTCTTCGGCCGCGACGAGGGTGGAGTGTTCGGCGCTGAGCACCTGTCCGACCTGATGTGGGCGCTGGAATCTCTCGCTTGGTCGCCGGACTGGATGCCACGGGTGACTCATGTGTTGGCGAGACTAGACGCCATCGATACCAAGCCCCGCCGCTACGTAAATGGCCCAGCCAACAGCCTGCGCGAGATCCATCTGCTCTGGATTCCGCAGACCTATGCCACGCTCGATGAACGACTTCGCGCCCTAGATCTGATTCGAAAGAGGGAGTCGGACGCCGCTTGGAAGCTGATGCTTGGCATCCTGCCCCGCGGGCACGACACCTCGACCCCGTCGCCCATGCCGCGTTGGCGCGACTTCACTGTCGACAAGGTGGAAACGGTCACCTGGAACGTGATCGGGCGGGGGKCCGCCGCGATCAGCGAGCGCCTGCTCGTCGACGTTGGCCTGAGCCCAGCTCGATGGTTGCTTCTGCTCGACCGTCTTGGGGATCTGGCGCCAGATCCTGCGGCCGCGCTGGCGGCGCTCGAGGCGGCGAAGCCGCGCATCACGGACGTGGACGACCGGGCGACGTTCTGGGACAAGCTACGGCGAGTGCTCCACCATCACAGACAATTTCCAGACGCCGATTGGTCCCTGCCGGCCGCAGTGTTGGATCGACTGGAAGCAATCTACGATGGGTTCGCGCCCACCGATCCGCTAAAGCGGACTGCATGGCTCTTCGAGCAATCTGTCCAGCTGCCGAAGCCCTCGGCGGCGGGCTGGGAAGCGGAACACCGGGATGTCGACGCTGCTCGCCAGAAAGCCGCACGGGCGCTCTTCGCCGAAGGCGGGACCGCGGCAGTACTCTCGCTAGCCCAACTGACTCATACCGCCGGCTATCTCGGTAAGGCCCTCTACGACAGCGGGCTGTCGGCGCCCGACGTCGACGCTGTGCTCGGAGCGGCCGTTCGGAGCGACGAGGCCCACCAGCGGGACCTCGCGCACGGCCTGATTGCTTCCATTTTCCGAGATCGGAAGGAGCCATGGGGGGCAGCGTTGATCGCCAAGGCCAGAGCCGAGAATTGGGGCGACACCGCCCTGCTGACGATCCTCCGCGCCCTGCCGATCGGGCGCTGGAGCTGGGACCAGGTCGCCTCGATCGGTGGCGAAATCGAAATGACGTACTGGCGCAGCGCGCCGGTGTTCTGGGTAAGCGACAATAGCGAAGACGTCGCCTACGCCATCCGCAAACTGATCAGCGTCGGCCGTGCTCGGCGCGCACTGCCGCTAGCTGGACATGTCAAGAAGGTTCATCTCCCGAGCGGCCTGCTAGTCGAGGTGCTGCAGGAGGCCGCCCGTCAGCCGCTCGAAAGCGACGGCGGCAGCAACGAGGCGACCATGTTTCAACACTATGTCGCCGAGATTCTGCAGCTCCTCGACGAGCGCAACGATGTCGACCGGAACATTCTCGCCTCTCTGGAATGGAACTATCTCCAGGTGCTGGAGCACTCCCGCCGGCCTGCGAAGGTGCTGCTGAGGGCCCTTTCGGAACAGCCGTCGCTATTCATCGAAATGCTGAGGGCAGTCTTCAAGGCCAGCGAGGAAAGCGGCGTTGTTGATCCCGAACCCGAGGAGCCTGAGCGTGCACGAGCGGTCGCCACCCAGGCTTATCGCCTCCTGGAGCTTTGGAATCGGATCCCCGGGACACGCGACGACGGCACCATCGATGGCGAGGCGCTGGAGGCATGGATAAAGGAGGCGCGAGTCCTGGCTAAGACGGCCGGGCGGGAGGACGTCGCCGACAGCCGTATCGGCCACATGCTGTCGGCCTCGCCGATGGGTTCGGACGGCAATTGGCCGGCCGAGTCTGTCCGGGAGGTGATCGATCTATTTCGTAGCAAGCCGATGATCGAAGGCTTCCAAATCGGCAAGAGCAACCGGCGCGGCGTCACCACCCGCATGCCCCGCGACGGCGGTGAGCTCGAACGCCAGGAAGCGGCGAAGTACCGGAAATGGGCCAAAGCGATCGCCTACGATCACCCCCATACCGCCAAGGCGCTCGATACCCTGGCGGAAAGATACGACCGGCACGCCCGTCAACATGACGAAGACGCTGAGCGCCTCGACTGGGAGTCCTAGACGTCCACGAACATTGCGTCGATCCCGCGATTGATCGATAGGCCAGGATTAGGATAACCGAACAATGTTCTCTTGGAGCGGACGCCGGACTCACCGCAAGACAGGCGTGTCGCACGCTTCGACCCCGTGGACACCCCTGATGGCTCCTCTCATCTTCAGCGTTGCAGACGTGGCGGCCAGGGTGACTACGTCGTTGGGCGGATTAGAGAAACGTAATCCGCCGCCTTCTGCCTCGGCGGAGAGAGAAGCGGCGGGTTACGGCTTCGCCTAACCCGCCCTACAATTCAAATCCCCAATAGCTTCTTCGCGTTGCCGCCGGCGAGCGCGGCGATGGTGGACGCATCGAAGCCCTCGACCGAGGCGACATGCCCGATCGGGTCGAAATCGGCCATGTCGAAGGGATAGTCGGTGCCCAT
>BFBZ01001631.1_pt1 | contig 14286 bp, 9 predicted proteins | sample 1888401 | NCBI WGS metagenome assembly BFBZ01 (sample SAMD00112614, study PRJDB3348) | symbiont metagenome | host: Chara braunii | reverse complement strand
GGTGCTGGCCGGCCGCACCGTCGGCACCGGCGCGGTGGTGGCGGCCGGCGCCATCGTCACCAGGGATGTCGCGCCCTATACGATCGTCGGCGGCAATCCGGCGCGCGTGATCCGCCGCCGTTTCGACGAACGGATCGCCGAACGGTTGCAGGCGCTGGCCTGGTGGGATTGGAGCCACGAGCGGCTGCGCCTCGCGCTGCCGGATTTCCGGATGCTGGCCATCGAGGCTTTCCTGGACAAATACGAAAGCGAGGCCTGATATCGCGGTCGATCTCGGCGCGGCCTGATATCAGGCCTATGGCGACGCGGGCTTAACGTTGTCGATCCGGTTCGCTTGATCCCGCGCGGGCGAACCTTCAGCATCGGTCGCGAGCGTCGGTTCGCTCGGGAGGTTCCATGTCTCTCTACCGGCTCGATCGCTATTTCACGCCGTCATCGGTGGCCATTGTCGGCGCCACCAACCGGCCGGGCTCCATGGGCATGGCGCTGCTCGCCAACATGCGCCGGGCCGGCTACGAGGGTGCGCTCTACCCGGTCAACCCGCATCACCAGACGCTCGACGGGCTCGCCTGCTACCCCTCGCTCGGTTCGCTGCCCACGGTCCCCGACCTGGTCGTGCTGGCGACCCCCGGCCGGACCATTGCCGGGCTGGTCGCGGAAGCCTCGGCGCTGGGGGTGCCGGCGGCGGTGGTGATCTCGGCGCTCGAGCGCGACGGTTATGCCGCGGCGGCCGACAAGATCGCCAAGGCGGCACGCGCCCATGGCCTCAGGATCGTCGGGCCGAACTGCTTCGGGGTGATCGCCCCCCACGGCAAGGTCGATGCGAGCTTTGCCTCGCGCGGCGCCAGGCCCGGTTCGCTCGCCTTCGTGTCGCAATCGGGGGCGATCGCCGCGGCGCTGCTGGAATGGGCGCATATGCGCAATATCGGATTTTCCGGGGTGGTGACGATCGGCGATCAGCTGGACGTCGATGTCGGCGACTGGCTCGACTATTTCGCCGCGGATTATCGCAGCCGGGCGATCCTGCTCTACATCGAGGCAGTCACCGACGTGCGCAAGTTCATGGCGTCGGCCAGGGCGGCGGCGCGCTCCAAGCCGGTGATCGTGCTCAAGTCAGGGCGCCACAAGGCGGCGGCCAATGCGGCCCGTTCGCATACCGGTGCCTTGGCCGGCTCCGACGACGTCTATGCCGCCGCCTTCGCACGCGCGGGCCTCGTCCGGGTGACCGATCTGGACGAACTGATCGCGGCGGCCGAGACGCTGTCGCGCTTCACGCCGTTCCACGGCGACCGGCTCGGCATCGTCACCAATGGCGGCGGCCTCGGCGTTCTCGCGGTCGACAGTCTGATCGATCGCGGCGGCACGCTCGCCAACCTCGGCCCGGCCACCTTGACCCGGCTCGAAGCGGCGATGCCGGCGATCTGGTCGCATGGCAATCCGATCGACATCATCGGTGACGCCGATGCCGCGCGTTATGACGAGGCGATGCAGGCAGCCCTCGACGATCCCAATGTCGACGCGGTGCTCGTGATGAACTGTCCGACGGCTTTGCTGCCGAGCCATGAAGCGGCCTCGGCGGTCGCCAATGTGGTGACCTCCAGGCGGTCCAGGGGCGAGCGGGTCAAGCCGGTCTTTTCGGTCTGGCTTGGCGACCAGGAGGAGGCGACGACGATCTTCGCCGAAGCCGGCCTGCCGAGCTATCCGACCGAATCCGAAGCCATTCGCGGCTTCATGCATATTGTCGGCTATACGCGTGGTCAGGCAGCCCTGCTGGAGACGCCTGAGAGCGCCGAGATCGTGCCGCCCGCCGACCTGGCCAAGCTGCGCGCGGCGATCGCCGCGACCGTCAAGGCGGGACGGCGCTGGCTCGATCCGATCCTGGTCGACCGTATCCTGTCGGCCTATGGCATCGCCACCATCCCGATCCGGTCGGCGCGTACGGCCGCGGAGGCCGGCGCCCACGCGGTGGAGTTCCTGCGCGACGGCCATGCCTGCGCGGTGAAGATCCTGTCGCCCGACATCGTGCACAAGTCGGATGTCGGCGGCGTGCAGCTCGGCCTTGCGACCCGCGAAGCGGTGGAGGCCGCGGCGACCGATATGCTCAGCCGGATCCCGGGCGCCGTGCCGACTGCCACGATCGAAGGGGTCACCGTGCAGCCGATGATCCATCGCCCCGGCGCCATCGAGTTGATCGCCGGTCTTGCCGATGATCGCACCTTCGGCGCGGTGATGCTGTTCGGCCGCGGCGGCAAGGCAGTCGAGCTGATCAAGGATCGTGCGCTGGCGCTGCCGCCGCTCGACATGCGGATCGCCCGCGACATGATCGCCCGCACCCGCATCGCCAAACAGATGGCCGGCTATCGCGACGTGCCGGCGGTCGATGGCGCCAAGGTCGCCGAGGTGCTGGTGCGCCTGTCGCAGCTGGCCGCGGATCTCGCCGATGTCGCCGAGATCGACATCAATCCGCTGCTGGCCGATGCCACCGGGGTTCTGGCGCTCGATGCGCGGATCGCGGTCGGCGCGCCGAAGGCCGCGAAGCTCGGCGCGGGCGGCCATCCGCGTTTCGCCATCCGTCCCTATCCCAAGGAATGGGAACGCGCGGTCGAGACCGAGAGCGGCTACCGCTTCCGCATCCGGCCGGTACGGCCGGAGGACGAAGCGATCTTTCGCGACTTCCTCGAGCGGGTCGATCCAGACGACCTGCGCCAGCGCTTCTTCGCGCCGATCAAGCAGTTCAGCCACGCCTTCATCGCCAAGCTCGCCCAGATCGATTACGCGCGCTCGATGGTGCTGGTGGCCTTGGAGGAGGCGACCGGCGACCTCATCGGCACGGTGCGGCTGCATGCCGACCCCGACAATGAGAATGCCGAATATGCGGTGTTCATCCGCAGCGACATGCAGGGCCGCGGGCTCGGCATCACCATGATGCGGCTGATCATCGACTATGCCCGTGAGCAGGGCACGAAACGCATCTACGGCCAGGTGCTCAACGAGAACCACAGGATGCTGGCGCTGGCGCGCGATCTCGGCTTCGTCGTCAGTGCCGATCCCGATGATCATTCCCTGCAACGGGTCGTGCTGGAACTGGCCTGAAAGGCGAGGGCGTCCGGCGCCATCCGCGACACGGCTCGATGACAAAGGCGTCCCGGTTGCCGGGCCGGGACGCCGGTCGTCTCAGCGCGAGATGTGCAGCATGGTGCCGCAGTCGGCGAAGCCGATCCGCCGGTAGGTCCGCCACGCCGCCTCCTCCCGCGCCGCCATCAGGAACGGGAAGGCGATGCCGCGATCCATGGCGCGTGCCGCCAGCAGGGCGGCGACGCCACCGCCGATGCCGCGCCGGCGGGCCGCCGGTCTGACGCCGATCGCGGCGATCTCGGTGAAGCCGTCATGGGGCGGCGCATAGTGGCCGGAGCCGAGCGGTTCGCCGCCGTCGCCGTCGCGCGCGAGGACGACGGCGCCGCCCTTGCGGACGGTGTGGCGCAGGCGCTCGACATCGGCGGCGGTGGTTTCCGGAACGCCGTGGGCTTCGTTCTGGACCCGCGCGGCGGTCTCGAGATCCGCCGTCTGTTCGGCGATCAGCCATTCGACGCCCGGGAGATCCGGCACCGGCGCAAGCGTTGCCCGGGTACAGGTCATGAAGGGCAGAAAGCGTTCGGCCTCGAAACCGTTGGACTGGAGGCCGGGCAGAACGGCCGGCGCCAGGTCGGGGATATATTCGAGCCGAGGCGTCCGGTCCTTGGCCGCGAAAAGCACGATGAGGGCCGCGATGCTCGCGCCGTCGGGTTCAGCGCCGTCGTCCGGTATCGCGTAGCTGCGGAGCGGATCGGAGCTCGCCGCATCGATCATGATGGTGAAGGGCGGCAGGCGGAAGACGTTGTTCCCGCAGTTCATGGTGGCGCGGAGACAAGCGGAGACACGGCGCATGGCCGTGCGATTGTCGGTGGTCATGGGTGGTTCTCGGCAGGCGTCGTTGCGACGCTTGGTCAGGCTCCGGGTCGGATGACACGAGCGCGGAGATCACTGCCGTATGGCCCGTGGAGGCGACGTTTCAGGTCAGGACCGGAGGTCCTCAGAAAGACGCGACCCAGCCGGCCATAGCGGCGGCTACGTAAGTGGTGCGGACAATCACAGGCATCTCCATCCAACGGGCCGCGTGTCATAGCCAAACCGCCGGCCGGCATCAAGAGCCGGCAACATGGGGCCTGGCGGCGGGTTTTCCGTCGCGCGGCAACCGTGCGCGCCTCTCCCGGTGTCAGCCGGCCGCCTTGACCGGGCCAAGGGCCGGCTTGACGTCCGCCGAGGGCTGCAGCGGCGGCGGCGGCGCGCCGAGCCTGTCGGTGATCACGACGCGGTTGCGGCCCTGGTCCTTGGCCCGATAGAGGGCTGCGTCGGCGGCAGCCAGCAAGTCCTCGCCGTCTTCGACGTGCAGCGGCATGACGGCCAGTCCGATCGAGGCGGTGATGCTGTCGAGCGTGCCGTCCGACCAGGCGACGCGCATGCGGCGCACCGCGTCGAGCACATGGTTGGCGCGCTGCTCGGCCGCGGCCAGTCCGACACCCGGCAGCAGCAGCAGAAACTCCTCGCCGCCGTAGCGGCCGACAATGTCGGTCTTGCGCACGGTCTCGTAGAGGACGCGGCCGATATCGCGCAGCACCGCGTCGCCGGCTTCGTGGCTGTGGCTGTCATTGATGCGCTTGAAGTGGTCGATATCGAGAAGCGCCAGGGACAGCGGCTTGCCGTTGCGGGTGCTGCGGCCGATCTCGCGGGTCAGCGCTTCCTGGAGATAGCGGCGGTTGTGCAGTCCGGTCAGCGGATCGCGGATCGCCTGGCTCAGCAATTGCTCGCGCAGCTCGAGATTGGCGATCGCCAGCGAGACCTGCTCGGCCAGCATCGTCGCCAGCTGATTGGCGGCGGCGCTCGCGGCGTCCTCCGCTGCCATTTCGCGATAGAGCAGCCCGAGCATGTTGCTCTGGGCGATCAGCGGCTGGCAGACGAAGGCCGCGCCCGGCACGGCGCAGCAGGCCGCCGCGTGGCCGCAGGTCAGCCCCTGGCTCGCTTCGGAAATCGGGAAGGTCCGGCCGCGGCGCAAGGCCCAGCAGGCTTCCGGATGGAACGAGGCGACGTCGGCCTTCAGTTCGCCCCAGTGGGCGCCGCGTTGCACCACGTCGCGGCTGTCGTTGAACAGGTAGAGCGCGCCGGCCTCGGCCGGAAAGAGATGGCCGGCATAGCTCTGCACCGCCGCATAGATCTCATCGAGGCTCTGGCAGGATTGCAGCAGGCCGCTGAGCTCGGTCAAAAGCGCGATTTCCCGGGTGCGTATCTCGGCTGCGTGCAGGGAGGCGGTCAGGCGCTGGTTGGCGTTCTGCAGCTCGCGGGCGTGGTCGCGCCGTTCCGCCTCGACCAGAAGCGCATCGGTCCGGTCCTGGATGACCCAGAGGATCTCGCCCGGGCCGTGGCGTCCGCCCGAGGTCAGCGGCTTGCCATAGGCATCGACCATCAGCGTGGTTCCGTCCTTGCGGCGGATATGCAGCTGGACTTCGGTCGCCATGGCGCTGTCGCGGATCCTGGTCAGCGCGGCGTCGAACGCGTCGGCATCGGCCGGGTTCGCCACCAGGGCGTTGATCTCGCTGCCGGGCAGGTCGTCGGGCGCGCGTCCGCACAGTTCGGCGATGCGCCGGTTGCCGCGCAGGATCCGATGCCCCTTGGTGAACAGGATGCCGGCCAGGGGATTGTCGACCAGCGCGCGCTGCTCGGCGTTGAGCGCGCTGAGACTGCCGGACAGGCGCCGCGACCGCATGGTGAGGATCGACAGGAGGGTGACCAGCAGACTGATCACCAGGCCGCTGCCGAACACCAGGTTGGGCACCGAGTGATCGAGCTCGTAGGTCGAGCCGAGGCGCGCGAAGAGCTCGACACGCCAGACCCGTTCGCCGACCACCAGCGAGCGTTCGGCGGAAATGCCGAGCGGCGACGAGGCGACCGGCGTGACCAGCCGGAGATTGGGCTCCAGGCTGTCATACATCAGGGTCGCCGTGCCGCTTTCGTCCTCCGGCTCGGCGGTCATGACGCCCTCGGGCGTCGCCTTGGCATAACCCCGGTCGACGACCCGGATATGCATCTGCTGCAGGGTGCGGACATCCAGCACGCCGCGCATCAGGTCGTTCATGCGGTAGACGGTGGCGACGAAGCCGCGCAGCGCCGCCATGCGCTGCAGCGCGGTTTGCGCCGGCTCGCCGGCGCGATAGATCGGCGCGCGCAGGATGAAGCCCTGGCCGCCGGAGGTATCCTGCACCAGCCGCACGGGCGGGGTCGCGACCAGGCGGCCGGTCTCGGCCGCGCGGCGCAGCGAATCGAGCTGGGCCGGATTGGCGCCCGCGTCGAAACCGAAGGCGTTCTCGTTGCCGCGCAGCGGCTCGACGAATTCGACGACGTCATAGGCGGAGCGCTGCCCCGGCGGCTGGATGGCGAAATCCGGCTGGCCCTGCGGGTCGACGCTGGTATCGCTCCTGACCTCGGCGACGAAGGCCTCGAGGTTTTCCGACGTGACGTGGCGCAGCGATTGCAACGCCTGGAAGCCCGGATAGCGGCGCGCCAGATCCAGCACGTCGACATAACGGCGGAACTGGGCCCGATCGATGCGGCCGATCGAGGCGTAGAGGCCCTGCATGCTGACCAGAACTTCGGCATGGGTGCGCAGGCGTTCGCCGACCGCCGTGGTGGTGTCGGCGGCATCCGCCGCGAACCGCCGCTGCATGTCGGCGGCGATCCAGCGTTCGGCGATCATCTGAGCAACGAAGGTCGCCGTCAGCCCGGCGACGAGGATGGCGCTCGCGACCACCGTCATCCGCCGCGCCGGCGGCGCCAGCAGATCCCGCAATCCCATGGCCATGAGCCTCCGGTCCGGACCCGCCCGCGCGGGGCCGGTCGATGCAAAGTGGCCGCATCATTCTCCGGGGGCATTGATAATGTGTTGCACTGCAAGGTGCTCGTCTCGATGCCCGCGGGGCAGGGTGTCGGAATCCTTACCCTGCCCGGGCGCTCCCGCCCTTGAAGTCGGCGCACCACGGCTGCCACGCCGCAACCCGCCGTGGCTCGCGCAAAAGCCCCGGCAATTCCCGCCAATAGGCGGTGCGGTAGGCGCGGGCCATCTGCATGTCTTCGAGATCCCTGGCATCGGCCCAGGTTTCGTAGAGCAGGAAGCGATCCGGGTCGTCGCCGTCCTGGTGCAGCACGGCGTTGATGAAGGTCGGCCCGTGCCGCATGGCATCGAGAACCGGCGTCAGCAGCGCCATGAAGGCGGCCGCCGCACCGGGTTTGAGGGCGATCTCGATGGTGTAGGCGATGGCCATGGGCAGCTCCGTATTGCCGATGCGGAGCCTGTTCAGGGGGAGCCCAAAAGGGATCAATCAAGCTGGAGGTCATGGCACCAGCGGCAATTTGCCTGGGCCATTTCGCGAGGTCAGGGCGGTGGCTGCCGGCCGATCGCCAGGGCGGCTGTCCTGGCGCCCGAGAGGAAACCGTCCGAGAGCGCAGGGTCAGTGACGGCGCGCGCCATCTGCAGGGCGCCGACCATGGTCGAGAAGATCGCCCGGGCGACACTATCGGCCTGGCTTCCGGAGAATGCCGGGGGCAGCTCGGCCCTGATCACGGCGATGATGCCGCGGATCTGGTCGGTGAGGGCGTCACGGGTCTCGTCCGGGCGGCGGGCGAGTTCGGCTCCGAGGCTTGCGACCGCGCAGCCGATTTCGGGGCGGTCGCGATGACCAGGGCGCAGATAAGCCGTCACGACGGCCTCCAGCCCGTCGCGGCTTTCGGCGCGAGCGGTCGCGGCCTCGGCCGCCAGGTGATCGCGGCTGGCGCTCAGCGCCGCCACGACCGCGTCGCGGACCAAGGCCTCCTTCGACGCAAAATGGGCATAGAAGCCGCCATGGGTGAGGCCGGCATCGGCCATCAGGCCGGCGACGCCGGCAGCCTCGATGCCATCCTTGCGGAAGCGCCGTGCCGCGACGTCGATGACGCGGCGGCGCGTTTCCTCGCGATGTCCTGCGGCATAACGCATGGCGCGGATCCCCCGATCAGCCGGCTCCCCGGTCCTTGAAGGCATGATGGTTCTCGTATTATATGTCAACCATCATATAACAAGGAGAGCATCGATGCCTGCATCCGATCCCATCGTGATCGTCTCTGCCGTTCGCACGCCGCTCGGCCGGTTTCGCGGCGAGATCGCCGCGGTTCCGGCGCATCAGCTCGGTGCTCATGTCATCCGTGCGGCGGTCGGGCGGGCAGGGCTCGCGCCCGATCGCGTCGACGAGGTGCTGATGGGCTGCGTGCTGCCCGCCGGCCAGGGCCAGGCGCCGGCCCGGCAGGCGGCGCGCCATGCCGGGCTGCCCGATGCGGTCGGCGCGACCACCGTCAACAAGGTCTGCGGCTCGGGCATGAAGGCGCTGATGCTCGGCCGCGACCTGATCGCGGCCGGCTCGGCGGATATCGTGGTGGCCGGCGGCATGGAGAGCATGTCGGGCGCGCCCTATCTGCTGGCCAAGGCGCGCGGCGGCTACGGTGCCGGCCATGACCGCCTGATCGACCACATGATGCTCGACGGGCTCGAGGACGCCTATGAGGGCGGCCGCGCCATGGGGACTTTCGGCGAGGACACCGCCGAGCGCTACCAGTTCACCCGCGAGGCCCAGGACGCCTATGCGATCGAGACGCTCAGGCGCGCCAAGGCGGCGATCGAGACCGGCGTCTTCGACAAGGAGACGATCGCGGTGACCGTATCGGGCGCCAAGGGTGGCGAGACGGTGTTTGCCCAGGACGAGCACCCGCGCAAGCTCGACGCGGCGAAGATCCCGACGCTGAAGCCGGCCTTCCGCGCCGGCGGCACGGTGACCGCGGCGAGCTCCAGCGCCAATGCCGACGGCGCGGCGGCGCTGGTGATCATGCGGGCCTCGGAGGCCGAGAAGCAGGGACTGACGCCGATCGCCCGCATTGTCGGCCACGCCACCCATTCGCAGGACCCGGCCTGGTTCACCACGGCGCCGATCGGCGCCATCGGCAAGCTCTTGACGCGGATCGGCTGGTCGGCCCGCGAGGTCGACCTGTTCGAGATCAACGAGGCCTTCGCGGTGGTGGTGATGGCGGCGATGCGCGACCTCGACATCGGCCACGACCGGGTCAATGTGAATGGCGGGGCCTGCGCGCTCGGCCACCCGATCGGCGCCTCCGGCGCGCGGATCGTGGTGACCTTGCTGCACGCGCTGGAACGCCAGGGCCTGAAGCGCGGCGTCGCCAGCCTGTGCATCGGCGGCGGCGAGGCGACCGCGCTCGCCGTCGAGCGGTTGAACTGAGCTGGACCCATCGCATGTCGGTCTCGCCTGTCACCCAGCCTCTGCCGCCGTCGCGCCTGCTGCTCGGCCTCGTCATCCTGCTCACCGGTCTCGGTGAGATGTCGACACAGATCTACGCGCCGGCATTGCCGGCGCTCGCGGCCGGCTTCGGCGTCGGCACGGTCGCCGTCCAGGCGACGCTGTCGGCCTTCATCATCGCTTTCGGTTGCGGCCAGCTGATCTACGGCCCCTTGTCCGACCGGTTCGGTCGCCGTCCGGTCCTGCTCGCCGGCCTGGGCCTCTATCTCGTCGCTACCGTCTGCTGCCTGCTGGCCGGCTCGGTCGAACAGCTGATCGCGGCGCGGGCGCTGCAAGGTGGCGGCGCCTGTGCCGCGCTGGTGCTGGCCCGTGCCATTACCCGCGACGTCTGGGGCAAGGATGCGCCGCCGGTCATCGCCGTCTCCACATTGGCGATCGCCGCCTCGACGGTGATTTCGCCGCTCGCCGGTGGCCTGCTGTCGGCGACGCCGCTCGGTTGGCGGGCAAGCTTCCTGTTCCTGGTCGGCCTCGGCCTCGTCATCATTCTCGCGGTCGTCTTCGGCTATCGGGAGACCCATGCCAGTCCGGATGCCGAGGCGATCCGGCCGGGCCGGCTTTTCGCCAACTATGCCGGCCTGATCGGCGATGCCGGTTATATGGGTTATGCCCTGACGCTCGCCTTCGCCTATGGCGCACTGTTCGCCTTCATTTCCGGCGCGCCGCTGGTTGTGGTCGGGCGCATGGGCCTCGCGCCCTGGCAATATGGCGCCAGCTTCGGGGCGGTGGTGTCGGGCCTGTGCCTCGGCATGGTCGCGGCCCGGCCGATCACCGGCGCTCTCGGTGTCCGCCGGACGGTCGCCCTCGGCGCCGGCCTGATGCTGGCCGCAACGATCGTCGCGCTGGGCGTCGCCCTCGCGGGGGCGACCAGCCTGCCCGGCCTCCTGCTGCCACAACTGCCGCTCACCTTCGGAGCGGGCCTCGTGCTGCCCAATGCGGTGGCGGGAGCGGTGATGCCGCAGGCACGGCGCGCCGGCCTGGCGGCGGGCCTGCTCGGCTTCCTGCAAATGGCCGGCGGCGCCGCCTTCGGCTTCCTGGTCGCCCGCCTGTTCGACGGCACGGCCGTGCCCATGCTGGCCATCCAGGTCGTCGCGGTGGTGGGGCTGGTGCTGTCCTTCGGGCTGCTCGCCTGGCGGACCCGGCCGGCGATCGCGGGCGCGGCCTGAGGTCTGCCGCGCGAAGGGCCCCGGGGGGGAGGCCGGTCGCTGCCGGTCTCGAGCCCTCGACGCGCGCCGGACCGGTCTCGTGGCAAAAGGGCCGGGCTCGGCAACTTCATGGCCGGGCCGGTCCCTCGACGCGGCCCGTTCCCGCCCGTTCAGGACTGCGCCGCTGCTTTCGCCGGCTGCGGGATGGCCGTGGTGTCCGTCGGTCTCGCCGCGATGCCGATGGCGCGGACGGCGCCCTGGCTGGCGCTGGAGACGGTGGCCGCATAGACCTCGAGGGCCCGGGACACCAGGCGCCCGCGCGCCTTCGGCCGCCAGGCCGCGGCCCCTCGTTTCTCCATGGCCGCACGCCGCTCGCGCAAGGTCGTCTGGTCGATCCCGGCGGTGATCGTTCGGGCGGGGATATCGATGGCGATGAGGTCGCCGTCCTCGACCAACCCGATCAGCCCGCCGCCGGCAGCCTCCGGCGAGACATGGCCGATGGACAGGCCGCCCGAGCCGCCGGAGAAGCGACCATCGGTGACGAGCGCGCAATGCCGGTCGAGCTTCATCGACTTGAGGAAGGTCGTCGGATGCAGCATTTCCTGCATGCCCGGGCCGCCGCGCGGCCCCTCGTAGCGGACCACGACGACGTCGCCGGCCTTGACTTTGCCGCCAAGAATGCCGGCGACCGCCTCGTCCTGGGACTCGAACACCCGAGCCGGGCCTTCGAACACCAGCATGTCCGGGGCCACAGCCGCCGTCTTGATCACCGCGCCTTCAGCCGCGAGATTGCCGTGCAGCACGGCCAGGCCGCCGTCCCGGCTATAGGCATGGGCCAGATCGCGAATGCAGCCGGCCGCCCGATCGCGATCGAGGTCGGGGTAGCGCTTGTCCTGGCCGAAGGGCACGATGGTCCTGACACCGCCCGGGGCGGCAAGGTAGAAGTCGGACAGCGTCGCGTCGTCGGACCTGAGAATGTCCCAGGTGTCGATCGCTTCGCCCAGGGAAGCGGCATGCACGGTTGCGGTCGTGCGATCGATCAGGCCGGCGCGGTCGAGTTCGCCGAGGATGGCCATGATGCCGCCGGCCCGATGCACATCCTCGATGAAGTAACGATCGGTCGCCGGCGACACCTTGCAGAGATTGGGCACGCGGCGCGACAGCCGATCGATGGCGGCGAGATCGAAGGCGATGCCACCCTCCTGCGCGGCGGCCAGCAGATGCAGGATCGTGTTGGTCGAGCCGCCCATCGCGATGTCGAGCGTCATCGCATTGGCGAAAGCCGAGGCGGTGGCGATGCCGCGCGGCAAGGCACGCGCGTCATCCTGACGGTACCAGCGCCGGGCCAGGGCGACGATCGCCCGTCCGGCCTGCGTGAAGAGATCGCGCCGCAGCTTGTGCGTCGCGAGCAAGGTGCCGTTGCCGGGCAGCGCCAGGCCCAGCGCCTCGGTCAGGCAGTTCATCGAGTTGGCGGTGAACATGCCGGAGCAGGAGCCGCAGGTCGGGCAGGCGGCGCGTTCGATCGTGGCGAGCGCCGCATCCGAGGTCTGCGGATCGGCGCCGTGGCGGATCGATGAAATCAGATCGAGCCGCGGTGCGGCCGGTTCGTTCGGCACCCGGCCGGATTCCATGGGCCCGCCCGAGACGAAGATGGTGGGTATGTTCAGCCGCATGGCGGCGAGCAGCATGCCCGGCGTGATCTTGTCGCAGTTCGAGATGCAGACCAGCGCATCGGCGCAATGGGCGTTGACCATATACTCGATGCTGTCGGCGATGATCTCGCGCGACGGCAGGCTGTAGAGCATTCCGGCATGACCATTGGCGATGCCGTCATCGACCGCGATAGTGTGGAATTCGCGCGGCACGCCGCCGGCGGCCCAGATCTCGGCGGCGACGATGTCGCCGACATCCTTCAGATGGACATGGCCAGGGACGAACTGGGTGTAGGAATTGGCTATGGCGATGATCGGCTTGCCGAAATCGCCGTCCTTGAGCCCGGTGGCGCGCCACAGCGCCCGCGCGCCGGCGCGCTCGCGGCCCTCGGTCGTCGTGTTCGATCTCAAGGCTGGCATCGGATCGGTCCTCTTTTGCGGCGAAAGCGTCATCGGGACGCCCGCCCGGACGCTAGTCGCGGCGGCGCGCGCCGGGAAATCGGAAAGCGGCATCGCGGGCATCGGCGGAATCAATGATGACGCGGCCCCGCCGTTGCTATGCCGGGGCTTGCGGCGCGGTCCGCTTGGCTCGATCCTGCCCGTGGCGCGGCCGCCCGCGAGAGGCGGCCCGCCACCACCGGGCGGGCGGACATGCTGCGAAACATCGATATCGATCTCTTGCGATGCTTCGTCACCGTCGCCGAATTGCGCAGCTTCACGCGTGCCGCCTCAGCCCTGTTCCGGACCCAGTCGACCATCAGCACCCAGATCCGCCGGCTGGAGGAGCTGGCCGGCCAGACCCTGCTGCAGCGCTCGCCCCATGAGGTGCAGCTCACCCGCATCGGCGAGGATTTCCTGGCCTATGCCCGGCGCATCGTCGCGCTGCACGACGAGGCGCTCGACGTGGTCAACGCCAAGGGCGTCAGCGGCACCGTGCGGCTCGCCGTGATGGACGATTATGCGACGATCGTGCTGCCGGACACCCTGGCGCGGTTTGCCCGGTCGCATCCCGAGGTGGAGCTGGAGGTGACCACCGGCTTCACGCGCGACCTGCTCAACGATCTCGGCGGCGGCTTCGATCTCGTGCTGGCGACGCAGAAGGCCGGTGACGGCCGCGGCGACGTCCTGAGGATCGAACGCACCTCCTGGGCCTGCTCCGACCGGCATGACGGTCCGAGCATCGAGCCGTTGCCGCTGGCTTTGCTGAAAGCCCCGAACATGTACCGGGAATGGGCGCTGGAGGCGCTGAACGCCGCTGGTCTGCGCTGGCGGCTGCTGTTCAGCAGCTCGAGCATCGGCGCGGTCGAGGCGATGGCCGCCTCGGGTGCCGCCGTCACCGTGGTCAAGGCCGGCACGGCCCGTCCGGGACTGCGCTTGATCGGCGTCGAGGCTGGCCTGCCGCCGCTGCCGGCCTCGGAGATCGCGCTGCACCTCGCGCCGGGCCGGCCAAGCGCCGCCACCCGCGCGCTCAGGGACCACCTGCATGCATCGTTGAAGCCGGGCGACGACGCAGAGGCCGGCATCGGCTAGCGCGATCATGGCGATCGGGGAAATTCATTTCGGCGGACCCTGCCGAGTTCCTAGGATTTCACCGGACCGTCGCCCAGACGGGCAGCCGCGACGATAAAACAGTTCAATGGCGAGGGCGATCGGGCTAGGTTCCGCGCCTTCGTTGGCGGCGCGGAGATGGCGGCCCGGTTCGACGGTCGTCATCAGTCCTTGCCACCACAAGAATCCGACACGAGGAATCCTCATGGACCGCCGCAAATTCATCAAGACCTCCGGTCTCGTCACCGGCGCCGCAGCAGCGGTCGCGACCCCGGCCATCGCCCAGTCGCTGCCGAAAATCTCCTGGCGCCTGACCTCCAGCTATCCGAAGAGCCTCGACACGCTCTATGGGCTCAGCACCCACCTCGCCAAGCGGGTGGCGGAGATGACCGACAACCAGTTCCAGATCCAGCCCTTCGCCGCCGGCGAGATCGTGCCGGCGCTGCAGGCGCTCGACGCGGTGCAGAACGGCACGGTGGAATGCAGCCATACGCTGTCGAGCTTCTATATCGGCAAGGA
>BFBZ01001628.1_pt1 | contig 14290 bp, 13 predicted proteins | sample 1888401 | NCBI WGS metagenome assembly BFBZ01 (sample SAMD00112614, study PRJDB3348) | symbiont metagenome | host: Chara braunii | reverse complement strand
CGTCATTCCCTACAGTCAATTCCAGGACCTGCTCGCAGCCGGCAAGGTGAAGGAGGTCGGCGTCTCCGAGAACTACCTGGAAGGCACGCTGAAGGAGCCGCTGCCCAGCGGCCAGTCGCGCTTCGCGACGACGCGCGTCGACCAGGAGTTCGCCAAGGAGCTCAGCAAGGCCAACGTCACCTTCACCGGTCGCGTCGAGAGCAATATCCTCGGCGACATCCTCTCGCTGGTGATGCCGATCGCGCTGTTCTTCGGCGTCTGGTACTGGCTGTCGCGCCGGATGATGGGTGGCGCCGGCGGGCTCGGCGGCGGCCTGATGCAGATCGGCAAGAGCAAGGCCAAGGTCTACGTCGAATCCAACACGGGCGTCCGATTCGACGACGTTGCCGGCGTCGACGAGGCCAAGGACGAACTGCGCGAGATCGTCTCGTTCCTGAAGGATCCGAAATCCTATGGCCGTCTCGGCGGCCGCATGCCCAAGGGCGTGCTGCTGGTCGGCCCGCCCGGCACCGGCAAGACGCTGCTCGCCAAGGCGGTCGCGGGCGAGGCCGGCGTGCCATTCTTCTCGATCTCGGGCTCGGAATTCGTCGAGATGTTCGTCGGCGTCGGTGCCGCGCGCGTGCGCGACCTGTTCGAGCAGGCCCGCGCCAAGGCGCCCGCGATCATCTTCATCGACGAGCTCGATGCGCTCGGCCGCGCCCGCGGCATGGGCCCGTTCGCCGGCGGCCATGACGAGAAGGAGCAGACTCTGAACCAGTTGCTGGTCGAGCTCGATGGCTTCGATTCCTCGACCGGCCTCGTGCTGCTGGCAGCGACCAACCGGCCGGAGATTCTCGATCCGGCGCTGCTGCGGGCCGGCCGCTTCGACCGCCAGGTGCTGGTCGACCGGCCCGACAAGCCGGGTCGCATCCAGATCCTGCAGGTGCATCTGAAGAAGGCCAAGCTCGCCGCCGACGTCGATCCGGAGAAGGTCGCGGCGCTGACGCCCGGCTTCACCGGCGCCGATCTCGCCAACCTCGTCAACGAGGCGACCTTGCTGGCGACGCGGCGCGGCGGCGACGAGGTCACGCTCGATGATTTCAACAATGCGATCGAGCGCATCGTCGCCGGATTGGAGAAGCGCAACCGGCTGCTCAATCCGAAGGAGCGCGAGATCGTCGCCTATCACGAGATGGGGCATGCGATCGTCGCGATGAGCCTGCCGGGCACCGATCCCGTGCACAAGGTGTCGATCATCCCGCGCGGCGTCGGCGCGCTCGGCTACACCATCCAGCGCCCGACGGAAGATCGCTTCCTGATGACGCGCGAGGAGCTCGAGAACAAGATGGCGGTGCTGCTCGGCGGCCGCGCCGCGGAGCTCGTGGTCTACGGCCATCTGTCGACGGGCGCCGCCGACGATCTGCGCCGCGTCACCGACATCGCGCGCTCGATGGTGACCCGCTACGGCATGTCGGAGCAACTGGGCTCGGTCGCCTATGAGCGCGACAACCAGTCGTTTCTTGCGCCGGGCGTCTCACGCAGCGCCGAGTATGGCGAGGCCGCAGGGGATGCGATCGACGCCGAGGTGCGTGCGATCGTGACGAACGCGCTGGAGCGCACCCGCAAGCTGCTCCAGGACAAGCGCGACGTGCTGGAGCGCGCGGCGCGCCGCCTGCTGGTCAAGGAGACGCTCGACGAGAGCGAGCTCGCCGCCCTGCTGAAGCAGGACCAGCGCGCCGGCGATCTCGTTGTGGCAGCGAAGCCGATATAGTTGTCGAGTCGGGGAGCAAAGGCGCGGCCGTGCGGTCTCCAGGGATTGTGTAGCGCCGTGCCCATCGTCTTGGCAATGAGCTCGCCGCACGACGATGGGCACGCTGCCGGCTGACGGCGGCTGCTTTGCCCACCCTACGGCGGCCACGCTCACCGCCGCGGCCACATCCGGGCCAGCGCCTCGTCCTTCTTGACAAACGCGTGCCAGAGCGTGGCCGCAATGTGCAGGCCGACCACGAGATAGACCAGATAGGCCAGCGTATCATGCGTGATCTCGCCGGCATGGGCGATCGTCCTGTCGCCGGCGAACAGGCGCGGCCAGCTGAAGGTCCCGAAATAACGCAGCGAATAGCCGCCGGCCGACGAGAACATGTAGCCGGTGACGGGCATGATCAGCAGCAGCGCATAGAGCGCCCAATGATTGAGCTGCGACAGCGCGCAGACCATCGGTCCGAACGTGGCCGGAGCGGCCGGCGCCGTGGTGCGAGCCCGCACGATCACGCGGAGAATGGCCAGCATAAACAGCGTGACGCCGAGCGATTTGTGAACCTCCAGCAGCTCCCGCCGCGGCGACGTCCCGGCCGGCTGAAGGCCGCAATACAGCCCGATCAGCATCGCTGCGATGAACAGCAGGGCGGTCGCCCAATGAATCCATCGCAGCAGGGGATCGTAGCTCGCGATCGTCTCGGGCATGTCGGGCTCGTCAGTGGTGAATTCCGGCGACCTGCTTAGTCGCGGATCTGACCTCTGTCGAAGGATCAGAGGTCGACGACGAGATGTCGGACAACCGCACAAAGGCATCTGCTGATCATTTTTGAGTGATTCCATGCGTGCCGCTCTGTCAGTCGCGCCTCGATAAGCCGTCCCCCGTTCGATGACTGCATTGGATCAAGCGACGATGTTGCCTTGCGGATGACGGGCGGTGCTGAGAACTGAGCGGGTGGTCCTGCGGGCTCGCGCAGGGATTGTGCCTTGATTTTCCTGCAATTGCGGACCAATCTCCCTGCCGGCATTCTGGTCGGGGGGCCTCGTGTCCAATCCTGTTGCAAAGAACATCGTGCTGTTGTCGGACGGGACCGGCAACAGCGCCAAGGCCGTGTTCAAGACCAATGTCTGGCGCCTGTTCCAGCTGCTGGACCTGCGCGATCCGCGCCGGCAAGTCGCCTTTTATGACGATGGCGTCGGAACGTCCTCCTTCAAGCTGTTCGCAGCCCTCGGCGGCATCTTCGGCTTCGGCCTGAAGCGGAATGTGATTGCGATCTACAGCTTCTGCTGTCGCAACTACAAGCCGGGCGACCGCATCTACTGCTTCGGGTTCAGCCGCGGTGCCTTCACCATCCGTATCGTGGCGGCAATGATCGCGGGGCAGGGGCTCGTCGCCTACGACGACAATGAAGCCGATCTCGCCCGGTTCGCCGCAGACGCCTATCGCCGCTATCGGCGTCGCTACAATAGCGGAATTCTCAGATATCTCGGCAAGATCGGCCTGGACCTGCGCGGAGTGCGCGACTGGGGAATCAGAACGCTGCGCAGAGTGCAGGGCGTGGCGCTGCAGGCTCCGCCAGCAGTCGAGGTCGAGAGCGTGCATTTCGTCGGCATTTGGGACACCGTTGACGCCTACGGCGGGCCGATCGAGGAGATGACGCGCGCCATTGACTATTGGATCTGGCCGCTGTCGATGCCGGACCAGTTCATGAATTCCAAGATCCATCGCGCTTGCCACGCCCTCGCGATCGAAGAGGAGCGTGACGCCTTCCGCCCGGTGATCTGGGATGAGCGCTATGTGTGGGGACGGGACGAGGCTGTTTCAGGCCGCAGTGACAAGAAGGACTGGCTGTTCGGCATCGACCACGATCCGCGCAGCGCGGCTGCGAAACTGGCCGAGCCGCCGCCGCATCTGCGCACCGATCTGCCGCCACGTGACCGCGAGCGCATCAGCCAGGTGTGGTTTACCGGCGTGCATTCCGACATCGGCGGCGGCTATCCGCAGGATGGCCTTTCCTATGTGACGCTCGATTGGATGCTCGACCGCGCCCAGGCCTATGGTCTCGTCTATCTCGACGGGCGGCGCAGGCTGCTCTACGATCCCGAGATCGATCCGCTCGACACGCTGAACGACTCGCGCAAGGGGCTTGCGGCCTACTACCGCTACAAGCCGCGCAATCTGCGCGAGATCTATGACGCGCCGCCCTACAAGCTATCGCTCCGGTACGATGTCAGTCGCATCAAGTGGCTGCTTCATTCGCCGTTCAAGGCCCAGACCGGGCTTCTTGCTGACGATCTGCATCCGAGCCTGCCGCAGCCACCTCTGCCGCCGGTGAAGCCGACGATCCACCGCACCGTGTTCGAACGCATTGGGTCGGGTCCCGATCACTATGCACCGGTGGTCGTACCCGCCGCTTACCGCGTCACGGATGAGACCGATACGCCGGTCGATGCGCTGCATCCGCTCGATCACGGGCACGCGCGGACGCGGGTGCAGGACGATGTCTGGAATTGGGTCTGGCTGCGCCGCGTGGTCTATTTCGCCACCATGTTCGCGCTGCTGTTCGTCGCGGCGATCCCATATTTCGTCATCTATTGGCCGCGCGTGCTTTATGAGCCCTTGCATGGGCTGGTAAATCCGCTGGTCAACGGAGCGGCAGCCTTCTTGCCCAAATTTCTCGACCCATGGTTCGTCGCGTTTCGGGATTCGCCGGGTTTGCTGGTGGTCGGTGTGGCCGCTGCGCTCGGCTTGACGGCGTGGGGCACCTCACTGCAGCGAACGATCCGCGACGCCGCACGCATCGCCTGGAACGATCCATCCCGGCACAAGCCGGTGACCGGCTGGCGCGCGACGGTTTATTCGCTGCGACGCCAGGGCTGGTATGTTGCCGGTTTCTATCTGCTGAAAACGTGGATATTCCCGTTCGCCATCATGTTCTGGCTGTTCTGGTGGCTGGGGTTCGGCGCGGCCAATACGGCCGGGCTGTTCTGCAAGGAGACGCTGAGGCCGATCGAGGTCGAGGAGACAGAGATCGGCGCATACCCTGGTGGAAGCATCCGGCCAGTATTCGAGACGCGTCACCATTGCTATCCGACAGCGCTGACCGTGGCGCAGGGCGAGACCTATCAGATCGTGCTCGACGTCGGGGAGGCATGGAGCGACGGCGGCATCCCTGCGACTCCGGCCGGCTTCGGTTACGGCACCTGGACCCAATTGCCTGGGATACCCTTCAAGCGGCTGATCTGGTCGAACTGGTTCGCACCGATCGTGCGGGTGGGCAGCACCGGGCTGGAGGAGCATCTCCCGGCTTTCCAGCAGGAAACGCCCGGCAGCAGCCGCTGGACAGCCAGGTTCACGGCCCGCAGCGATGGGGAGGTGTTCGTCTACGTCAACGACACGTCCATCATGCTTCCTTGGCTGCTGTTGTATCGATTCTACTTCAACAACAAGGGCAACGCGGTCGTCTCGTTGAAGAAGCTGTAGCTGCAAGCGCTGCCAGGTCTGGCACTTGTCGAGCGTGACGTCGTCACGCTTCAGATGCTGCGCGGCACGGGCTGGTGTTGGCGTCGGGGCTGGGTAGGATACAAGCATTGATCGACTGCGAAGAGTACCATGACCCGACGAAGCTGGACAGGATGGACCGCACGCTTGGCGCTCGCCGCCGTCACGCTCGCCGGTGCCAGCGCCCATGCCGCCGAGCGGACGATGTCCTGGGACAGCGGCTGCCGTTTCACGGTCCGGTACGATCCCGCCAAGCACGACGAGACGCGGCTGCGCAACACCGTCCGTCTGCTGTTTGGCCCGTCCGATTTCGACTCGCCGGGCACGTTGCCGGCATTCGACCCGAAGGCGGTCGCGGCGCTCGACGCCGACAAGATCGACCGCGCCTGCAAGGCCACGCTCGACGCTGCCGCGCGGCTGGAGTTCATCGCGCTGCCCGGTGTCGACGACTACCGCCGCGCCAGGGTGGCGGAGCTGAAGGACAGTTGCGATTTCGACCTGGCGCAGACCCGCGGATTCAAGACGCCCGCGGCGCTGCGCGACTACCAGCCTGCCGCCGCCTGTGCAAAGTTCGTCGACGCGATCGAGGGCAAGACCGACCTGCAGCAGATGTTTCGCCAGACCGTCGACAAGGGCTGTGCCGACAACGCCAGTCCGAAGGCCTGCGTCGCTCGCTACGCCGCCGAAGCGCAGAAGCCGGACGGCCAGGAGCGCATGCGGATCTATCTGGTCAATTTCGGCTGGACCAATTGCGCTATCAACTACAACCTCCGCAACACCGGCGAGACGAAGATGGAGGCGATGCGGAGCGCGCTCGAGACGCAGTTCCGGAAGATGTTCAAGGTCAGGCAGGACAAGGTCGAGGAGGCGGACTGACGCGGCGTCCGCCTGCTCGACCTGGGATCAGCCTTCGCCGAACACGCGCCGGAAGATCGTGTCGACGTGCTTGAGGTGATAGCCGAGGTCGAACTGCTCGTCGATCTCGGCGTCGGTCAGGTACTTCTTCACGTCGGCATCGGCCTTGAGCAGGGTGCGGAAGTCGCCTTCGCCGCGCCAGACCGGCATCGCGTTGCGCTGGACCAGTCTGTAGGAGTCCTCGCGGCTCGCGCCCTTCTGGGTCAACGCGATGAGCACGCGCTGCGAGTGGACGAGGCCGCCGAGCTTGTCGAGGTTCTTCTCCATGTTGGCCGGGTAGACCAGGAGCTTCTCGATCAGGCCGGCGAGGCGGATCAGCGCGAAGTCGAGCGTGACGGTGGCATCGGGGCCGATCATGCGCTCGACCGAGGAGTGCGAGATGTCGCGCTCGTGCCAGAGCACGACGTTCTCCATCGCGGGCGTCACATAGGCGCGCACCATGCGGGCGAGACCGGTGAGGTTCTCCGACAGCACCGGATTGCGCTTGTGCGGCATCGCCGACGAGCCCTTCTGGCCCTCCGAGAAGAACTCCTCGGCTTCGAGCACCTCGGTGCGCTGCAGATGGCGCACTTCGGTCGCCAGGCGCTCCACGGACGATGCGATGACGCCAAGGGTCGCAAAGAACATCGCGTGGCGGTCGCGCGGAATCACCTGGGTCGAGATCGGCTCGGGGCTGAGGCCCATCGCCTTGGCGACGTGCTCCTCCACCCGCGGATCGATCTGCGCGAAGGTGCCGACGGCGCCGGAAATCGCGCAGGTCGCGACTTCCTTCCGCGCGGCGACCAGGCGCTCGCGCGCGCGAGAGAATTCGGCATAGGCATAAGCGAGCTTGAGACCGAACGTCACCGGCTCGGCGTGGATGCCGTGCGAGCGGCCGATGGTCGGCGTCATCTTGTGCTCGAAGGCGCGCGTCTTCAGCGCCGCCAGCACGCGGTCGAGATCGGCGAGCAGCAGGTCGGCCGCACGGGTGAGCTGGACGTTGAGGCAGGTGTCGAGCACGTCCGATGACGTCATGCCCTGGTGCACGAAGCGCGCCTCGGGACCGACGATCTCGGCGAGATGGGTCAGGAAGGCGATGACGTCGTGCTTGGTCTCGCGCTCGATCTCATCGATGCGGGCGACGTCGAAGGTGGCGTCCTTGGCCTTGGCCCAGATCGTCTTGGCGGCCTCCTTCGGGATCACGCCGAGCTCCGCCAGCGCGTCCGCCGCATGCGCCTCGATCTCGAACCAGATCTTGAACCGGGTCTGCGGCTCCCAGATCGAGGCCATTTCGGGACGGGAATAGCGGGGGATCATCGACGGCGCTCCGAGGCGGGAGGGAAGGTGGGCGGGACCAAGCGTCCGCGCCGGCATTTTACGCCGCGCTTTACCAGAGCGGCCGGATCGACACAAACGGCGGTCTTTCCGGCCGCTCGGCATGCCGTTACCGGATCATAATACCATTTTCAAAAAATCGCGCTGACAGATATTGAAATCTGTCAGCGCGATGGTGTATGTCGATCCTGCCATCTTGCTTAAGACCAACTTCCACTGTCTGACCTTGGGTTCAGCGGTTTCAACTGCGAAGGACCGCTTCGATGAAGATTGAAAAGCGATTGTTGCACTCACAATTTCAGGACTGGCTGAATCTCCAGGTCGCGCGTCACCTGGAGGCCCAGGCCACCAGGTTTCGCGCGCCATCGTCCACCGACCAGGCTGAGACGATCCAGATCAAGGCGAATACGTCCGACGCCGATATGGTGCACGCATGAATGAGGCCGTGGTTCTGACATCCGAGCGCATCCTCGAAGTTACCGAGGACGTGTTGCGCCGTTATGGGCTCGCCAAAGCGACGGTCGTCGACGTCGCGAGAGCGCTCGATGTCAGCCACGGCTCCGTCTACCGTCACTTTCCGAGCAAGGCGTCGCTGCGCGAGGCGGTTGCCAAGCGCTGGCTCGAGCGGGTCAGCGCGCCGCTGGCGCAGATCGCGGCCGAGCCGGGACCGGCGCCGGCGAAGCTGGAGCGCTGGCTGCGCGAGCTGTTCGGCGCCAAGCAGAAGCGGGTCTGTGAAGATCCGGAGATGTTCGCGACCTATCTCACCCTGGCGCGCGAGGCGTGCTCGGTGGTCAAGGCGCACAAGCAGAACCTGATCGCCCAGGTCGAGGGCATGATCGCTGAGGGGGTCGCGCAGGGGACGTTCGATGTCGCTGATCCCAAGACCGCGGCCGCGGCGATCTTCGACGCGACCCGAAGCTTCCATCATCCCGCCCACGCTGAGGAATGGGGCGAATGCACCTGCTCGGCCCGCGTCGATGCCGTGCTGACCCTGCTGCTCCGTGGACTTCAGGCACGCTAGGCGCGCGCTCATCCGGGCTACAAATCCGTCAGCCCGCTGGTCACCGCCAGCCGCACCAGCTGCGCATCCGTCTGCAGTCCCGTCTTGGCCTTCACCAGATAATGATAGTTCTGCACCGTCTTGACGCTGAGGTGCAGGTTCGTGGCGATCTGCTCGGTGGTGAGGCCCGACGCGAACTGGCGCAGGATTTCGATCTCACGCTCGCCGAGCCGGTCGAGCACGGTCTGCTGCGGATCGAGACTGTCGGCGGCCAGCACATGGGCGACGTCGTCGCTGAGCGCGCGCTCCCCGCTGATCACCATGCGGATGGCACGGACCAGCGCCGACGGCTCGCTGCTCTTGGTGACGAAGCCGCTCGCGCCGGCGGCGAACGCCGCCTTCACCAACGGCGCCTCGCCATGCATCGAGAACACGAGGATGCAGGCGCGATTGTCGCGAGCGCGGATATTGCGGATCGCCTCCAGCCCGCTGGCGCCCTTCATCGAGATGTCGAGCACGACCACGTCGGGCGCATGCGCCTTGAACGCGGCATAGGCCGCCGCGGCGCTGTCGGCCTCGGCGATGACTCGAAACCCGTCCTGGCTCTCCAGCACGCGGCGATAGCCTTGCCGGACCACCGGGTGGTCGTCGACCAGCAGGATCGAAATGCCTGTGCGCTCGGGCATCCCCGTAATCTCAGGCGGCCAGTGGAATTGTCGCGGAGACGCTGAGCCCGCGCGCGGCCGGTCCGATCGACAGCGAGCCGCCGACGGCGGCGATGCGCTCGCGGATTCCGGTCAGGCCGAAGCCGCTCGATTGCGCCAGCAGGGTCGCATCGCCGCCGCCGTCGTCCTCGACTGAAATCAGCAGCGCACCGTCGGGCCCGGAGCGCCGCTCGACCCGCAACGACACCTCGCTCGCACTGGTGTGGCGCAGGGCGTTGGTCAGGCACTCCTGCGCCATCCGGTAGGCGGTGACCGCGACCGGGCCCTGGATGTCGGCGAGATCACCGTGGAGGTCGAGCCGGATCGCCGGTCGCGCGGCGTGCTGATAGTTCTCGGTCAGCGCGATCAGGCCTGCGGCGAGGCCGAGCTCCTCGGTGAGCGGACGGCGCAGTCGGCTCAAGGTGCCGCGCAGGCACGCCATCAGATGGCTGACGGATCGCGTGATCATGCGTGCGTCCTGGGCGATCTGATCGTTGCGGCCGTTGCCGGCGCTCTCGATCGTCGAGGCAAAAGCGAGGATCGCCGTGAGGTTCTGCCCGAACTCGTCGTGCAGCTCGCGGGCGAGCGCCCGCCGCTCCTCGTCGCGGATGTCGAGCAGGCGCTCGGTCAGCGCGGCGCGCTGCTCATTGGCCTGCGCCAGCCGGTCGCCGAGCTCGCCGACGGCGCGGCCGATCATCGCGAGCTCCATCGAGCGGAAGCGCGGCAGCGAGGGGCGGTGGTCGCCCTCGGCCATCCGCTGCAGCGCCGAGACGATGCTGCGCGCCGGCGCCAGCGCATGGGCGATCGCCAGCGAGGCCAGTACGCCGATCGCGACCGCCATCGCCAGCGCCACGCCAAAGCTGTCCTGGATGCGCAGCCAGGCGAGCTGGATCGCCGCATCGGGATCGGCGATCGCCGAGACGGTTCCCGCCGTGGTGGCGCGCGCGCTGATCGGCTGCGCGACCGCCGCGTGATCGCCGAGGATGGCTTCCACGGCGCTTGAGAACCAGCGCGGCGGCGCGGCGCCGAGGCCCTTGCTCTGGCCGCACAGCGGTTTCTCGAACGCCGCCTCCGGCTTGAACTGTACGCAGATGCCGGGCGCGATCAGCTTCATGGTCTCGGTCGTGCGCCAGTCGGGCAGCGGCAGCAGCCGCTCGCGCGATCGGTTGCCGCGCAGCAGCAGCTCGCGCCAGTACAGCGCCTCCAGCGCCTGCGAGACCCGGTCGGCCGATGCCGCGGTGGCGCGGTCGACGCTGCGATAGGCGTCGACGGTGACCCATACGGCCGCGGCGGCCAGACACAGCAGCACGATCAGCGCGAGGCGCGCAATGAGCTGGAGCACGAGACGCATGCGATCCTCTCCACGGCTTTTGCCGCAGCGTAACAATGGGCTGGTGCTCCGCCAAGCAAATGCACTGCAGCAAGTGGCAGGTTGGGAAATTTTCCCGAGAGCCTCGAGGCAGATGTCTTTGGACGCTGTTCCGCCGCTCTGCTTAACTCGCCTGCGAAGCGCCGAACGAAACGGCGCGCATCGGGAGTTCATGCATGAGCGTGGTCAGCAGTGCCGAACGAGTGGAACCTGCGCGCGACGCAGCCGAGCGCGGGCCGCTGCTGCTCTGGATGATCTTCACCGGCCTCACGATATTCGCCGCCGTGGTGCTCGCCCGCTACGGCTATTTCCACCTGATGGTCGCCTCCGACCGCACCTACATCTCCAGCGTCATCGCCGTGCTCTACGTCGCCACGTGCTGCCATTGCTTCTGGCGCACCAGAGCGATCGCGCGCGAGGCGGATGCGGCGCGGCGCTGCCGCGCCGTGCTGATCGGGCCCGATGCGGCGCGCGCGCTCGAACCTGATGCGCAGTTGCTTCCCAAAGGGCTGGTCACCAACCACATCCGCAGCCTCGTCACCAAGGCGCAAACGCAAGGGGCAGGGCGGCTCGACCAGACGCTGCTGCTGCGGACGCTCGCCGACCGCCTGCGCGGCTCCAACGGCTTCGGCGGCTTCGCATCGGACACGCTGATGAAGCTCGGCCTGCTCGGCACCATCATCGGCTTCATCATCATGCTGGCGCCGATTGCCGGCCTCGACGTCAACGACAAGCTGGCGATGAAATCCTCGATGGGGCTGATGAGTGACGGCATGGCGGTGGCGATGTACACGACGCTCGCCGGCCTCGTCGGCTCGATCCTGGTGCGCATCCAGTACTACATGCTGGACGCGGCGACCGGGCGCGTGTTTTCGGACGCGGTCATGCTCACCGAGACGCGGGTGACGCCGCGGCTCGAGCGCGCGATGGATCGCGCGCCGGAGCAGGGCGCATGATGGACGATTTCGGGCTCTATCCGCGCGAGGAGCAGTTCGACCCGTTCAGCGTCATGCTGTTCAAGGCGCTGCAGATCGTCGCGTTCTTCTTCTTCATCGCGGTGCTCGCGATCTCGCCGGACGCCAAGGACGGCAAGGTCGACTCGAAGGCCGAGTTCCTGATCACGATGGACTGGCCGGATAACCATCCCGACGATCTCGACCTGTTCGTGCAGGACCCCGTCGGCAACATCGCCTGGTACCGGCATCGCGAGGCCGGCTTCCTCACCCTCGATCGCGACGACCGCGGCGGCGCCAACGATTTCATCCTGGTCAACGGTCTGAAGATCCCGTCGCCGATCCGCGAGGAGATCGTGACCATCAGAGGCATCGTCGCCGGCGAATACACCGTCAACATCTCGCATTTCCAGAACGTCAGCGGCGCGCCGGTCGAGGCCACCGTGAAGGTGCAGAAGCTCAACCCGACCGCGCAGGTGATCTTCGACGACAAGGTCGTGCTCGACCATTCCGGCGACGAGAAGACGGCGCTGCGCTTCAAGCTCAATGCCGAGGGCAAGGTGATCGACGTGCAGCGCCGACCGAAATCGCTTTTGGAGACGTTCCGCAGCAATTGGCGCAACGGCGCCGATCTCGATCCCAAGACCGGCGTCAGGGTGATCAGGCGATGATGAGCAGTCTGCAGACCGTCATCGTCACGCTGTCCGTGTGCTACGCGCTGATCGGCGCGCTGCTCTTGCTGGTGCTGGTCTATGCAAGGCTGCCTTGGCAGGCCAAGGCGGTCGCCGTGGTCATCACCAGCGCGTTCTATGTCGGCAGCTTCGCCGGCGCCCGCGGCCTGCTCGGCTGGGCCAGCGTCGACCGGCTGCCGAGGAGCTTCAAGGTGCTGCAGGTGCGGATCGTCGATCCGCACTCCGTCGAGGGCGATCCCGGCGCGGTCTATCTGTGGGTCGAGGCGCTCGACGACGACAACCGTCCGAGCGGCGTGCCGCGCGCCTATCGTATTCCCTACAGCGACACACTTGCCGACAAGGCGCAGCACGCCGCCGACCAGATCGCGGCGGGCCATCCGCAGGGCGGCCGCGCCGCCGATTTCGGCACCGGCGACGGCGGGGTCATCGACGCCGCGCGCGAATACATTCTGCCGAAGACGATCATCGAGACCGCCGGCGGTGATCCCTCCACCGGCGAGTTCAAGGCCGCCAAGAACGCCGGCGACGGCGTCTCGTTCACGCCACTGCTGCCGCCGCGCATGCCGCCGAAGGACGAGCAGTAGGCGGCTGCAGCCGTATCCTCCCGCGCGAAGCTCGCGCGCGGGTGATGGCGAGCATCGGGACGTTCCTGGCACGGCGCCTCGAGCTCAAGGTCAACAAGGTCAAGAGTGCGGTCGCCAGACCGAACCACCGCAAGTTCCTGGGCTTCGGCTTTACCCAGGGAAGAAAGCCGCACCGGCGCATCGCAGGGGACCTGCAACGCTGACATTCCGCATCTCTCCGCCTATCTTGTTTGATGTTCCTCAAGTCTCGTGTGGCCACGGCCGCTAGCCTTGAGAACCGGAGGACACGGGTTGCTGCTGGCGATTTTCACCGATATCCATGCCAATCGGCAGGCCTTCGCGGCCTGCCTGGAGGCGGCGCGTGCGCGTGGCGCGGATCGTCTCATCTGTCTCGGCGACATCGTCGGCTATGGCGCCGATCCGGAATGGTCGGTCGACACCGTCATGGAGATCGTCGCCGAGGGCGGGCTGGCGGTGCGCGGCAATCACGACAATGCCGTTTCGACGGCGAGCGAGAGCATGAATGCCGAGGCGCAGGCGGCGATGGAGTGGACGCGCGGGCGGCTCAGCGCCGAGCAGCGCCGCTTTCTCGCCGAGCTGCCGATGAGTATCGGTGACGACGACCGGTTGTTCGTGCATGCGGAGGCGTCCAGCCCGCCGCGCTGGCGCTATGTGCAGTCGTCCGCCGATGCCGCGCGCAGCATGATCGCGACCGAGGCGCAGGTGACGTTCTGCGGCCACATCCACCGTCCGGCGCTGTACTCGATGTCCGCCACCGCCAAGATGACGAGCTTCACCCCGACCGCCAACATGCCCATTCAGCTGTTGCGCGGCCGGCAATGGCTGGCCGTGGTCGGCTCGGTCGGCCAGCCGCGCGACGGTGATCCCGCCGCGTCGTTCGTGACCTTCGACACCAGGACCCGCGAGCTGACCTATTGCCGCGTGCCCTATGACGTCGAGGCGGCGGCGCAGCGCATTCGCGACAACGGCCTGCCGCCCTGGCTGGCGCAACGGCTCTCGATGGGGCGCTAGAGCATGACGAAATCAAGGCTCAAGCCGGGCGTCGTGATCGACGGCTTCACGGTGGGTGAATGCGTGCATTCCGGCGGCATGGCGACGTTGTGGAGCGTCACCCATCCGGACATCGACCGGCCCATCCTGATGAAGGTGCCGCGCGTCTCCGAGGGCGAGGATCCTGCGGCGATCGTCAGCTTCGAGATGGAGCAGATGATTCTGCCAAAACTGTCGGGACCGCACGTGCCGGCCTGTTTCGGCACCGGCGATTTCGCCACCCAGGCCTATGTGGTGATCGAGCAGATTCCAGGCGATACGCTGTACAAGCGGCTGCCCGAGCTGCCGCTGGCTTACGAGGAGGCGCGGGTGCTGGTCGCGAAGATCGCGACCGCGCTCGCCGATATTCACCGGCAGCACGTCATCCATCACGACATCAAGCCCTCCAGCATCATGTTCCGGCCGACGGGGGAGGCGGTGCTGATCGACTACGGCCTGTCCTGCCACAAGCA
>BFBZ01000008.1_pt344 | contig 14295 bp, 15 predicted proteins | sample 1888401 | NCBI WGS metagenome assembly BFBZ01 (sample SAMD00112614, study PRJDB3348) | symbiont metagenome | host: Chara braunii | reverse complement strand
ATTGTTGGACAAGGCAGTGCTTATCGCAGGGCCGACCGCCAGCGGCAAGTCGGCGCTAGCGCTCGAACTCGCGCAGCGCACCGGCGGGGTCGTGATCAACACCGACTCCATGCAGGTCTATCGCGACCTCCGGATCATCACCGCGCGGCCGACGGCCGGCGAGGAGGCGCTGGTTCCGCACCGGCTTTACGGCCACGTCGACGCCGGCGTGAACTTCTCCGCCGGCGCCTGGGTGACTGACGCGGCCAAGGTGCTCGGCGAGGCTCGTGCGGACAAGTGCTTGCCGATCTTCATCGGCGGCTCCGGCCTGTATTTCAAGGCGCTGACGCGTGGTCTGTCGGCGGTGCCGCCGATCCCCGCTGATGTGCGCGACGCCGTCCGTGCCAGGCTGGAGCGGCACGGCGTCGAGGCGCTGCATGCCGAGCTTGCGGCGCGCGATCCGGTGTCGGCCGAACGGCTGAAGCCGCGCGACCGCACCCGCGTTGCGCGTGCGCTCGAGGTCGTCGAGGCCACCGGCCGCCCGCTGCCGGACTGGCATCGCGAAGGCTTGCCGCCGCTGTTGCCGCCGGGCGCATTCCACGCGCTGTTTCTCGCACCCGAACGGGAGAGGCTTTATGCGCGGATCGACGCGCGGTTCGGCGCGATGCTTGACGCCGGCGCGCTTGACGAGGTTGCCGCGCTGGCGGCGCGCGGGCTCGATCCCCTGCTGCCGGCCATGAAAGCCCATGGCGTGCCGGCGCTGATGGCGCACCTGAGGGGGGAGATCAGTCAGGAAGCGGCCGCCGAGACCGGGCGTGCCGACACCCGCCATTACGCCAAGCGCCAGTTCACCTGGTTTCGCCACCAGCTTCCGGAATTCGACTGGGTCGAGCCGGACGGGGCGAAGGCGTGGCTCGAGAGCCGGATCCTGTAGCTCAGTAGCCCGGATGGAGCGTAGCGCAGTTTGAGGAGTTCGGAGTTCCCTCCGGGAAGCGGTTGTCCCCGGGGGCAATGGGAGGGGCTTCGGGCGCAACACGCCCGGCTGCCATGCGCGTTGCGCCGCGCAAAAACACTCGCCGAACGGTTGGAACCCCGTTAGACTTCAAATATCGTGAAAATGCTTGCCTTGCCTTGACATTCAGGCTTTGGCGGCTATGTTCGCGCAACCTTTGGGAAGACTGGGTCGTCTCGTGCGCAATATTATTACCAAACTCCTTATCGCCGTCGTACCCAGGCACACCGCCGGGGATGGCTAGCTGCCATCCAAATACGGGCGGTGTGCATGGCTGTCTCTTATACACATCTAGATGTGTATAAGAGACAGCGATGATCGTGCGCGCGCTCATCGATCACGGCGTGCAGCATGTCTTCGGCTATCCCGGCGGTGCGGTGCTTCCGATTTACGACGAGATTTTCCAGCAGAGCGAGGTCGAGCACATCCTGGTCCGCCACGAGCAGGGCGCCGGCCATGCCGCTGAAGGCTATGCGCGCTCGACCGGCAAGCCCGGCGTGGTGCTGGTGACGTCGGGCCCCGGCGCCACCAACATGGTGACGCCGCTGACCGACGCGCTGATGGATTCGATCCCGCTGGTTGTCATCACCGGCCAGGTCCCGACGCATCTGATCGGCTCGGACGCCTTCCAGGAATGCGACACGGTCGGCATCACCCGCTCCTGCACCAAGCACAACTACCTGGTGAAGAGCATCGCCGACCTGCCGCGCGTCCTGCACGAGGCCTTCTATGTGGCCACCACCGGCCGGCCCGGCCCGGTCGTGGTCGACGTGCCGAAGGACGTGCAGTTTGCCACCGGCACCTATCATCCGCCGCGCAAGTCGGACGTGCACATCTCCTATACGCCGCGCGTCAAGGGCGACGCGACCCAGATCCGCAAGGCGGTCGCGCTGCTCGCCAACGCCAAGCGCCCGGTGATCTACTCCGGCGGCGGCGTGATCAATTCGGGCCCCGAGGCCTCGAAACTGCTGCGCCAGCTGGTGGAGGCGACCGGTTTCCCGATCACCTCGACCCTGATGGGGCTGGGCGCCTATCCCGCGTCGGGTCCCAACTGGCTCGGCATGCTGGGCATGCACGGCACCTATGAGGCCAACATGACGATGCATGATTGCGACGTCATGCTGTGCGTCGGTGCGCGCTTCGACGACCGCATCACCGGCCGTACCGACGCGTTCTCGCCGGGCTCGAAGAAGATCCACATCGACATCGACCCGTCCTCGATCAACAAGAACATCCGCGTCGACGTGCCGATCATCGGCGACTGCGGCAACGTGCTCGGCGACCTCCTGCAGGTGTTCAAGGCGGAAGCAAAGAAGCCCGACATCAAGGCGTGGTGGCAGCAGATCGCGCAATGGCGCGCGCGCAACTCGCTGTCCTACCGCAAGAACAACGATATCATCCTGCCGCAACACGCGATCCAGCGCCTGTTCGAGCTGACCCGCGGCAAGGATACCTACATCACGACCGAGGTCGGCCAGCACCAGATGTGGGCCGCGCAGTTCTTCGGCTTCGAGGAGCCGCATCGCTGGATGACATCCGGCGGTCTCGGCACCATGGGCTACGGCCTGCCGGCCGCGGTCGGCGTGCAGGTCGCGCATCCGGACAGCCTGGTGATCGACATCGCCGGCGACGCCTCGGTGCAGATGACGATCCAGGAGATGTCGACGGCGGTCCAGTTCGAGCTGCCGATCAAGATCTTCATCCTGAACAACCAGTACATGGGCATGGTGCGGCAGTGGCAGCAGCTGCTGCACGGCAACCGCCTGTCGCATTCCTACTCCGAGGCGCTGCCGGACTTCGTCAAGCTCGCCGACGCCTATGGCTGCGTCGGCCTGCAGGCGCACAAGCCCGCTGATCTCGACGGCGCGATCAAGGAGATGATCTCGATCAAGCGCCCGGTGCTGTTCGACTGCCGCGTCGCCGCGCTGGAGAACTGCTTCCCGATGATCCCGTCGGGCAAGGCGCACAACGAGATGCTGCTGCCGGAAGAAGCCACCGATGAGGCCACCGCGAAGGCCTTCTCCGGCGGCAAGGCGCTGGTGTGAGGTGAGGGCGGATCATGTTTGACCTCAACGAGCTCGAGCGCGCGCATAGGATCGTCGGCACCGCGATGCCGGCGACGCCGGCATATGCCTGGCCATTGCTGGCCGAGCGGCTCGGCACCGCGGTCGTGGTCAAGCATGAGAATCACACGCCGATCGGCGCCTTCAAGGTCCGTGGCGGCCTGGTCTATCTCGACCGCCTGAAGCGCGAACGGCCCGATGTGCCCGGCATCATCTCGGCGACGCGCGGCAATCACGGCCAGAGTCTGGCCTTCGCCGCGAGCCGTCATGGCGTGCGGGCGGTGATCTACGTGCCGCGTGGCAATTCGATCGAGAAAAACCGCGCGATGCGGACCTTCGGCGCCGAACTGGTCGAGCATGGCGAGGATTTTCAGGCCGCGCGCGAAGAAGCCGAGCGCCGTGCGCAGTTCGACGGGTTGCACATGGTGCCGTCGTTCCACACCGACCTGGTGCTGGGCGTCGCGACCTATGCGCTCGAACTGTTCCGGTCGGCGTCTGACCTCGACATTCTCTATGTGCCGATCGGGCAGGGCTCCGGCATCTCCGGCTGCATCATGGCGCGCGACCTGCTCGGGCTGAAGACCGAGATCGTCGGCGTGCAGTCGACCGAGGCGCCGTCCTACGCGCTGTCGTTTGCGGCCGGTAAGATCGTGACCTCCGCGACCAGCAACACGCTGGCCGACGGCATGGCGACGCGGATTCCGGACGCGGACGCGTTCGCACTGATCCGCAAGGGCGCCTCGCGCATCGTGCAGGTTACCGACGACGAGGTCGCCCAGGCGATCCGCGCCTACTGGACCGATACCCACAATCTCGCCGAGGGCGCAGGCGCCGCGGCGCTCGCAGCCGCGCTGCAGGAAAAGAGCAAGCTCGCCGGCAAGCGGGTCGGCCTGATCCTGAGCGGCGGCAATATCGATTTCGATCTGTTCCGGACCTGGATCGGGACGGATGCCGCGCCGGCCGCCCAGCGGGCGGTGGCCTGAAAAGAATGTAAGGGGACGACAATGAACCAGCCCGCATCCGCCTATTTCCTCGAAGAGCGTCACGATCCGAACGAGACGCACACGCTGTCCGTCCTGGTGCAGAACGAGCCCGGCGTGCTCGCGCGCGTGATCGGCCTGTTCTCCGGCCGCGGCTACAACATCGAGAGTCTCACGGTTTCGGAAACCGAGAGCCAGAAGCATCTCTCGCGGATCACCATCGTCACCACGGGCACGCCGATGGTGATCCAGCAGATCAAGCATCAACTCGACCGCATGATCCCGGTCTATCGCGTCGTCGACATGACGCTGACCGGCAGCTCGATCGAGCGTGAGCTCGCGATGGTCAAGGTGCGGGGCGGTGGCGATCACCGCGTCGAGGCGCTGCGGCTGGCAGACGCGTTCCGTGCCCGCGTGATCGACGCCACGACCGAGAGCTTTGTGTTCGAGATCACGGGCAATTCGTCCAAGATCAGTCAGTTCATCGACCTGATGCGCCCGTTGGGCCTGGTCGAGGTGTCACGAACCGGGGTGGCCGCGATCACGCGTGGGCCGGAAGGGATGTGAGTCATGTTGGCGCGCGACTGGTACTACACGCAACGGCGGCAGGTCGGTCTCGATACCGCGGTTGCCTCGATCTATGACGTCAGCGAGGACAGCGATGTCCGTGCGCGTCAGGCGCTCACCATGCTCGGCGTCAAGCCGGGCTGGCGGATCGCCGATATCGGCTGCGGCAACGGCGTGCTGGCGACCGAGGCGGCGCTGATGGGCGCCGAGGTCGACGCCATCGACATCTCGCCGGCGATGCTCGGGCTCGCCGAGATCTATGCGCGCGATCGCAAGGCGCGGATCCGGACCCAGCCGGCCGGCCTGCTGTCGTTCGCCTATCAGCCGAATTCCTACGACCTGATCGTCAGCGAGTTCACGCTGCATCATCTGCCCGACTTCTGGAAGGCGGTGGCATTGTCGCGGATCTTCAACGCACTGAAGCCCGGCGCGAACTTCTATCTGCGCGACATGGTGTTCGTCAGCATGCCCGACGGAATCGATCGCGACGTCGAAGGCTGGGCCGATTTCTCGATCAAGAATCACGATTTCGAGCCCGAAAGCGTAATGACTCACATGCGCGACGAGTACTCGACCTTCGGCTGGGTGATGGAGCGCATGCTGACCGAGACTGGTTTCACGATGGTCTCCGCCGACTACCACGCGCCGCTGCATGGCACCTATCTGCTGCGCAAGCCGAAGCCGGATGAGCAGATCTAGACACCGCCACAGCCAGAACGAAACCAAAGAAGAAAAACAATGAAGCCGGCCGATGTTGGCATCGCCGTCATGGTCGCGGTGATCTGGGGGCTTGCGTTCGTCGCAAGCCGGATCGCGCTCAATGAGTTCTCGCCGGAGCTCATGACGACGCTGCGCTTCGCCATTGCCGCGCTGCCATGCCTGTTCGTACGCAAGCCCGGCGTCTCCTGGCCGCTGCTGATTGCGATCAGCAGCACGCTGTTCCTCGGCCAGTTCCTGGCGCAGGCATTCGCGATCGCGCATGGCGTTCCGGTCGGACTCTCCAGCGTGATCGTGCAGAGCCAGGCCCTGTTCACGATCGGCTTCGCCGCCGCGATCTATGGCGAGCTGCCGACGCGGATCCAGACCATCGGCATCGCGATCGCCACGCTCGGTCTGCTGATGATCTGCGGCACGGTCGGCTACGACTTCAGCGTCGCGGCGTTCGGCATCGTGATGATCTGTCCGGTCAGCTTCGCGATCGGCAATCTGTTGCTGCGGCAGGCGCGCGGCGCGCCGATGTTCGACCTGTTCGCCTGGCTGTGCCTGTCTGCCGCGGTGCCGCTCGCGGTGCTGACCCTGGTCAGCAACGGGCCGCAGCCGACCTGGCAGGCGCTGAGCCATATGTCGCTGACCGGATTCGTCTGCGTGCTCTGCCTCGGCGGCATCTCGACCAGCATCGCCTATTGGCTATGGGGTCGGCTGCTGAGGGATTACCCGCCCGCACAGGTGGTGCCGTTCGCGCTGCTGGTGCCGTTCGTCGGCTCCGGCGCATCCAGCATCGTGTTCGGTGAGCGATTCGGGCCGCTGCGGCTGGGCGGCATGGTCACGGTCATTGCCGGCATCGCCGTGATGCTGCTGTCGCGGCCAAAAGCGCTGCCGAAAGCCGCGTGAGGACATCATGTCGAATTCGCTGCTGTTCGCCTTCGTCGTGTTTGCGGTCGTGATGTTCTTCACGCCGGGTCCCAACAACATCATGCTGCTGTCGTCGGGGCTGACCTACGGATTCCGCCGCACGGTGCCGCACATCGCCGGCATCACGGTCGGCTACGCTTTCATGGTCGGTGCGGTCGGCGTCGGGCTCGGCGCCGTGTTCATCGCCTATCCGGTCCTGCAGACGATCCTGAAATATGGCGGCGTGGCCTATCTGATCTATCTCGCCGCCGTCATCGCCATGGCCGAGCCGCCCTCGGCGGACGAGGGCGGCAAGCCCGGCCACGGTCCGATGACGTTCTGGGGCGCGGCGATGTTCCAGTGGATCAACGCCAAGGGCTGGGTGATGGTGATCGGCACCATCACGGCCTATGCGGCGATCGCCGCCTTTCCCTGGAACATCGCGATCCAGGTCGGCCTGAGCCTGGTCCTCGGGACGGTGTCCTGCATCGTCTGGGCGCTGTTTGGCACTGCGCTGCGGCCGATCCTGACCTCGCCCCGGGCGATCCGGGTCTTCAACGTGCTGATGGCCATCCTGCTGCTGGCCTCGCTCTACCCGGTTTTCATGGACGCATGATGCCGCACCGCGCCATGCGAGATGAGGGTTTCCCCTGAGGGGAAAAATGCTCTAGACAACGCCGGAAATTCGCGGGCGCCCGGCGGTTCTGACCTTCCGAAAGCCTGATTCATCGGCCGATCTTGGCCCCCTTCAAACGAGGAAAATACGATGCGAGTTTACTACGATCGCGATGCCGACCTGAACCTGATCAAGGGCAAGAAGGTCGCCATCGTCGGCTATGGCAGCCAGGGCCACGCCCACGCGCTGAACCTGAAGGATTCCGGCGTCAAGGACGTGGCGATCGCGCTGCGCAAGGGTTCGGCCTCGGCCAAGAAGGCCGAGAACGCCGGCTTCAAGGTGATGGAAGTCGCCGAAGCCGCCAAATGGGCCGACCTCGTCATGATGCTGACCCCGGACGAACTGCAGGGCGACATCTATCGCGAGCACCTGCACGACAACATGAAGAAGGGCGCAGCCCTGGTGTTCGCCCACGGCCTCAACGTGCACTTCAACCTGCTCGATCCGCGCGCCGACCTCGACGTGCTGATGATCGCGCCGAAGGGCCCTGGCCACACCGTGCGTTCGGAATATCAGCGCGGCGGCGGCGTGCCTTGCCTGATCGCGATCGCCAAGGACTCGTCGGGCAACGCCCACGACCTCGGCCTGAGCTACGCTTCGGCGGTCGGCGGCGGCCGCGCCGGCATCATCGAGACCACCTTCAAGGAAGAGTGCGAGACCGACCTGTTCGGCGAGCAGGTGGTGCTCTGCGGCGGCCTGGTCGAGCTGATCAAGGGCGGCTACGAGACGTTGGTGGAAGCTGGCTACGCGCCGGAGATGGCCTATTTCGAGTGCCTGCACGAAGTGAAGCTGATCGTCGACCTGATCTATGAAGGCGGCATCGCCAACATGAACTACTCGATCTCCAACACCGCCGAATACGGCGAGTACGTCACCGGTCCGCGCATCGTCACGGCCGAGACCAAGGCGGAGATGAAGCGCGTGCTCGCCGATATCCAGGGCGGCAAGTTCGCCCGTGACTGGATGCTGGAGAACAAGGTCAACCAGACCTCGTTCAAGGCAACCCGCGCCAAGCTCGCCCAGCACCCGATCGAAGAAGTCGGCGCCAAGCTGCGCGACATGATGCCCTGGATCAAGAAGGGCGCGCTGGTCGACAAGACCAAGAACTAAGCCGCGGCTTTGTAGGGTGGGTTAGCGAAGGCGTAACCCACCATTGTCTCCGCGGTGACAAACTTGGTGGGTTACGCCTTCGGCTAACCCACCCTACGCATCGACAACAAAAAGGGTGGGCAACGCGCCCACCCTTTTTCTTTGTTACGAACGCGAGCTGCGGCTAACCGGCAGCGATTGGCTGCTTCTCGATCCGCTTGTGCAGCTGCCAGAACCGCACGGTGCGCTGTGCGGTCTCCAGCGATAGCCGCCGGTAGTCGCGTTGCGCGATCTCCAGCGTCGCATGGTCGATGGCATGCGGCAGCGGCCGTTTGCGCAGGATGGTCTCGACCGTCGGCCAGTTGAGCCGCGCCGAACGGCACGGGATCAGCAGCAGATCGGAGCGCAGGCCGAGCATCAGGCGCTCGATCAACGCGATCGGCATGTCGTTGAGCACGGCGAGGGCGACCGTGACCTCGTCGAACTTGCCTTGCTCGGCGAATTTGTAGACCGCCGCATCATCGAGCTCGTTCAGCTGCTTCATCAGCTTGACCAGCTCCTCGGCGATGCCGTAGTTGCGGCGCGGCTGCGCGGCCTCGTCCTGCGCGATGTCGTTCAGCACCTGGCTGATCTCCTCGCGTGCCCGGGGCGACGCGATCGCGAGCAGGCGGGCGCGCACGGTATCCTTGGCGCGCTGCAGCAGGTCGCGCAGCAGCTTGGCTGGAATGTCGATGCGCAGTCCGAGAATCTCGACCAGTTCGTCGTCACCCTCGGCGCGGGCAACGATCGAGGAATAGCCATTGTCGGAGAATTGGGCGCCGGCGTTGCTGGCAAGGCGCCGGATCACCTTGTCCTCACCGCGGTTGATGATCACGTCGGTGACCGAGGCGGGCAGGTTTTCCCGCGCCGAGATCGCGAACAGATGATCTTGTCCCTTGGTGTTGGCGATCTCGCGCAGTGCGTCGGTTGAAAGGCGGCTGGAGTGGGTCAGCACTTCGCCGGCGACGCCGATGTCGTCGTCCCAGGCGAGGTGCTGAATCACCTCAAACGGCGCATAGTCGAGCGGCGCGAGCCGCTTGCTCAGTTCGGCGCGCGCACGCGTCTCGACCCGCGCGACCAGCAGGCAGAGCACGTCRTCGAACACCTTGACCTGTTCRTCGTTGAGGCGGTCGCCGTCGTTCAGGAACAGATCGGTGACCCGCCGCAGCGTCTGCACGCGCTTGGCSGACGTYCCGTCCCGGACCGCATCTTCGAGTTCGGCAATAATCGATTGTGACGCCTGTTGCGCCATCGATGGGCAACCTTGTTTTTCTTGGATGACAACAGCCTGCACGATATCGCTGGCGATCTTACACCTGCGTTAAGGTGGAACCCGGTGCAAATACGGGTCCATCGCATCCTTAACGGGATACGACCAGGCATGATTCAATTCGCGCTTTGAAAGGCCGCGGCTGTGGCTGGTGCATCTTAAGAGATTGTTTAGGACAATGCGCGCCGCGCGACCGCGAAGATGTCGATCGACGCCGCGCGTCCACGCAATTGCGTCGAGCCGAGGGCCTCGACGGCAAGGTCAAGGTCCGGCGGCAGCAGGCGAAGCAATTCGCCCGAGATCAGCAACGGCCGGCCGGCCTCCTTGCAATGCGCCTGCAGCCGCGCCGTGACATTCACCGTGTCGCCGAAATAGGCGATCTGCCGCCGCGAGTCTCCGCATTCGGCGATGACGACCGGACCGGCATGCACGCCGGCGCGAAACGCCGGCACCACGCCGAACGCCTTGCGATAGTGGTCGGCGCGCTTGGCGAGGCGGTCCTCGATCGCGAACACGCAATCGAGATACCGTCGCGATGGTTGGCCGGAGCCGGCCGGCCAGGTCACGATCACCTCGTCGCCGACATAGGCGTGGACCTCGCCGCCATGCGACACGATCGGCGCGTCGATGTCGGAGAAGAAGTGCGTCAACAGCTCCTGCACGCGCACCTCGCCCATCTGTTCCGCCAGCGTCGTTGAGCCGATCAGGTCGAGAAACAACAGTACGCGCTCCTCACGCACCGGCTGGCGATAGCGCCCAAGCACGATGGCAAGCAGCGTATGTCCGCCGATCATCCGGACCAGTTCGTAGATCGTCGTGATCGGGATCGACATCAGCAGCGCGACGCCGATGATCTTCAAGAAGGTGTCGCGCATCCATTTCGCTTCGAGTCCGTGCCCGTACAGAACGATTTCGAGCACAACCGCAGCGACCGCGACGACGACAGCGATGATGACTGAGCGCGCAATGAGGTCAACAATGAGCGGCAGACCGCGCAGCCAGCCGCTGCGCGCGGTGAGATAGAGATGCGTGGCCCAGACGATCAGGGTGAGGGATGCGCCATCGAGGGCGCTGCGCACGTAGTTCTCCGTGGAAGCTTCGTTGAGATCGTCAAAGGCATAGCGAAACAGCCCGCCGACGAGCAGACCGAACACGCCCAGAACGATCGCCGGCTTCACAGCGCCACGCATGGTTCCTCCACATCCATGAAATATCCTGCGCGGATCGGGAAGGCCAGCCACGGTGCGGCCGGATGTGAACTGGATGTGCCGTGGCCACACTAACGTATGGTTCGGCTACGGGATCAATCGAAGGGTAGGGCGGCATGAAATCGGCACTCACAACGGGCGTGTGCAGGCTCACTCCGCTGGCGGTGGCAGCTTTTGTCACCGCTATCGCGTCGGTCGCCCATGCCGGCGATCAGGGCGATCCCGAACCGTCCTGCGACGGCAGTACCTACCAGATGGTCGAGTGTCTCAAGGCCAAGACCGCCCAATGGGACAAGCGGATGAACGTCGCCTATCAGCAAGCGCTGAAGGATGCCGCCGACGACAAGCAGCGTGAACAACTGCGCACCGCGCAGCGGCTATGGATCCAGTATCGAGACGCCAACTGCCTGTATTACGATCTCGGGGAGGGCACCATCGCCCGGCTCGATGCCGGCGAATGCATGCGCAGCATGACGGAAACCCGGGCCAAGGAACTGGAGAATCTTGGCCATCAGTGAGCCATCTTCCGGCGTCAGGACGGAGGTCGTGACCGACGGAAAGAGCCAGGATGAACTAACCCAGCTTGCGGAGGACGCGCTGCGCGCCCAGCCCGGCTGCGAAACCGCGCGCGTGCCGGCGGTCGCTGCGCTGCCCGAGGTGCAGATCGGGCGCAACTGGGAGATTCCGAACGTCGTGCTCGGCGACAGCCTGATCAGCGATGTCGATCGCGCCGTGCTGTCGGTTCATCGCCAGCTCGGCCGCAAATTTCACCTCGAGTGATCTCAGCCCGCCTGTGCCTGACGCGGCGCGGGCCGCGCGGCCATGCTGATCATTCTGAGCGCGAACACGGCGGCGATCGGCACCAGGAACAGCGCGTAGAGCGGCATCTCGGGGATCCGCTTGCCGAACGAGACCATGAACTGCAGCAGCAGATAATAGCCACCCACGAGATGCAGTCTGCGCCAGGCACGCGGGCCGAGCATCGCCGCGCTGCGATCGAACGAGGTCGCGGTCAGCGCGATGATGACGAGATAGCCGATGCCGCCGAAAACATACGACACCGTCGAGGTCGCGGCGGCGAAGCCGGCGGGATCGAGCATCGCGAACGCGGTGATCGCGATCGCATGGATGGCGTGCGAGGCGGCGAAGGTGACGCCGAGATAGCGGCGGTTGCGGCGCTGCCAGTGCGTCCAGGCGTTCGGCCAGAGCCGCACCAGCGCGGCGGCGGAGAAGGCGAGGCAGAACAGCAGCAGCGAGGTCCGCGCCGTGAAGCGGATCACCATCCGCACGCCCTCGACCTCGAATTGCCGCATCGCGGCGATCCAGAGCGAGAGCCCGATCAGGGTCAGCGTGAGCAGGCCGAACAGCCGCCAGCCCTCGAACCAGTTGTGACGCGTCGCCATGTCCCGCCTCCGCTGTTGATGTAATCACCAGTTACATTTCGCGGTCGCGCGCGGTCAATCATTGTAATCGGTGCTTACATTCACAAGCAGGTGATGCTAGAGCAGGCGACATGCGTCGCCCCGCCAAAAGCCCGCCTGCCGGCCGCCGCCCCACCAAGGCGCATCCGGCCGCGCCACGGGCGCCGGCGGTAAAGCCCTATCATCACGGCGACCTTCGCCGGGTCCTGATCGATGCCGCCATGCAACTGGTCGGGGAGGGCGGGCCGGAGGCGGTCAGCGTGCGCGAGGCCGCCCGCCGCGCAGGGGTCTCGCCCGGCGCGCCGTTCCGGCATTTCCCGAGCCGGGACGCCCTGATGAACGCGGTGGCGGAGGAGGCGCAACGCCGCTTCTGCGCCGAGATCGAGGCGGCGCTGGCGAACGCGCCGTCGGGCGACCCGCTCGGCCGCTTCCGCTGCCTCGGGATCGCCTATCTGCGCTGGGCGATGCAGAACCCGACCCATTTCGAGATCATCTCCAGCCGCCGCTTCTTCGACCATGACCGCTCGGCCGGGGTCTCCAGCGACAATGCCGAGTTGATCGGCCTGACCGAGCGCACGCTGGCGGAGGCATTTTCAGCCGGTCAACTCGGGGCGCACGACCTGAAGCAGGTGCAGATCGCCGGCCGCGCGCTGGTCTATGGCTTTGCGCGAATGCAGATCGACGGCCATTTGCCGCGCTGGGGCGTCACGGATGCGGAGGTCGAGCGGATGGCGGCCGACATCGTCGACCTCTTCATTGCGGGCATTGCCCGGCGCAGGGCACCTGCGGCGAAAGTCTAGGGCGCAACGCATCGGTCGCGCGCGGGCAAATTCATTGCGTGTTCATGACGATTCAATTACGTTTTTGTGACAAGGCGCAGACACCGGCTGTGCCGTGTGCCTCCTGGCCATTGCCAGTCAAGGCGGTGGCATTGCGCCGGGTTGTATTGCGTCCCGCCCATGGCGCCCGCGCCTCAGCAAAACTCCTCGGTTGCCGCGCTGGCCGGTGGTCTCGCCGCGATCGGCATCTGGCGGTTGATGGCGGTGGCCGCACCGCATCTCGGCGCGCTGATCCTGATGCTGCGCACCGAAACCGATTTCGGTTCGCGGCTCTGCTTCCTGCTGACCTGGGGAATCCTCAACTTCCTGTTCATCGCGCTGCTGCGCCGGCCGGCGCTGTCGAGCGCGCTGTCGCTGACGCTGGTCGTGGTGCTGGTGCTGCTGTCGCGGTTCAAGCACGACGTGGTGCAGATGACCGCGAATTTCGTCGACCTGATGGTGATCGATCGCGACACCGCGGCGTTCCTGCTTACGATCTTTCCGACACTGCGCTGGTCGATCATCGCCGCCGGTCTCGTCACGCTGCCCCTGATGTACGCGCTGTGGTGGCTCGATCCGTTCCGGATTCGCCGCCTGCCAGCCGCGGCCGCCTGTCTGGCCTGCACCGCGGCGCTGTCCGGCTATGCGTTCGCGTGGCCGGATGAGGCCTGGCGCGGCTATTACGACGACGGCTATCTGTCGAAATTCGCGCGCTCCGGCGTGACTGCGGTGTCCGACTTCGTCGCCTACGGCTTCATGGAGTCGGATCCCTCCGCGAGCGATCAGCTCAAGATACCCGCGGTCGAATCCTGTCATCCTGCAGGGCGGCGGCCGAACATCATCATGATCCATGATGAATCCAGCTTCGACATCCGCGCTGCCGAAGGCGTCAAGGTGCCGCCGGGCTATGGCAGTCAGTTCAAATCCTATGATGGGGTCGAGCGCAAATTCCTCGCCGAGAGCAATGGCGGGCCGAGTTGGTTCACCGAGTACAATGTGCTCGCGGGCCTGTCCTCGCGCTCGTTCGGCCGGTTCTCCTATTTCGTCACCCGCATCGCATCGGGCCGCGTCGAACGCGGCCTGCCGCTGGCGCTGCGCCGCTGCGGCTACGACACGCTGTCGCTCTATCCGGCGTTCGGCGCCTTCATGAGCGCGCGCAGCTTCCAGACCACGACCGGCATCCAGCACTTCTACGACGCGCATGATCTGCATGCGAAGGACGTCGAGCCTGACAGCTTCTTCTACGACAAGGCGCTGGGCCTGATGGCCGAGCAGAAGACGTCAGGCACGCCGCTGTTCACCTTCGTCTATCTCGCCGCCAACCATTTTCCGTGGGAGACCAAATTCCGCCCCGACTTGCTGCCGGCCTGGAAACGGCCAGGCAATGCTCCGACGATCGACGAATATCTGCGCCGGCAGACCATGAGCGCCAACGACTATGCCGGCTTCGTCGCGGCACTGAAGAAGAAGTTTCCGGCGCAGCCATTCCTGATCGTGCGCTACGGCGATCATCAGCCGGAGTTCTCGCCGCAACTGCTCGATCCGGAGCTCGATGAGGCCGG
>BFBZ01001634.1_pt1 | contig 14308 bp, 14 predicted proteins | sample 1888401 | NCBI WGS metagenome assembly BFBZ01 (sample SAMD00112614, study PRJDB3348) | symbiont metagenome | host: Chara braunii | reverse complement strand
GCGGTGCGCATTTCCGCGACCGAGCTGCCGATCAGCCAGCGGCGCTTCTCCGTGACCGCCGCAGGGCTGCTGGCGGCTTCGAACCGGGAGCCCGCGCCGCAGATCGTCTATCCGCCGGAAGGGGCGCGCGTCGATCTCGGCGCCAGCGGCGGTGCGAGCCAAATCACACCGCTGGCGCTGAAGCTGCAGGGAGGACGCGCTCCGTTCCGTTGGCTCGCCAATGGCAAGCCGCTGCCGGATCTGTCTCGCCGCCGCACCAATCAATGGACGCCTGACGGTGCGGGATATTCGACGCTCACCGTCATCGATGCGGCCGGACGCGCCGCCAGCGTACGGGTTTTCGTCGAGTAGAGGCGTCAAATCATCGCGATCATGCCATCGCCTTTTTGTCAGCCGGCAGCGTCCATGCTATCTTAGGCATGACTCAAATGAGGAATGGCGAGATGTCGGAAGAGCAGGCAATCCGCGCGGTTGTTCACCTCTATGTCGATGGCATGGCATTCGCGAATGAGCCCGCTCTGCGAAAGGCTTTCCATCCACGAGCCCAAATCATCGGCAATTATCAGGGCGCAGTCGAATGGATGACACGGGATGAATTCATCTCGGCAATCGTCGAGGAAGGCAGCGCTCCGCCCGGCACCATACCGCTGATGGACATCGAGCTGATCGACATCGAAGGCGATGCGGCTAGCGTGAAGGTCGTCGACGAATTCGCAGGGATGCGCTTTTCGGACTATCTATCGCTGGTGAAGATCGATGGGCGGTGGAGTGTGGTGAACAAGGTCTATCATCTGCATCGGTGATGTGTTTCGAGGCTGCTCCGTCTATGCCGAGCCTCTGATACCCCCCTCTGTCCCTTTCGGGACATTTCCCCCACATGGGGGGAGATTGGTAACTCGCGGCACTATCTTGCCCCAAGCTGATATCGCATCTGTTGAAATCGAAGCTTCTGCTTTAACGAAGGCGTGCGTCGAACTCCCAACGATCTCCCCCCATGTGGGGGAGATGTCACGACAGTGACAGAGGGGGGTGACGCCCCCTCCGCAACTCATCAGCTGCATCAGATTAACCGCGCAGCACCCCACCCGTCGACTTCGTGACGTTCGCAACGATCTTCTGGGTCAGTGCCTCGAAATCCTCGTCGGTGAGCGTGCGCTCGGCCGGCTGGATCTGCACTTCGATAGCGATCGACTTCTTGCCCTCGCCGAGCGATGCGCCTTTGAAGATGTCGAAGACGTTGACGCCGGTCACCAGCTTGCGGTCGGCACCGACGGCAGCACGGATGACGGCGCCAGCTTCCACCGACTTGTCGACCACGAAGGCGAAGTCACGCTTGACGGCCTGGAAGGGAGAAAGCTCCAGCGCCGGCTTGGTGCGCGTCGCCTTCTTCTTCGGCTCAGGCATGGCGTCGACATAGACTTCGAAGCCGGCGAGAGCGCCCGACACGTCGAGCGCTTCCAGCGTCTTCGGATGGAATTCGCCGAAATAGCCGAGCACGACCTTCGGCCCCATCTTGATGGTGCCGGACCGGCCCGGGTGATACCAGGCGGGGCCACCCTGCTCGATCTGGATATTGGTCATCGGCAGACCGCAGGCCTCGATGACGGCGAGCGCATCGGCCTTGGCATCGAAAACGTCAACCGGCTTGCCACCGCCCTTGGCAGCGTTCGACCACATGCGGCCGGCGCCGGCAAGCGTTGCCGCGCCGCGCCGGATACCGCCTGCGACGCGACGCTGGCCCTCGGGCGTGTCGTTCTCATAGGTGCCGGACACTTCGAAGATCGCGACGTCGCCATAACCCTTGTCGGCATTGCGTTGCGCAGCCGAAAGCAGGCCCGGCAGCAGCGAGGGACGCATGTCGGACATGTCAGCCGCGATCGGGTTGGCAAGCTTCAGGGCGTTGGAGCCGCCGCCGAAGAGCTTGGCCTGGTCTTCGGCAATGAAGGACCAGGTGACGGCTTCCAGCATGCCGCGAGAGGCGAGCGCGCGCTTGGCGGTGCGGGTGCGGATCTGCAGTGTCGTCAGGATCTTGCCGTTGACGGCAGCGTGGCTGGCCAGCGGCTGCGGCTTGATGTTGTCGACGCCGTGGATACGCATGATTTCTTCGACGAGATCGGCCTTGCCGTCGACATCCGGACGCCAGGAGGGAACGGCGACCGAAATGCGCTCGCCCGAACCGGAAACCGAGAAGCCGAGCTTCGTCAGGATGGACTTGCTCTCATCGGCCGAGACTTCGAGGCCGGTCAGGCGCTTGACTTCCGACAGCGGGAAATCGACGACCTTGGCCTCGTAGCCCTTGTAACCTTCGACGCGAGCCTTGGCAGCCGTGCCACCACAGCAGGCAAGCACCAGTTCGGTGGTGCGCTCAAGGCCCGGAACCATGTATTCCGGATCAACGCCGCGCTCGAAGCGATAGCGTGCATCGGTGATGATGCCGAGGCCACGGCCGCTCTTGGCGATGTTCATCGGGTCCCAGAGCGCCGACTCGATCAGCACATCCGTGGTGTTCTCGTCGCAGCCGGAATGTTCGCCGCCCATGATGCCGCCGATCGACTCGACGCCGTTATCATCTGAGATGACGACATTGCTGGGGTTGAGCTTGTATTCGCGCTCGTCCAGTGCCAGCACGGTTTCGCCGTCTTTGGCGCGGCGCACCACCAGATTGCCCTTGACCTTGGCGGCATCGAAGACGTGCATCGGCCGGCCCTGATCGAAGGTCATGTAGTTGGTAATATCGACCAGCGCGCTGATCGGACGGAGACCGATGGCGAGCAGACGCTGCTGCATCCATTTCGGGCTCGGGCCATTCTTGACGCCGCGCACGAGGCGGAGCGCGAAGCCGGGGCAAAGGCGCGTGTCATCCAGATCGATCTTGAGTTCGGTCGTCGTCTCGCCTTCGACGGCGAAGGACGGTGCCGCGGGCGATTTCAGCGTGCCGAGGCCGGAGGCGGCGAGATCGCGGGCTATGCCAAAGACGCTGGTGCAATCCGGACGGTTCGGCGTCAGGTTGATCTCGATCACCGCATCGTCAAGGCCGGCATAGGCGGCAAAGCTGGTACCAACAGGCGCATCTTCGGGCAAGTCGATGATGCCGTCGTGGCTGTCGGAAATTTCCAGTTCCTTTTCCGAGCACATCATGCCGCGGCTTTCGACGCCACGGATGTTGCCGATGGCCAATGTCACGTCGATGCCGGGAACATAGGTGCCGGGAGCCGCGAAGGCGCCAACGAGGCCGGCGCGGGCATTCGGCGCCCCACAGACCACCTGAACGGGCGCGCCGCTGCCAATATCGACCATCAACACCTTCAGGCGATCGGCCTGCGGGTGCTTTTCGGCTGACAGAACCTTGGCGATGACGAAGGGCTTGAACGCCGCCTTGTCGTCGACATCCTCTACTTCCAGACCGATCTGGGTCAGGCGTGTGCAGATCTCGTCGAGCGTGGCATCGGTATCAAGATGCTCTTTCAGCCATGAGAGTGTGAATTTCATCTGATCAATCCTTGCTTACGCGCTCAGGCCGCCGAACAAAGTCGGCATGTCGAGCGGGCGGAAGCCGTAATGGTTCATCCAGCGGACGTCGGCATTGAAGAAGTCACGCAGGTCCGGCATGCCGTATTTCAGCATAGCGATACGGTCGAGGCCCATGCCCCAGGCAAAGCCCTGATATTCATCCGGATCGAGTCCGCCATGGCGCAGCACGTTCGGATGCACCATGCCGCAGCCGAGGATCTCCATCCAGTCGGTGCCTTCCCCGAACTTGACGATCGGGCCGGAACGGTCGCACTGGATATCGACCTCGAAAGAGGGCTCCGTGAACGGGAAGAACGACGGGCGGAAGCGCATCGTCACATTGTCGACCTCGAAGAAGGTCTTGCAGAACTCTTCCAGCACCCAGCGGATATTGGCGACGTTCGCCGTCTTGTCGATGACGAGGCCTTCGACCTGATGGAACATCGGCGAATGCGTGGCGTCGCTATCCTGGCGGTAGGTCTTGCCGGGGATGATGATGCGGATCGGCGGCTTTTGCGCTTCCATGGTGCGGATCTGCACCGGCGAGGTGTGCGTACGCAGCACCTTGCGCTCACCCTTCTCGTCCGGCTGGAAGAAGAAGGTGTCGTGCATCTCGCGCGCCGGATGCCCTTCGGGGAAGTTCAGAGCCGTGAAGTTATAGTAGTCGGTCTCGACATCAGGACCTTCGGCGATCGAGAAGCCCATGTCGCCGAAGATGGCGGTGATCTCATCGACGATCTGGCTGATCGGATGAATGCGGCCACGCTCGGCCGGCGAGGAGCGGACCGGCAGGCTGACGTCGACCGTCTCCGCCTTCAGCTTCGCATCGATTGCCGCATCACGCAGCGCGCCCTTGCGTTCGTTGATCGCGTCGGTGACGGAATTCTTCAAAGCGTTGATCGCAGCACCGCGTGTCTGCCGCTCTTCCGGCGACATCGAGCCCAGCGTCTTCAACAGTTCCGAAACCGAGCCCTTCTTGCCGAGCGCGGCGACCCTCACGGCCTCGATCGATTGCTCGTCGGTTGCCGCGGCCACGTCGGCCATGAGTTGGGTTTCAAGTGTTACGAGTTCCGTCATCTGGTCCTGCCTTGCGGACCGTAGGCTATTGCGCCGCTCAGTCCACCGAATAAGTGGTAAACGCATGCATCAGAAAGCTGGTCGCAACGATGAAGCGTCGCAGATCACTACCCATGTGCACGCGGCCAATCAACCGGGCAAGGAACAAAAAACCACCAAGAAAGCGAATCATGCGCTGAAGCTCGACACGAGCGGCCGCCGGCGCCTGTTCCGACCAGGCCTCATAGGCCCGGTTCTGCGTCTCCATGCCGAGGCGGGCACCGGTGGCGATCTGGAGAAACAGAAGCCAGATGTCGCGCGCCTGAGCAACCTCGAGCGGCATCACCGTTTGCGGGTCCTCCTCGAAATCCATGAAGCCGAGCCGCCTGCCGGCAAAGAACATATCACGCGGATAGGGGCGGCCGTGGCAAAGGCCGCTAGCGTGAAGTCGGCCAAGCTCGGTGGCGCAAGCAACCATGAGATCGTCATGAGCGACGGGGTCGCTTTCTTTCAGCTGCCCGAGACGTCCCTGCACCGTGATGCCGGCATCCGCGAGCATGATGGCACTGTTCGAGGCATAGAGAACTTTCGGAACCGCAATGCCCTGCTCTGCAAACATGGCTATGCGCCTGATCTCGCGTTCCGCCATCTCCTGCGGTGTGAGGCATGCACAGGGGCGAAGAAAATCCAAGGGGATGACGCACGACAAAGCGGCCTGCAAGTAGCGCCAGAACCGCGTTTTCTCAGTCCCAAATCGTTTGATCCAGACAAGACGCGACGAAAGAGGAACACGCTCAACCCGGCCGGACCCATTCACCAGCACTGTCAGCAAAGCCTGGATATCCTTGCCGGTGAGGTTTGGTATGGAGCTTAGTTCCTTAGTCTGGCCGTTCAATAATTTCACCCACCCTCGGTGGCGAGAGTCCCTAAGGTGATCGTCACAACTGTTTATGGCCCGAAAAATATAAAACCCGCGCCGGTTACACAAGCGCGGGTTTCACAAATGTGACAAAAATCTGTCTAAAAGTCGGCCTTAGCCAACGGCAGCTTCGAACTCGTTCGTCGTGCCGGCTTCCTTGAGGTACTCAAGAGCTTTCTTCGATGCCGCAACGAGCGCACCGAAAGCTTCCGTCTCATGGATTGCCATGTCGGAGAGAACCTTGCGGTCAACTTCGATGCCAGCCTTGGTCAGGCCGTCAATGAAGCGGCCGTAGGTCAGGCCGTGTTCGCGGACGGCAGCGTTGATACGCTGGATCCAGAGAGCGCGGAAATTGCGCTTGTTAACCTTGCGGTCGCGATAAGCGTACTGCTTGGAACGATCGACAGCAGCCTTGGCGGTCCGGATGGTGTTCTTGCGGCGGCCGTAGAAGCCACGAGCCTGCTTCAGAACCTTCTTATGCTTGGCGTGGGCGGTAACGCCTCTTTTTACGCGTGCCATTTCATGATCTCCTTAGTCTATAGCGTTACGAATAGTCTTAGAGACCGTTCGGCAAGTAGTTCTTGATTACCTTACGGCCATCCGGTTCTGCGAGAACCATGGTGCCGCGGGCGTCGCGAATGAACTTGTTGCTACGCTTGATCATGCCGTGGCGCTTGCCAGCAGCGGCGGCCTTGACCTTGCCGGTCGCGGTGATCTTGAACCGCTTCTTGGCTGAGGACTTCGTCTTCATCTTGGGCATTTTGCTACTCCTTCGATGCTTCCTGGCGTGCTTTGCTAAAAAGCCCTTCCCACAGATCCGGCTAGGCCGGGCTGCGACAAGGTGCCGGAGCGTTTGTTGTTGAACGGCGGATACGGCGACGAACCGTCCCGCCAGCATTCTGAACTGCCACGGCATGCCCTGCCGGTCAGTTCGGACGCGCGCTTATAACCGCAGTTGCCTCAGAGTGCAACGGGCCGGACGCGTGAATCTTTGCAGATCGATGACAGCGTCAAACCAGCGGCTTAAAAGGAAAAAGCCGCCCAAGGGACGGCTCCGGCCTCTATTACTGCGACCTGCGCCTCACTTCGGCGCAAGCACCATCATCATCTGGCGGCCTTCGAGCTTGGGCTCGGCTTCCACCTTGGCGATCTCGAGCGTGTCTTCCTTGACCTGCTGAAGAAGCTTCATGCCGAGTTCCTGGTGGGCCATTTCGCGGCCACGGAACTTCAAGGTCACCTTCACCTTGTCGCCTTCCTCGAAGAAACGGCCGATCGCCTTCATCTTCACCTCATAGTCATGGGTGTCGATGTTCGGACGCATCTTGATTTCTTTGACTTCGACGATCTTCTGCTTCTTGCGCGCTTCGGCTGCCTTCTTCTGGTTAGAATACTTCAGCTTGCCGAGGTCGAGAATCTTACATACAGGCGGCTCAGCATTGGGGGAAATCTCAACCAGATCGAGACCGGCCTCCTCTGCCATTCTCAAGGCCTGGTCCGTCGCGACGATGCCCAGATTCGCGCCGTCAGCTCCGATAAGCTGTACTTTGGGAATGCGGATTTCCCTGTTGGAACGTGGCCCGTCCTTTACGGGCGCATCGGTTTTAAAGGGTCTGCGAATGGTCGTATTCTCCACGAATTGTTTCGGATTAGATGCAGCCTATCGCTCCCGTCGGCGCAACTGACGGAAATGTCGTAAAAGCTGTGTTGAAGTCAATAGCATGACATCAGGAAAAAATCACCTCCCGCGTGTCAATATAGTGTCGCGGCCGCGCGAGATGCGCGAAGGACACAGTATCGCTGCCAAATAGCGCCGAAACCCCTGACAGCAAGCTGCGGATTTTTAGGGTAACGCGCGCGCGAATCTGTTCTATAAGGCAAAAAATTCCGGGAGTTTCTTGATGTCCGAAACAGCCACGGCCCCCCAGCCCACCTTCCTGTCCGTCGGCAAAGGCGAAAGCCAGCGCCAGATTGCCATCAGCGAAAGTGCCGCCGGCAAGGGCGCAAAGAATGTCAGCTTCGTATGGCTATCCGGCTATCGATCCGACATGAGCGGCACCAAGGCGGTCGAGCTCGATGCACTTGCCGAACGGCTTGGCCTCGGCTGCATCCGCTTCGACTATTCCGGCCACGGCCAATCCGGCGGCGAGTTCACCGACGGCACGATCTCGCGCTGGCTGGAAGAGACGCTTGCCGTCATCGACCATACCAAACCCAAACGGATCGTCCTCGTCGGCTCATCGATGGGCGGCTGGATCGCGCTCAGGACCATCCAGGAACTGCGCAAGCGCAAGAAGACGCCCGCCATTGCGGGTCTCGTGCTCATCGCGCCGGCACCCGATTTCACCATCGATCTCATCGAGCCCAATCTTTCGGATACGGAGCGACGGTCGCTGGAGGAGCGTGGCTATTTCGAAGAGCCTTCGGAATACAGTGCCGAGCCGAACATCTTCACCCGCGCCCTCATCGAGGACGGCCGCGCCAATCGCGTGCTCACCGGCATCATCGAAACCGGCTGCCCGGTGCACATCCTGCAGGGCATGGAGGATGCCGACGTGCCCTTTGCCCATTCGTTAAAACTGGTCGAGCATCTGCCCGCCGACGACGTGGTGTTAACACTTGTGCGCGATGGCGATCATCGCCTGTCGCGACCGCAGGATATTGAGCGCATGTTGAGCGTTGCAGAAACGCTCGCGCTGCATAATCTCACGTAAAAACAAACAGATACATCAGGGACCGGTCGCTGAGCAGCGTTTTTGCCGCGCAGCGTCCGCCTACGCTTTCCTTACCGCAGGAGGCACAGGAATATGGCAACTAGCCCTTTGATTGTGCCGAAATTAACCATAGAGGGCGGTTCCGCCGTTAACACTTAAGTAACGATTGACTTCGCACGCCCCCCTACATTAACAATTTGTTAATAAATGTAGGGACGATACAAGGAATAGTGGGCGTGCGTATTAAGGGCCTTTTGGTTGCTTTCGCTGCTATAATTGCGATGTCGTCGTCGGCGATGCCGGCGTCCCAACAGACAGCGTCGATGACGGTCGGGAACGTCACTTCCCAGCCTATCGGGCACTATGATTTCTGCCAGCGGCACACCGACGAATGCGGCCCGACCCGCAATATCGGTCCCGTCGACATGAATGCCGCCGCCTGGGCGCTGGTCAACCAGATCAATCTGCGCGTCAACAAGACCATCCGGCCGGCAACGGACATGGAAGTCTACGGCCAGGAAGAATACTGGGAATATCCGAAGACCGCCGGCGACTGCGAGGATTTTGCGCTGCTGAAGCGCAGGATGCTGATGCAGAGCGGCATTTCCGCTTCCAATCTGCTGATGACGGTCGTGCGCAAGCCCGATGGCGAGGGCCATGCCGTGCTGACGCTGCGCACCAAGCAGGGCGACTATGTTCTCGACAACCTCGAGGACGAGATCAAGCTCTGGTCCAAGACTCCCTACTCCTACCTGAAGCGCCAGGCGAGCTTCAACGCCGGCCGCTGGGTGACCATCGAGAATGGCAACGACGTTCTGGTTGGCTCGGTCAAATAACCACTAGACACTCGAACAGATGCAAAAGGCCGGCGAATGAGCCGGCCTTTTTTATTGAGCTGATTCAGGCGAGACGGGGGCGCCGCCTCAGGCATTTCCAATCAATATACCTGCCGCCAGCACCAGGGAGCCGCCAACCACGACCTGGAAGGCCGCGCGCAGGAACGGCGTTTCCATATATTTGTTCTGGATGAAGGCGATGGCCCAGAGCTCGAAGAAGACGACGATGGCGGCGATGATCGTCGCGGTCCAGAACTGTGGAATGAGGTAGGGCAGCGCGTGGCCGAGGCCGCCAAGCGCGGTCATGATCCCGCAGGCAAGACCACGCTTGATCGGCGAGCCGCGTCCGGAAATCTTGCCATCGTCATGCGCGGCTTCGGTGAAACCCATCGATATACCGGCACCGACCGAGGCCGAGAGGCCGACAAGGAAGGTCTGCCAGGTCTGCTGCGTGGCGAAGGCGGCGGCAAAGATCGGCGCCAGAGTGGAGACCGAACCATCCATCAGGCCGGCTAGACCCGGCTGCACGTAGGTCAACACGAACTGGCGATGTGCCTTTGCGTCCTCCTCATGTTTGACAGTCTCAGGCGTGTGCTTGTCTCCAAGCATCCGGGCGACATCTTCATGCCCCTGCTCGGCCAGCGCCAGGTCGCCGAGAAGCTGCCGCGTCGAGGCATCGGAAACCTGCTTGGCTGCCTCGACATAGAAATTATAGGCCTGCTGCTCCATCGCCTCGGCTTCATCGCGCATAGCTTCGAGAGACAGGTTCTTGCGCAGCCAGTCTGGCTTGCGCTCATAGAAGCCGCTGACATGTTCGCGCCGGATCAGCGGAATACGCTCGCCGAACCGCCGGCGATGCATATCGATCAGCGTCTTGCGATGCGTGTCCTCGACCTCGGCCATATCTTCGAAGACTTTGGCGGACTCGGGATAATTGGCGCGTAGACTATCGGCATAGGCGAGATAGATACGCGAATCGTCCTCTTCCGCGGCGATGGCGACGGCAAGAATCTCCTGCTCGGACAAGGAGGTGAAAGAGCGTTTCGGCGAACGGAAGAAACCCAGCAGCATGGGAGATAGCCTCTTATCTTTAGAATTATTCTAATTCTAAAGTGAGCCGCCATCCTGGTCAAGCACCGAGACGATATCTCGATTGAAAATCGAGCCTCGGAACGTGCGTGACGGGGACCAAGGGATGCGAAAATTCGCGATGCGACTTTGACAGATTGCCGCAACGCCCGCATGACGTCTTGGATATGCCGTGAAATTGCATAGATAGGCCGGTAAGAAGGCCGGTCACGACAATACGCCGGATACCACCGGCGGGAGCTTGATATGGAAAACGACATCCAGGGCCGGGCCGCCCATCTCGCGGGCATCCGTGAAAAGGCCGAGGCCGAGATGGCGCGCATGGGGATCGATGCTGCTTTCATCGACAGGCTGGTCGACACGTTTTATGGGCGTATCCAGGCGCATCCGCGTTTAGGCCAGGTATTCGATGGGCGCCTTGCCGGGCGCTGGCCCGACCATATGGAAAAGATGAAACGCTTCTGGTCGTCGGTCGCTTTCAAGAATGGCGCCTATGGCGGCAAACCCGTGCAGGCACATCTCGGCGTCGAGGGCATCGCTGCCGATCTCTTTCCGGAGTGGCTGGCGTTGTTTTCGCAGACGCTGGACGATATCGCGCCCTCGCAGCAGGCGAAGGACTGGTTCATGGCAACCGCCGAACGCATCGCCAGGAGCCTGACGCTCTCGCTCTTCTATAATCCTGCGCTGGATGACCCGGCAGGCAAGCCCGTTTAAAGCGTGGCATAAGCAAACACATTGCTCGATGATGCCGCTGGTCAAGGTGACATCTTTAGGGCAACTTTGCGCTATAGGCGTTCCATTTACGGTGCTGCAGCTTCAACATTTTCTGTTTTGCCAGACAGGATTTCTGGAAATATCAGTGTGCCGATAGGTAAGGTGTTCATCAGAGGCAGGTCTTCGGGAATGATTGGCTCTTCAGCAGGAAATCGAAATCGCGCATGAAGCATCGGCTTATCGTTCTCTCCATTTCCCTCGGTATCGCCGTCGTCATCATGAGCTCCTTTGCCAGCCGCTCAGCACTGGGGCTGGTCGTCAAGGCCTGCGAGGTGAACTCTACCCTCACGGGATCGCCGTATCCGTGCCTTAAAATAGTCTGGGCAAAGGACCGATTGTCTTCCTACGTCGTTCTTCGCGAGCCGACCGACAAGGAGCGAACCATTCTTGCCCCGCTCGCAGATGTGCCCGGCATCGAAGATCCTCGTCTTCTGGCGGCGGACGCACCGAACTATTTCGACGACGCATGGAAAGAACGATCCGACGGACTGGGATTGGACGCCTGGAAGGACCCCTCACGGAATTTCGCACTGGCGATAAACGCCGCCAATTGGCGCACGCAAGATCGGCTTCACATCCACATGGGGTGCGAGACGCCGCGCTTTCGTACCCTCTTGAAGACCCATGCGGCGGATATCAGAAACGGTCGGTTCACAAAGTTGAGGACCAAGGCCGGTTGGTGGGCAACATTCCAGGCGGCCGATGACCTCTCGAACTTGAACCCGCTGAAGCTTGTCGCGGATGATGTCGAGGGAACCCGCTCGAACATGGAAAACGTTGTTGTTGGCGTCTTCGGCACCACAATGCCAGACGGGCAGCACGGCTTCTATATTCTGGCGAGAATAATGGGCGCAAACAAAGCCCGCGGCTCCGCGGAGGATATGATTGACCCCAAGTGTGCATTGGAAAATGCGGCGCGCTAAGGGCGGGTGATCAGTTGGGCGTGAATTCGTGGAGGGGGATGCGCGCACGCCCCATAAACGCAAAACCCACTGACGCGACGGCAGACCAACCCGCCGCCAATCAGCCTTTTGTCGCGAAAATGGTTGCCCCGATACTCGCAGCCACCACAAGTGCGGTGCCGAACATCTGCGACGGCGTCATCGGCTGTGACAGGATGATAAAGCCGGCAAAGGCGCCGATGGCAGGTTCGAGACTCATGAGAATGCCGAAGGACGAGGTCGGCATGCGCCGCAGTGCCACCATTTCGAGCACGTAGGGAAGAAGGGGAACGAGGAGCGCCAGGCCGGCTATTTCGAGAAGACCGAAACCCGTCAGATGCGGGGCGGCGGAGACAAAGCCGAAGGGCGTCGAGACGACGGCTGCAACCAGCAACGACATGGAAAGCCCTTCAAGACCCTGAAAGGCATTGCCGACCCTCTTCGTCAGCAGGATATAGCAGGCCCATCCCGCGCCGGCACCGATAGCAAAGAGGATACCCGGCAGATTGCCCACCCATTCCTCGCCGTCATAGGCCAAGAGCAGGACACCGATGGCAGCAAAGATCGGCCAAAGAAGCTGGCGGCTCAGCCCAAAGCCGAGGGTTGCGACCAGCAGAGGGCCTAGAAATTCGATGGCGACGGCAAGCCCCAGGGGAATGCGGGCAATCGCCGAAAAGAAGGACGTCGTCATCAGCGCCGATACGGTACCGAGCGCCAGCACGCCGAGCCATTGCGAGCGGCTGTAGCTCATGATCTTCGGACGCACGATGATCGCCAGCGCCGCCGAGGCAAAGACGAGCCGCAGCCATGTGGCGCCGGCCGGCCCATAGGCGTTGATGATCGGAGACGACAATGCCGAGCCGAACTGGATTGACGACATGGACAGGACGCACATGAACACGCCGGCGGCGATACCGCCGGAAGACGGCGCCACGTCCGGATGCGGCATCAGCGCCGCGCCGCCATCCGTGCCACCTTCGATGATCTTCTGATTCATGACCTCTCCCATCCCGCGTGGTTTTTAGAGGCCATGCCTGGCACTGGCAAATTCAAACTTTTCATCCTGCGATCAGATGTCTTGATGCGAAAAATTGTCAGGCTTCGAGGCCCTTCAGAACATTGGCGACATTCAAGCCGATCTCCGGCACGCCATAACCGCCCTCCATGCAGACGAGAACCGGCAAGCCGGCGGTGGCGATGCGCTCGCCCATGCGGATGAAATCCTCCGACGCCAGCCTGAAGAAGGAAATCGGATCGCGTTCGAACGTATCGACGCCGAGCGAGAGCACGATCGCCTCCGCGCCGAAAGCCCTGATGCGGGAAAGCGCGTCGTCCAGCGCCGCCGACCAGACCTCCCAGGGCGTGCCGCGCGGCATCGGATAATTGCGGTTCGTGCCGAGCCCATCACCCTCGCCCTCTTCGTCGGCGTGCCCGAGAAAGTAAGGAAAGGCGTGGATGGGGTCGCCGTGGAGCGAGGCGGTGAAGACGTCGCCACGCTTATAGAATATATCCTGCGTGCCGTTGCCGTGATGGAAATCGACGTCGAGCACCGCCACTTTCGCCGCACCTCGGTCGCGCAGACGTTGCGCCGCGACGCCGGCATTGTTGATGAAGCAATAGCCGCCGAAGAGATCGATGCCGGCGTGATGGCCGGGCGGGCGGCAGAGCGCGAAGGCGAAGCGATTACCCGCATGGAGCCAATCGGCACCCGTCAAAGCGCAGCGCATTGAGGCGATTGCTGCCTCATAAGACCCTCTGGTGATCGAGGTGTCGGCGGCATTGGCATAGTGGCCGATCAGACCGACAATGTTTTCCGGAATGCGCTGGCTGGTGCGCCGCACCGGAAATGAATTGGAGATCGCCTCGCCGGTGTAGCCGGCCGCAATCCAGCGATCCCAGACGACGCCGAGAAAATCGAGATACACCGGATCATGCACCTTGCGCGCCGTCTCCAGCCCATGGGCATCGGGCGCGACCACATCACCAAAGCCGGCCTCCTTGACGGCAGCCAGGATCCATTCGGCGCGGAACGGTGCCTCGAAGGGCGTGACGAGCTGGCCGTCATGCAGCTCAGTCTTCGCATCCCTGAGCTTATGATCCTCGGAATAAATAACCCGCATCGTCTCCTCCTCCATCGCCTCTGACTTATGTTGACGCAAAGGCTTACATGCATCGTCACCAAGAAAAAAGGGTGAGACGCGGCCTTGAATGCAACCGCGAACAACCGCACCTTCCCGTCGTGTTTAACGAAGCGGAGGCAGCCAGCATGAAAATCCTGATGGTCGATGTCGACGGCGTGTTGGTCCATGGCCGGCCGAGTGACGGCTTGCCGCTCTTCACCTATCTCGAGCGCGATCTCGGACTGCGGCTGGACGTACTGCGGGAAGTTTTCTTCAAAACCTGCTGGCGCGACATCGTCACCGGCCGCGAGGCACTGGAGCCGAAGCTAACGGAGGTTCTCGGCACAATCGC
>BFBZ01000458.1_pt3 | contig 14310 bp, 9 predicted proteins | sample 1888401 | NCBI WGS metagenome assembly BFBZ01 (sample SAMD00112614, study PRJDB3348) | symbiont metagenome | host: Chara braunii | reverse complement strand
AAAGACAAATATTATTATGGCCGCAAGCCAACGGCGGCCATGATGCCCAACTTCAGGAATGTGTACCGGCAGGAAATGGATTTTCTCCGCGGTTATATGGTGCATTTCAGCGCGGGCAGAGGCAGGGCTTCAGCAGAAGGTATTGGCGGCAATTATAAAGATGCTATCACAGAGGCAGGCGACTGGCATATTTTTATGATGATGCAGGGAGAAACGATTCCCAAAGAAACCAATCACCTGCGGTTGAGCAAAGACCAGAAAGATGAATGGGGTATTCCGCAACTCGTTGTTTCGGTAAAGTATGATGAGAACGATGAGAGGCTGCTCAAAGATTTCCTGGAACAGGGTGCAGAGATGCTACAGAAGGCAGGTGCATCGAATATTAGACCTAACGACAGTAAACAGGCACCCGGGCTGGACATACACGAAATGGGTGGTGTACGCATGGGACATGACCCCAAGACTTCTTTACTCAATCGCTGGAATCAACTGCATCACTGTAAGAATGTATTTGTTACTGACGGTGCTTGTATGACATCTGTAAGTACACAGAATCCCTCGCTGACTTTTATGGCCATCACAGCCAGGGCTGCCAATCATGCGGTGGAGGAATTGAAGAAAGGGAATTTGTAAATCCCTGATTTTGTTGTGTATTTTTTACACTATCAATAGAGCAAAATACTACAACAAAATGTTAAAAAAGGACAGATGCTTCTTAAGCAATCGTTTTAAATTGCGTGTTGTAACGCTATTCGTCTATATCTAATTAACCCAACATTGCTATGCCAACGAGAAAAAAACTACTCGCAAGGACCGTCATGCTTGCGACCCTCTTTGCGCTGCTCAGCGCGGGCGCGTACGCTCAAAAAACTGTCTCCGGTAAAGTAACCAACAAAGCAAATGGCCAACCGATACCCGGGGCTACCATTCAACTACGAGGTACTTCTACTGTTACAGTTACCAATGCAGAAGGTATTTATTCTATTAACACCAAAGGCACAGGTGGTACCCTGGTAGCTACCGTTGTAGGCTTCGAACCTGTAGAACAGCCGATCAATGGAAGGAATCTTATTTCTTTTGCTTTAACCGAGACTACCGCTTCATTGAGTGAAGTGCTGGTGACCGGTTATTCAACACAAAGGAAAAAAGATATTACCGGATCGGTTGCTGTTGTAAACGTCAACAACATGAAATCGGTGCCATCCGGTACTACGGAATCTATTTTACAAGGACAGGCTTCCGGTGTATCTGTTATTAACTCTGGTGCGCCGGGTGGCGGCAGTAATATCCGCATCCGCGGTATCACTTCATTGGGTAACTCAAACCCGCTGGTGATCATCGATGGTGTGCAGGGGAGCTTGCACGACCTGAACGTGAATGATATTGAATCTGTTCAGGTATTGAAAGATGCCGGTGCTGCTGCCATTTATGGTGTGCAGGGATCCAATGGTGTGGTGATCGTAACCACCAAAAAAGGAAAATCTGGTAAGGCTAAGGTAACCTATGATGCTTTTGTAGGTACCCAACGTCCTTTGAAAAATGGCTTCAACCTGGCCAACACGCCTGAATATGCCAGTGTAATATGGGCACAGGCAAAGAACTCAGGTGTAAACCCTAGCCATCCACAATTTGGTAATGGCGCTTCACCTGTGATACCTGATTATATCACACCCTCGGGCGCAAAAGAAGGCGATCCTAATACCAATCCCGCAGCATACGACATTAATAAGAACCAGATCACCAGGGCGAATAAAGTGGGTACCGATTGGTTCCACGAAACATTTAAGCCTGCGATGATCCAGAGCCACAGCATTTCAGTAAGTGGTGGTAATGATAAATCGGCTTATCTGTTTTCTGTAGGATATTTCAATCAACAGGGTACCCTGATCAATACTTATTTGAAAAGGTATTCTGTACGATTGAATACGGTGTTTAATGTAAAAGACCATATCAGGATCGGTGAAAATGCTTATATTTTCTACAAACAGAATCCTGGCTTTACCAACCAGAACGAGGGTAATGCCATTTCCTTTACTTACCGTGAACCGCCCATCATCCCGATATATGATATCATGGGCAATTTCGCAGGTACCAAATCGAAAGGTTTGAGTAACTCTCAAAACCCGGTTGCCAACCAGATGCGTACGGCCGATAACAAAGGGAACGACTGGCAGGTAAACGGTAATGTTTTTGCAGAAGTAGATTTCCTGCAACACTTTACTGCACGCACCAGCTTCGGTGGTAATTTCGATAATTATTATTACTAACGTGTTGTGCTATTGAAAACTCAGGGCATGTTTAATCTGAGCTAGTTTTTTTTCCGTTTAAATGATTAATCCAGTGTAAGATTGACATTGAAGACAGTTTCGATGTCAATCTTGCTGCTAATCCGTCATAAGATTTAGCATAGTTTCTTTTCAGATTCAGTTGATCACACATTTGGGAAAAGAATGTTTCTACCATCTGCCTTTTTGATTTGTACTTTTTCGGATGTTTTTTGTAGTCATGCTGATTAATCCTGAATGGCACCCGCAATTTTACATTGAATTTGTCAAAAAGCTCCATCTGTAAAGGGTTTGAACGATAAGCCCTGTCTCCCAGCAGTTGCTTCCCTGAAGGAAGTTTACTGATTGATTTGAGATAATTAATGTCATGAATATTGCCCTTTGTAATACCGCTTTGCTGAACAACTCCATTATCAAAAATCACCACATGCAACTTGTATCCGATAAACCAACCTTTATTTACAGCACTGTAACCTTTAGCCGGAGCAGTATCAAAATCCTTTCTGAAAGCTTTATAGGTGCGCTCCCTGGCCAGTTTGACAACCGGTACGGGAACTGAATCAATCACCATCGCCTGGCTTTGATTCTCCAGTCGCTCTGATATTTTATCCTGAACCTTCACAATTTGACTACTTAGCCTTTTTCTTCTGCGGTTAAAACGTGTTCGGCAAATAAGCCTCGGGAATAAACCCGAATAGTCTGTTTTAAGCTTACTCCATAACAGATTCTCCGAATCGATGCTTAATGCTTCCATCAAGCAAGACAACGAAATCACCTCCAAATCACTCATATTGGGCGTTCTGGGATAAAACTGTAGGTTCCCTTTATTGTCAACTTCTTCTTCAAAGATCTCTTTGCATATACGATAAAATCTACCGAAATTCGTTTTGATGTTGTGCACGTGTTTTGGTTGGTTTGGTCACTTACCTAGACAACGACACAACATTTTTTGCTTCATTGATTATCAAATATTTTTCAATAGCACAACGCGTTTATTACTATTATTTCAATTACACCCCTTACGAAAATGCAGAGGGTAATACTAACCCTACCTCTTTTACCGAAGGATCCGGTTACAATAGCCAGTGGCTGTGGACCAACACCCTCCAATATACCAATGTGTTTGGTAAGCACAATGTAAAAGCATTGGTTGGTTCCGAAGCCAAACAGGTGTACAACCGTGGTTTTACGGCCGGAAGGAGCAATTACTATTCTATCAACCCTAATTTCTGGACATTGAATACGGGCGATCCCAGTACCCAGAGTAACAGTGGTGGCTCTCCCACACAATTGGCCTTGTATTCTTTGTTTGGCCGCGTAGATTATAATTACGATGATAAGTACCTTTTGTCTGGTACAATACGCCGGGATGGTGCTTCCGTATTCGACAAAGACCACCGTTATGGCAATTTCCCCTCCGTAACCCTTGGCTGGCGCCTTTCCCGTGAAAGTTTCATGAGCACCGTTAGTTGGATCAACGACCTGAAACTCCGCGGTGGCTGGGGTAAACTGGGCTCTATCAGTAATATCAATCCTACCAATCCTTTTACTTTGTATGGTTCTTCTGCGGGTAACTCTTATTATGACATCGCAGGGCAAAGTGTCGGCGCTACCCAGGGTTTTTACCTCAGGCAATTTGGTAACCAGAATACTACCTGGGAAGAAGATATCGTAACCAACGTTGGTTTGGATGCGACTTTATTCAAGAATAAAATAGACTTCTCTATCGAGTGGTATAAAAAAGCCATCAGCGGATTGTTATTCCCCGGAAACCCTGTTAACGCAGCGTTCATCGGTGGTGGCAGTCCACCCTTCGTGAACCTGGGTAATATCCAGAACACTGGTATCGACTTCTCTCTTACTTATCACGGCAAAGCTTTGCGCAACGAGCTCAGCTTTGACCTCACAGGTAATATCACCGCTTACCGAAGTAAGATTGTGAGTCTGCCTGTTAAATACGTAGATTATAACAGTGATGGTTCAACTCGTATCGGCGCCTTTACAAGGGCACAAGAAGGACAACCCATTGGTGAGTTCTTCGGCTATGATGTGGTTGGATTATTCAGGGATGCACAGGATGTTTCCAAATCTCCTACCCAGGATGGTGCCGGACCTGGCCGTTTCAAATACAGGGATGTGAATGGAGATGGTAAGATAGATGCGAACGACAGGACTTTCTTTGGTAACCCGAACCCTAAGTTTACCTACGGATTCAATATTGCCGCCAGCTATAAGAATTTTGATTTCTCTACATTCTTCTATGGTTCTTATGGAAATGATGTGATCAACTACGTTCGCTACTGGACAGACTTCCCACAGGTATTTGGTGGTAACGTGAGCAAGGATGCCGTTTATAACTCTTGGAGCCCGAGTAATTTGAATGCTAAAGTGCCCGTACTGGAGCAGACTGCTAACTTCAGTAACTCTTCTGTGTTCAACTCTTACTACAAAGAAAGCGGTTCTTACCTGAGGTGTAAATCAATGATCCTTGGCTATTCATTTGCACCGGCGAAGTTGAAAACCATTGGCATCGAAAAACTGAGGGTGTTCGTACAGGCTGCTAACCTGTTCACTATTACCAAATACACCGGCCTCGATCCTGAATTGCAGGGTTCTAACCTGAATACCAGTACCAACTTCGGTATTGACTTCGGTAACTATCCTGCCAATCAGAAGAATTACAATATCGGCGTCAGTGTATCATTTTAAACAACCATCAAATTCTGCAATATGAAACCAACGAAATATAAATACCTGGTGCCTGTGCTCAGTGCCGGCGTTCTGGGACTTCTATTTGCCTGTAATAAAGGCTTCCTTGATAAATCTCCGGTGGGTACCCTTAACAAAGATATCCTGGCCGATAAAAATGGTGTGAACGGTTTGCTGATCGGTGCTTATTCCCTGCTCGATGGAGTAGGAGGTAATGGCGGAGGCTGGGGCGCTGCTGCATCCAACTGGGTGTATGGAAGTGTGTGTGCCGATGATGCCTACAAAGGATCTACTCCTTCCGACCAAGGCGATATCGCTCCGCTTGAAACCTGGACAGCCAATTCAACCAACTCCTATCCCAGCGGTAAATGGCGCCTCTGTTATGATGGCGTGCAGCGTGCTAACGAAGTTTTACGCGTGATGCGTGTGGCCAAAGGATTGTCAGCTGCTGATACTACAGTCATTTCGGCAGAAGCGAAGTTTCTCAGGGCGCACTACCATTTTGAACTGAAGAAAGTATTCAATAATATTCCTTTTGTGGATGAGACGGTAACTTTCGAAAGTGGCAAAAAAGTAGAAAACGTAAGTGGATCGGGCTATGTAAATGCATGGCCGCAGATAGAGGCAGATTTTACTTATGCCATGAACAACCTGCCGGAAACTCAACCGCAGATCGGTCGCGCCAATAAATGGGCTGCTATGGCTTTCCTGGCCAAAGTGTATATGTTTGAGCAGAAATACGACCAGGCAAAACCCCTGTTCGATCAACTGATCACCAGCGGTAAAAATGCAAGTGGTGTGAAATATAATCTGGTTGGTTATGAGGCCAATTTCAATCCTGCTACCAAGAACAACGCCGAGACTGTTTTCTCTGTTCAAATGTCGATCAATGATGGTTCCGGTGCACAAGGTACTCCCAACGGTAACTATGGTGATGTATTGAACTTCCCTTATAACAACCAGCCCGGTGGCTGCTGTGGGTTCTTCAATGCTTCTCTCAGCCTGGCGAATTCTTATAAAACAGATATCAATGGTCTCCCTTTGCTTGATACCTACGACGATGGCGTGAATGTGAGCGATTATACCAATGCCTACAAGGGCACAATGGATCCTCGGGTCGACTGGGTAATGGGCCGTCCCAATATGCCTTATTTCGACTGGGGTAACATGCCCAACGACGATTCATGGATCAGGGCCGACCAGGGACCCAACTATCGCTTTGTGCCTAAGAAAAGCTCTTATTCCAAGAGCCAGAAAGGCATCTTTACCAGTACAGAGAACTATTGGGCCAATACCCAGCTGACTGCTAACAACGTGAACCTGATGCGTTTTGCAGATGTACTGCTGATGGCTGCTGAATGCGAAATGCAGGCAACCAGTGGTGACCCCAATAAAGCACTGGCTTATGTAAACAGGGTACGTGCCAGGGCTGCAGATCCTACAGGATGGGTATACGCCAATGCCACTTATGATGCTTCTAAAAACCAGTATTCTCCCCAAACAACACCTGCAGACAATTACAATGTAGGATTGTATCCAGTAGGTGCATTCGCTGATAAGAATTATGCTTTAAAAGCTATTCGATTCGAGCGGAAACTGGAGCTGGCTATGGAAGGACATCGCTTCTTTGACCTGGTACGCTGGGGTGTTGCCGATGTAACCCTGAACGCTTATTCTGCTTATGAAAAAGCACAAAAGAAAGCTTACATCTACTATAACGGACCTACGTTTACCAAGGGTAAATCAGAGTATTTCGCGATACCTCAATCAGAGATCGATAAGCTGAATGCAGATGGGCAAACGCACCTGAAGCAGAATCCGGGTTACTAAGTTTTTAACGGTTGTTTGTCATTCATTTGTTTTTTTGAAGAAGAGGCAGTTGCAACTGCCTCTTCTTTTCGTTAAATTGCTCTTCTATGACCTTGTATAGAATTGCTGCCTGCATTTGTTGCTGCTTCAGCTTGCTGGCCTGCCATCAAAAAAGCCTGTTCACTCCCGTGTCTTCTTCTCACTCCGGTGTGTACTTCAATAACAAAATCATTGAAACGGATTCCATCAATGAACTGGATATTGAAAATGTATACAATGGCGGTGGTGTAGGTATCGGTGATTTTAACAACGACGGATTGCCTGATATTTATTTTACCGGTAATCTGGTTTCCAACAAACTTTACCTCAACAAGGGAGATTTCAAGTTTGATGATGTGACCGATAAAGCAGGCGTAACCGGGAATGGTAAGTGGTGCCGGGGTGTGGCTGTTGTGGACATCAATAACGATGGCTGGATGGATATGTATGTGTGTGCTACACTCAAAAGCAATCCTGCTGAGCGGGAAAATCTTTTGTATATTAACCAGGGGCTCGATAAAGATGGCGTTCCACATTTCAAAGAAATGGCCAAAGAATACGGACTGGCCGATACCATGCACAGCACACAGGCTGCTTTTTTTGATTACGATAACGATGGCGACCTGGATGTATATGTCGTAGTCAATGAGATACAGAAAAATGTGTACCCCGATAATTTTCGCCCGGTATTGAAAGATGGATCCAATCCCAGCACAGGCAGGCTCTATCGGAATGATTGGAATGATTCATTGAAACATCCGGTGTTTACCGATGTTTCTAAACAAGCCGGTATCCAGACGGAAGGGTATGGCCACTCGGTGAATATCGTAGACATCAACAACGACGGTTGGAAAGACATTTATGTAACCAATGATTTTGTAACCAACGACCTGCTCTGGATCAACAACCACGATGGTACTTTCTCTGAACAACTGTCCACTTATTTCAAACACACTTCTGCCAATGCAATGGGCAATGACGTAACGGATATCAATAACGATGGATTGGTAGACGTGGTGGTATTGGATATGAGTCCGGAAGACAACTACCGGAAAAAAATGATGCTATCGCCCAACAGTTACCAGCGCTACCAGAATTCCGACCTGTATGGATATAATTACCAGTACGTGCGAAATACCCTGCAACTCAACCAGGGACCAAGGGTAGGACAGAACGATTCTATCGGGGTACCTATTTTCAGCGAAATTGGTTTTTATGCAGGGATGGCGGAAACAGATTGGAGCTGGACCCCGATGGTTACTGATTTTGACAACGATGGTAACCGCGACATCATCATCACCAATGGATTTCCAAAAGATATTACCGATCACGATTTCGGCGTGTTCAGGAGCAAAGCCTATCTCATTGCATCGAAACAGCAATTATTGTCGCAGATACCGGAAGTTAAATTGCATAATTATGCTTTCAGGAATAATGGTAACCTGCGGTTTTCCAATGTATCTGATAAATGGGGACTCAGTACGCCTACTTTCTCGAATGGAGCCGCTTATGTTGACCTGGATAATGATGGTGATCTCGACATGGTCATCAATAATATCAATGATGTTGCCTCGATATACAGGAACAATGCAAGGGAATTGAACAAGGAGAACAGTCACTACTTACAGGTTCAATTAACAGGAGACAGCCTGAACAAAAAAGGTTTGGGCGCCTGGGTGGAAATACATTATGATCATGGAAAAAAACAGGTATGGGAAAACACACCTTACAGGGGCTATCTATCATCTGTTCAGGATATTGCCCATTTTGGATTGGGCGCTTTGAATAAAGTGGATTCAGTTCTCGTTAGATGGCCTAATAGAAAAGAACAATGGATAACCAATGTAAGTGCCGATCAGTTATTGAAGATCAACATAGCCAATGCACAAAGCAATAGTCAGGATGTCAGGGAAGTACTGGCGAAAAACACCCTGTTCAAAGAGATAACAACTGCGGCTGGCATTCAATATGTTCACCAGGAGCGCGATTTTATAGATTTCAATATCCAAAAATTATTACCGCATAAACTCTCTGAATACGGACCTGCACTCGCAACGGGCGATGTGAATGGGGATGGCCTGGATGATATCATAATTGGAGGTGCTTTTACTTATCGCACACAATTATTTCTGCAACAACCCAACGGCAGGTTTATACAACGTGATTTATTGCCCGGAAGCGATGCCACTCAAAAAAAGGAAGAAGATATGGGCATGCTCTTGTTTGATGCCGATGGTGATGGCGACCTCGACCTGTATATTGCCAGCGGCGGATACGAGAATCAGCCTGGTACGGCTGCATACCAGGACAGGCTTTATATTAACGATGGCAAAGGAAACTTCACACAGGATGTATCGGCGCTTCCGCAAAATTTTACCAGCAAGTTCTGTGTCAGGGCTATTGATTACGACAAAGATGGCGACCTGGACCTGTTCATCTCCGGGCGGGTTGATCCCTGGAATTATCCTAAAACAGTTTCCAGTTTTATTTATCGCAACGATTCCAAAGATGGTCATATTAAGTTTACCGATGTTACCCAACAGGTGGCCAAAGACCTCACCAACATTGGTATGGTGTGTGATGCAGTTTTCACAGATTTTGATAACGATGGATGGCCCGACCTGGTGCTGGCAGGAGAGTGGATGCCGTTGACTTTCCTGAAAAATAATAAAGGGGTCTTCACCAATGTATCTGCCCAATCTGGCATCAGCAACCAACTAGGTTGGTGGAATACTATTACAGCGGGTGATTTTGACAACGATGGCCGGATGGATTACATCGTGGGCAACCTGGGACAGAACTCTTTTTACCGCGCTTCGGAACAATATCCTGTTTCTATTTATGCAAAGGATTTTGACAACAACGGCAGCCTGGATGCTTTCTGTTCACTTTACCTGCCGGCTACCATCACCGATCCAACGAAGAAAGAATTCCCCGCTCAAACGCGCGATGATGTGGTGAAGCAAATGATTAGCATGCGAACCAAATTCCAGAACTACAAATCATTTGCGACTGCTACCATGGACCAGTTGTTTACAAAAGAACAACTACAGGGTGCATTGATACTGCATGCCAATCAATTCAATTCCTGTTTTGTAAAAAATGAAGGCAATGGCCGTTTCAGCTTGCATCCTTTGCCGGCCCAGGCGCAATTCTCTGTATTGAATGGCATGCTGGTAGAAGATTTCGACGGAGACGGCAACCTGGATGTCTTGATCAATGGCAATGATTATGGTACGGAAGTCTCCGTAGGACGTTATGATGCTTTGAACGGCTTGCTGCTTAAAGGAAATGGTAAAGGCGATTTTACACCAATGTCTATTTTGCAGAGCGGCATTTTCATACCCGGCAATGGAAAAGCGTTGGTCAAACTGCGGTCGGCTTCCGGTAAATGCCTGGTAGCTGCCACACAGAACAGGGGGCCTTTGAAAGTCTTTGAAGAAAAACAACCCGTTCGTTGTGTGATGCTGCAACCCAATGATGCGTTTGCTGTTATTCAATACAAAAACGGAAAAAAACAAAAGCGGGAGATTGGTTACGGCGTTTCTTTCCTGTCGCAGTCAGCCAGGTTCCTGAATATTGAAGCCGGTGTGCAATCCGTTATTATTACAGACAATAGAGGGGCGTCGCGTTCGGTTCCTCTTTAATAAACTGCTTATGTCAAGAAAATTATTATTTCTATTCCTGATAACAAGTGTGAGCCTTGCACTGGTAACGGCCTGTGGAAATAAATCTAAAAAACCCATGGACGATGCCCAGGTAATGCATGACAGTCAGGATATGCTTACACAGATCATCATCTACGATGTATTTACGCCCCCGGTGAGCAGTCGTATTTATGTTTATTCTTCGTTGGCAGCCTATGAAGCCATCCGTTATGCAAAACCAGAGAATGCATCGCTGACCGCCCGTTTGCGTGGATTCAAGCCCATGCCGGAGCCGGAAAAAAACAAGAACTACAACTTCACGTTAGCTGCTACCAAAGCCTTTTTTACAGTGGTGCACAAAGTGGTGTTTTCACTGGATTCATTAAAGCATTTCGAAGAAACTACCTTCAACGATTTCAAAGACCACATGGATGCAGATACTTATCAACGCTCCGTTGCTTTTGGTGAAGCGGTTGGTAAGGCAGTACTGGAAAGGGCTAATGCCGACGGTTATATCAAGTCGAGAGGTAAACCCAAATTTCTTGGCAGCAATGCACCGGGCAAGTGGCGTCCTACGCCTCCCGATTATATGGATGGAGTAGAATGGTGCTGGAACACCATGACACCCCTGGTGCTGGACTCTGCCGCGCAATTCATGCCACCCAGGCCTCCTGCATATAGCACAGATACCAACAGTGTTTTCTTCAGGGCCAATAAGGAAGTGTACACGATTGGAAAGACATTAACAGATGAACAAAAGACCGTTGCCAGGTATTGGGATGATAATCCTTTTGTAGTGGAACATTCCGGGCACATGATGTTCGGCAATAAAAAGATCACACCTGGCGGTCACTGGATGGGTATTACGGCAATTGCAGCCAAACAATCACATGCCGATGCTGTTAAAACAGCCAAGTCTTACGCGCTCACAGCCATTGCTTTGTATGATGCATTTATCTCCTGCTGGGATGAGAAATACCGCAGCAATGTGATCCGGCCGGTTACCGTGATCAATGAATTCATCGACAGGAACTGGGTTCCGTTCCTGCAAACGCCGCCCTTCCCGGAATATACCAGCGGACACAGTACCATCACTGCATCGGCGGCAACAGCGCTCACTGCTTTATATGGCGATCATTTTGCTTTCCAGGATACCAGCGACTTGCGTTACATAGGCATGCAACGTCATTTCAATTCATTTCAGGATGCGGCGGCAGAAGCTTCTATCAGCCGTGTGTACGGAGGTATTCATTACCGTCATAGTGTAGACATAGGCGCCGAGTACGGTAAAAAAGTGGGTGCTTTGGTAGTAGATAAACTATTGAAGTAAAACAGTCTTCAGCCCCATTGAAAAGAAAAACCATTAGGCAAGCCCAGTGATGTTTCGGACAAACGCAGATGTGTGAAATCAGGTATCACCTGCACAGCGCCTTCGGCCAGCAATCCTTTTTCGGCCGCATCATTGCCAATGCCAATGGCATGCATGCCGGCCGTTACCGCCGAACGGACACCACTCACGGCATCTTCAAAAACGAGGCAGTGGGCAGGAGACAGGTTCAACCGCTCACTCATTTTACGGTAAGGCTCAGGATCGGGTTTGCCTTTTGTTACATCATGTGCCGTGACAAAAGAAACAAATGACTGATCCAGTCCGTGCTTTTGCAACATCTGCAGCATGCGGCTCTCGTGGGAACTGGTAACGACTCCGGTGGTGATTTTTTGTTTGCGAAGTAACTGGATGAATGATACAACACCTGCAATGGCGGCCGGGTTTATTTCATTGTTGAGCGCATCGGCTGCATGCCTGATGGCTTGTTTGGTGGCATCGGTAACATTAGGAAACAAAACCTGGATGGTCTCCGTACCTTTCCTTCCATGAATATGCAGGCGTACCAACTCATCCGTGAGCACTACATTTTCCCTGGCAGCCCATCGGTGCCAGAATTTTTCAATTTCCGGGTTGGAATCAATGATCACTCCGTCGAGATCGAAAATGACTGCTTTGATAATAGGGGCCGACATACTTTGTTTTTAGTTYGCTTCACCATCCWCCCTGCAATCCTTCCAGCAGGGCTTGTTGGTATTTACGYAAATTGAATGAATAAAGATAGGGCGCTTTGTGAGCGCCGCCCTTTCGTGTTTCTTTCAACCTTCGCAGGATRCCATAGCTGTTCATGCGWCGCTGAAAATTTCTACGATCGAGTTTTTTACCAAGGATGGTTTCGTAYAGKGTTTGYAATTCAGGCATRGTAAAYTTATCRGGYAACAASTTRTAACCGATSGGCTGGTAGTTCAATTGCTGGCGCAGGGTCTCCAATGCTTTGYCCAGGATTTGCCTGTGATCCATGAACAGGTTRCCGATGTYGTGGAGATGCTGCCACTCACAGGCAACAGAAGTATTGTCGGGCRTRGGCGTYACGTGCGAAAATTCAACCAGTGCATAAAAACCCACGGTAATGAAACGGTTCAGCAACCAATGGTCTTTTTCWGCCTSTATRCCCAATTTTTTYAGCCKGTTTGAATGGTATTTCCGGTCCGACCTGGCAGGGTCGCCGAACACATGAAAYTGTTGCAGGAAAATATCATTGATACCGGTGCGTTCCTGTAATACCCTTGTTGCGGCAGCCTCCAGCGYYTCATCCTTATAAACAAATCCYCCCGGAAGSGCCCARTGATCGGTRTGCTCCATTTTRAGCAGCAATACTTTCAACTGGTTATCGTGAAAACCGAAGATCACACAGTCCAGCGAAAGGCCCGGRTGGAACAATTTGCCACCCTTTTCCATAAACTCACGAATGTTCTTTAGTGTTCGCATACCACWTCGAAAATAAGCGAAACCTTCCTGCCAAACAATTTTGAAATTGGATCAGAAATGATTATCATTGTGTCATAACGACGCAATGAAAAAATAACCCCATGAAACAGCTTGCCATTTCTACGCAGTTCAGGTGGTGGATTGCTGCACCCCTGCTGCTGGTTTCCTTTTGCTGGAAACCCATTATTACCCAGGCCCAGCCTGCATTCCGAGACTTGAATAAGAACAGAAAGATGGATGTGTATGAAGACAAAACGCAGCCTGTCGAAGCCCGTGTGAACAACCTGCTTTCACAGATGACACTGGAAGAAAAAGCAGGTATGCTGTTCATCAATGGTGCAAGGATCAACGACGATGGTTCGCTGGATGAGAAGCCCGGACAAGGCATGTTCGCTTTCGCACCCACGGCTCCCAAGCTGATGCGCGAAAAAATGATGAACCATTTCAATCTCTGGCAGGTACCGGGCATCCGTGCACTGGCCACTTGGTACAACAATGTGCAACACCTCGCAGAAAGTACCCGGYTAGGAATACCGGTAACCATCGCTTCCGATCCGAGGCATGCATTCAGCAGCAGCATTTTTGCCATGGCTGCCAATGGTTTCTCGCTTTGGTGTGAGCCATTAGGATTGGCCGCTATCGGCGATGAAGCCTTCACCCGGAAATTTGCCGATGTAGTACGACAGGAATACGTTGCCGTAGGCATACGTGAAGCGTTGCATCCCATGGCCGATCTGTCTACCGAACCGCGCTGGCCGCGCATCAGCGGTACGTTTGGAGAAGACGCACAACTATCTGCAAAAATGACCTATGCTTATGTAGAGGGATTGCAGGGCGCTAAACTCAATAGCACCAGTGTAGCTGCCATGACCAAACATTTTTCCGGCGGCGGTCCTCAGAAAGAAGGACTCGATCCGCATTTTGCATTCCAGAAAGGACAGGTTTATCCCGGCAAGAATTTCAATTATCACCTGATCCCATTCGAAGCCGCTTTCAAAGCCCATAC
>BFBZ01001633.1_pt1 | contig 14318 bp, 1 predicted proteins | sample 1888401 | NCBI WGS metagenome assembly BFBZ01 (sample SAMD00112614, study PRJDB3348) | symbiont metagenome | host: Chara braunii | reverse complement strand
CGTCACGGTGGGCTTTGCCAGCGGCACGCAGTGGACCTCGGGCTTCTCGGGCCGCAGCACCAGCAACGCCTACCAGGCCGGGCTCTATGGCTCGTTCGTGAAAGGGCCGTTCTACCTCGACGGCATGCTGGGCTACGCCTACTTCGACAACCAGATGCAGCGGCAGATCCAGATCCCGGGATTGAACTCGCGGCTGGCGACGGGGCAGACCGGGGCGAACCAGTTCTTCGGGCAGATCGAGGCGGGCTACCGGATCGATCTGGGTACGACGGCGGATGCCTACGTGACGCCGTGGGCGCGCCTGCAGGGCTCGACGACGACGCAGAACGGCTTCACCGAGAGCGGGGCGGACTCGCTCAACCTCAGTGTGGCGTCGCAGACGACGAACTCGCTGCGCTCGGTGCTGGGGGTGACCCTGGGCGGGGCGGCGGACTTCGGCTGGGGCCAGAAGGTGGCGGCACAGTTCAAGGTGGGCTGGGCGCACGAGTTCGCCAACACCGACCGGCCGGTGACGGCGTCGTTCCTGGGCGCCCCGGCGCTGCCCTTCACGACCTACGGGGCCGCCCCGCAGCGCGACGGTGTGGTGCTCGGCGTCAACGCCACCGCCAACCTCTCCGACCGCACCAGCCTGTTCCTCCGCTACGAGGGCGAGTTCCAGGGCATCGACACCTCACACAACTTCTCCGCAGGCATTCGCATCACTTGGTGAGAAAATCGGCAGGTTTTTGGAGGGTCTGGGGCTGTTTGGCCGAAACTGCAGTCACTTTGGCCAGAACTGCAACATGTCCATTCTGGCTCTATCCGGCCGCCCAAGCGATTCTCGGCCGTGCATCCGGGTGAGCGGATGCAGCAAGACCGAGGCATGGTGGGGCCGAGATCGTGTTTCTGGAGCATGGGCGCGACGCGCACCTGACCGCTCCCTGTCGTGCGGAGACGCCGGACGGGGGGCTGACGGCTGAGGAAATCGCCGGTCATCCGGCACTGTATGGCTGCCTGCAGGAGCAGTCCCGGCTTCTGTTGCAGGCTTACGAGGGCAATCCGCGGCTGTCATCCGTCTTCGCCACCCAGCAGCGCTGGTTGATGGGGCAGACGGCTCTCGCCCTTTATTTCCGGGCAAGCACAGTCGGGCGGGGGGCGAGCCTCAGCAGCGCCCGCTTCTTCGAAGCTGTCGTCCAGCACAAGGTGGCGAGCCGCAACACGGCCGACGCCTTCATCAAGGAGATGCTGCACTACAATTACGTGCGCTACACAGAGGGCGCTGCCGACCGCCGGACCCGGCCGCTCGAGCCGACTGCGACCAGTATCGAGGCGATCCATGGCTGGCTCGCGATCCACCTCGCGACCCTCGACAAGCTCGTGGGCGGAGATCGCCTGCAATCCTACTTGGCGCGGCCGGAGACGCTCGCCGAGCTGCAGCCGCGGATCGCTGACGGCTTGCTCTGCTCTCCTCGCGTCCGCCAACCGGAACGAACCTTCTCGCTGTTCACCTGGCTCGACAATGGCGGCGTGGTCATGGAGTGGCTGATCGCCGGCATTGGCGACGCCGAGCCCGGCGCCGAGCGGCTGCCGACCGGGATCGCGTCGATCGCCGAAATGGCCGACTGGCTGAAGCTCTCGCGTACCCATCTCGCCCGCAAGCTGCGGGAGGCCGAGGAGCTGGGCAGCATCGGCTGGCTGGGCAAGCGCGGTCATTCCACGATGTGGGTGTCGGAAGCCTTCCGCCGCGAATACGCTGAAGCGCAGGCGGTGAAGCTCGCCATCATCGACGCCGCCTTTGCCGAATGCTTCCGCGGAGTGTCCGGTGCGCCGGAAACGGCGCCCGTCGAGAAGCGCCCGGAAGTCGCGAAGCACCCAGAAATAGTCAACGTTCAAGGGTCTCTGCAAATTGATCGTGGCCTGAGCCTCTCATAGGTTCCCCGAAACCGTCGGCGGGAGGAAACCTGCCAGCGGCGCTAAGCCCGAAGAAACGAGATCGGTGGCGATGGTGCGAACGTGCGCATCGTCGATGGCGAAGCCTTGCCCGGAGAAGGGCAGCGTAGAGAAGAGGCAGTCATGGTGGGATTGGCGAGAACAGGGCTGGCGCCGCGGCCGCGGCGCGTCATGCGCGCGGCACTGCTGCTGTCGACGGCGCTGACGGCAGCGACCTTCGTCGTGGCCCCTGCTGCCGCCCAGAATGCGACCTGGGAAGGCGACGTCAGCAACTCGTTCAACGACGGCGCTAACTGGAGCAGCGGCTCCGTTCCGTCCGGCGCCGCCACGGCCTTCTTCGGGACTTCGCCCACCACCAGCGTCACCCTTGCCGGCGGTCGCACTCTCGGCACGATCCAGTTCAATTCAGGCGCCGACGCCTACACCATCGATATCAATGGCAGCGGCACCCTCCAGTTCAACAGCCAGGGAATCGTCAACAACTCCGCGCAACAACAGAACTTCCACCTCCAGAATGCCGGCATGAGCTTTTTCGGCTCGTCGAGCGCCGGCAACCAGCAGGTCACGATCACTCTCGACGCCGGCGGCCAGATGGGTTTTGCGTCCAATTCCACGGCCGGCGCCGCCAACATCGTCAGCAACGCAGGCTCGATCTACTTCTACGACAACGCATCTGGCGGCACGGCGACCTACACAGGGGGCGCCTCCAGCCTTCTGAATATTGCTGGCCTGACAGCGAGCGGGATGACCATCGGGTCGATCGCCGGCAGCGGCTCGATCGTGGCGACCGGCAAGGCGATCACGGTCGGCGGCAACAATACGACGACGGCTTTCGGCGGTGTCATCGCGGGGGCGGGTGGGTCGCTGATCAAGGTGGGCAGCGGCACGCTCACCTTGAGCGGCGCCAATACCTACACCGGCTCCACGACGATCAACGCCGGGACGCTGTCGATCGCCAGCGACAGCGGCCTCGGTGCCGCCGGCGGCGCGCTCAATTTCCAGAGCGGCACGTTGCAGGTGACGGCGAGCACCTCGATGAATCGCGCCACCACCATCGCCGGGGCGAACGCCACGTTCGATATCGCCAGCGGCGCGACGGTCGTGCAGAGCGGGACAATCAGCGGCGCCGGGCAGCTCATCAAGAGCGGCACCGGCACGCTCCAGCTGAACGGCGCAAACGGCTACACCGGCGGCACGACGGTCAACGGCGGCACCCTGGTCGGCACGACCAACAGCCTGCAAGGCGACATCGCCAACAACGGCACGGTGCAGTTCAACCAGAACTTCAACGGCACTTATGCCGGCACCCTGAGCGGCACCGGCAACCTGGTGGTCGTCGCCAACACCGGCAGCACCGGCCTGACGCTTTCCGGCACCAACACTTTCAGCGGCGGCACCACCGTCTCGGGCATCGGCACCTTGACGATCACGAGCGATGCGGCCCTGGGCGCTGTCACCAGTGGCCTCACCCTGCAGAGCCTCGGCACGCTGGTGTTCGGCTCGAGCTTCAACCTCGCGTCGACGCGGGCGATTTCTATAGGCAGTGGCGGCGGCCGAATCTCGACCAACGGTTTCGACACGACCATCAGCCAGAGCATCAACGGTCCAGGCGTCTTTGACAAGCATGGTGCCGGCACACTTACCTTGACGGCCGCCAACACCTTCTCAGGCCTAGGCATCTACGGCGGCGCCGTGGCGGTGAGTGCCAACAATCAGCTCGGCAGTAGCAGTACCGTATCGCTGAGTGGCGGCGGCACGCTCAAGGTAGGGTCGACCTTCAGTACCGTCCGATACCTGGCGCTCGGTAGCGGCGGCGGCGGTCTCGACGTGACCAATGCGGCCGCTACCCTCACTTGGGGTGACAACGTCCTCGGCGGCGGCTCCCTCACCAAGGCAGGTGCGGGCACCGTGGTTCTTACGGGGTTTTCGAACAGTTACACCGGCGGCACCGTCCTTGCCGACGGCGTCCTGCAGATTGCCGACGACGGCAAACTCGGCGGCGCTGCCGGTGCCCTCACTTTTCAGGGCGGAACGCTGCGGGTGACGGGCAGCACTTCGATGAACCGCGCCACCACCATCTCGGGGGCGAGCGGCACGTTCGAGATCACCGGCAGCGCGTCGGTCGTGCAGAGCGGCGGGATCGGCGGCACGGGGCAACTCATCAAGACCGGCACCGGCACCCTCCAGTTGACCGGTGCGAACGGATATACCGGTGGCACGACGGTCAGTGCAGGCACCCTGATCGGCACGACCAATAGCCTGCAAGGCAACATCGCCAACTACGGCACGCTCCAGTTCAACCAGACTTCCAACGGCACCTATGCCGGCATCCTGAGCGGCTCCGGCAACCTCGTCGTCAACGCCTCCGTCGGCAGTACCGGCCTGACGCTTGCCGGCACCAATACCTTCAGCGGCGGCACTACCGTCTCGGGCATTGGCACCCTGACGATCATGAGCGACGCGGCCTTGGGAAGTGCCACCAGCGGCCTCACGATAAACAACAGCACGCTGGTATTCGGGGCGAACTTCACTCTCGCGTCGACGCGTCCGATCTCGATGGGTAGCGGCGGCCAGATCTCGACCAACGGCTTCGACATCACGATGGCCGGGGGCATTACCGGCCCAGGTTATCTCACCAAGAAAGGCGCCGGCACTCTTACCTTTACAACCGCCAACACTTTCTCGGGCCTCAGCATCGAGGCGGGTGTCGTGGTGATCAGCGCCGAAAACCAACTCGGCAGCGGAGCCTCGGGCTCCGGGATCGCCAACGGCGCCGTGCTCAGGACGGGGACGACCTTCACCACGGGCCGGTCATTGTCACTCTACGGCGGCGACGGCGTCTTGGAGGTTACCGGCGCAAGCACGACCGTGACCTGGGGGGGCTTTCTCTACGACTCTGGCAGGCTCTCCAAGGCCGGCGCCGGCACGTTGATCCTGACGAATATGAACACCCATACTGGTGGCACGATCGTCACCGATGGCGTACTGCAGGTCTCGGCCGACTACAATCTGGGTGGTTCCGGCGGCCTTCTCACTCTGCAGGGCGGCAGCCTGCGCACGGCCACCAGCGTTACGCTCGGCCGCAACGTCGCGGGCAGTGGCGGCAGCCTCGACACTGGCAGCAACAACGTGGCGATCACCGGGACTCTGACCGGGACAGCCTTGACCAAGACCGGCACGGGCTCGCTCACGGTCGCCTCCACCAGCGTAGCCGACCTCAACATCGGCCAGGGTACCGTAATCATCGGTGACGCGGCGAATTTCACCAGTCGGGTCAACTTCCAGGGCAGCGGCGCCACCCTGCGGCTCGCCAGCGGCACCCTCACCATGATGTCGGCCGTCGACGTGGGCAACAGCGGCGGCATGCTCGGTGTCGACAGCGGTGCGACTCTGACGCTCTCCTCGGTCACCGGCCCGGGTGGCTTGACCAAGACAGGTGCGGGAACGCTGAGCCTCGGCGGTGCCAACAGCTACACGGGCGGCACGACGATCAACGCCGGCGTGCTCGTCATCAGCGCCAACGCCGCATTGGGCGATGCCGCAGGCGGCATCACCTTCAACGGCGGCACGCTGCGAACCACCGCCGACGTCGTCATGAACCGTGCCATCGTGCTGAACGCCAGCAGCACGATCGAGAATAACGCGATCCTGCAGCTCCACGGCGTGATCAGCGGCTCGGGCGATCTCATCAAGGCCGGCTCCGGCGTCCTTGCCCTGTACGCCGGCAATACGTTCACCGGGCGGCTGATCATCAATCAGAGCGTCGTCGCCATCGACTCGAACGCCCTTCCCGTCGGGGACATGGTCATCGCCAGCGGCGCTTCGGTCAATTTCGCGAACTACAACAGCAGTCAAACCTATGCCGGCACGATCTCCGGCGCTGGACAAGTCTACCAATCCGGCAGCGGAACGACGACCCTGACGGGAGCCAATACCTACGCCGGCGGAACGCTTATCGGAGGCAGTGGCACGCTAGCGGTGTCGTCTGACGCGAATCTGGGCGATGCGTCGGGATCCATCTCGTTTCAGGGCGGCAAGCTCAAGTTCCTGTCGAGCTTCGACCTGGCGAGCACGCGAGCTATTCACCTCTCCAATTTCGGAGGAACATTTCTGCTGAACGGCGCCACGACGACGTTCGGCGGCATGATCGATACCACGGGTCCGCTGACGATCGACGGCGCCGGCTCGATGACCCTGACCGGGGCCAACACCTATTCGGGCGGCACGATCGTGTCCGGCGGCGCGACGCTCGCGATCGCCAACGACGCGGCGATGGGGACGGGTGGCCTGATCCTCGACAACGGCACGCTCAAGCTGGGCGGCAACTTCAACCTTCCGAACACGCCTTTCATCGTCATGGCGGCGGGTGGCGGCACGATCGACACCAACGGCTTCAATTCCACGATCGGGCAGGCGATCGAAGGCGCCGGGGGCCTGAGCAAAGCAGGCGCCGGCACCCTCACACTGACTGGCGCCAACACCTACCAGGGTATGACGACGATCAACGGCGGCACCCTGGCGATCTCGTCGAATGATCCGCTTGCCAGCACCAGCGGCCTCACGATCAATGGGGGCGGGACGCTGCAGGTCTCCAGTGTCGCCTCCCTCAATCTGCCGGTCACGCTGAACGGTGCGGCAACCTTCAACGTCGTCGGCGGCGCCGACGGCCTCAGCCTGTCCGGACACGTGGGCGGTAGCGGCAGCCTGACGAAAACCGGCGCCGGTTCTCTGACCTTGCGTGGCACGGCCGACTACAGCGGCGGCACGACCGTCAGCGGCGGCTCCCTGGTCGGCTCGGCCGCGAACCTGCAAGGCAATATCACCAACAACGCAATCGTCTATTTCGGGCAGGACGCCGACGGGACCTATTCCGGGGTGATGTCCGGCGGCGGCACGCTGAGCAAGTTCGGTTCGGCGACCTTGACCTTGACCGGGCTCAACACCTACCAGGGGCTGACGCAAGTCACGGCGGGAACGCTTGCGGTCGGACGTGATGAGAATCTAGGTGCTTCGACGACGGATATCCGGCTCTTCAACGGCGGTACGCTCCGCTTGCTGTCGAGCTTCGATCTTGCCGCCGGGCGCGATGTCGAGCTGTCCACTGCCGGCCGCCTCCAACTCGTCAACTCGACGAACACGATTGCCGGCACGATTCATGGATCGGGCACCCTGGCGATCGAGGGCGCAGGGACCCTGACCCTGGCGGGAACCAACACGTTCATCGGTGCTGTCTCCGTGACCGGCAGCACACTGGCGATAACGGCAGACGCCAGCCTGGGCGACGCCTCCAACGGCCTCAGTCTGGACGCGGCGACCTTGCGATTCGGCTCGAGCTTCACTCTCGCGGGCACGCGGGCGATCACGCTGGGCGCCGGTAGCACGATCGACACTAATGGCTTCGACGCGACAATCGCCTCGACGATCTCGGGGAGCAATGGCCTCACCAAGAACGGTGCCGGCAAGCTCGGCCTTACCGGCACCAACACCTACAGCGGCGACACCGTCATCTCGGGCGGCGGCACGCTCGCCATCGCCAGTGATGCTGCGCTCGGCAACGTCACCAACGGCGTCACCTTCGACAACGGCACATTGCAATTCCTGGCCAGCTTCGATTTGGCCAATACCCGTGCGCTCACGCTCAACGCCGGCGGCGGCATGATCGACACCAACGGCAACACCACGACGATCACGCAGGCGATCGGCGGCGTCGGCGGACTGACCAAGGCCGGCGCCGGCACGCTCACGCTCAGCGCCGCGAACGGCTATCAGGGCGGCACGACGCTCACGGGCGGCCTCCTGGCCATCGCTGCCGATACGGCACTGGGCGACGCCAATGGCGGGGTGAGCTTCAACGGCGGCGGGCTCCAGGCTCTTGCCTCCGTCGGCATTGCCGGCACCCGCACGGTGACGCTGGGCGCGGGCGGCGGCACGATCGATACCAACGGCTACGACGTCACGATGGCGCAGCAGATCGCCGGCACCGGCGCGCTCACCAAGGCGGGCGCCGGCACCCTCGCTCTGGGCAACGCCAATACCTACGGCGGCGGCACGACCCTCAATGCCGGCATCCTGGCCGTCTCCGGCACCGGTCTCGGCACCGGTGCTCTCACCCTCAACGGCGGCACCCTGCGCTTTGCCGGCGACATCACGGCGGCCGCCGGCGTCGTTCTGGCGAGCAATGCGACGTTCGACGCCGATCAGGATGCGTCGTTGCATGGCGACCTCAGCGGCTCGGGCGATCTCACGACGACCGGGTCCGGGCGCATCTCCCTTTACGGTGCGAACACCTACCTCGGGCGCACGTTCGTCGGGCCCGGCTTGCTGGCATTCATGGGCAGCATGGCGCAGGGCGACATCGCCAACGGTGGCGGCGTCATCGTCAGCATGACCAGCGACCTCACCTACGCCGGCGTCATGTCCGGCGGCGGCACCCTTGCCTTGGAAGGCAGCGGGACGCTGACCCTGTCAGGGAACAATTCCTTTACCGGCGGCCTCTACGCCAACCCGGGCAGCAAGGTCGCGGTATCCTCGGACGCCAACCTGGGTGGGGCGTCGGGCTCCGTCACCCTGACGAATGCGACGCTGAAGTACCTGTCGAGCTTCGACTGGGCACCGACGCGCACCCTGGTGACGAGCAACGGCACGCTCGACCTGAACGGCGCCACCACGACCATCGGCGGCACGATCAGCGGCATCAACGGCCTCGCGATCCAGGGGCCCGGGCAGGCGACCTTCACCGGGCCGAACACCTACACCGGCGGCACGTCGATCTCGGGAGGCGGCACCTTGGCCATCGCCGGCGATGCCGCGCTCGGCAACAGCGGCGGCGGCGTCACCTTCGACAACGGCGCCCTGAAGTTTCTGAACAGCTTCGACCTCTCGAACACGCGCGCCGTCACGTTGAACGCCGGTGGCGGCACGATCGACACCAACGGTTACGACACCTCGCTGACGCAGCAGATCACCGGCGGCGGCCGGCTGACCAAGTCCGGGAGCGGTACGCTCACCCTGACCGCCGCCAGCACCTACACCGGCGGCACCGTCGTCAACGGCGGCACGTTGTCGATCGCCAATACCAACGCGCTTGGGGCGGCCAACAGCGCGCTCACCCTCGACGGCGGCACGCTGCGCGTTACGCAGGAGGTGAGTTGGACTCGGCCGATCACGTTGGGGGCCGGTAACGGCACGTTCGAGGTCGATGTCGGCGCGAGTCTCTACGCTTTCGGTGCCATTTCCGGCTCGGGCGTGCTGATCAAGGCTGGTAGCGGTCGTCTCATCGTCATCGGGGCGAACAGCTATGCGGGCGGAACGGTCATCCAGGCCGGCGAGCTGTACACCAATGCCGCCAGTCTTCGGGGGCCTGTCGTCACCAACGGCGATCTCTACTTCACCCAGAGCGCGGACGGCACTTTCGCCGGCGCGATCTCGGGAACCGGCCGCGTGCTCACGGACTACGTCGGGATGCTGACGCTCACCGGGACGAATACCTATCAGGGGGGGACCCGGATCGGCGGTGGCGGGGACCTCGGCGGCGGTGGGATTGCCGTTTCGTCCGACGCCAATCTCGGTGCGGCGACCGGTGGCGTCGAGCTAGGGATCGGCGGTCGGCTGAAGTTCCTGTCGAGCTTCGATCTCGCCGCGACGCGTGCCGTTACCCTCGGCTTGGGCCGCGGCACCATCGACACCAACGGCTTCAACACGACGATCTCGCAGGTGATCACGGGCTTGGGTCAGCTCGACAAGGCCGGCGCCGGGACGCTTGCCCTGACCGGCTCTAACACGTTCGGTGGCGCCGTCTCCATTTCCGGCGGCATCTTGGCGATTGCCGGCGATGCGGCGCTGGGCAACGCCAACAACGGCGTTACGTTCAATGGCGGCACGCTGCAGTTCCTGAACAGCTTCAACCTTGCCAGTTCGCGGTTGCTCACGCTCGACGCCGGTGGCGGCACGATCGACACCAATGGTTTCAATACGACGATCGCGCAGGCGATCGACGGTACGGGCCGTTTGACCAAGAGCGGCGCGGGCACGCTGACGCTCAGCAGCGCCAACACCTACAGCGGCGGCACCACGATCAACGACGGCGTGCTGACGATCTCGGCGGCCGAGGCCCTTGGCAGCGGCAGCCTCAATCTGAATGGCGGCACGCTGCTGACCACCTCCGATATGTCAATCAACCGCGCCATCGCGCTCAGCGCCAACAGCACGATCGGGAACTTCGGCAACCTGCGGCTTGAGGGCGTGATCAGCGGCTCGGGCGATCTTGACAAGTGGGGTAGCGGTTTCCTGGCTTTGTCGGGCAACAACACGCACACAGGCCGGCTGATCGTCAATCAGGGCATCGTCTCCATCGAAGCCGCTGCTGCTGTTTCCACGGGCAACATTGTCCTCAACAACGGCTCGGCGATCTATTTCTCGACCTACTCCGCCGATCAGACTTACGCGGGCACGATCTCGGGCACCGGGGGTGTCGTCCAAGCTGGCCCTGGGACACTGACTCTGACGGGCATCAACACGTATACGGGCGGGACCGCTCTCGGAGCCGGATACAACGGCACGCTGGCGGTCGCGGCGGATGCAAGTCTGGGCAATGCGTCCGGCGTCATCTCGTTCCAGGGCGGCAGGCTCAAGTTCCTGTCGAGCTTCGACCTGGCGAGCACACGGACCGTCTCCGTCACCGCGTATGGCGGAACATTCGCGCTGAATGGTGCGACGACGACGTTCGGCGGGGTGATCGAGGATACCGGCAGGCTGACGATCGAAGGCCCCGGTACGATGACGTTCACGGGTGCCAACACCTACTCGGGCGGCACGACCGTCCAGGGCGGGGCGGCCTTGGCGATCGGCAGCGACGCGAGGCTGGGGACGGGCGATCTGATCCTCGATGGCGGCACGCTGAAGTATCTCGCCAGCTTCGATCTCTCGAGTACGCGTGCCGTGACCTTGAATGCCGGCGGCGGCACCATCGACACCAACGGCAACGATACGACGATGTCGCAGTCGATCGGCGGTACGGGCGGACTGACCAAGGCCGGCATCGGTACCCTGACCTTGGCAACGGCCAACAGTTACCAGGGTCCCACGGCGATCAACGGCGGAATTCTGGCGATTTCGGCGAGTGGCGCTCTTGCCAATACCAGTGGCCTTTCGATCAACAGCGCAACGCTGCGGGTCTCGAGCGTCGCCGCCCTCAATCAGACGGTGACGCTGAACGGCGCGGCGACCTTCGATGTCGTCAGCGCCGCCGACGGGCTCAGCCTGTCTGGACACGTGGGCGGCTTCGGTAGTCTCGTCAAGACGGGCGCCGGTTCGCTCACCTTGCTCGGCACCGCCGATTATGTCGGCGGCACGACGGTGAGCGCCGGCTCGCTGATCGGCTCGACCGCGAACCTCAAGGGCGACATCGTCAACAATGCGCGGGTCGCCTTCGGGCAGGAGACCAGCGACGGTCTCTATTCCGGAGTCATGTCCGGCACCGGCACGCTCGGCAAGTTCGGGGCAGGGACCCTGACCTTGACCGGGCTCAACACCTATGAGGGCGGAACACACGTCACCGGCGGTCTTGTCGCGGTCGGGCTCGACGCCAATCTGGGCAGTGCGACGGCGGACATCCAGCTCGCGACGGGTGGTGGGCTGCGGTTCTTGTCGAGCTTCGATCTCTCTGCCGGGCGCGACATCGAGCTGGTAACATCGGGCCGCATCTCGCTCGTCAATTCGACGAACACGATTGCCGGAACGATCCACGGAACGGGTGACCTCGAGATCGGGGGCGCAGGCACGCTGACTCTGGCGGGAGCCAACACCTTCACCGGCGCCATCTCTGTAGCTGGCGTCACACTCGCGGTGGCGGCCGATGCTAATCTCGGCAACGCCGGCAACAGCCTCACCTTGCACGGCGGCACCTTGCGGCTCCTGTCGAGCTTCGACCTTGTGGGGACGCGGGCGCTGACCTTGAATGCCGGCGGCGGGACGATCGACACCAACGGCAACGACACGACGATCGCGCAGGCGGTCGGCGGTAGCGGCGGTCTCACCAAGACCGGCGCCGGCAGGCTCACACTCACCGGCGGCAATGCCTACCAAGGCGGCACCGTCATTTCAGGCGGCACCCTGGCCATTGCGAGCGATGCGGCGCTGGGCGATATCAACGGCGGCGTCACGTTCGATGACGGCACGCTGCGGTTCCTGAACAGCTTCAATCTCGCAAGCACGCGGGCGCTGACCTTGAACGCCGGCGGCGGCACTATTGACACCAATGGCAACGACACCACGGTGGCGCAGGCGATCGGCGGGGCGGGCGGTCTGACCAAGGCCGGCAGCGGCACACTCATCCTGTCCGGTGCCAACACCTACTCGGGCGGGACGACCGTGAGCGGTGGCACGCTGCAGCTCGGCGCTGGCGGTTCGCTCCTCTCGACCGGTGCCCTGACGATGACGGGCGGCACCTTCGACCTCGATGGCCAGTATCTGGTCGTCGGCAACCTGTCGGGTACCGGCGGCAGTGTGCTCGTGAACGGTACCTTCCTGCAGGTGGGGCAGACGGCCAACACCACATTCGGCGGCACGATCGATGGCAGTGGCCGGCTGGTCAAGGCCGGCAACGGCACGCTGACGCTTAGCGGCTCGAACACCCACACCGGTGGCACCGCGATCGGTGGCGGCACGTTGGCCGTAGCGAGCGACGCGGCTCTGGGCGGCGCGAGTGGCATCCTCGCCATTGAAGGTGGCTTCCTGCGGACGACGGCGAGCTTCTCGACAGCGCGCACGACGACCCTGCTGAACGGTGGCGGTTTCGAGGTCGACAACGGCGTGACCGTGACCCATAGCGGCACGATCAGCGGCACGGGATACCTGGTGAAGCAGGGGACGGGCACGCTCGTGCTGGAGGGCACGAACACCTACACCGCCGAGACGGTGATCAGCCAGGGCACCCTGAAGGTGACGAACAATGCTGCCCTCGGTGCGGCCGCAGCAACCTTGCGGATTCAGGGCGGCACCTTGTTGACCGACACCGATCTCGTTCTCACTCACGACACGCAGAGCCTCGGCAGCGGCAATACGATTCGCGTCGACGCCGGCACGACCACGCTGCAGGGCACGTTGAGCGGCTGGGGCACTCTGACCAAGTCGGGTGCGGGCACACTCAAGCTGGTGGGCACAAGCACCTACACCGGCACAACGATGGTTCTCGCCGGTATCTTGCAGGGCGACACCTCGACCCTGCGCGGGACCATCAACAACCAGGCGCAGGTTGTCTTCGACCAGGACACGGATGGTTCCTTCACCGGCGTCATCAACAATATCGGCGCGGTCACCAAGCGCGGCAGCGGTGCAGTCACCTTCGACGCCAGCCAGAGTTACGAAGGCGGCACAACGGTCGAGAGTGGCACCTTGCGGCTGGCGACTGGCGCCACGCTCGCAAGCCTCGGCAGGCTCATCGTCAATGGCGGCACCTTCGACCTGAACGGCAACACCCAGACAGTCAGCGCGCTGTCGGGGACCGGTGGCACGATCGCCCTGGGCAACGGCCAGTTGACGGTCGACCAGGCAACGAACACCGCCTACGCCGGCAACATCACGGGCGCGGGGGCCTTCGTGAAGAGCGGCGTCGGCACCCTGACGCTGTCCGGCATCAATACCTACAGCGGCGGCACGACGGTCAATGGCGGCCTCCTGCAAGGTACGACGGCGAGCCTGCAGGGCAGCATCGTCAACAATGCCGTCGTTTACTTCAATCAGGCCGTGACAGGCACTTACGCCGGGACGATGTCGGGCAGCGGCTCCCTGCTGGTGACCGGCGGCGGCAGGGTGGTCCTGACCGGCAACAACACCTATGCCGGCGGCACGACGGTCGGCGCGGGCAACATCCTGCAACTCGGCAACGGCGGCACGACCGGCTGGATCACCGGCAACGTGGTGACCAACGGTACCCTGGCCTTCAACCGCTCCGATGACGTCGTCTTCTCGGGCGACATCGGCGGCATCGGTGGCATCAGCCTGATGGGGCCTGGCACCGTCACACTCACCGGCAACAACACTTTCACCGGCGACATCACCGTCGGCGGCACGATCCGGGCAGGCAGCGACGCCCAGCTCGGCCCCACCGGTAATACCCTGAAGCTTCAGGGTGGCACGGTGCTGGTGACCGCGAGCTTCGCCTCCGGGCGGCCGATCGAGCTCATCTCGGGCAGCGGCACCTTCGACACCAACGGCAACGACCTCGCCCTGTCCGGTGTCATCTCGGGGGCGGGCAGGCTGGTCAAGGCCGGCACCGGCACCCTGACGCTTTCGGGAACCAACACCTACAGCGGCGGCACGATGATCAACGGCGGCACGCTGGTGGGCACGACGTCGAGCCTGCAGGGCGACATCCTCAACAATGCGGCGGT
>BFBZ01001632.1_pt1 | contig 14325 bp, 13 predicted proteins | sample 1888401 | NCBI WGS metagenome assembly BFBZ01 (sample SAMD00112614, study PRJDB3348) | symbiont metagenome | host: Chara braunii | reverse complement strand
GAAGCGTTTTCGCCAACCGACCTGGTGGCTACTGCGCTGGCCAGTTGCATTGTCACCACAATGGGCATTGCCGCCATGAAAGACGGTATGACTTCCATAGACGGCACCACCGCCGAAGTCACCAAGGTGATGTACCCGGACCCGAGGCGGATCGGCGAGATACATGTGAAAGTGACTTTCCCAAAGTATACCTATTCAGAAAAAGAGAGAATAATATACGAGCGTACGGCTCATACCTGCCCGGTAGCCAAAAGCCTGCACCCGGACCTGAAGCAGGTAATCACCTTTGTGTGGTGAGGGCTTCGCTGATCGCTGCCGCAGAGATCTCGTTGTGCGACGCGTGATAAAAGCAGCGACCGTTCTTAATGAGCAGCACCTGTGGCGACTGGTGCTCGACACCATACACTTCCGCTATTTTTGAAGAGATGTCGCGGTGATTCAGCAAATCAAGATAATAACAGGGTACATCTTCCCTGTCCGGCCACCTGGTGTTGAGCCTGTTGAGCGACAGGTTGCTGATAGAGCAGCGGGTGCTGTGCTTAAAAACAAGAACAGCACTTACGTGCTGCTCATGTGAAAGTTCTTGTATTTGATCTACCTGGCTGATCCCGGTCAGTTCATTCCAACGCATGCCGGCAGTTGTATAATGTAGTATTTATACGGATTTCTTGGTAGTAGTGGTATTAGCTTTAGAATATGCCGGGCACTTCTCGTGAGACTTACATGAACATACAATCAAAGCGAACACAATAACGGACAGTAAAGCTAATTTTCTCATTTTAAAATTTTTTAATTGAATAGCAAATATAGGACAATGTCAATAATTACAAAAAAATAAGTTCATTATTTTTTTCAAACAAACCGGCATTTTTGGGTAATTTTAGAGAATGATTAGCCCCAAAATAGAAGAAAGCTGGCTAGCTGCATTGAAGGATGAGTTTGGGAAACCATATTTTGAGCAGCTGAAGCATTTTTTGGTTGAAGAGAAAAAAGCATTTACTGTTTATCCGCCGGGCAACCGCATCTTTTCGGCATTCAATTACACGCCTTTCGACCAGGTAGAAGTGGTGATCCTTGGCCAGGATCCCTACCACGGGCCGGGCCAGGCAAACGGGCTCTGCTTCTCGGTGAGCGATGGCATCAGGGTACCACCCTCTCTCGTCAATATTTTCAAGGAAATAAAAGACGATGTGGGTTGCGAGGTCCCCAACACCGGCAACCTGGAACCCTGGGCGCGGCAGGGGGTGTTCCTGCTCAATGCCACTTTAACCGTGCGGGCCAACCAGGCGGGCAGCCACCAGAACAAAGGCTGGGAAACATTTACAGACGCTGTCATCAAGCTGCTTTCAGACAAAAAAGAGGGGCTCGTTTTCTTATTATGGGGCAATTATGCCCGGGCCAAAGCCGGGCTTATTGATGCCGGCAAGCACCTGGTGCTCACCGCGGCGCATCCTTCGCCTCTGGCCAAGGGCGCGTTCTTCGGCAGCAAGCATTTTTCGCAGGCCAATGCTTATTTGAAATCAAAACAGAAAACGCCGATCGTATGGTGCATATAGGTCTATGGCGGTAAAGCGTGATCGTGAGCGGCATCTACATCCATATTCCTTTCTGCAAGCAGGCCTGCACGTATTGCGATTTTCATTTTTCCACTTCTCTCAGGCACCGGGCAGACATGGTACAGGCTATTGCCATGGAGATGGTGCAACGGAAAGCATACCTGGTGCATGATCACATCGGCACGATCTATTTCGGAGGTGGTACACCCAGCCTCCTTGGGCAGCAGGAGCTCGGGCTGTTGTTCGATACCCTCCAGAAACATTATCATATAGATGCCGGCGCGGAGATCACGCTTGAGTGTAATCCTGATGATCTTAACTCTCAAACACTGAAGATGCTGCTTGACCTGGGTGTGAACCGCCTGAGCATTGGCCTGCAAAGCTTTGATGAGGCCGAGCTCAGGTGGATGAACCGGGCACATACGGCCGCCGAAAGCGAAGCCTCTGTGAAACGGGCTCAGGATAAGGGATTCGACAATATCACCATTGACCTCATATACGGTTCCAAATTCCAGACACTGAAAAGCTGGAAGCAAACCCTGCAAAAAGCAGTTGGCCTCGGGGTGAAACATATCTCTGCCTATAACCTCACCATCGAGCCCAAAACGAAGCTGGGGCACGATCATGTTTTGCGGCACGAGCCTGCGGTGGATGACGAGAAGAGCGCCGAATACTTTCTCGAGATGATGGACCTGCTGGACCAGAATAATTTCATTCACTACGAGATCTCGAACTTCGGGTTGGCCGGTTATTTCAGCAGGCATAACTCCAATTACTGGAAAGGTATGTCATACGCAGGTTTCGGGCCATCGGCACATTCTTTTGATGGCAACAGCCGGCAATGGAATGTACCTAACAACAACCTCTACATGAAGCGCCTGCAGGATGGCAACAACACCTATTTTGAACGGGAGGTATTGTCGGGCAAAGACCAGTTCAATGAATACATTTTAACTGCCATGCGAACCATGTGGGGGGCAGATGGCGCGCAGATCAAAGCTCGCTTTGGCGAGGATGCATACTTGTCGTTTGTGAAAGCCAGTGAGCCTTACCTTGAAAAAAAGCTCATTACGGCGGCGAATGGCCTGTACCAGCTGTCGAGGGAAGGCAAGTTGTTTGCCGATAAGATCGCTTCCGACCTATTTATATAAATACCAAACACTACCAATATGATTGCAACGGTTTTTCACAAGGGGAAAGAATACAAGGTGGATCTTTTCCAGCCCATCGACATTTCGCTGCCACTGTATAGCGATAAAACCTGCGCCAGCGCCTGGTATGTAGAACCCATGAAGCTGGAGCCCGTACGCAACGGCAGCTGGATAGGCGATGTGAACGAAGGCGGCTCCGTCAATTTCAGGAACATCAGTTTCAACCCGCATGGCAACGGCACGCACACGGAATGCGTGGGTCATATCAGCAAAGAATTCATCACCATCAACCAAACGCTCAAACGCTTTATGTTTGTGGCGGAGCTTATTACCGTGCTGCCCGTGGAAACCGCTAACGGCGATTTTGTGATCACGAAGCAACAGCTGCAATCGGCGCTGGGAGACGCGAAACCGGAAGCGCTCGTGCTCCGCACTTTATCCAACAGCGATGATAAGAAACACATGCAATACTCCAACACCAACCCGCCTTATCTGCTCGAAGAGGCCATTTTATTCCTGAACGACACCGGCGTGGAGCACCTGCTGTTCGATATGCCCTCGGTAGACAAGGAAGTAGATGCCGGTGTGCTGGCCGCTCACCACGCTTTCTGGCAATACCCGCAGCATACGCAGCTGCATAAGACCATCACCGAGCTCATTTACGTGCCAAATGATGTGTACGACGGTACCTACTTGCTCAACTTACAGATCGCAAGCTTCGAAAATGATGCAAGCCCAAGCAAGCCGGTGTTGTATAAAGTGTTTTGAAAACAGCCATGCGGGCTGTGATAACATGACCGCGCCGGTCAGTGCCTGCTGAGAATGATCCTGAAGGTGGTCCCTTTATTCTCTTCGCTGCCCAGCACAAAGATCTTTCCATCGTGATAATTCTCCACGATGCGCCTGCACAGCGACAAGCCAAGGCCCCAGCCCCTCTGCTTGGTAGTATAGCCGGGCTGAAACACCGATTTGAATTTCGATTTATGAATGCCTTTGCCTGTATCGGCCAGGTCAATGGCCACGCCTTCAGGGACCTCCTGGATGGTCACAATAATCTGACCCTTCCCGTTCATCGCGTCCACAGCGTTCTTGCAGATATTCTCGATCACCCACTCAAACAGCGGTACGGAGAGCTTTACCTGGATGCCATGGTCGGGCGCGTGGAACACGTAAGCCACATTTTTGGAGGTGCGCTGCTTCAGGTAGTCGAGCGCGTTTTTCACCACCACCGTAATATCCTCATCGTGCAGGGCCGGCTGTGAGCCGATCTTCGAGAAGCGCTGAGCGATCATGTTGAGGCGCATCACATCGCGGTTTATTTCATTCACCACATTTTCGTCGGTACCAACCGAGCGCAGGTAATCTGTCCAGGCCATCAGCGACGATAAAGGTGTACCCAGCTGATGCGCAGTCTCCTTGCTCATGCCCACCCACACCTGGTCCTGCTCCGCCTTACGCGAGGTGCTGAATAGTATATAAGCGATCAGCAGGAACAGGCCAATGATGCCAAACTGTACATAAGGATAATACCTCAGCTGGGTGAGCAGGGTAGACTGCTCGTAAAAAATATAGCTTTTGTAGCCGCCGCCGAGGTCCACCTCTATGGGCTGGTTTTCCTGCTCCATGGCCGCGAGTGTTGCTTTGAGCGTTCCGCTGTTCCTGATCTTGAGCGTATCTATATTTCCAAAGGCCAGCACATTGGTCCTGCTCGAATCGGTGTAGATCACCGGCACGGCCGCACTGTTGATCGCCACCTCCGAAATGAACGACTTGATGAGGCTGTCGAACACCACCTTAATTTCCGTAAACAACCGGCTGTCTTTGTAGTAGAGAAAATTCTTCCGGCCATGGTATACATCGATCACCACGGGCTCATACTGGCGCTTCATTTCTTCCAGCTGTGCCTGCAGGTAGGCGGGGTCCCTGGCCAGTGCCGAATCGAGATTTCTCTGCGCCGTGATATGCGATTGCTCATCAGTAAGGATCACGGGAACCGTTGTATTGTCCTGCAGCACTTTCAGCACGAAAGAAATATCCGTCAAGTCGCCGCTCAATTGCTTCGTGGCTTCCGCGTACAGCTCCGCTTTTTTCCGCTCTTCCGTTTTTAATTTCTCGAACACGTCGTTGGTGAATTTTACCAGCTTCGCTTTTTTCTGCACAGCCTTTGCCCAAAGCTCCACCTTCGTGCGCTCGTCTTTCGCAATGCGCCGGGCGAGCCGGGCCGTGTACCACAACGAGGAGAATACAATCACCATAGCGATCACAAAGAGGATGATCTTCCAGCGTTGTTTTTTAGAATAAATGTTCATCTGGCAGCGAGGAAATCGGGCAAAATGAGAATTAAGATACTATAAAATTATGAAGTGCCGTGCTAAAAATCGTCGTCTTCCTTCTTTTTAGGTTGTAACGACGGGGCAGGCTTTTTATTGTTGCTGCCATTGTCTATTTTAAATGGCTGCACAGGCTGGTTGGCGGGCTTTTTGGCAAGAGTGTCTTTTTTGAAGAACCCAAACTCTTCCCTGAGCAGTTGTTTCAGGTTTTGCTTTTCCTGGCGGATGTCCTGTTTGATCTTTTCTTTTGCGCCTTTTTTATCGTACCTGATCGTTGGATTATCTGCCGGGCCTGTCATCACAATAAACACGCTCCTCTTGTTCTCCGGGTCGTTTTCAACCAGCGCGAGCTCATCATCCAGTTGCCTGTTGGCGCGGTGCCGTTTCGCCAGCAGCTCGCTCAACAGCAATTGCAGGTGGTAGTCGATGATGTTGTCAAACGTGTGCTTGCCATAGAACTCTATATTGATGGCGCTTGATCTGACGGATGTTTTTGGAATGGTGATGGTTTTGTTTTTGATCTCTACGGCACTCTGGAACGTGGAAAAAGTGATGTGCTGCAGCTCTTTCAGGTCAATGTATTTGGCCAGGCTTTCCAACGGCCTGAAGCCCACCAGCTCGCCACGCTCTATCACCAGGCTGCTGGTAGCGTTCACAGAGCCCGGGTCTATATCGAGCTGCCTGTTGCAGGTGGCCGAAAAATCGATACTGGCCGTAGCAAAGCCTTTCAGGTGCTTGTCCTGCAGGGTGGTTTGCCCGAAATTGTTGAGCTCGGCAAACAGCCGCCGGATGTTGATCCCGGAAAGGTCGCTTTCGGCCGATAGCTTAATGTTGTCTCCCGAGGCGTCAGCGAAAGCATTGAGCGTAGCCGTGCCGTCCATCGCCTTCAGCGATACGCTCTTCACAAACACCTTCTGGTCTTTCACATATACACGCCCCCTGATCTCATCTGCCGTAAATTTTGAGAATGAAAAATGACTGATGGTAGCATCCAGGTTAAAATCGAGATTCGGCGGGATACTAACGGTTGAGGACTTACCACCCGATCCGCCCGCCATAAAATCTTCCAGCGCCAGCTTATCGCTGCTGAGCTGCGCGTCGATGGTAAGCGCCGCTTTGCTGTCGAACACATAATTGAGAAAAGCCGGCATGTTTCCCACCAGGCTGACATCCGAGCGGCCATGGATGATCTGCAAATGATTTACCTGGAGGTCGGTGCCGTTAAGCTTCACTTCCCCTCCCGGGATGTTCAGCACCTTATCGGCATGCTTAAATTGCAGCTGAAGGTTGCGGACCGTGGCAACGCCTGTGGCTTTAATATCGCCCGAGCCGGCCGGGTGCTTCATGTTCCTCACAAGGCCTTCGATGCTGGTATTGAGCACAAGGTCGCCGCTCAGCGACTGGATCGTATCGACGGGATAAAATTTCAGCAATTCCTGCAGGTTGGTATTTACCTCGGCATCCAGGGTCAGGTATGGGTCGTTGAAATTGATCACTTCGCAGTTCCCTTTAAATGAGTTGTTGCCCAGGCTGGCCGAAATCTGCCGGAGCTGGAGACGGCTCACTTTGTCCTTCACTACAAACCGGCCGCTCAGGTTAACGCCCGTGAGCCTCGCCGATTGCGGCTTATAGGTGATGGTGGCCTGGCGGATGCCAAAATCCGATTCCACAACCAGGGGGTTGCCGGCCTGGTAGCGGCAGCTGCCTTTTGCATAGAACAAGCCATCGCTGGTATAGTCGCTGATATGCTGCTGGAACTTATCCGGCAGCAATGAGAGCACGGAGGAGATCTCCATGTCTTTACCCGCATAATCGAGTGACAGGTCCTGCAGGCTGTCTTTATAGCGCATGTGGCCACTGGCGCTCAGCTGCATCTGGTTGAGGCCAAGGTCTGCCTGTTTAAAATGATAGTCGCTGCCTTTCACATCCACATCTACTGCAAATGAGAAGCGCTTGTCTTTCACGTATTTTGTTTTCCGTACCTGCAGCAGGCTCACAAACGCCTGCCCGTGAGCGCTCAGCGCGTAATCCGCATGATCGAACAGGCCTTTGAAATCGACCTGCTTCACATGCGCCCGGAGCTTTACCTTCGCCTTCCTGTTGGTGTAATGCAGCTCAGCGTCTTTCAGGCTGATCTTTTCCAGCGCAAATTTCACCTCGCCGCCTTTGGCCGCGGAGTCTGTCTTCCAGGCAATATAGTTCGGCTGACCGCTCTCATCCACCTCCAGGCGAATGGATGCTTTATTTACCAGCACCTGCCTGATCGCGTAGCGCTTGTTGAAAAGGTCGGACAGGCTAAACGACAGGAGGATATTATCAGCGTATAACAAGGTGTCTTTATCCCTGGCGCGCGTGGCTTCCATCATGGTGACTTTTTTGAAGCGCAGGGCGCAATCGGGAAATGTTTTGATGATGGTGAGATCGATGTTAGCAGGCTCTATCCTTACCTCTGCCTGCAAATGCTTGTTGAGCTCGGCAATGATGATGCCTTTTACCTCATCTTCGTAAACATACACCAGCGTTACACACAATGCCACGAGAAACACGGCAAGTCCCAGGAACCACATCACAAGCCGCCTCAGGAAACGCCACAGGCTGAATGTTCTTTTAGCGGGGATCGCCGCGTTTTGTTGTGTGGAAATACCGTTCATGTTTGCACTCATAAAAATCATCAAAACCTGCGCGGTGTTTGCCGTGGCCACCGCAAATCTTTAAACAACAAGCTTTTCATAATTATGCCTATAAGCCGGTTTTAACAATAAAGTATCAGGCTAATTTTAGCCTATGTCGTTCGACTATTTCAGCTGGATCATTTTACCGGTGCTTATTTTTTTATCGAGGCTGGGCGATGTAACCATGGCCACGATGCGGCACATCTTCATCTCGAAAGGCTACAGGAAAATTGTGCCGGTACTGGGATTTTTTGAAGTGCTCATCTGGATGGTGGCCATGCGGCAGGTGTTCAGTCACCTCGATAACATTGCCTGTTTTATTGCCTGGGCGGCGGGCTTCAGCGCCGGCACCTACCTGGGGATGCTCATCGAGGAGCGGCTGGCGCTGGGTATGCAGGTGATCCGCATCATTACCAAAGACGATTTTCCTGACCTGATGGAGGCTTTCAGGCAGATCAACCAGGGCGTGACCATTGTGAACGGTGAAGGCGCCAAAGGGCCCGTGAAGCTGATCTTTACGGTGGTGCGGCGTGTGAACAAAGAAAAAGTGATCCGGCTCATCCATACGCATGCGCCCCATGCATTCTATTCGATAGAGGATGTCAAAAGCTCACACCAGGGTGTGTTCAGCACCGACAGGGAGCTATCAGTGATCCGCCGCGTATTTCCCGCCAGGAAGGGAAAGTAAGCACAGGCACACCAGGCATGGTTGTGCCATCTCCGCTTCTTCAGGAAAATCTTCCGAAATGAAAAATGAAGGGCTCTTTAAAATGCATTCACCCCGTTCACGGTGGTATACTTCATGGTATACTTCACACCGGGGTTGATGTATTTGTAGACGCTGTGGCTCATCAGGGCCGCCTCATGGAAACCACAGAGAATGAGCTTCAGCTTGTTCTTATAGGTATTGATATCGCCGATGGCCCATACGCCGGGCACATTGGTAGAGTAATCGTCTGTATTGACCTCGATGGCATTCTTATCGATATTGAGGTTCCATTTTTCGATCGGGCCGAGCTTCGGGCTGAGGCCGAACAAAGGGATAAGGTGATCGGTTTCAACCGTGGTAGATTCGTTGGTCTTGCTGTTCACCATCGACACGCTATGCAGTTGGCCATTGCCATTTACAGACGACAGGTTGGTATTGAGCAGCAGCCTGATCTTTCCTTCTTCGGCCAGCTTCATCACCTTGTTCACGCTGTCAGGCGCGCCCCTGAACGATTCGCTGCGATGCACAAGGGTGAGCTCGCTGGCTACATCAGACAGGTATATGGCCCAGTCGAGCGCGCTGTCGCCGCCGCCGGCCAGCACCATCCGCTGCCCCCGGTATTTCTCAGGATCAAGGATCATGTAATTGATGCCTTTGCCGTTCTCGAACTGTGCCAGGCCTTCTACTTCCGGCTTGCGCGGCTCAAAGCAGCCAAGGCCGCCGGCAATCACCACCGCTTTGGCATGGATCTGGGTTCCCAGGTTGGTGGTCAGCAAAAAATCGGCTTCGCCCCGCTTGTCAAGGCTTTCGATACGCTCGCCAAAAGTAAAGCCCGGCTTAAAGGGTTCGGCCTGCTTCATCAGGTTATCTACCAGCTCCTGGGCCAGCACAGTGGGGTAGCCCGGGATATCGTAGATGGGTTTCTTAGGGTAGATCTCGGACAATTGCCCGCCGGGCTGCGGCAGGTAATCGATCAAATGGCAGCGCATTTTTAAAAGGCCTGCCTCAAATATGGCAAATAAGCCAACAGGCCCCGCGCCTATGATCGCTATATCGGTGGTTATCATGCTGCAAAATTTTGGCAAAGGTACAAAAACAACAAGACCCGCCCAAAAAGGGGCAGGTCTTGCATCAGTGATTTTTATAGTGGTCAGGCATTAACGGCGTGCACGGCTTTGATCTCCGGCACAGCGCGCCTGATCGTTTCCTCGATCCCGGCCTTCATGGTCATGTGGCTCATGCTGCAGGCGCTGCAGGCACCTTTGAGCTGGAGCATCGCGGTTTTTTCCGCGGTCACATCCAGCACTTCCACATCGCCACCGTCTGCTTCCAGGTAGGGGCGAATGGTTTTAAGGGCATCTTCCACGCGGGCGATCAGTTCTTTGCTCATTGGTTCCTCTGTTTTGTCACCCAAAGTTACCGATAAATCGGTTATTTACCTAACGCCTTTTTGAGATTGGTATCCAGCGCGTCGAGGAACTCTTCAGTATACAGGTAGTGCTCGCCATGGTTCACTTTATTGCCATAGGCGCATACCGCCAGGTCCTTGGTCATTTTGCCGCTTTCCACTGTTTCCACGCATACCTTTTCGAGCGCATGGCAGAAATCGATGAGGGCCTGGTTGCCGTCTAACTTGCCACGGAACTCCAAACCACGGGTCCATGCAAAGATAGACGCGATAGGGTTTGTAGAGGTTGGCTTGCCTGCCTGGTGGTCGCGGAAGTGACGGGTTACAGTACCGTGTGCCGCTTCTGCTTCCATAATTTTACCATCCGGTGTCACCAGCACGGAGGTCATCAGGCCTAATGAGCCAAAGCCCTGTGCTACCGAATCAGACTGCACGTCGCCATCGTAATTTTTGCAGGCCCATACAAAGTTGCCATTCCATTTGAGGGCGGAAGCCACCATGTCATCAATGAGGCGGTGCTCGTATACGATGCCGGCTGCCTCAAATTTCGCCTTGTATTCCTGCTTGTAAATTTCTTCGAAAATATCCTTGAAACGACCATCGTATTTTTTAAGGATGGTGTTTTTGGTGGAGAGGTATAATGGCCATTTTTTGCTGAGGGCCATGTTGAAGCATGAGTGCGCAAAACCACGGATAGATTCGTCGGTATTATACATGCTCAGCGCTACGCCGGCACCTTTGAATTTAAACACTTCGTTCTCGATCACCTGCCCGTCGTCTCCCACAAATTTCATGGTTAAAGTACCTTTGCCGGGCACCACGATGTCTGTAGCGCGGTATTGGTCGCCAAACGCGTGGCGGCCCACAATGATAGGTGCTGTCCAGTTGCTCACAAGACGCGGCACGTTCTTGCACACGATCGGCTCGCGGAACACGGTACCATCCAGGATATTACGGATGGTGCCATTAGGCGACTTCCACATTTGCTTGAGCGAAAATTCTTTTACACGTGCTTCGTCCGGTGTGATAGTGGCACATTTGATGCCCACCTGGTATTTTTTGATCGCTTCCGCGGAGTCAATCGTCACCTGGTCGTTGGTGGCATCGCGGTGCTCAATACCCAGGTCGTAATATTTGATATCCAGGTCGAGGTATGGAAGGATCAACTTGTCTTTGATAAATTTCCAGATGATACGGGTCATCTCGTCGCCGTCTAATTCAACTACCGGGTTCGCTACTTTAATTTTGCTCATAGTATGGTGTGTTTTTAATGGATGGATTTTTTTAAGCACCCAAATATATGTTTTTTCCAAAAAGCAGGGGGTGTAATTGACAAAAAGTGGAAAAAATGTTGGCACGGGCCGCAAGGCGCAACAAGGCCTTCACGAAATGGCTCCGGTAGCGGGTGAGGCCGGGTAGCGATGATTGCTTTTATTTTTCTATATTTAATACATGAACCCGGTACGATATCTATAAAGACCGCAACACAGTACCACTATTCAAAAACATTTAAACAGCATTTATATATGCCAGCCCACGCTGACAAATCCGGCAAACATACAAGCAAAGCCGCCACGCACGATACAGCACAAAAAAAGAGTGATGCCAAAATTTCACAGGGTGGGGTCCAGAAGATGGCGAACAACAGCCCGCAGGCAAAAAAAGCGACAACGCTGCAGCGGATGGCCGATCAGTATGTGGCGCAGCAACAGCATCCCGTTCCCGAAAAAGGCAGCGCACCAGCTCAACTAAAAACCTCTTTCGCGGGGTCGAAGGTGATCCAGCGGGTGCTGAACGATGAAGACAAGCCCATCTTCAGGCAATGGGTGCAGGACCAGGCGGCTGCACGGAACATCAATGCCAAGTTCATTCCCGATCTGCTGAAACGTGCCAATGAGGTGGCAGAAAGCGCAGTGGTGAATACGCTCCAGCAGGCAAAAGACAGGATGGAACAGGCTGGCGGCTTCCCGAAATTTATAGCCAAATCGGCGCTTGTGACCTTAGCCGATGCAGCCAATCGTTCGGAAGGCATCACAAAAGACGATGTGGAAGCTGTGCTGATGTACCTGGGCAACGCCCGCACCGCTGAATTCCTGGGGCATGGGCAGACAGTGCATCTCCGCATGCTGCCGGGTGGCGACCTCGATAAAAACTGCCACCACTATGCGTTTGGCGGACTGAAAGGCGCGGATGCCAATTTCAACTTCGGCACCTTATCGGGCCTGCTGCACCTCGACACCGCGCATAATGGCGATACGATTGACGCCAGCGTGATCGATGGCGTGGCCAACGGAGGACCATTTACCGTCAGGAATTATGGCGTGGCCCACAGCTCAAGGGAAGAAGGGGGAAAGGTTTGGCACAAATTTGTAGGGGTTCCCTGCCTGTTTGCCATCGATGAATTCCCGGACCTTGGTAATGCTGTAGAAAAAACATTCCAGGTCAGATCTTCGCCTGCAACTGTTACCGGGATAGGCTCGTTTAACCTCGGGCCACCTGAAGACCAGTGATCGTCAAATCATTTTCTCTTTTTCTCGAGCAGCTCATAGGCCTCCATCGCAGCCCGGAGGTACTGTTCATTTATTGTATCACACTTGTCCCCTGCAAAAGCCTGCCCTGGATGCTTTGAATGGTACAGGCTGCGCGCGGTCATTTTATCAAGCATGGCCCGGCTGTGCGACACCCCTGCGTGAGCCAGTGTTTTTTCAAGCATGGCGGCAGCCCCCTCGCGGTAGTTGATGAGCAATATGCCCGGCTGTCGGGCAGCGATCCCGGCAAATGCAAGCAGGTAGCGCTCGAGCACACGTGCCGTGTATGCGTCAAGGTCCATCCCTGAAACCTCATGGTCGGAAAAGCCGAAGATCGCCGGGTCCAACACGCCCGGCACGGCCTGCATTCCGCGATGTTTACGGTGAGAGCTCAGCACTTCTGCGGGAGAGCGATACAGCAGCACACAGGGCACATTGGGGTACAGGCGGCGAATGACATCGTAAAAGATAATGTGCCAGCTATCGAGCTTCACAAACAGGTGCTGCTCCCGGCCTGTACGCTTTTGCGCGCAAGCCGACACCGCCGCGGCGAATGCCTGGTCGAGCGCCGCTTCCTGCCCAGGGCTCCTTCGCCGCAGTTGCAACAGCTCATCAAGCAACGGCACTTCGGCCAGCGAAATGGTATTCTCATCCATGCCCAGCAATTGCGATAATAACGTGGAGCCGCAACGCGATATATGGAAGATGAATGCCCTTGGAGGCACTGATGGCAAGGATTTTGCCAGTACAGGCAGGTCGTTGAGTGTGCTGACGCTGTGAAAAGGTTTTGAGTTAAAGGCGTGCTTTTTACAGACCTGGATCGTCTCATCGAAGAAAGGCTCGCTGAAGCGATGATCGCCCACGTAGAGCCACCTGCAGAGCCACTGGCCGTCTTCATGCACCAGCCTGTATGGGATTCGGTTTTGTAATGGATGCTGCGGAATTGTGGTCATGGTTCAGTTCCGAGCTCCGCTTTGAGCTGTGATACCAGCTTTTTTGAAGCCTCGGTGTCCATCAGCGAAAGCTCCGCGATCATTTGTTGTTTTGTATGCCTGTCGTGATCCAGGTTGCGCCTTTCCGCTTCATGATCATACCCGGCTTTCCCGAAGATAGTATCAGACCATGCATTGCGCAAGCCATCCACAACCAGGTGAATACGGTGCGAAGCGCCATTGTTCTGCACACTGTGCGGCAGGTGAAAATTGGCATACCAGCACTCTCCTGCTTTCATATCAAGCGCTGCGCCATCTACTATAAAGGATACGCTGTCGCTGGTTTGAAGGGGAATGTGAAGCCTGAACATACCATATTCATAAGCGGCCTGGAGGTCCCTGTGCGTATTGATGCTGCTGCCCGGCGCCAGCGAAAGAAGGCGTACGCTTTCTTTCTCGCACTCAAACATGGCGAGCAGCTGCCTGAAATAAGGACATTGCTCCAGCAATGGTGTATCATGATAGGCTTCGCGATCGGGGTGCGCGTAGATATCTGTTTCATGGCCCGACGACGAGCGCAGGGCGATGCTGGTCCATTCGCCTGCATAATCGGCCTGGTTGAAATGCGCCTTCCATTGCCATGCCGTGCAGGTGGCGAGGTCACGCAGGAGCAGCTGCTCATCAAACCAAAAAGGCAATTTAAAAAAACGGTTCTCCATACCGGCTTATTTCATGTAAATATAGCGAAGCGGCGCTAACAAACCCCTCAGGCGCTTTTGGATAAATTTGATTATTTTTGCCTAAAATCACTGTATGAAATTTCACCGTGAAGGTATTCCCACTCTGCTCCTCGCCATTGTTTTTAGCGCCTGTATCATTTTTATCGCGCATTTCTTTTTTCCTGCCTATGCCATTGCGCACTGGTTTGCCTACCTGCTGAGCACTTTTTTGCTGGTAGTGGTGTTGCAGTTTTTCCGTCATCCCACGCGTGTGCACACGATCAACGACGCGGCGGTGATAGCCCCTGCCGACGGCAAGG
>BFBZ01000008.1_pt182 | contig 14325 bp, 13 predicted proteins | sample 1888401 | NCBI WGS metagenome assembly BFBZ01 (sample SAMD00112614, study PRJDB3348) | symbiont metagenome | host: Chara braunii | reverse complement strand
CAGGACTTCCGGGCCCCCCACCTTGTGCACGCGCACGGCCTTGGTCATCTTGATCACTCCCCTCGAATTCGCATGATGCGAGCGAATGCCATCGGCACCGCCTTGTCAACCAAGCGGCCTGGAACCGCGGCCTAGCGCGTGACCTTCTTGCGGTTGCGCCGGGCCATGACGTTGAACATCTCGACCGCCGCCGAGAATGCGATTGCGAAATAGATGTAGCCGCGCGGGATGTGGAATTTGAAGCCGTCGGCCACCAGCGCGACACCGATCAGGACCAGGAATGCCAGCGCCAGCATCTTGGTGGTCGGATGCTCCGCGACGAACCGCGCCACCGGTCCCGAGGACACGTACATCACGATGCAGGCGATCACCACCGCCGCGACCATGATCTCGAGATCCTGCGCCATGCCGATCGCGGTGATGATCGAGTCGAGCGAGAACACCAGATCGACGATGATGATCTGCACGATCACCCAGAAGAACGCGTTGGGGCTTGGCTTCTCGTTGGCCTCCCCCTCGCGCGCCTCGACCTCGGCGTGGATTTCGTGGGTCGCCTTGGCGATCAGGAACAGGCCGCCGCCGATCAGGATGATGTCGCGCCAGGACAGCGCGATGTCCCCGATGGTGATCACCGGCTGCGTCAGCCCGATCAGCCACACCAGGATGGAGAGCAGCAGGATGCGGAACACCAGCGCCAGCAGCAGGCCGATCTGACGGGCGCGCTTGGCCTGCGCGGGTGGAATCCGCGACACCAACACCGACAGGAAGATCACGTTGTCGATGCCGAGCACGATCTCGAGTGCCGTCAGCGTCAGCAGCGCAGCCCAGGCTTCTGGACTTCTGATCAATTCCATCATGCTCTAAAGGCCTTCATCCGGCGGATCACGGTGTCGCTGCCGACGATGTAGGCCGCGATGATGCAGAGTCCGAAAGTGATCGGCGCGCCGACCACGAAGTCGTTGGCCAGGGCGTATCCGGCAAGCACCGCCCAGACGGTGAGCAGCCATAGCGTCAGCCAGCGCAGTCGCACCACGCGGAACGGGTGCAGCACGTGGAACGGCGCAAAGGTCAGCGCGATCAGCAGCGCGACCACGATCGTCGACAGCACCGGCGGGAGATGCAGCAGGAACAGGTAGAACGCCGCGGCATTCCACAGCGCCGGGAAGCCGCGGAAATGATTGTCGTCGGCCTTCATCCGGCGGTCGGCGAAATACAGCGCACTGGAGACCACGATGCCGATCCCGAGGATCGGTGCCGCCAGCGGCAGCAGCATGCCGCTCGCCGTGATCGCATAGGCCGGTACGAACACATAGGTGACGAAATCGACCACCAGGTCGAGCACCTCGCCAGACCAGTTCGGTTGCAGCCGCACCACGTCGAGCCGGCGCGCCAGCGGGCCGTCGATCCCGTCGATGATCAAGGCGACCCCGAGCCAGGCGAACATGTTGGCCCAGTGCTCGCGCACGGCCTCCAGCATCGCCAGCAGCGCCACCCCGGCGCCGAGCGCCGTGAAAATATGAACGGAGAATGCGGCGGTCCGCATCCGTTCTGGCAACGCGTCAGGCTGGCCGGTCTGCTCCATAGGCGGCCAGTGCTATCAGGAATCGGTCCCGTTTGCATATGCAGTCTTGCGGCGTTCCGCCGCGCAAATCACTGGAAACCTTTGCTGGTTACCGATGGCTTGAAAATCGGGCCAGGCATGTCAAATGTCCTGATATGACCGACAGCTCGCTCGATTATGACGTTATCGTAATAGGCGGCGGCCCGGCCGGATTGACGGCCGCGATCGCCCTCGCCGACGCCGGCGCACGGACCGCGCTGTTGGCGCGCCGCGTGCCTTATGCCGACAACCGGACCACCGCGCTGCTCGGCGCCTCGACCGATATCCTGGAGCGGCTGGATATCTGGCGGCGCTGCAGCGACAAGGCTGCGGCGCTCAAGACGATGCGCCTGGTCGACGACACCGGGCGCCTGATCCGCGCGCCGGAAGTGCGGTTCTCCTCCGACGAGATCGGTCGCGAGCAGTTCGGCTTCAACATCGACAACCGCTCGCTGGTCGCAGCGCTGGAGGATCGCGCCGGCGAGATCGCTGCGCTGACGCGGTTCGATGACGAGGCGGCGTCGGTGCAGCCGGAGAGCGCCGCGGTCACGGTGGTGACGCGGCAGGGCCAATCCCTTTCGGCCCCGCTGGTGGTCGGAGCCGACGGGCGCAATTCATTGTCCCGCGAGGCCGCCGGGATCGCGGTCACAAGCCGCGAACTCGGGCAGTCCGCCCTCACCTTCAACATCACGCATAGCCGGCCTCACAACAACATCTCGACCGAGTTTCACACCGAGCACGGTCCATGCGTGTTCGTGCCGCTCAGCGGCAACAGAAGCAGCGTGGTCTGGGTCTCGGCGCCCAAGGAGGCCGAACGGCTGGTGGCGCTCGGTGACGACGAATTGTCTGTCGCGGCGGAGCGCCAATCGCATTCGATTCTCGGCCGCGTCGAGGTGCAGCCCGGACGACATGTGTTTCCGCTCGCGATCGAGCGGCCCCGGCAATTCGCCAAGGACCGCATCGCGCTGGTCGGTGAATCCGCCCATGTGCTGCCGCCGATCGGCGCGCAGGGCCTCAACATGGGGCTGCGCGATGCCGCCGATATCGCCGAGATCGTGGGTCAGGCGATCGGCCGCGGCGAGGATCCCGGCGCGGCAAATGTGCTCTCACGCTATCAGGCGGCGCGGCGTCCGGACGTCGCCAGCCGGACCTGGGCGATCGACATCGCCAACCGCTCGCTGCTGAGCGATTTCCTCGGCGTGCAGACGGCGCGCGCCGCCGGCCTGCATTTGCTCGGTGCGTTCGGCCCGCTGCGGCGGCTCGCGATGCGCGAGGGCCTCGCGCCGTCATGGCGACGGTAACATTCCGTTAAGGAAACACCAGCCGTCCGCTCTGGATGAACCACATCACGCTGGTCAGCGTGACCACGGAGGCGAAGGTGCCGATCAGCACCGCGACCGACGCCGGCTCGATCCAGCTGTCGTTCTGCCGGGCGATCACGAACACGTTGAGCGCGGGCGGCAGCGAGGCCATCAGGACCGCGGTTGCCGCCCATGGCTGTGCGAACGGACCGAACAGCAGCATCAGTCCGAATGCCAGCAGCGGATGGATCAGAAGCTTGATCGCGACCACGCCCGGGACCTCCCACGGCACCCGCTTGAACGGGCGCAGTGCGACGGTGACGCCGAGCACGAACAGCGCCATGGGTGCTGCCGCGTTTTGCAGGAACTGGACGGTGTGGTCGAGCGCGACCGGCAACGGAATGTGGAACGCGGCGACCAGCGCGCCGAACACCGCCGACATGATCAGCGGGTTCTGCACGATCTGCTTGAGCACCACGCCGAACGCGTGCAGCAACGAGGGATGATCGCGGTCGGTAAGCTCGATCAGCAGCGGTACGATCGAGAACAGGAAGATGCTGTCGCAGCAGAAGATCAGCGCGGTCGCCGCCGCCGCCTTGGTGCCGAGCACGGCCAGCGCCAGCCCGGGGCCCATATAGCCGATATTGCCGTAGGCGCCCGACAGCCCCGCAAGCGTCGCCTCGCGCAGCGAGAGCCCGCCCATCGCCTTGCCCGCGAACATCGCCAGGAAGAACGCGATCACGGTTCCCAGCGTGGTGGCGATCAGGAATGGCGGGTTGTTCAGCTCGGAGAACGGCGTCTTGGACATGATCCCAAACAGCAGTGCCGGCAACGAAACGTAAAGCAGGAAGAAATTCATCCAGGCGAGCCCGCTCTCGGGCAAACCCTTGGCTTTTCCACACGCATAGCCAATGAAGATCAGGCCGAAATACGGCAACGCCAGATTGAGGATATCGATCATTCTGAAAGTAGTTTCTCGGCCGGATTTCAGGTCGTTTTCGCCCGGCTAGAATCGGTAAACCGGGGGTTAATTCACCGCCTTGCCCCTAGCATCGGCCACAATGTTGGTCTATCGACGAGCCATGATCAAAGCGCGCACCGCCAAGTTTCAGATTGGGCAGATCGTCCGTCACCGGGTGTTCTCCTTCCGGGGCGTGATTTTTGATATCGACCCGGAGTTCAACAACACCGAGGAATGGTGGCTGTCGATCCCCGAGGACATGCGGCCCCACAAGGACCAGCCGTTCTACCATCTGCTCGCCGAGAACTCGGAGACCGAGTACGTCGCCTATGTCTCCGAGCAGAACCTGCTGCCGGATGATTCCGGCGAGCCGATCCGCCATTCGCAGGTGGCCGAGATCTTCGTGAAGGACAAGTCGGGCGGCTACCGTCCGCGCAATCCCTCTCTGAACTGAACGGCCGCGGGCAGTCACACGCCCTCGCGCCTGGCGAGCACCACCGCGATCGCCCAGACCACAAATCCCGCCAGCGCCAGTCCGGCGCCGACGAGGCCGGTCGACGTCCAGCCATAGCCGGCCGCGATGGCGAGGCCGCCCAGCCAGGGGCCGAGCGCGTTGGCGAAGTTGAACGCCGAATGGTTGAGCGAGGCGGCAAGCCCCTGCGCCTGTCTCTTATACACATCTAGATGTGTATAAGAGACAGCGTTGGCGACGTTGAAGGCGGAATGGTTGAGCGCCGCGGCCAGGCTCTGCGCCTCGCCCGCGACATCCATCAGGCGGGTCTGCAACACGGTCGCAAGCGCCCCGCCCAGCCCGATCAGGAACACGTCAGCGCTCAGCGTCCAGAAATTCCCCGCTGCCAGCGGATAGAGCGCCAGCGTCGCTGCCGACCACAACAGCAGGCCGCCGGCGGTCGCCATCAGCGCACGGTCGGCAAAGCGCGGCACGATGATGTTGCCGGCAGTGAGGCCCGCCCCGAACACGCACAGCGTGACCGGCACCAGGGCGGGCGACGCATGGGTGACTGCCAGCATCGTCGAAGCAAGATAGGTGTAGACCGAAAACAGCCCGCCGAAGCCGATCGCGCCGATCGCCAGCGTCAGCCAGACATGCTTGCGTCCAAGCGCCGACAATTCGCGCAACGGGCTCGCAGCGGTGTTGGCGGCGTCGCGCGGGGCGAACAATAGCACCAGGACGGCGGTCAGGAGCGCAAGGCCTGCGACGATCGCAAACGCCCAGCGCCAGCCGATCGCCTGCCCGACGCCATTGGCGAGCGGCACGCCGATCGTCGTCGCGATGGTGAGGCCCAGCAGCACGCGGCCGACCGCAGCCGTCCGCTTGTCGATCGGGACCAGCGAGGCCGCGACCAGCATGGCGATGCCGAAATAGGCACCATGCGGCAACCCGGCGAGGAAGCGCAGCACCAGCATGGTGTGATAGTCCGGCGCGAGCCCGGAAAGACCGTTCATCAGCGCGAAGAAGCCCATCAGCGCGATCAGCAGCGTCCGCCGCGCCATGCGCGCCGACAGCACGGCGATGACAGGCGCGCCCACCACGACGCCGAGCGCATAGGCGCTGATCGCGTGGCCGGCGGCAGGTTCGCTGACGTTGAGATCGTGCGCAAAGAACGGCAGCAGGCTCATGGTCGCGAATTCGGCGATGCCGATCGCAAATCCGCCCATCGCCAGCGCGAGATGGACGATGCCCGGATGGAACGCGCCGGGGACATTGTCCTGGCTGACGCGGCCACCAGTGTCAGCCGAGAGACTGCCGACCGGCTGCTCCGAACGGCGCGAAACCGGTTCCCGCCGCTGCGTGTTGACTTGCTGGGACATTGAGCGACTTTCCATGACTGCGAACGGTAGACGGGACTTGCGATCCGGGGTGGGCTCCGATCGCGTCGCGCCCATCATCGTTCCGCACGGCAGCCAGGGTTCGCAGGGAACCAGACACGCATGTTCGCGTATCGAAGGCGCTTCCGCGCGTTCGTCTGGCCTCCCGTACCGATGTTATGATTATGCTTCGACGCCGGAACTTGTCCGGGCTGGGCACCAGCGACACGCACGCGACTCGGTGCGATCGAAATGCCGTGTCACGAACATCGCACACCGCCCGCAGCTTCACCAGCGCGGCTGGCTGCCATCAGCCAGACGCTATCGCATGACAAAAAGGCGCCCTTCCGGGCGCCTTTTGCTTGCGATGATTTCGCGTCGAACTTATTTGGCCGCCGGGTTGGCCGGAGCCGGCGCAGCGCCACCCGCGCCTTCCAGCTTCTTGCGCTGCTCTTCGGCACGCTTCTGCAACTCTTCCTGCAGCTTCTTCGAGTTTTCCTCGAACACCTTCGGATCGGTCGGCGGGCCGTCATAGGCCTTGGCGAATTCGGTGTTGAGCGGCAGCGGCAGCGTCAACGGCGCGCCGTTCGAATTGATCGCCTGAACAACGAGGTTCTGGCCCTTCTTCATGTTGGCGATCAGCTCGGGCGTTGCTTCATAGTCGGACATGCAGCCGTTCTGGAAGCAGATCACATAGGGCGCCTGCTGCGGCGGGTTGCCGTCGACGATGATGCGGGTGCCGTGGACGAGTTGCATGCCGAGCGGCAGCGTGACGCGCAGGATCTTCTTCGGCTCGCCTTCCGGTTCGATGATCACGGCGGCGATCACCGGCTGACCGGACTCGATGCGGCCGTCCTTGCCGGTGAAGCAGACCTGCTTGGCGTTGGCTTCCTGGCCCTTCAGGCAGAACTTGGTCCAGGGGGCATAGATGAGTTGAATTTGCTGATCCTGGGGCGGCTGCTGGCCGGCCGCGGCGGCGGGCGGTTGACCGGCGGCCGGTGCCTGCGGAGCTGCCTGGGCTGCCGGAGCCGGCGCCTTTGGAGCTGCCTTGGGTGCCGCCTTGGGCGCTGCCTTCGGTGCCGCGGGCGCTGCCGGCTGCTGGGCCTGAGCGGCAGGAACCAGGAGCGCTGCAGACAGAGCCGTCGCCGCTATCAGGGCGACAACCCGCCCATGCGGCCGGACCGGGGCGGCCAAGATACGGAAATTCATTGCGGAAAACCCTTTCTGAACGGCAGCACCCGAAACCGCTGCAGGCGCCGACACATAGCCGCGAAACACAGCTGCTCCCGCGGCTGTCTCCTAGTCAATTGAGGCGGATACGTGACAGGCGTTCCCGCCTCTTCAATTGCACGCCTTCAATACAGCGGCGCGCGGAAAGATCAATGCCGACAAGCGTATTTGCGCGCTCATGACGGCGGGTTTCAGCAGCCTGTGATAAACCTCCGGACGTGACGTTTCGCGAATCAAATCGGGCGCCTCACGCATGCGTTCCCGGGCGCGTTCGGCGCGCCGCATTGGCTGCCATCTGGCTTGTCCTGGCACTCGTCCTGGCGTTCCCGGCGAGCGGGCTTGCCGCTGCGGCGGCCGCGGAGAGCCACGCGATCGCGATGCATGGCGCGCCCGCGCTGCCCGCCGACTTCACCCACCTGCCCTATGCCAATCCTGATGCACCCAAGGGTGGCCGGCTGGTCCAGGGCGTGATCGGCACCTTCGACAGCCTCAATCCCATGATCATCAAGGGCGTCCCGGTGCAGCAGGTCCGGGGCTACAGCTATGAGCGGGGCTATGTCTACGAAAGCCTGATGGTGCGCGGCAATGACGAGCCGTTCACCTTGTACGGCCTGCTCGCGCGCAGCGTCGAGACCGACGATGCCAGGAGCTATGTGACGTTCCACATCGATCCGCGCGCGCACTTCTCGGATGGACAGAAGGTACTCGCCGACGACGTGCTGTTCTCGCTGGAGTTGCTGCGCGACCACGGCCGTCCGATGCACCGCCAGTATTATTCGAAAGTCGCAAAGGCCGAGGCGCTCGACCCGCTGACGGTGCGGTTCGATTTCGGCGGCGTGGCGGATCGTGAGTTGCCGCTGATCCTCGGCCTGATGCCGATCCTGCCGCGGCACGCCATCGACCCGGACAAGTTCGAGGAGACGACGCTGGCGCCGCCGATCGGCTCGGGTCCCTACCGCGTCACAGAGGTCAAGCCAGGCGCCAGCGTGACCTTCACGCGCGATCCGGATTACTGGGGCCGCGACCTGCCGGTGAATCGCGGCCTCTGGAATTTCGACGAGATCCGGCTCGATTACTACCGCGAGGCCAACGGCATGTTCGAGGCCTTCAAGCGCGGCCTCTATGATTTCCGGACCGAGACCGAGCCGCTGCGCTGGCACGAAGGCTACGACTTCCCGGCGGCGCGTAGCGGCGAGGTGATCCGCGACACCATCAAGATCGGCACGCCGCGGCCGTCCGAATTCCTGGTGTTCAACAGCCGGCGGCCGAAATTCGCCGACGCCCGGTTGCGTCAGGCGCTGGCAATGCTGTTCGATTTCGAATGGGTCAACCGCAACTATTATTTCGGGCTGTTCTCGCGCGCCGGCGGCTATTTCGCCGGGTCGGACCTGTCGGCCTATGGCCGTCCGGCCGACGATCGCGAGCGCGAATTGCTGAAACCGTATCTCGCGCACATCCCGCCCGATATTCTCGAGGGCAAGTACCACCTGCCGGTCACCGACGGCTCGGGACGCGACCGCACCATTCTGCGCAGCGCGCTCGCGCTGCTGTCGGAGGCCGGCTACGCGCTCGACGGCACCGTCCTGAAACAGCGCTCGACCGGCACGCCGCTCCGCATCGAGATCCTGGTGACGACGCGCGAGCATGAGCGGCTCGCCCTCGCCTATCAGCGCGACCTCAAGCGCGCAGGCATCGAGGCCGCGGTCCGGGTGGTCGACGCGGTGCAGTTCGAGCAGCGCAGGCTAGCCTATGATTTCGACATGATCCCGGTTCGCTGGGACCAGTCGCTGTCGCCGGGTAACGAGCAGTGGCTCTATTGGGGCAGCCAGGCCGCCGATGCGCCGGGCACCCGAAATTACATGGGGGCCAAGGATCCGGCCATCGACGCCATGATCGACGCATTGCTGGCCGCACGGGAGCGGCCGGCCTTCGTCGACGCGGTGCGTGCGCTGGACCGGGCCCTGATGTCGGGCTTCTACGCTATCCCCCTATTTAACTCCGGAGAGCAATGGATCGCGCGCTGGAATCGGATAGAACGGCCTTCGACCACGGCGTTGACGGGCTACCTGCCGGAGACCTGGTGGCAGAAACCCAGCGCACAGCCCAGGTGAGCTGCCAAGGTGATGTGACCTGACGCGGCAAGACCTGGTCCGATCGAAGCGATGCAACCGACGTTGAACCTGTGAACCAGTCGATCACCTCGCCAACGCTCGATACCCTGTTCAAGCGCACTTTGGCGCGGCAACCCGAAGCCCTGGCGCTGGTCGATCCGCTCAACAAGCAGCGCATCACCGGGCAGACTCGCAAGCGCCTGACCTATGCCCAGGCCGACCGCGCGATCTCGGCGATCGCAGCCCACTTCGTCGAGATCGGACTGCCGGCCAATACCGTGATCGCGGTCCAGCTTCCCGGCACGGTCGAATTTGCCCTCACGGTCCTCGCAGCCCACCGGGTCGGGCTGGTGGTGGTGCCGTTGCCGCTGCTGTGGCGGCAGGCCGAGCTGACATCCGTGCTCAACCGAACCGCGGCACGCGCGATCGTCACTTGCAGCAAGATCGACGGCGTCTCCTATGCCGATATCGCCATGAACGCCGCCGCGGAAGCGTTCTCGATCCGTCACGTCTGCGGCTTCGGCACGGAGCTGCCCGAGGGCATGTCGTCGCTCGACCAGGCGATCCTGGAGGATTCCCACACAGCGCGCCCAATGATCCAGGACGGTCGCAAGCCGGCGCTGATCTCCTTCGACGTCACCAGCGACGGCTTTCGTCCGGTGCCGCGCGCGCATTTCGGCCTGATCGCCGGCGGCCTCGCGATGTCGCTGGAGAGCGACCTGCCGCAAGGCGCCACCATTATGTCGGCGTTCGCGCCGATGTCGTTTGCCGGCATCTGCTCGTCGCTGGTGACCTGGCTGCTGTCGGGCGGCACGCTCGTCATGCATCACCCGTTCGACGAGGACGCATTCGAAGCCCAGTTCAACGATCACGCCTGCGACACGCTGATCGTGCCCGCCCAGCTCGCGCTGCGGCTCGACGAGCGCGGCCTGTCGGAGCGCTTGCCGACGCTGCGCAATGTGATCGGCCTGTGGCGGACGCCGGAACAGGTCGGCTCCAGCGCGCCCTGGACCTCGCGGCGCGTGACCATGACCGACGTCTACCTGTTTGGCGAGGCCGGGCTATTCGGCGCCCGGCGCAACGCCGAGGACGGAGCGCCGGCCCCGGTCAAGCCCGGTCCACACAGCGCACCCCGCGAGGCTCCCGGCGCATCGATCGCCGGCGAGATCCTGCTGACCCCGAAGGGCACCCTCGGGCTGCGCGGCCCCATGGTTCCGGTCACCGCCTATGCCCCGCCGCCGCCTCCGGGCGACAGCCTGATCGCGCTGCCGCCGCGGGATTACGTCGACACCGAATACGCAGCACGGGTCGACCGCGCGACCGGCGCCATCAACATCACCGCCCCGCCGTCGGGGGTGATGACCGTCGGTGGCTACCGCTTCCTTGCCGAGGAGCTGCAGGAATGGTCGCGGCGCCTCGGCCAGGGCGCGCTGTTGACGGCATTGCCCGACCGGCTTAGCGGCCACCGGCTGGCCGGCCGTGCCCAGGACAATGCACGGGCCCGCGACGCACTCACAGAACTTGGGCTTAACCCGTTGATGGTCGAGGCATTTCGCGACCGCGGCGGCACCGCGATGAGTTAAAATCTTATCATTGCGTTAGTCTTAGCATTGTGTTGACGCCGCATTAAGCCATGCCAATTAGCATCGCGCCCGTTGCTGATCTGAAGCATGGGTTTCGAGCGTCCGAATGTCTCAACAAGGTCCGGTTCTCATCGTGTCGGCGACGACAAGGCCGTCGTTCGCCGCAGTCCTCGATGAGACGAAGCTGTTTCCGGTCGTCGTCACCGACTGGAACGAGGTCGGACGCGCCATCGAGCAGGTCAAGCCGGCCGCGATCATCGCCGCCGCCGAAGGCATCGATTTCGTAACCCTGTCGGCGCTGGCCAAGCGCGCCGCAGCACGTGCGCCCTATCTTCCGCTGATCGCGGTCGATCCGGTGACCACCCTGCCCGACACCTGTCTCTTATACACATCTAGATGTGTATAAGAGACAGTCGTAACCCTGTCGGCGCTGGCCAAGCGCGCCGCAGCACGTGCGCCCTATCTTCCGCTGATCGCGGTCGATCCGGTGACCACCCTGCCCGACACCGTCATCGCGTTCTTCCAGAAGAAGGGCTTGCCGGATCGCCTGGTGGCCCGGCTCAACGCGTCGTTACGCGTTCGCGCGCTGCATGCCACCGTGATGCGCCGCCTGGTGCCGCCGGCCCCGGTCGCAATGACCGATATCGACCCGGTCGGCGAGGCCACCACGCTGCTGATCGGTCGCGGCGGTGCCTACCCGACCCTGTCGGTCGCGCTCGGCGAACGCGCCGGCGTGGTCGGTGCGCTCAGCATCGAGGCCGCGGCCAAGCATCTGTCAAATCGCGACATCGACGGCATCGTGCTGGCCGAAGGCTTCACGACACGGGTGATGGACGCCTTCCTGACCGTGTTGACCGAGGATGTCCGCTTCCGCCCGCTGCCGGTGATCGTCACCTCGGGCGAGTTGGCCCCACGCTACGAGCTGCCCAATCTCGAGATCGTCACCGCCGGTCCGACACGGGTCGCCGACATGGCGCTGCCGATGATACGCCAGCACGCCTTCGAGGCGCGGCTCGGCCGCATGCTCAAGGCGATCGACGCCAAGGGTCTGATCGATCCCCGCACCGGCCTGCTGACCAAGGCCGCATTCGAGCGCGATTTCGCCACCGCCGTCTACCACACCGCCGAGCGCGGCGGCGCGCTCTCGGTGGCGCGCTTCAGCTTCGACAACGCCCAACCCCGCGCGCAGTTCGACGGCGCGCGGATCATCAGCCGGCTGATGCGCCAGGCCGATTTCGGCGCGGTGTATGACGAGTGGTCGCTGGTGGTTGCGTTCGCCGGCACCGACCTGCGCACCGCGCAGGCGATTACCCGACGATTGGCCAGCGTGATGCGCCACACCCAGAACGGCCGCCGCGATGTCAGGGCCGAGCCGACGGTCAGCGTCGCAACGCTGCTCCCCAGTGATTCCGCGATGTCGCTGCTGGGGCGATTGTTTGGTACGGCGGAGCGCGCGGCGTCCTGACGCTGCTCGCAATGACGCGGAGAGAATTGCGCCTCACGCGGCCTTCTTGCTCTCCGCGAGATTGGCGAGCTGGCGCAGGATCTCGGTGGTGCCGGCGAGCCGCTCTTCCGGCGTTTCCCAATCCTGGAAGAACACCACCTTCATGTCCGGCCGCACCTTCGCGGCCTGGCCGTGCTGGCGGATGAAGGTCACCAGCCGCTCCGGATGCGCAAAACTGTTGTCGCGGAACGCGATCACGGCGCCCTTCGGGCCGGCATCGACCTTGCCGACATTGGCGCGGCGGCAATAGGCCTTGATCGCCGCCACCTTGAACAGGTAGCGCACCTCATCCGGCAGCACGCCGAAGCGGTCGCGCATCTCGGCGGCGAAGGCGTCGATCTCCTCGTCGGTCTCGAGATCGGCGAGCCGGCGATACAGCGACAGCCGCACGCTGAGGTCGTTGACATAGTCCTCGGGGATCAGCACCGGCATGCCGATCGTGATCTGCGGCGACCAGCGGTCGGCGGCTGGCTCGGCGACGCCGGCCTTGAGGTTGACGATCGCCTCCTCCAGCATCGACTGGTACAGTTCGAAGCCGACTTCCTTGATGTGACCGGACTGCTCCTCGCCCAACAGATTGCCGGCACCGCGGATGTCGAGGTCGTGCGAGGCGAGCTGGAAGCCGGCACCGAGCGTCTCCAGCGATTGCAGCACTTTGAGCCGGCGCTCCGCCTGCGCGGTGATCTTCTGCTGCGCCGGCAGCGTGAACAGCGCATAGGCGCGCAGCTTGGAGCGGCCGACACGGCCGCGCAGCTGGTAGAGCTGGGCCAGGCCGAACATGTCGGCGCGGTGCACGATCAGCGTGTTGGCGTTCGGGATGTCGAGACCGGACTCGACGATCGTGGTCGACAGCAGGATGTCGTATTTGCCGTCGTAGAACGCGGACATGATGTCCTCGATCACGGTCGGCGGCATCTGGCCGTGGGCGACCGCGACCTTCATCTCCGGCACGTTCTTGTCGAGGAAATCCTTGACCCCGGCGAGGTCTTCGATGCGCGGCACGACATAGAAGGCCTGGCCGCCGCGATAGCGCTCGCGCAGCAGCGCCTCGCGGATCATCAGGGGATCGTGCGGCGCAACGAAGGTGCGCACCGCGAGGCGATCGACCGGCGGCGATGCGATGATCGAGAGTTCGCGAACGCCGGTCAGCGCCAGTTGCAGCGTGCGCGGGATCGGGGTTGCCGACAGCGTCAGGACGTGGACCTGGGCACGGAGCTGCTTCAGCCGCTCCTTGTGGCTGACGCCGAAATGCTGCTCCTCGTCGACGATCAGAAGGCCGAGGTCCTTGAACTTGATCGCCTTGCCGAGCAGCGCATGGGTGCCGACCACGATGTCGACGTTACCGTCGGCGAGCCCCTTCTTGGTCTGGTTCAAATCCTTGGTCGACACCAGCCGCGATGCCTGCGCGACATTGACCGGGAAGCCTTTGAAACGCTCGGTGAAGGTCCGCGAATGCTGCCGCGCCAGCAGCGTGGTCGGCACCACGACCGCGACCTGCTTGCCTTCGAGTGCGACGGCGAAGGCGGCACGCAGTGCCACCTCGGTCTTGCCGAAGCCGACGTCGCCGCAAATCAGCCGGTCCATCGGGCGGCCGATCTCGAGGTCCTTCAGGGTCGAGTTGATGGCCCCCAACTGGTCTTCGGTCTCGTCATAGGGGAAGCGTGCGCAGAACTCGTCATAGACATGCGGCTGCAGCGGGAATTTCGGTGCCTCGTGCAGCTGGCGCTCGGCGGCGATTGTCTCCAGTTCGCCCGCGATCTCGCGGATGCGGTTCTTCAGCTTGGCCTTGCGCGCCTGCCAACCGCCGCCACCGAGACGGTCCAGCTCGACATTGGCGCTGTCGGAGCCGTAGCGCGACAACAGCTCGATGTTCTCGACCGGCAGGAACAGCTTGGTCTCCGCCGCATAATGCAGCTCGAGGCAGTCATGCGGTGCGCCGGAGACCTCCAGCGTCTGGAGCCCAACGAAACGGCCGATGCCGTGCTCGACGTGCACAACCAGATCGCCGGTCGCGAGGCTGGTCACCTCCGAGATGAAATTGTCGAGCTTGCGGCTCGCCTTGCGCGGCCGCACCAGACGGTCGCCGAGAATATCCTGCTCGCTGATGACAGCGAATTCGCTGGTCTCGAAGCCGGACTCCATGCCGAGCACGGCCAGCATGGTCTCGTTGCGTGGCGTCGCCTGAACGATCCGCCAGGTGTTGAC
>BFBZ01001630.1_pt1 | contig 14333 bp, 13 predicted proteins | sample 1888401 | NCBI WGS metagenome assembly BFBZ01 (sample SAMD00112614, study PRJDB3348) | symbiont metagenome | host: Chara braunii | reverse complement strand
AACCTCAAGAAGGCGATGGCGGCGTAAGCTGCCCGCAAGTGACGTGAAAGGGCGCGGCACCACCGCGCCTTTTTTCATTGTGCCTTCCGAAAGCGACCGGCGAAGCGGCCGCAGCCGTTGCGGTCAGAATCCTGCCGAGTACTGCAGGCCGAGGATCCAGGTGCTGTTGCGATAGGTGCCCGTCACGCGCCCGAGGGTGGACGCCGTCTGGTTGTTGTCGATGTCGGTCTCTCTCATGGCGAGGTAGGCAGCGCCGATATCGAGCTTGGCCGTTTCCTTGAACCTCCACTGCACACCGCCCGACAGCCAGATGCTCTTGGTCTCTGGAAGCCAGACCGGACGCGTGGCTGCGCCCTTGATCGGGCTTTCGTCGTTGGCGACACCCATCCGCAGCTTCACGGCGTCGTTGACCGTGTAGGTCGCGCCGAGTGTGACGCGCCAGGTGTTCCGGAAGTCGGCGCGCAGCGTGCTCGCCGGCGTGGTGCTGCTCGCCCCCCCGCCGGTGACCTTGTAGATGTCCAGATCGCGGAAGCTGCTCCAGCCGGTCCAGGACACGTCGCCCAGCAGCTCCCAGCGCTCGTTGAAACGGTGCGACAGGCTGGCGATGAACTGATCCGGCAGGGTGACACCGGTTGTGACGTTGCCTCCCACCGCGGTGTTGACGAGTTGGATGGGGCTGCCGCCAACCATAGCGCCGTTCAGGCTGTGCTTGATCCTCGAACGGTAGGACACGCCGAGCTTGGTGGCCGGTGTCAGCTTGAAAAGCGCGCCGACGTTCCAGCCCCAGGCGCTGTCGTCCAGATCGAGCGTCAGCGGCGTGTTGCCGGGAAGCCCTGGCGGCACGACCGGGACCGTGGCCAACTGGCGTTGATAGTTCATCTGCATCGTCTGCCAGTTTACGCCGAAGCCGACGGAAACGGTTTCGTTGATCTTCCACGCCAGCGACGGATTGATGTTGTAGGTCCTGATCTTGAGCTCGTTGCCCTGCGCGCCGCCGAGCCAAGGCGTGTCATAGGACGTGTGCATCGCAAAGGGAGAACCAAAGCCGATGCCGGCGGTCAGCGCGTTGCTCAGCCGCACCGAGAGATAGGCGTTGGGCGCCACGATCGGCCGGCCTGCATCGCCGCCAGTGGCGCCAGCAGAATTGTAGGTGCCGATCGAGCCCTGGTTCGCGAACTGATAGTTTTGCCGGGTGAAGGTGCCGCCGAAGGACGCCTCCACATTCTTCAGTTCGCTCATGCCCGCGGGATTGTAGAAAATCGTGCTGGCGTCCTCCGCCACCGCGGCCGAACCGGCATAGGCGTTGCCGAGGCCGCTGGCGTTCTGCTGCATCTGGAAGCCGCCGGCGCCGGCCTTGCCGGCCAATGCCGAAACGCCCAGGGACGCCAACAGCACCGCACGCAAGGACATCGACGCCACCGCAAGCCGCAACGGCTCACGCAAATTCCCCAACCCCACCTGTCAGCCCCCCGACCACGCCAGCATTGCAACGAAACAGGCCGCGGCCATTTCGGCCGTTGATTTTTCGGCGCCATCCGTCAAATTTAAAAGTAGATGCTTCCCTCCCCGATGGCGCGATCAGAATCGCACCTGATCGATTTTCCACAGCGACAATGCAAAACCGCCTACCGGACAGCGCAACGACGTCGAGCGTCGGCGACAGCAGCGAAGACCTGCTGATGGCCGAGGCCGATCGGCTGCGCGCGCTTCCCGCATTTCCCGGCGCCGTGCGCGAATACACCGTCGGGCTCGCGCGCTTTCGCGAAGCGCCGCGCCTGATCAACAAGCTGACGTCCTACGACGCGCGCTTCCGCGTGAACGGCTATCTGCTCTATCTGCACGCCGACCAGGAACGGTTCGGGCCGGACGGCGGGGCGACCTACGGCCGCCTCTTCGAGCTTTGTACGCGGCGGAACGAGGTCAGCCCCCGCGCGCTGAAGACCACGCTCGCCATGCTGAAGCTTACCGGCTTCATCCAAACGGTGCGCAGCGACGCCGACCGCCGCTTGAGATACTACCGCCCGACCGCGCGGATGTTCGGCTTCGTCGAGCAGTGGCTGACCTACGCGGTCAACGCACTCGACGCGCTGTTGCCCGAAGGGCAGCGCGCGCGGATGCTGCGCGACGATCCGACGTTCGTGCAGCGTTTCCTGGTGTCGGGCGGGCGTGACCACAGCACAGGCGAACCGCCGGCCGACCGGATGCCGGAATTCATCAGCTTCTTCGGCTCTCGCGAAGGCGCCGCCACCGTGATCATCTCCGCGATGCTGGCCGACATCGATCGCACGCCACTGCCCAGCCGGGCCCAGATCGCCAAACGGTTCGGGCTGTCGAAGACCCAGGTTGCAAGCATCATTGAAGACGGCACGCGGCTGGGTTTCTTTGCTCTCGATGGCACGGCCGTTCCGGCAGCGACTCCGCACCTCCGCGACAGCTACGCGCGCTGGATCTCGATCGAGCTCGCCTTCTACGCGCGCCACATGCAGCAGGCTTCGTGAATGCCGTCCGTCACCGTCGATCCATCGAAAGTCCACGAATTCAAGAACGCGGATGCGTTCTACCGCTGGCTCGGCAAGAACCATGCGCGCGAAACCGAAGTGTGGATCAAGATTCACAAGGTGGGTTCGGGCCTCAAATCGATCACACCGATCGAGGCCATCGATGTCTGTCTGTGCTGGGGATGGATCGACGCGATCCGCAAAGGCCTCGACGACACCAGCTATCTGCAACGCTACACGCCGCGGGGAAAAAAGAGCACCTGGAGCCAGATCAACGTCGGCAATGTGGCGCGGTTGATCAAGGAAGCCCGCATGACCGAGCATGGCCTCCGGCAGGTCGACGCTGCGAAGGCGGACGGCCGATGGGGCCGCGCCTACGCGAGCGGCCGCGACATGAAAATTCCGGCCGATCTTCAAGCCGCGATCGACGCCGAGCCTAAGGCAAAAGCCATGCTCGCCACGCTTTCCGCGCAAAACCGCTTCTCGCTCGCGTTCCGCACCCAGAACATGAAGACCGAGGCGGGCCGCAAGAAGAAGATCGAGACCTTCGTCGCCATGCTCAAGCGCGGCGAGACGATTTATCCGCAGGCTTCTTCGAAGCAAAAGCGCAAGCGATAGCAGCGCTACGGCCGGCGCCACCGAGCGCCGCAGCGAACAATCCACAGCGACGCCGGCTGATCCACCGCCCGCCGTTTTTGCGCCGCGTTTGCGATGCTGATGAGCCCTCACGGGGGCTTCATGAAAAAACGTCACATCGCGCTGATCGCCGTCGGCGCATTCGTCGTCTTCGCCGCACTCAACAACACCAATCTCTTCTCGTCCGAACAGACCGCCCGCCCGCTGCTGCTCGCGCACCGCGGCCTCGCACAGACCTACAGCCCCGAAGGCATCGGCAACGACACCTGCACGGCGGCCCGCATCCATCCGCCCGAGCACCCTTACATCGAGAACACCATCGCCTCGATGGAGGCCGCGTTCAAAGCCGGCGCCGACATCGTCGAACTCGACATCCATCCGACCACCGACGGGCAATTCGCGGTCTTCCACGATTGGACGCTGGATTGCGCGACCGATGGCAAGGGCGTCACGCGCGAACAGTCGATGACGGCGCTGAAAGCGCTCGACGTCGGCCACGGCTACACCGCCGACGGCGGCAAGACCTTCCCGCTGCGCGGCAAGGGCGTCGGCCTGATGCCGACGCTCGACGAGGTGTTCGCGGCGTTTCCCGGCAAACGCTTCCTGATCCACATCAAGAGCAACGATCCGGCCGAGGGCGAGAAGCTCGCCGAGCGCCTCAAGGCGCTGCCGCCGGAGCAACGCGCCGCGCTGATGGTCTATGGCGGAAACCGCCCGGTCGTCGCCCTGCGCGAGCGGCTGCCGCAGGTGCCGACGATGTCCAACCGTCTGGAGCTGCGCTGCCTCCTCACCTATCTCGCCGTCGGCTGGTCCGGTTATGCGCCCGCGTCCTGCGCGAACAGCCTGCTGCTGATCCCCGACAACTACGCCGGCTGGCTGTGGGGCTGGCCCGACCGCTTCCTCGCGCGCATGCAGGGCGTCTCATCCGTCGTGATCGTCGCGGGGCCGTACCGCTCGGGCGACGGCTCCAGCGGCATCGACACCGAGGCGCAGCTCACGTCCGTCCCGCAGCGCGCGAACGTTGGGATATGGACCAACCGCGTCGACCGGATCGCGCCGCTGCTGCCGGCGAAGCGCTAGGCGAACCGCACCGCATACACCGGCGGCAGATGTGCGTTGACGAGCCGCCAGCGCTCGCCGCCGTCTCCGCTCGCCCAAAGCCCGCCCGTGGTCGAACCCATCACGAGCTGCGTGCCGGTCGAGTCCACGTCAAAGCCGTGGCGATAGATCAGATCGTAGGCGTCCTTCTGCGGCAGACCTTCACGCAAGCTCTCCCACGTCTTGCCGCCGTCGCGCGTGCGCGTCACCGCGAACGCGCCATCGCGCGGCATGCGGATCTCGTCCTTGATCGCGGGCACGAACCACGCGGTTTTCGGATCTTTCGGATGCGCGACGACAGCAAAGCCGAAATCGTCGTGCGGCAGTTTCATGCTCGCCCATGTCCGGCCGGCATCCTCCGAGCGGAAGATGCCGCAGTGATGCTGCATCCACATCGTGTCCGGCGCTGACGCACAGCGCGCGACGCGATGCGGGTCCTGGCTCTCGAGCGAGTCCTGCTGATCGGGCGGCAGATAAGCCGCGATCATCCCCTTCCCGTGCAATTTCCAGCTTTCGCCGCCGTCGAGCGTCTCCCACACGCCGCCGCAGGAGATCGCGACAAACATGCGCTTGGGGTCGCGTGGATCGGGCGAGATCGAATGGATGCCGGCGTCGTCGTAGCCGCCGCCGAACCACTTGGCGCGCTCAGGTACGTTCCAGAACGAACTCACGAACTGCCAGCTTTCGCCACGGTCGTCTGAATAGAACAGCCCTGCCGGAATGGCGCCGGCCCAGATGCGGCCCGGCTGGCCCGCGCCGCCCGTCTCCAGCGACCAGATCTGAAACACCGACGGCGAGCCTGCGGCGTCCGCCGGAAACGTCGGCGACGCGATCTCCTTCCAGGTTTTTCCGCCGTCGTCGGAGCGATGCATCTTCGGACCGAAGTGGCCGAGCTTGAGCGCCGCGTAGATCGTGCCGTCGCGCGGATCGTGCAGCACGTTGACGACCGGCGATCCTGCGAACGCCGTCTCGCCCGCTTTCCATCCGCCGTTCGCGCGCTCGAACGTCAACAGGCCCTTGCGCGTCGCCACCATCATCCGGTCACTCATGACAACTCTCCTCGTTCAGCCGCCCGACAGCGCCTGCATCACATAGATCTGGGAATGGGGTTCGATGGGATGACCCAGCGTCGTCTCACGCGGCAGCCGCCGGCCATCGGAAAAAATGCACACGTGCTTGCGGATCGCGCCGCGATCGTCGAGCACGTAGCCGCGCACGACGGGACGTTGCGCGAACACATCGGCGAGGACATCGCCGACGGTCGCACCGTTCGCGCTCAGCGGGCCGTCGGGAACGATCTCCCGCAGCCAGCTCGTGAAGTGAACCTGCGCCATATGCGCACTCACTCTTTTTTGGCCGATCCGCCGTCTCTCCAGACAACGGTCCGGCGCACCAAACATTCCCTCGCCGCTCAGACCGGTGCGGGCTGTCCCGCCACCACGGTCTCGAGCCGATCGATGATCTTGCCCCAGCCGGGGCTCATTGCATTGTAGGCGATGTCGTTCTCCGGCGAGACGAAGCCCGCATGCTCCATGCGAAGCCGCGTGCCGCCCGCAACCGGCGCCAGCGTCCAGGTCACTGTCGAATTGAGCAGCGAGCCATAGCCCTCGTTGTTCTCCGATCCGCCCGCCCATGTGTAGCTGAGCAGCCGCGGCGGCTCGCAAGCGATCACATGGCAAAACACCGTGCCGTCCCAGTCGCCCATCGGCTTCGTCTTGAACGTGAAGCGACGGCCAACCTCCGCCACGAAATTGTTCGGCATCAGCCATTGATTGAGCGCCGCCTTGTCCGTGAGCGCCTGCCACACGCGCTCCGGCTCGTAAGGCATCGTTCGCTCGACGACGATGGAACGCACCTCACTCACGCGGCGTCTCCTTCAAATACTGCTCAAGATTGTCGAAGCGCTCGTTCCAGAAGATCGACCAGCGATCGAGCCAATTCACCAGCGGCTCGAAGCCTTCGCGCCGCACACGATAGTGAATGTGCCGGCCTTCTTTTCGTTCCGACACGAGGCCCGCGTCGCGCAACGCGCGCAGGTGCTGCGACACCGCGGGCTGCGACACGCGCGAGCGCGCGACCAGCGAGCCCGCCGTCACCTCGCGTTCCGACATGATGCGCTCGAACACGGCGCGCCGCGTCGGGTCGGCGAGCGTCTTCATCACGTTGGTCAGATGCTCGACCGTTTGCATGACAAATACATAAGCTATAACTTATATGTTAGTCAACCGCGAAAACGGCCGTAAAATCAGGCTTTTCGGGGCTAATTTGCGGATGCGGCCAAGCGCGCGAGGGAATCCCGCCGGGCCTTGGCGAGCCGCTCCACCACCGCGTCTTCCGAAAGGCCGAGCGCTTCGAGCACGCGGCCGGCGAGTTGCAAGCTCGCCTCCTCGAACTCAGGGATCGCGTGCGAGACGCCGTGTTCGGAAAGCCTTGCAGCGTGGCCGTGATCCTTGGCGCGCGCGAACACCGGCACATCGGGACGCAGCTTGCGGATCTCCTTCACCATCTGCTCGGCAGTGTGGGAACTATCGAGCGTGACGACGAACGCGCGCGCGTTGTGCGCGCCCGCGTGCTTCAGCAGTTCTCCATGACTCGCATCGCCGAAATAGACCGCCCGGCCCGCCTTGTTGTGCTCCGCAACGAGTTCTGCGCTGGCGTCGAGCGCGACGAAGGGCACGCCCTCGGCTTCGAGCATCTTCGCAATCGTCTGCCCCACCCGCCCGAAGCCGCCGATCACGACATGGTCCGCGAACTCCGAGCCGTCGCCCGGCGGCACCGGCGCGCCGTGATCCTTCGGCGCGTATTGATCGCCGAGTCGGCGCGCGGTGATGGCGAGCACCGGCGTCAGCATCATGCTGACCGCTGCGACCGCGATGGTGGAGCTCGCGAGCTGCGGCGAGATCAGCTTTGTCGTCTGCGCAATGCCGATGACGACAAAGGCGAACTCGCCTGCCTGCGCGAGCAGAAGCGCAACCTCGATCGACGGCCCCTGCGCGACGCGAAACACCCGCGCGACCGCATACAAAATGACGGTCTTGAACAGGATGAGCACGATGACGCCAATCGCAACCTGCCCCGCATAGTCGGCGACAACGCCGAGATCGACGCTCATTCCCACGGTGATGAAGAAGATGCCGAGCAGCAGGTTCTTGATCGGATCGATGTCGACTTCGATCTGGTGTTTGTATTCGCTTTCGCTGAGCAGCAGGCCGGCGACGAATGCGCCAAGCGCCATCGAAAGCCCTGCCTCCCCGGTCGCGCCCGCGATGCCGAGCACGATCAGGAGCGCTAGCGCGAGAACGATCTCACGGCTGCCGGTCAATCCTGCCGAATAGAACAGCGGGCGTACAACGTAGCGGCCAACGACCAGCAGCACCGGCACGGCAGCGAGCGCAAGCAGGAACGGCAGGACGAGCGACCAGAAGCTGCGCTCCGGCCCGCCACCGAGAAGGCCGATAACGAATAGGATCGGCACCACCATCAGGTCCTGGAACAGCAGCACCGAGAGCGCGATGCGCCCAACCGGCGTCGCCGCGCGGCGCTGCGCAATCAGGATTTGCATGACCACTGCTGTGGAAGACAGCGCGAGGCAAAGCCCGAGCACGATGCCCGCGGGCCGCACGTCGACGAACCAGCGCACGAAAAACCCGATGGCCACAGCGGTCAGCGCAACCTGCGCAAGACCGACGCCCAGCACGTAGCGGCGAAGCTGCCACAAACGGCCGAGTGAGATTTCGAGGCCGAGCGTGAACAGGAGGAAGATGATGCCGAGTTCGGCCGCGACCGTGGCGCGCTTGGGATCGTCGAATGTGATGTACCAGAGCCACGGGTGGCTCTCGGCCAGCCGCCCCATGCCGTACGGCCCGAGCAGAACGCCGACAATGAGAAAGCCCAGCACCGCGCTGACGCGCACGCGATGAAACAGCGGGATGATCACCCCCGCCGCCAGGAGAAAAATCAGAAGCCCCTTGAATCCCTCAACGTGCATTTCCGTCCCCGGATCGGCATTGTTGCGGCGTTTGACCGGGGAGTCACGTGGCGGTTTTTAAGGGCGCGCGATCACCACAGGCTCGCCGCGGCGCGCTCCGGCCATTCACGATCGTAAGTCTCGCCGCCGACGCGCTGCTGGGACAGCGAAGCGAGGATCTGGCCCGCGCTCGGCAGCGTCTTCGGATCGACGTGATGCGCCGGATTCCACAGGTCCGAGCGCACGATCGCGCGGGCGCATTGGAAATAGATCGCCTCGACCGTCATCACCATGACGGTGCGCGGCGGCTTGCCGTCCATCTTGAACGTGTCGAGCAGCGCCTTGTCGGCTGTGAGGTGCGCGCGGCCGTTGACCCGCAGCGTGCTGCCGACACCGGGAATCATGAACAGCAGCGCCACGCGCGGATCGCGCACGATGTTGCGGAGCGAGTCGATACGATTGTTGCCGCGCCGGTCCGGCAGCATCAGCGTGCGCTCGTCGTGGATGCGCACGAAGCCCTTGGCGTCGCCGCGCGGCGAGCAGTCGAGCCCCTCGGGACCGCTGGTGGCGAGCGCCACATAAGGCGAGGCCTCGATCAGCCGCCGGTACTCGGGGCTGATCCAGTCGATCTCCTTCACTGTCGAGGCCTCGCCTGGGGTTCCGTAGATCGCCTCAAGCTCCTCGACAGTCCGGATCATCGATTTCCTCTTCAGTTGGTGAGTGCAGCCTCGACCGCGGCGAGCGCCGCAGCCGCCTTTGAACCGTCCGGGCCGCCGGCCTGCGCCATGTCGGGGCGGCCGCCGCCACCCTTGCCACCGAGCGCCTCCGAGCCCTTGCGCACGAGATCGACCGCCGAGAAACGGCCGGTCAGATCGGACGTCACGCCGACCACGATGCTGGCCTTGCCGTCTTCGGACACGCCGACCAGCGCGACGACGCCGGAGCCGAGTTGCTTCTTGCCCTCGTCGGCAAGGCTCTTCAGATCCTTGATGTCGATGCCGGAGAGCGAGCGGGCCATCAGCTTGATGTCCCCGACGCTGCGCACGTCGTCCGCTGCGCCGCCGGACTTGCCGCCGCCGCCCATCGCGAGCTTCTTCTTCGCATCGGAGAGATCGCGCTCGAGCTTGCGCCGCTCGTCGAGCAGCGCAGCGATGCGGGCGGGCATGTCATCGACCGTGGTCTTAAGCTCGGCAGATGACAGTTTGGCGACATTGGCGATGGCGTTGGCGGCCTTGCGCGCCGCCCTGCCGGTCAGCGCCTCGAGGCGGCGCACGCCGGCAGCCACGCCGGAGTCGGAAAGCCCGGTGATGAGGCCGATGTCGCCGGTGCGTTTCACATGCGTGCCGCCGCAAAGCTCGACCGACCAGCCGAGCGTGTTGCCGGTCCCCTCACCCATCGCGACGACGCGAACCTCGTCGCCGTATTTCTCGCCGAACAGCGCGCGGGCGCCGGAGGCTCGCGCGTCGTCGAGCGCCATCAGGCGCGTGGTGACGGGCGAGTTCTGCAACACGTATTCGTTGGCGAGGTCCTCGACCTTCTCCAATTCCTCCGCCGAGATCGGCTTGGGATGCGAGAAATCGAAACGCAGGCGATCAGGCGAAACCAGCGAGCCCTTCTGCGCGACGTGATCGCCGAGCACTTGGCGCAGCGCCTCGTGCAGCAGATGCGTCGCCGAATGGTTCTGGCGGATCGCGCCGCGGCGGCCGTGATCGACGTCGAGCGCGAGCGCGGCGCCGACCTTCAGCGTGCCCTGCTCGACCTTGCCGTGATGCACGAACAGATCGCCGGCCTCCTTCTGCGTGTCGGAGACGGCAAAGCGGACGCCATCCGCGGTCATGACGCCGGTGTCGCCGACCTGACCGCCGGACTCGCCGTAGAACGGCGTCTGGTTGACGATGACCGCGCCGGTCTCGCCCGCCTTCAGTTCGGAGACCTCCTTGCCGTCGCGCACCAGTGCGGCGACGACGCCTTCGGCGGTCTCGGTCTCGTAGCCGAGGAACTCGGTGGCGCCGAGCTTTTCGCGGAGCGGAAACCAGATCGCGGCGGCGGCGGCATCGCCCGAGCCCTTCCAGGACTCGCGCGCCTTGGCCTTCTGCTGCTCCATCGCCGCGTTGAAGCCCTCGACGTCGACGCCGATGCTGCGTGCGCGGAGCGCATCCTGCGTGAGATCGAGCGGAAAGCCGTAGGTGTCATAGAGCGTGAAGGCGGTCTCGCCCTTCAGCTTGTCGCCCTGCTTGAGCGACTTCGACTCGGTGTCGAGGATCGCAAGGCCCCGCTCCAGCGTCTTGCGGAAGCGCGTCTCCTCGAGCTTCAGCGTCTCACTGATCAGTGCCTCGGCGCGGACGAGTTCCGGATACGCCTGCCCCATCTCGCGCACGAGCACCGGCACGAGCTTCCACATCAGCGGCTCGCGCGCGCCAAGGAGTTCGGCATGGCGCATCGCGCGGCGCATGATGCGGCGGAGCACATAGCCGCGCCCTTCGTTCGAGGGCAGCACGCCGTCGGCGATCAGGAACGACGAGGCGCGAAGATGATCAGCGATGACGCGGTGCGAGGCCTTCTGCGGGCCGTCCGGCGAAACCTTGGTGAGTTCGGCGATGGCGCCGATCAGCGCGCGGAACAGATCGATCGAATAATTGTCGTGGGTGCCCTGAAGCACCGCCGCGATGCGCTCCAGCCCCATGCCGGTGTCGATCGAGGGCTTGGGCAGCGGCACGCGCTCGCCGCCCGGAAGCTGCTCGAACTGCATGAACACGAGATTCCAGATCTCGATGAAGCGGTCGCCGTCCTGATCGGGCGAGCCGGGCGGACCGCCCGGAATCTTGTCGCCGTGGTCGTAGAAGATTTCCGAGCACGGGCCGCACGGACCGAGATCGCCCATCTGCCAGAAGTTGTCGGAGCCGGCGATGCGGATGATGCGCGACTCCGGCAGCCCCGCGATCTTCTTCCAGAGATCGAAGGCCTGATCGTCGTCGATGTAGACGGTCGCCGTCAGCTTGTCCTTCGGCAGCCCGAATTCCTTGGTGACCAGGTTCCAGGCGAGTTCGATCGCGCGGTCCTTGAAGTAGTCGCCGAACGAGAAGTTGCCGAGCATCTCGAAGAAGGTGTGATGCCGCGCGGTGTAGCCGACGTTGTCGAGGTCGTTGTGCTTGCCGCCCGCGCGCACGCACTTCTGCGAGGTGGCGGCGCGCTGGTAGGGACGCTTCTCGAGGCCGGTGAAGACGTTCTTGAACTGCACCATGCCGGCGTTGGTGAACATCAGCGTCGGGTCGTTGCGCGGCACGAGCGGCGACGACGGCACGACCTGATGGCCTGCCTTGGCGAAGTAGTCGAGGAAGCCCGACCGGATATCGTTCACGCCGCTCATAGAAGTTCCTGCAAAGCCCCCAAAACCCGCCTAAATGCCGGGCAGGCTTGAGGTTTCCCCGCGCTTATTTAGCGGTGGGGGTGCGCGGAGTCTAGGAAAGGCATGCACGGGGCGGATGGCGCGATCGGCCCCTCTCCTTTCAGAGAGAAGCCGTGGAACGCCTCGGTTTCCTGGGGCCGGGCGAGCGTTACCCCCAAGGGCCGCGACGCGCCGCGGCGCCGCCCCAGGGACCGTTACCCCGGGCCGCCGGTCGGGCGGGCGCGTGGCCGTGTCCCATCGCCGCCGCAAGCTGCTGGAGGGCAGCGATGCGGTTCTCGGTCGCCGGATGGGTCGAGAACAGGTTGTCCATGCGCGCGCCCGACAACGGGTTGATGATGAACAGATGCGCGGTCGCGGGTGACCGCTCGGCGGTCTCGTTCGGCACCGCGTGGGCCATCTGCTCTATCTTCGCGAGCGAGGACGCGAGCGCCAACGGCTGGCCGCTGATCTGCGCACCGAGATTGTCGGCGGCATATTCGCGCGTCCGGCTGATCGCCATCTGCACCAGCATGGCGGCGAGCGGCGCGAGGATCATCATGGCGATCGTGCCGATCAGGCCGAGGCCGCCGCCGTTGTTGTCGCGGTTGCCGGAAAGCCCCGAGAACATCGCGAAGTTGCCGAGCATGGAGATCGCGCCCGCGATCGTCGCGGTGACCGTCATGATCAGCGTGTCGCGGTTGGCGATATGGGCGAGCTCGTGCGCGATGACGCCCGCGAGCTCGTCGCGGTTCAGCGTCTGCATGATGCCGGTGGTGACGGCCACCGCCGAGTTCTGCGGATTGCGGCCGGTCGCGAACGCATTCGGCTGCGGATTGTCCATGATGTAGACGCGCGGCATCGGCAGGTTGGCGCGCTGCGCAAGCTCCGCCACCATGCGATAGAGATCGGGCGCGGAACGCGCGTCGACCTCCTGCGCACCGTGCATCGACAAGACCATCTTGTCGGCGTTCCAGTAGGCGAACAGGTTCATGCCGCCGGCGACGACCAGCGCGATCAGCATGCCGCTCTGGCCGCCGATCAGGAAACCGACAGCCATGAACAGGCCGGTCAGGCCGGCCAGCAGAATGGCGGTGCGAAGATAGTTCATCTGTCTCCTCTCAAGCGGCATTCAGGACAGGTGCCCGATTGGCCGCGTCGAGGAAAATGTTGGTGGGAGCAACGCTTGGCGCAAGATCGGCGGACAGGATGACGCAGCGGGCTTGCGGCACTTGTTGCTCTCTCTTGCACGAGAGGTGGCCGGCTACGCGGCGCTGTCGCGCAAGGCATAAAACGCTTTCGCCCCCGTCCTCGGTGGCGGCCGCTTTACGCAGCCGGGTGCCGACGGGGGCGACGCGTCGCAACTTGGGCAGTCTCAGAAGGAGGTGGGTGGCTCCTTCAAGCAGCAGCCTTCAAACGGCAGATTTCAAAACAGCGCTCAGGCCTCCGCGGCCTCGTCGTCGCCGTCGTCCTCGGCCGGACCTTCGTCGATCTTGTCGGCGATGATGCCGGAGTTGGCGCGCACCGCAGCCTCGATCTTGGCCGCGACGTCGGCATTCTCCTTCAAGAACGTCTTGGCGTTCTCGCGGCCCTGACCGATGCGCTGGCTGTCGTAGGAGAACCAGGCGCCGGACTTCTCGACCACGCCGGCCTTCACGCCGAGATCGATCAACTCGCCGACCTTGGAAACGCCCTCGCCGTACATGATGTCGAACTCGACCAGCTTGAACGGGGGCGCAAGCTTGTTCTTGACCACCTTCACGCGGGTCTGGTTGCCGACAACTTCTTCGCGCTCCTTGATCGCGCCAATGCGGCGGATGTCGAGACGGACTGAGGCGTAGAACTTCAGCGCATTGCCGCCGGTCGTGGTCTCCGGCGAGCCGTACATCACGCCGATCTTCATGCGGATCTGGTTGATGAAGATCACCATCGTCTTGGACTTGTTGATCGAGGCGGTGAGCTTGCGGAGCGCCTTCGACATCAGGCGGGCCTGCGTGCCGGGCTGGTTGTCGCCCATTTCGCCTTCGAGTTCGGACAGCGGCACGAGCGCCGCGACCGAGTCGACCACAAGGACGTCCACCGCGCCGGAGCGCACCAGCGTGTCGGCGATCTCAAGCGCCTGCTCGCCGTGGTCGGGCTGCGAGATCAGGAGGTCGTCGACATTGACGCCGAGCTTCCTCGCATAGATCGGATCGAGCGCGTGCTCGGCGTCGACGAAGGCGCAGATGCCGCCCTTCTTCTGGGCCTCGGCCACGGTGTGGAGCGCGAGCGTGGTCTTGCCGGACGACTCCGGTCCGTAAATTTCAACGATGCGGCCGCGCGGCAAACCACCAACGCCAAGCGCAATGTCGAGCCCGAGCGAGCCGGTGGACACGACCTCGATGTCGAGGGCGCCCTTGTCCTTCTTGCCGAGCTTCATGATCGAGCCCTTGCCGAAGTTCCGCTCGATCTGGGAGAGCGCCGCGTCCAGCGCCTTCGACTTGTCCATTGAAGCTCCTTCCACCACGCGCAGTGCCGCAGGCGCCATGTCTCGCTCCTATAAGCCGGGATTCGAAAGACCGAAACGGGCACCCCTCCCGGTGCTGCGCCCAACGGCCATTGAAGCTTGTATGTACACTATTTGTTCCGTGTTCGCAATATGTTCTTTTCTGAAAATGGGTGCTGTCCGTGTTTAAGCCCCCGTGTCCTAATTCGAACTGCGGAGTGTCCTAATTCAAATGCTGGATGCGTCGCCCTTACTCGCCGGGCTTCT
>BFBZ01001629.1_pt1 | contig 14336 bp, 12 predicted proteins | sample 1888401 | NCBI WGS metagenome assembly BFBZ01 (sample SAMD00112614, study PRJDB3348) | symbiont metagenome | host: Chara braunii | reverse complement strand
GTTATTTTGTTTGAATTGTTGGAATGGGCCTATATCAGCTTCCAGATCGGCGCGGCACGCTACAATGTGATCTATGGCAGCCTGGCGGCTTTGCCTTTGTTCCTGGTATGGGTGCAGTATTCGTGGTTTATTGTGCTGTTTGGCGCGGAGCTTGCCTTTGCCAACCAGAATGTGGACCACTATGAGCTCGAGAGCGACATCACCAATATCAGCGACCGCTACAAGCGCGTGATCGCCCTGATGATGGCTAACCTTGTGGTGAAGAATTTTATTGCCGGCGATAAGCCTTTAACCGCCATGCAGATCGCCGCCAGGCTCGACCTGCCGATCCGCCTGGCCCGCAATATCATCTTTGAATTTACGGAGACCAATATTTTTGCGGAGATCCGCACCGCGAACGATAAGGAAATTGCTTACCAGCCCGGTATTTCCGATACCAAGCTCACGGTGAAATACATCATCGACCGGCTGGACGAAAGGGGCGTGAACCACCTGCCTATTCAGAATTCGCATGAGCTGGAGATCATCAACGGCCTGATGCGCGATATGGACCAGGTGCTCAACACTTCTAAAGGCAATATGCTGGTAAGGGACCTGAAATGATCTGCCGGCGCTTCACAACTTCATAAAACAACTTCCGTCAAAATAAAAAAGGAGTAATGGTTTTTCCATTACTCCTTTCCGTATGCTATATGAAGCGAAGGGATTTTATCAGCAGAACGCGCAGAGCACGCCGCCCATCAGCGACATGGTGACGATCCAGTAGCCTACATTAATGGCAATGTATTTAAAACTCTTGCGTTCGAACAGGGCATTGGTACCTAAGATAGGCAGGGCGATCATGATGCCGCCAATGGCGCCGTGAAAGGCACCATGCTTGAAGGTGCGGAAATTCTGTCCGTATTTTTCCATGAAACTTTTAAGGAACATGCTTGTTTCAGAGCCCGGATCATGCACGGTAGGGTCGTTGGCAAAAATGGAGAACACATGGAACTGGTGTATCACCATAAACTGCATCCCAAAGGCCAGGAAAAAACTCAGTATAAAAGACAAACCAAAGATCAGGGGCATGTTTGCCGATTTGGCTTTTTCCTCTGTCATGCCCGACGCCGTCATCTAGGCTTTTCCGAAGATCTTCGGGTTATACCAGATAAAGCCCATCACCATGGGAATGAGCGCTGCGGCCAGGATAATTAAAAAATTAAGTTTCATCATCATGTCTTATCGTTTTAAGGGGTTTATACTAAAATAGTATTCTTTTACGACAAGACAAGTATCTTTTTTGGCGACCGGGAGTGACCCTGAGACCGTTATGCCAACTCGTACGTGGTGCCCAGTTTTTCCAGCTCCGTCATCAGCAGCTCGTTTACCGCCACCTTAAAGGCTTTCGAGTACATTTTCACCGACATGTTCTCTGCGGGGTCTTCCACAAAAAACTCCACGTTACATTTGCCGGCGTTGGTCCTGAAGAGGTTTTCTATACCGGCGATGAGCGTTTCGTTGAGCTGGTCTATTCCCACCTTCAGCTTGATGTTGCTGAACGCGTTTTCCTTTACCTGCTCCAGCAGGTCTATCTTCTGGACCTTCAGCTCGAGGCTGCCGGGCTGGTTATAACGCTCCTGCACTTTTGCCTTGATGAACACAAACAGGTTCTGCACCATAAATTTGTTGTACTCCACGAAATCTTTTCCGAAGAGCATCAGCTCCATGGCGCCGTGGTAATCCTCGATAATGAGCTTGCCGAAGGCATTGCCTGTTTTGCTGGTCCTGTTCTCGAAGCCGGTGATGATGCCGCCGAATGTCACATCTTTTCCTTTGAAAGGCTCAAGGCCCGCTTTCAGCTGCACACAGGTGGCGTTGCAGCGGTGCTCGAGAATAAGCTTATAGGGATCGAGTGGGTGGCCCGAAATAAAGAACCCTACCACTTCCTTTTCGCGCGCCAGCTGGTCGAGGCTCGTCCAGGGCTCCACCTTTGGCAGCTGCGGCTCTGTGACCTGGATCTCGTCATCGCCGCCGAAGAGACTGGCCTGCGCCAGGTCGCTGCCGGTGTTCACCTGGTTGCCATACCTGATCATACGGTCGGTGAGGGTGGTGTTATCAGAAGGGTCTGCCACAAAGAACATGGCACGATGAATCCCCGCAAAACTATCGAAGCCACCGGCGAGCGCCAACCCTTCTATAGATTTCTTGTTCACAGATTTGCTGTCGAGGCGCTTGGCCAGGTCGAACACGGAAACAAATTTACCGTTGGTGTTACGTTCCTGGATGATCGAATTCACGAGATTTTCTCCCACGCCTTTGATAGAGCTCATGCCAAAACGCACCGACCCGTTTGGCATAACGCTGAACCTGGCAAAGCCTTCGTTGATGTCGGGCCCGAGCACGGTAATGCCCATGCGTTTGCATTCTTCCATAAAGAAAGAGATCTTTTCGATGCTGCCCGAATGGTTGAGTACCGAAGCCATGAACTCGGCCGGGTAATTTGCCTTGATATATGCGGTTTGAAAGGCGATGTAGGCGTAGCAGGTGGAATGCGATTTGTTGAATGCGTAGCTGGCGAAGGCTTCCCAGTCTTTCCACACCTTTTCGGCTGTGGCACCCTCATGACCATTGGCTTTGCAGTTATCAATGAACTTACTCTTCATTTTATCGAGCGTGGCCCGGTCTTTTTTACCCATCGCCTTCCGCAGGGTATCGGCATCGCCTTTTGTAAAGTTGGCCAGCTTCTGCGACAAGCGCATCACCTGCTCCTGGTATACGGTGATGCCGTATGTTTCCTGCAGGAACTCGTCCATGCCTTCCAGGTCGTAAGTAATAGCCTCGCGGCCGTGCTTACGGGCAATATAGTTGGGAATATAGGCGAGAGGGCCGGGCCGGTACAGGGCGTTCATGGCAATGAGGTCGGTGAAGCTGTCGGGCTTCAGGTCTTTCATGTGCTTTTGCATGCCGGGACTTTCAAACTGGAAAATACCGTTGGTTTCGCCACGCTGGAACAGCTCGAATGTTTTCTTATCGTCGAAGGGGATCGCATCGATATCGATGTCGATACCATGCCCGTTCTTGATCAGTGCCAGCGCGTCCTTAATGATGGTGAGCGTGCGTAGGCCGAGGAAATCCATTTTGAGGAGCCCGGCGTTCTCGGCCACGGAGTTGTCAAACTGGGTCACCAGCATGTCGCTGTCCTTGGCCTTAGTTACCGGCACATAGTTCACCATGTCGTCTGGGGTGATGATCACGCCGCAGGCATGGATGCCGGTGTTCCTCACGCAGCCTTCCAGCTCGTAGGCCTGTTTCAGCACATCGGCCTCGCTGGTCTTTTCTTCCGACAGTTTCCTGAACTGGTACGATTGCTCTACCACCTCGCGCCGGTCTTTTATTTTCTCCAGGTATTTCTCGTCAATGCCGCCCGGCTTCAGCAGGGCTTTGAGCTCCGCCTCCAGGCTGTCAGGAAATGACTTGGCCAGCTTATCAGCATCGGGCAGGGGCAGGTCGAGCACCCTTGCGGCGTCGCGGATCGCGGATTTACCCCCCATGGTACCATAGGTAATGATCTGGGCCACCTGTTTGAAACCGTATTTTTTGATCACGTAGTCGATTACTTTGTCGCGGCCCTCATCGTCAAAATCGATATCGATATCTGGCATGCTGATCCTGTCGGGGTTGAGGAAACGCTCGAAGAGGAGGTCAAATTTCACGGGGTCTACATTGGTGATGCCAAGGCAATAGGCAATGGCAGAACCAGCCGCGCTGCCACGCCCCGGGCCTACCGATACGCCCATGTGGCGCGCCTCCCTGATAAAATCCGCCACAATGAGGAAGTAGCCCGGGTAGCCCATCCGTTCGATGGTGGCCAGCTCAAAATCGATGCGCTCTTTGGTATCGGGGCTCATATCGGGGTAACGGATGGCCGCTCCCTCATAGGTGAGATGCGTCATGTAAACGAACTGCTCGGCAATGGTGCGCGTTTCGGCTTTGCGGATCTCGAGGTCCTGCTCGCTGAGATTCTTAGCCAGCCAGTCTTTTTCCTTGATGGCCACGATCCGGTTGAACGACTCATGGATCTTCTTTTCGTTGTCCTGTATAAAAGCAGGGGCGATCTCGAATTTAGGAAGGAGCACATCGCGGCCCAGCTTGAACTGTTCGATCTTTCCCACGATCTCATCGGTGCAGGCGATCGCTTCCGGCAGGTCTTTAAAGAGCGTGGCCATTTCCTGGGGCGATTTGAAATAATACTCGCTGTTAGGCATGCCATAGCGGAAGCCACGGCCACGGCCTACAGGTGTGGTCTTCTTCTCTCCGTCTTTCACGCAGAGCAGCACATCGTGCGCCTCCGAACCTTTTTTATCGAGATAATAATTGCTGTTGGCGGCAAAATATTTCACGTTGTGTTTCCTGGCAAAACCCAGCAGCACTTGGTTCACGTGCTCTTCTTCCGGCAGGTTGTGGCGGTTGAGCTCCACGTAAAAGTCTTCACCAAATAGGTCTTTATACCAGAGGAAAGCCTCCTCGGCCTGCTGCTCGCCTACGTTGAGGATCAGGCCGGGAATTTCGGAAGAGAGAGAGCCCGTGGTGGCAATAAGACCATCCTTGTACTGCACCAGGATATCCTTGTCTACCCGCGGCACATAATAAAAGCCCTCGATCAGCCCGATGGAGCTGATCCGCGACAGGTTCTGGTAACCCTTGCGGTTTTTGGCGATCAATACCTGTGTGAAACCATTGTCCTGCTTGCTTTTGTCGGTATGGCTCCGGCAGATATTGACCTCGCAGCCGATGATGCATTTCAGCTCGTTTTTCTTAGGGCCCTGCTTTTCGCCTTTATCGATGGTTTCGTTGTAGGCTTTGATGGCCTTGTTTTGCTTATCTATGGCCTGCCAGAACAGGAAGGCGCCATACATATTGCCATGGTCGGTGAGCGCTACGCCAGGCGCGTTGTGCTCAGCGGCTTTTTTCACGAGGTCGCCCACATCGCTGATGGATTGCAGCACGGAGAACTGTGTGTGGTTATGAAGGTGCGAGAAATGCACGGATGCCGCGCCTGTATCGGTCGTTGATTTATCCTTATTATCCCCGGTTGTTGTCTCTGTTTTTTGCTGCTTCCGTTCTTTCCAGTCCTGCTCATGCTTATACAGCTCCGAGAGATCAGGGGCCTGGTAGCTGATGAGCGGCAGGTCGTTTACCGTTAGCTCTGCCACCCGGGTAATGCCACGTTTTACGATCTCGAAAAACACTTTGGCCGTAGCAGTTACGTCGAAGGCAGCATTGTGGGCTTCGGCAAAGGTGTCGTTGAATAATTTCCTGTAAAGCTCTGTGAGGGTAGGCCATTTGAATTTACCGCCCTTACCGCCGGGAATGGCACAGAACTCGGTGGTCTGGTCGTTCTTGGTGTCGATCACACCCTTGCCTTCAAACACGTTTGGCAGGCCACAGCGCAGGAGCTCAGCGCCAATGATGCTGATATCAAATTCGATATTATGTCCGCATAAATAATGGCAGCCGCTTACGGCTTCCATAAACCTGCCGAGCACGCCTTTCAGGTCCTGGCCTTCTTCAAGGGCCCGTTCATTGGTGATGCCGTGGATCTGCACGGCGTTGAAAGGAATGGTATAGTCCTCCGGCCGTACGATGATAGAATCGTGCTGCAACAGGTTGCCCTTATCGTCGTGCAGCTGCCAGGCGATCTGCACCATGCGCGGCCAGTTGTCAAAATCGCTGAGCGGGGCGTTGTAGTTGCGCGGGAGGCCCGTGGTTTCGGTATCAAATATTAAGAACATGCCAGGGTGGTATTATGTGTTGTTTGTTGTTGGGTTCCCCGGCTCATGATACAGGGCAAAGCGGGCATTTTTGTTTGCCGCGGGTGCGTTGTTTCCTGAAGGATCACGGGGATGAATCTTACCCTATAAAGTTACTTAAAACCGGGTGCAGATCATAAGGGCTGTTGATATTTTGGCAAAATTTTACTTCGTGCCCGGAATGGTATTTTTGTGCCGGGTCCTGAACAGGGCCTTGAATTTATATTCGATCCCCTCGCTTGGAGCAGGGGCAGGCGATTGTACCAGCTGGCCCTGTGGGTTGATGAAAAAGAACGCCGGTACACCCTTGATGTTATACAGGTCCTTGGCGCTCATTTTGTTTATAGTGCTGTTATCGAATAAAATAGGCCAGTCAAACTTTGGGTTTGCTTTAAGGTAGTTTTGGTAAGTGTGCAGGCTGTCGTCGAGGCAGATACTGACGAATGCTACTTTGTCGTTGTATTTCTTTTTGAGATCGGCTATTTTGGGCATTTCTCTCAGGCTGTTCAGGCTTTTGGTGGAAAAGAAATTGAGGTAAACGAATTTCCCTTTGAACATGGCGAGCGATACCATATTACCTGTTTTATCCGCCGCGCTGAAATTGCCGGCTTCCGCTCCTGGTTGCAGCTGGTATATATGCTGCAGCAGGTTGTGCGACATCTGCCTGTGCCGGTCGATCTTTGTATCGCGGTTAAACTGCTCTACCAGGCTCAGCACGGCCTGCTTGTTGAAGTCAGGGCTGTAATAAAATTCAGACAGGCCTTTCAATATGATCAGTTCCCGGAGGCTGTCGCTTTTGATCATCCTGTCGCTTTTGAATTGCTGCCAGAGGTCTTTATAATCGGCAAAGGCGTTGATGCTGTTGTAGATATTACCGCCATTGCGTGAGGTGGCAAATACCTTGAGGTAGTCCTTGAACAGGGCATTGAAAAATTCCATGTATTCGTAGTTGTCGTAGAGAATGGGGCGCCTGCTGATGTACCTGGCGATCAGGAAATTCCTGTTGCGCGATGCGTTCGAATTGAGTGTGGCCACGGTGTATTCCACGTAGTTCCTGAAATAGCCCTTCTCCAGTTTTTTGTAGCGTTTCCGGGCCAGCGCATACAGCGTATCCAGTTTCTGGTAAATTGTGGCCGGCGACATGTATTTCTCATAAGCGTCGGCAAACAGGTTGTTGTACAGGCTGTTGAAGTCAATAATGAGCGCGTTGAGCTCGGTGCTGTCTTTGCTGTATACACTGATGTCTACAGGTGTTTCCACGTCGCCGCGGATGTCTACACTGGTGTCTTTCCCTGGAAAATAAATGCCATATACATAATCGGGCTGCACGTAGATCTTGCCGCTCAGGTTCCCTACCGAGATCATCACAGGTTTTGTGATCCCGCTGTGGTAGCTGAGCTCGAAGTACCCATCGCTGTCAATGGTATCGGCCGATTCGCGGGTTTTGTTGTACGACAGGTAGTCTGTGTAATCTTCCAGTACGATCTCGCGGCCTTTGAGCGAGGGATGCGCCTTGCCTTTGATAAGGATATTCTGCCCGGCGAGGTACCCGGTGCACAATGCAAAAAATATGAAGGACAGGTAGCGCATGGCGTTTATAATGGTTGCAGGTTCGTTTTGTTACATGCCTGTTCCGGCTCACGTTCAGTTTTGGTCGTTCCTAAAAAAACTAAAATTCACATGGCCGTATTTGCGGCGCTCTGTAAAGCCATGCAGGCTGCCCAGGTCTGTTTTGGGCCCGTGCTCTATCACCAGCCAGCCGCCGGGTTTTAGCAGGCCACGCTCAAATACCATTTGGTGAACTTCCGGGATGTTCCTGAGGTCGTAGGGCGGATCGGCAAAAACAAGGTCGTATGTCATGGCGTGGCTCTTCAGGAATTTGAACACATCTGCTTTTTCGGCCAGCAGGCTGTCAAAGCCCAGTTGCCTGGCCATCTCTTTCACAAACCTGATGCAGGCAAAATGTGCGTCTACGCTCAGCACCCTTTGGGCGCCGCGTGAGGCGAACTCCAGGGAAATATTGCCGGTACCGCAAAACAGGTCGAGCACTTCCAGGCTGTCAAATTCTATATGGTTGTTGAGGATATTGAACAATGCCTCCTTTGCAAAGTCGGTGGTGGGGCGCGTTGGCAGGTTTTGCGGCGCTACCAGCACCTTGCCGTTATGTGAGCCGCCTATGATTCGCACAGCAGGCGGTTGAGGGTGGAATAATAAAAATGATGGGGCAGGGTGGGGATCGCCTCCCTGTTGATGAGCCTGCTGCCTCCCGCGAAACGGATGTGCCTGATGTATTTTTTGAGCGCTTTCACCAGGGCGCTGTCTGTTTCAACGTTGCCGGCTATAGCCACTTTCACGGTCATGGGGTTGAGCCCAAACTGCTCCAGCACAAACAACATGTAGTACAGGATGTCTTCGTCCGTTTGCACCTGGTATTGGTTGCAAAGCAGCAATTGCTGCTGCTGGCGGGCGATAATGAATACCGATGAATCGTCGATAGCCAGCAGTACTTGTTCCTTTGCGAGGTCGTCGCCCTGCATGGCCAGTTTTGCCATCACAGTGGCGCTATGCTTCAGGTGATGGTTGGGAAAAAGCTTGTCGATGGCCGATTTCAGCCGTTCTTGAATACTGTATACCAGCTTGATCTCCGGGTTGATGTCGTCGTACAGGATCACATCATCGCCTGTATCGCCACAATTAAAGGTCAGAAGGGCCCTCGCATCCGCTTCGCTGAAAAAAGCGGAAGGCACCAGCGTAAACTGGCGACCGCTGTAATTGATATAGGTTTTGCTGTATTTCTTTGGTCTCACCTGGCAGGCTTTCAGGCCTTCGGCTAGTAGGGCAGGAAGATCATTGTACAGGTCCTGGTACTTGTGGTGGGCCAGGTACAGGGGCTTATTGGCCGGCCCGTCCAGCTCGCAGGCTACGAGGCCGGATGCTGTAAGGTCAAGGCAAAGGCTGTTGGCCTGGTTTGTTTGCTGGCCTGTCGAAAAAAAAGTAATGTCCTGTTTGGTCATCAAGGGTTGTCAGAATTTCATGCAATCATTGCAGGCCATGGGGTAGACAAATATAATAAGAGTTCTCAACATAAAGAACCCGCCGGGCCATGCCTGTCTTTTTTGCGCTACATTTGCGGCGTGCAGAAGCTGCTGAATATCCCTTTGTTTAAACAGGCACTGCTGGGTTACCTGCAATTTACCCCAACCACCGACCAGGCGGTGCTGGCAGACCTGCTGGCCGATTTTGTGGCGGCCGACGATGAGCGCCAGATCATGGGGGGGAAGGGGTATGCGGGGACAGGCAAAACCAATATGGTAGCGGCCTTATCCAAAACATTGCCGGGCTTCAGGTGGCGCAGTGTGCTGCTGGCGCCTACAGGCCGTGCTGCCAAGGTATTATCGGCATACGCCCAAAAACCTGCCCAGACCATCCACCGCAAAATTTTCAGGAAACTGCCCGGGCACGATGGGGGCGTTGTGTTTTCGCTGGCCGAGAACCTGCATAAGAACACGGTCTTTATTGTAGACGAGGCTTCTATGATAGGCGCCGACAGCCAAACAGGGGGTACAGGCTACGACAGTCTGCTGGAAAGCCTTTTTGAATATGTGTTCTCCGGCGAAAACTGCAAGCTCATCTTCGTGGGCGATACCGCCCAGCTGCCGCCTGTGGGTAGCCTGCAAAGCCCCGCGCTGGACCTCGATTTTCTGAAAGCGGCCTATCACCTGCACATCAGGTCTGTGGAGCTGAAGCAGGTGGCCCGGCAGAAGGATGCCAGCGGTATTTTGCAGAATGCCACTTACCTGAGAGAATGTATTGCCGATGAAGCCGCCGATTTTCCGCAGCTGCACGAATTTGGTGATGTGGTGCGGCTCTCGGGCGATGAGCTGGAAGACGCCCTGAATGATGCCTACAGCCGCTACGGCTACAACGATACATTGGTGGTGACCCGCAGCAACAAGCGCGCGAACCTGTTCAACCAGGCTGTGCGCGGCCGCATCCGCCTGATGGATGATGACCTCTGTGCCGGCGACCTGCTGATGGTGGTGAAGAATAATTATTTCTGGCTCGACGATAAGAGCGAGGCGGGCTTTATTGCCAATGGCGACAGCATCGAGATCATCAAGATCGTGAGACGCACGGAGATGTACGGTTTTAAGTTTGCCGAATGCGTGGTGAGGCTGTGCGATTACAACCAGTTGCCGGAGATCACGCTCATGATCCTGCTCGATACCTTGTATACCGAAACGTCGGCACTTACCCGTGAGCAGCAGCAGGCGCTGTATAACAACGTGATGGAAGACGTGGCCGATGAGCCTATCAAGGGCCGGCGCATGGCTTACCTGCGCACCAATCCTTATTTCAACGCCCTCCAGGTCAAGTTCAATTACGCGGTTACCTGCCACAAGGCACAGGGTGGGCAGTGGCCCTGCGTATTTATAGACCAGGGTTATCTCACCAAAGAGATGCTGGGTGTCGATTTCCTGAGATGGCTGTATACCGCGTTTACCAGGAGCTCAGAAAAAGTGTATCTCATGAATTTTTCCGGTGATTTTTTCCGGTAAAATGTGTACATTTAGAATATGCCAACCGATAAAGTTCATATTGAAGAGCCCTGTTCCGTAAAATGGAATAGCATGGCGCCTCACCCGGAAGGTAAATTCTGCGGGAGCTGCCAGACGCCGGTGGTGGATTTCACCCGGTATTCTGCTGATGAGATCAGACTGTATTTCCAGGAAAAAAAAGATCGTCATGTGTGCGGGCTCTATCATGCCCGGCATACCACCCATTCCGGCACCTGGCTCAACAGGGTCAATGCACTGGAGCGCCGGCTTCATCGCCCGGGCCTTAAACGCTTATCGATGCTGCTGGTTGCCGCTCTCCTGTTCTTTTCTAATTGTGCCCGGAGAAAGGTTCAGGGCAGAATCATGTATAAGACCGATGATCCGAAGAAGGTAACGGTTGTTCCCAGATCATCCGCAAAAGGTGTTTAATGTGCCTATGGCTTAATGCCCGGTGTTTTTCTTGTTGCGTTTCATTTGCTTTTTGGCGGCCCGGTTCTGGCGGCGCAGCTCGCGCTTATTCTGCTTACCCAGCTCTTCGCTGGGCTTGTGTTTTTTATCGAGGTAGGGATTGAACGCTTCCTTTTTTTTGTGGCGCCTCAGCGATTTTCCCCACATTTTCTTCCGTTCCTTGCTTTCGCTGAACTGGGCGCGGAGTGGGGTAGTGCCCAGGATCAACAAACCGATGGCGAGGATAAGGATAGATTTCATACAGCACAAATAACGGGCTTTGCCAACACACGATACAAGCTGCCAGCCCTTATTTTACTAACACGCTGTTGGTTAAATTAAAGTTTTTGCTGTCTCTGCCAATTGTGCTAAATTTGTTAGGATAAGACAGATGATATGAGCATTCAAAACTGGACAAAAGAAGAGATAACAGAAGTGTACAATACGCCCCTGATGGAACTGATCTCACGTGCGGCTGATGTACACAAGCAGTACCATACCGTAGGCGAAGTGCAGGTAAGTTCTTTGCTCTCTATTAAAACCGGCGGCTGCCCTGAAGATTGTGCCTACTGCCCGCAGGCGGCCCGCTACCATACAGAAGTAAAGGTGCATAAGCTGATGAGCGTGCCGGAGGTAAGCGAAGCGGCCGATCATGCCAAAGCCGGTGGTGCCAGCCGCATGTGCCTGGGTGCCGCCTGGCGCGAGGTACGCGATAACAAGGATTTTGACAAGGTACTTGATATGGTAAAGACCATTAACGGTAAAGGTCTTGAAGTATGTGCGACCCTGGGTATGGTTACCGAAGACCAGGCCCGCAAACTGGCCGATGCCGGCCTTTATGCCTACAACCACAATATTGACACGTCCGAGGAGAATTACAATAATATCATTTCCACCCGCACCTACGACGACCGCCTTAGTACCATCAACAATATCCGCAAGGCAGGCCTTACGGTGTGCTCAGGCGGGATCATCGGCATGGGCGAAAGCGCCCAGGACAGGGTAGGGATGCTGTATACCCTGAGCCTCCTGCGCCCTCAGCCCGAATCGGTGCCGATTAACGCCTTGGTAGCCGTAGAAGGCACACCACTCGCCGATCAGCCGCCTGTGCCTATATGGGATATGGTGCGCATGATCGCCACCACCCGCATTGTATTGCCAAAAACAGCGGTCCGCCTTTCGGCCGGGCGCCTGAACATGAGCATGGAAGGGCAGGCGCTTTGTTTCCTGGCCGGCGCCAACTCTATTTTTGCGGGCGAAAAACTGCTCACCACGCCAAACCCTCTTTATAACCAGGACATGGAGATGTTCAGCATTTTGGGCCTGACACCTAAAAAAGCTTTTGCCGATGCTAATAAAGAAAAGGCCTTAGCCGTTTGAACCAGAACCCCATTTAAATTGTTATCCAACTAAATTAAAACCATTGTATGAAAAACATCCTGTTTGTTGCCGGCCTGTTCTGTGCATCATTTGCATTTGCCCAGGCAGAGAGCTCTGACACAAAAGCGAGCTCCAACATAAAACAGATCTCCAGCATATACGATAAGATCGGTAAGTTCGACCATGGCATTGCCATTGTGGTACTGAAAGGTAAAATGGGCGCCATCAACACAGAAGGGAAAGAGGTGATCAAGCCGGAGTGGGACAAGCTGGTGGGCTTTGGTAAAGATGGTGTGGCCTATGCGCACCGCGATGGTATGGTAGGCCTGATCGACTCGAAAGGCACGATACTCGCCGAGCCTGTTTACCAGCGCATCGGGCATTTCAAATACGGCAAGGCCGTGATGGTGAGAAGCAAGCGCCAGGGGATTATCAGCCTCCAGGGTAAGGTAATTGTGGAGCCCGTGTACGACGATCTGAAAATAGAAGAAGGCGGTGTGATCCGTGCCAAAAAAGACGGCCAGGAAACCCTGCTGAAAGAAACCAACTGATGCATTACTATGGCCTATCCGAAAAGCCCCTTACATCTTTCATCTTCCCTGAATGAAAGAACCGGCAAAGGGCTTTTGCGGGCATTGAAGGCCGTTAATCCCCATATCGATTTCAGTTCTAACGACTACCTGGGTTTCGCTTCCAGGGATATCCTGGCAGGCAAGCTGCTTGAGCTCAATGCTGTTTTTAAAACCGGTTCTACGGGCTCCCGTTTGATCTCGGGCCATTCGCAGCTGTTCAATGAAGTGGAAACGGGCATCGCGCTTTTCCACCATGCAGATGCCGCGCTCCTGTTCAACTCGGGCTACGATGCCAATGTAGGGCTGCTATCGTCTGTACCGCAAAAGAATGACCTCGTGCTCTTTGATGAGCTCATCCATGCTTCCGTATATGACGGGATCCGGCTGAGCCACGCCAGGCATTATAAGTTCAGGCATAACGATACCGGCCACCTGCAGGAGCTTTTGACCCGTTACCGCGGCGAGTTCACCAATATATATGTGGTACTGGAAAGTGTGTACTCGATGGATGGTGATTTTGCGCCACTTAAAGACATCGTGGCGATCTGCCGGCGCTTCGAAGCATTTTTGATCGTAGACGAAGCGCATGCCATAGGCGTGTTCGGTAAAAAAGGCCGGGGCCTTTGCGAAGCTTTTGATGTGGAAGCCGCCTGCTTTGCCAGGATCTATACCTATGGCAAAGCCATGGGCTGCCATGGCGCTGCTGTGGTGGGCAGCAGGCTGCTCCGCGAATACCTTGTTAATTTTGCCCGCTCATTTATTTATACCACGGCCATGCCCGAGCACAACCTTTGTGCGATCAAGGCAGCGTACATGCTGCTGGAGAACACGGAGGAGATCGGGAGGCTCCATGCCAACATCGCTTATTTCAACAGCCATACGCAGGCAAACCCGGATTTTATCACCAGCGGGAGCGCGATCCATTGCCGAGTGATCCCGGGGAATGGCGCTGTGCAGGGAACAGAAGATCATCTGGCGGGAAGTGGCATTTTTGCCAAAGCGATCAAAAGCCCCACAGTAAAGCAGGGACTGGAGCGCATCCGCATCTGCCTGCATGCCTTCAACACGCGCGAGGAGATCGACATGCTGCTGAATGGTCTCAAACATGTAAATTTTCAGTAATTTTAGCTGTGGCTTTAAAAACAGACCTTTCCAAATTCAATAACGACTGGTACCATCCCGGCAATCCATTTAAACGTGTGGCCTGGTATATGGTGAACGCCGCTTTTTTCAATTCAGCTTTCCCGCTCATCGGGTCAAAGGTTTTTTTACTGAGGTTGTTCGGTGCCCGGGTGGGGAAAGGCGTGGTGATCAAACCGTATGTCAATATCAAATATCCCTGGAACCTGAAGATCGGTAATTATGTGTGGATAGGGGAAAAGGTATGGATCGACAACCTGGGGCAGGTAGAGCTCCAGGATAACAGCTGTGTGTCGCAGGGTGCCATGTTGCTGTGTGGCAACCATCACTACCGTAAAGTGACCTTCGATCTCATTGTAGGCAACATTACCATAGAAGAAGGCGCCTGGGTGGGAGCTATGGCCGTGGTTTGCCCGGGCGTGAAGATCGGGAGCCACGCCGTGCTT
>BFBZ01000007.1_pt525 | contig 14341 bp, 15 predicted proteins | sample 1888401 | NCBI WGS metagenome assembly BFBZ01 (sample SAMD00112614, study PRJDB3348) | symbiont metagenome | host: Chara braunii | reverse complement strand
TGCTGCCGGGGCTGGTGCGCTCCGCGCAGGCCAATGCCGACCGCGGTTTCACGGACGTGGCGCTGTTCGAGGTCGGGCAGGTTTTCAAGGGTGACCGGCCGCAGGATCAGTTCATCGCCGCCAGCGGCCTGCGCCGCGGCCTTGCCTCGTCCAGGGGAATGGGACGGCACTGGACGGGCGCGGCGACCGCCGATGCCTTCGACGCCAAGGCCGATGTGCTCGGCGTGCTCTCCGCGGCCGGCGCTCCGGTGCAGGGACTGCAGGTGGTGCCGGCGCAGGAGGCGAAGACTATTCCCGCCTGGCTGCATCCCGGCCGCTCCGGCGTCATCCAGATCGGCCCGCAGAATGTGCTGGGCTATTTCGGCGAACTGCATCCCCGCGCGCTCGAAGCGCTGGGTGCCGAGGGTCCGCTGATCGGCTTCGAGGTGATCCTCGACCGGATTCCCGACGCCAAGGCGAAGCCGACCCGCGCCAAGCCGTTGCTCGAATTGTCGGCGTTCCAGCCGGTGTCGCGCGACTTCGCCTTCATCGTCGATCGCGGCGTCAAGGCGGGCGACATCGTGCGTGCGGCGCAAGGCGTCGACCGCAAGCTGATCACCGCCGTCGATGTGTTCGACCTCTATGAGGGCAAGGGCATCGAGGACGGCAAGAAGTCGATCGCCATCGCCGTCACCCTGCAGCCGCGCGACAAGACCCTGACCGACCAGGAGATCGACGCGGTTGCCGCCAAGATCGTCACGGAGGTGACCAAGAAGACCGGCGGCACGCTGCGGGGATGAGCCTCACCGCGCTGCTGCCGTCCGGCCTCAGCGCCAGCGCGATCGCCGCGATCTGCATCATCGCGGCGATCGMCGGCGTTGCGCGCGGCTTTTCCGGCTTCGGCTCCGCGCTGATCTTCATGCCGCTGGCCAGCAGCATCGCGCCACCGAGCCTGGTGGCCGGCGTGTTGCTGGTGATCGACTCGATCGCCGCGGCGCCGCTGATTCCCAATGCCCTGACCCACGCGGATCGCAAGCCGGTCATCGCCATGGTGGCGGGCGCCGCCGTCGGCGTGCCGCTCGGCACCTATGCGCTGACCCAGCTCGACCCGGTGGTGACGCGCTGGATCATCTCCGCCTTTGTCTTCGCCATGCTCGCGCTGCTGGTCTCGGGCTTCCGCTATCGCGGCAAGGAGCATGGGTCGATCGCGGTGGGCGTCGGTGGCCTGTCCGGATTTTGCAGCGGGCTCGCGCAGACGGGCGGGCCGCCGATCGTCGCCTACTGGCTGGGCCGCCCGATCACGCCCAGCGTCGCCCGCGCCAACATCGTTCTGTTCTTTGCGGGCTCGGACCTGTTCTCGCTGGCGAGCTATGTGGTTGCCGGTCTCCTGACCATGGACGTGGTGAAGCTGTCGCTGCTGGTCGGCCCGATCTACGCATTCGGCCTGCTGATCGGCGTGCAGATGTTCGGCAAGGCGAGCGACACGCTGTTTCGGATCACCTGCTACGGCCTGATCGCGCTGGCCGCGGTGATCGGCCTGCCGCTGCTCGACGGCGTGCTGCGTTGATCCCGCACGCGTCTGCATTGCTTGCCTTTGTCGTCGGCGCGTTTCAAATTCGCGCCAACACCAGAGGAGGACGCCCGTGATCGATCGCCGCGACATTCTGAAGCTTGCTGCCGCCGGAACCATGGCATCGCTGGCGCAGACGCCGCTCGCATACGCCGAGGACGCCGCGAAGAAGCCGCGCACCCGCATCATTTTCCTCGGCACCAAGGGCGGTCCGCGCGTCGGCGCCGGGGCCTCCAACCCTGCCAATGCCGTGATCGTGAATGGTGTGCCCTATGTGGTCGACTGCGGCAACGGCGTCACCCGGCAGTTGGCCAGCGCCGGGGTCGCGATCCCCTCGATCAAGTACATCTTCATCAGTCACCATCACTCGGATCATAATCTCGAATACGGCAACCTCGTCTACAACGCATGGGCGGCGGGACTTTCGACGCCGATCCATTCCTTCGGCCCCAAGGGCATCCAGGAGATGACCAAAATCTACTGGGAGCTGAACAAGTTCGACGTCGACACCCGCATCGCCGACGAGGGCCGGCCCGATCCGCGCAAGCTGCTGATCGCCAGGGACATCACCGAGGACGGCGCGGTGCTCACGACCGACGACGTCAAGGTGACCGCATTCCGCACCCCGCATCCGCCGATCACCGACAATTTCGCCTACAAGTTCGAGACGCCGGACGGCACCATCGTGTTCTCCAGCGACACCGCCTACAACCCGAAACTCGCTGCGTTCGCCAAGGGCGTCGACGTGCTGGTGCACGAGGTGCTGTATCTCCCCGCGGTCGACCAGCTGGTGCTGCGCACCAAGAACGGTGCGACACTGAAGAAACATCTGCTGGACAGCCACACATCCGCCGAGGACGTCGGCCGTATTGCCGCGGCTGCCGGCGTCAAGACGCTGGTGTTGAGCCATATCGTGCCGCCGCCCGGCGACGGACTGGATGTCACGGAAGAAGGCCTGATCGCCGGCGTGCGGCAGAACTTCAGCGGCAAGGTGATTGTCGCCAAAGATCTGATGGAGTTGTCGCTGCCGGTGTGATGGCGTGAGATTGAAGCAGGCCGCGCTCAGGTCCGCGGCCAAGCCAATCCCGGCGCACGCGGCAGCGCATCGCTCTTTGCCCGCGAGCGTCGGGCCGGACGCTCCGGCTTCGCCGGCTCGGCACCTCTGATCCCTCCAATCCTGTTCAGCGCCGCATCGGCCGCGCGCTCGCCGCTCTCCCAGGCGCCGCCGACGGTACCCCACAGGGTTTCGTGGGTGGCTTCACCGGCGAGAAACAACGCGCCGGATGGCTCCATCAATACGCGGCGGCCGGCCTGGCCACCGGGCGCCGCTGCCGACATCGCCCCCATCACATAGGGTGCGGTATCCCAGCGCGTGACGCTGGAGCGCTTGACGATCCCCGCGATATCGCTGCCGAACAGCTTGACCAGCCACTCGGTCGCAAACGCGACCATCGCCGTCTCGCCCTGCCCCGCAAGATCGTGTCCGAAACTGCCGCCGACATCGAGCATACAAAGCGACGAGCCGCCGATATTGGCGTAGAGCATGGCGGTGCGGTTGTCCCGGCTCTGTTCCATGAGAACGTCGTCGCGCGACAACCCCAGCGGATTTCCAGGCAAATCCAGCGCGATGTGATCGTAGCTGCCGAGCGAGAGTTTCGCCGCCGCGTCGAGCTGGCGTTTCGGCAACTCCGGCGCGAACTTGATCTTACCCGACGTCAGCACGTTGGTGGAGGCGGTGACGATGACGGCGCGTGCGGTGATGGTGCCCGCCGATGTTTCCACGCTGGCATCACGATTGCTCCAGACCACGCGCGTGGCCGGCGTCGACAGCGCCACGGGCAAACCTTCGCCGAGCTTGGCGATCAATGTTCCGAGCCCCTGCCGCGGCGCCGCAGCAGCATCGCGATGCTGCGCGCGAAACTGATCGCCGACCGAGAGATCCTTGAGATCCTTGCCGGTGCTGGCGGGACCGAGCAGAAATTCCGTCGCGCCGCCCCAGTCGCCGAGATCTTTCGGCAACACCGCGGCGCAGGCGATATCGCTGCGACGCGCGGCATCATCAATGGCACGGTTGGCGCGCACCAGCGTCGCCAGGAAATCCTCGGCTTCACCGGCACGCGCATTGCGCCGGCCGATCCGGATCTTCTGGCCCTGCGACGCCGACGCGATATCCATTCCGGCACCGCGCGCCAGCTTCACCAGCGGATGGCTGTCCGGATTGTACATCCACCAGGCGCCGCGATCGAACGGCCGGTCGAATGTGGCGGAATCGGTCTGGCAGCGGCCGCCGATCTGGCCGGTGGCCTCGATCACCACCACCTTGCGACCGGCAGCGGCGATCCGCCGCGCCGCGGCAATGCCGGCGGCGCCGGCGCCGATCACGACAATGTCAGCGTCACGCGGCAGCGGCGCGGCCCAGGCCTGGAACGGCCGAAACGGGCCGGCAGCAGCCAACCCCAGCGACAGGCTCATAAAACCGCGGCGCGTCACCGGCATTGCGGCATTTCCGAAATAGTCATTCGCATGGTTTCTGAAACTTTGCAGCGGCTGGCACAGAGCGCGAACTTGCCGTATTGAGATGCCGTCGGCAACGGTCATGGTTACCCGGGAATGACCGCAATGGCCGGCCCATGAACCAAATTGCAATGGCTTTCGACCACCATGATGGACACGAAACAAGCGGCCGGAATGAGCCGCGGCGGGAGAGAGACCATCATGGGCTTCGTGCTCGACACGGTCGGCAAGATGATCGCGCGCTATCTCCAGAAGGAGGTGCCGGGATATGAGCCGTTCACGCCAAGCGATCCGGAACGGCTGCGCGGACTGATCCAGCCCGGCGACGTGCTGCTGGTCGAAGGCAACAACCGCGTCTCCGGCATCATCAAGTATCTGACGCAATCCACATGGTCGCATTCCGCGCTGTTCGTCGGCCCGATCGACGGCGCGTCGGAGCCGGACGGCGAACCGCATGTGCTGATCGAAGCCAATGTCGGCGAGGGCGTGACATCGGCGCCGCTGTCGAAATATTATCCCTATCACACCCGGCTCTGCCGCCCGGTGGGACTGTCGTTCGAGGACCGCACGACGGTCTGCCGCTACGCGATCAATCGCATCGGCTTCGGTTACGACACCAAGAACATTCTCGACCTGATGCGCTTTCTGATCCCGCTGCCGGTGCCGCAGCGCTGGCGGCGGCGCATGATCGCGATGGGATCGGGCGATCCGACCAAGATCATCTGCTCGGCGCTGATCGCGCAGGCGTTCGGCGCCGTGCGTTATCCGATCCTGCCGAAGATCACCGAGGCCGGCAGCCGCCAGGCCCGCCGTGAAATCCTGCATATCCGCGATTCGTCGCTCTACATGCCGCGCGACTTCGACATCTCGCCCTATTTCGCCATCATCAAACCAACCATCGAGCGCGGCTTCGACTACACCGCGCTGCATTGGGCGGACAAGCCGAAGCCGCTCGCGGAGGTGGCGGCCGAGGAAGATCCCTTTCCAGCGCGAGTCCACCAAGCGCCGGAGGCGCCGCTCGCACCAGGCGACGACGCCGTAGCGCCGGCGAAAGCCCGGCGGAATGCTCGCCGGACTTTTGAGCTCGTCGACTGATCGGATTTTATCCGGCGTCCAGCTTCCTCAGGCCTGAGTGACAGGCTCGTGCTGGATCAGTTCGACCTTGTAGCCGTCCGGATCTTCAACGAATGCAATCACAGTCGTGCCGAACTTCACGGGGCCTGGCTCGCGCCTGATCGTCACACCTGTCTCTTATACACATCTAGATGTGTATAAGAGACAGCCGCAAGACCTCGCAGAGCGCGAACACGTCGGGGACGCCGATCACCAGGTGACCGAACGCGGTGCCGTGCTCGTAGCGTGAAACGCCGTAGTTGTACGTCAGCTCGACGCCCGCTCCCGCATCATCGCCATAACCGAGAAAAGCCAGCGTGTACTTGCCTTCGGGGACGTCACGACGCAGACGCTCGGTCAAACCGAACTGCCGGTAGAATGCGATGCTTCGCTCCAGATCGCCGACACGGATCATCGTGTAGAGAATGCGACTCATGGTTTCGTCCAGTTCGTTTTGCAGGATCGATGAATCAGGTCGGATCAGCAGCGGCATGAACGCGCACGCCGGCCGCGCTTTATCCAGCGAGGGCGGAGGCGATCCATTGCGCCCACGCAAGGAGTTCGCGATCCGCACCGCGCCGCACCACGATCTGGATGCCGAGCGGCAGGCCATCGGGACCGAGGCCGGCGGGAACGGTGATGCAGGGGACATGCAGCGCCGTCCAAAGCGAATTGAAAGCGGAGTCGCCGGTGGAGCTCAGTCCTTCCGGCGCCTGTCCCGTCGCCGCGGGCGTCACGAGAATGTCGAGATCCTCGATCGCCGAAGGAAACATGTGGCGAAGACGCGCAAGGGTCTCGACCGCTTCGAGATAGCGCACTGCGGTCTCCGCGCGTCCGGCCGCGAGCTGCTGGCGCAGAGCCGGGCTGATCCGGTCGGAAGCATGCGCCATTTCCCAGCCGAGTGCGTGAGCGGCTTCGCGGTTGAGCACGCGCGGAAACGCCTGGTGGAATTCGCCGAAGGCCGATGGCAATTCACGCTCGACGACGGTCGCTCCGGCCCGCGCCAGAACCGTCGCGATCTCGAACAGCAGGCGCTGCGTTTCCGGCAGCGCCTTGTCCCACGACGGCGAGCGGCATAGTCCAATGCGCGGCGCGCGGTCGGGCTTGCGATCGGGATCGCCAAGATCCTGCCCCGCGACCGCGCCGACGAACAGCGCGCAATCCGCCACGCTGCGGGCCAGGACACCGACGGTGTCGAGCGTTTCGGAGACGACCTTGACCCCGCCGCGATTGATCGTCCCATACGTCGGCTTGTAGCCGACCACGCCGCAATACGCGGCGGGCTTGATGATGCTGCCCATGGCTTGCGTGCCGTAGGCCAGCGGGAAGAAGCCATCAGCGACACCGGCGGCCGAGCCGCTGCTCGAGCCACCCGGCGTGTGCTTCAATGTCTGCGGATGCACCGTCGGCCCGGGCGTGCGAATGGCAAATTCGGCCGTCACGGTTTTGCCAATGATGATGCCGCCCGCTGCTCGCGCACCCACGACGGCGGCCGCGTCGGCCTTCGGCTGCCAGCCCTTCCAGATTGGCGAGCCGTGCTCGGTCGGCATGTCGGCGGTATCGAAGACGTCCTTGACGCCGATGGGGAGGCCGTGGAGCGGCCCCGGGGCGGATGTCGCACGGCGCACCTGTACGGGATCGATAAAGGCGAAGGCGTGCACATCACCTTCGCGCTCACCGATGCGGGCGAGGCATGCCTCCAGCAGCTCCGTCGGCGCGAGCCGGCCAGTGCGGATGAGATGGGCGGCCGCGGTGGCGGTCAAACGGGAGGGATCTTGCATGAGGGGGCTTCCAGAGCGCTGACAATGACGCTCCTGGAAACTAACGCGCTGATATGATAAGAAAATATCATATTTCTTATCTGACAGTTTCGAAAAACTGAACAATGGGCCACATCAACCTCGACATGGATGTCCTTCGGACCCTGGTGACGGCGCAGCAGCTCGGCGGCTTCAACCGCGCCGCCAACCAGATCGGGCGCTCGCAATCCGCGGTCAGCCAGCAAATCCGGCGGCTGGAAGAGCAGACCGGAGAAACCCTGTTCCGCAAGAACGGGCGCGGTCTGGCCCTGACGGAAGCCGGCGAGGTGGTGCTGGCGTATGCCCGCCGAATCCTTGAACTCAACGACGAGGCCGTGACGGCGGTTCGCGGCGTTGCCGTCGAGGGCACCGTGCGCTTCGGATTGCCGAGCGATCTGGCCGAAACATGGCTGTCGATGACGCTGGGCCGTTTCAAGCGCGCGCACCCGACCGTCCTGATCGAGGCGGTGGTGGATCGCAACGCGCTGCTGCTCGAGCGCCTGGACAAGGGACAAATCGACCTCGCGCTGGTGTTTGGCGGCGAGGCGCGCAGCGACGCGGAACGCCTGGCGACCCTGCCGATGAAATGGATCGGTCCGGCGACGGGCGATCGCAGCCTGATCTCGGCAACGCCGCTGTCTCTTGTCATGTACGCCGCGCCCTGCTTCTTCCGCCAGGCCGGCATCACCGCGCTTGATGAGGCCGGCATTCCCTGGCGCACCGCCTTCACCAGTCCGAGCCTGCATGGACTGTGGGCCGCCGTGGATGCGGGACTGGGACTGACGCTGCGCACGGCGGTGGGTCTACCCGACTCGCTTGTGGTGCTGGACGAACGCTCCGGCCTTCCTCCGGTCCCGACAATCGCATTGTGCCTGCACGATGCGGGACGTGGACTGGCGCCGGCCGCAAAGCGGCTGAAGGAGATTCTGATCGACACCCTGGCGCTGAACCTGGCCAATGTGCCGCAGGCCGAGATTCCCGTCCGAACGTGAGTTCCCGCCGGTGAGCGCCGGGGCATCTTGCATCCCCGCCCCGGCATATCTAACTCTGCCAGCGGTTTTTGCGGCACGGTCCGCACCAGGAGATATGAATGTTCGACGCGGCGGCGAAGGCCCTGTCCCAGATGTTTTCGGCTCCGATGCGCGCCATCCTGTGGAAGGCAATCGGCCTGTCGCTGGTGCTGATCGTGGTGGCGGGCATCGCGCTGCAGCGGCTGCTGACATGGTTCGCGGGATCGGGCGAAGCCTGGATCGAGGCCTCGCTCGGCCCTGGCTATCACACCGCCATCAACGTGCTGGCCTGGACCATTTCGATCGCCGCGAGCCTCGGCATCGTGTTCGGCGCCGTGTTCCTGATGCCGGCGATCACGTCGTTCGTCGCGAGCTTTTTCGTCGATGACATCGCCGACCATGTCGAGCGCGAGCATTATCCGGCTGAACGCGTCGGCACGGCGCTGCCGGCCGGCGTCGCCGTCATCGAAGGCAGCAAGACTGCGCTGCTGACGATCCTGGTCTACCTGATCGCGCTGCCGTTCGTGTTCGTCGCCGGCGCGGGCTTCATTGTGTTCTTCATCGCCACCGCATGGCTGCTCGGGCGGGAGTATTTCGAACTCGCCGCCATGCGCTTCAGGCCGCCGGCCGAAGCCAAGGCGATGCGCAAGCAGAACGGCGCCATGGTGTTCGTGGCCGGCCTGTTCATCGCGGCGTTCGTGTCGATCCCGATCATCAACCTGGCGACGCCGCTGTTCGGCATGGCCTTCATGGTCCACATGCACAAGCGGCTGTCGGGCCCGCGGCCGGAACTGCTGGAACCGGTGCGGATGAAGGTGCCGACGACATAACCCCTCGGCGGATTAGACCGCCTTCTCCGGCCAGCGGCAGAGGTCGTTGATCAGGCAGACATCGCAACGCGGCTTGCGCGCCATGCAGATATAGCGGCCGTGCAGGATCAGCCAGTGATGCGCATGCCGCTTGAATTCGGCGGGAATGATGCGCTCAAGCCCGAGCTCGACCTCGAGCGGCGTCTTGCCCGGCGCAAGCCCGGTGCGATTGCCGACACGAAACAGATGGGTGTCGACGGCGATGGTCGGTTCGCCGAACGCCATGTTGAGCACGACGTTGGCAGTCTTGCGGCCAACGCCCGGCAGGGCTTCCAGCGCGTCACGATCGCGCGGCCCCTCACCGCCATGACGTTCGATCAGCAGCCGCGACAACGCCATCACATTCTTGGCCTTGTTGCGATAGAGTCCGATGGTCTTGATCGCATCGCGGACATGGTCCTCGCCAAGCGCGATCATCTTCTGCGGCGTATCGGCAATCGGAAACAGATTACGCGTCGCCTTGTTGACGCCGGCGTCGGTCGCCTGCGCCGACAGCGCCACGGCCACCAGCAGCGTGTAGGGATTGAGATGTTCCAGTTCGCCCTTCGGCTCGGGATTGGCCGATCGGAAACGCGTGAACGCCTCGACGACCTCGACGGCGGTCCAGGGTTTTGGCGGTTTGGGTTTTGGACCTTTGGGTTTCTGCACTTGCGACCGCGCCGCTGACGTCGACACCTTGGCGACGGACGACTTGGTGGTCTTGACGGGCTTTGCCTTCATAACCCTGGTTTTTGATACGGTGCCGCTCGTCTTTTTTGCCATGATCCTCCTATAATGAACCGTCATGACCTCGGGCAATGATTTTGATCAGGTGTTGCAGCAGCCGCTGTTCACGGCGCGCCTGACGCCGCACCGGTCGCTGAACCGGACCGGCTTCATCGTGCTGATGACGTTTGTCAGCGTGGTGAGTTTTGCTGCCGGCGTCGCGTTCCTGCTGATGGGCGCATGGCCGGTATTCGGGTTCTTCGGGCTCGACGTGCTGGTGGTGTACTGGGCGTTCAAGGTGAATCTCCGCGACGCCCGTGCCTATGAGGACATCCGCGTCTCCTATTCCGAACTGCGCGTGCGCCGGGTCACCCACCGCGGCCACAGCATGGAATGGGTGTTCAATCCGCTCTGGATCAAGCTCGATCGCGAGATTCATGAGGAGTTCGGGCTGGAGCGGCTTTACCTGGTTGCGAACGGCCGCCGGCTCGGCTTGGCCCGGTTCCTTGGCCCCGCGGAAAAAGACAGCTTCTACAAGGCGTTATCCACCGCCTTGCAGGAGGCCCGGCGCGGCCCGACGTATAATCCCGTGACCTGATTGCACTGTCGGGAATCGGGTGGTTCGCGCATCCGCCGCGACCTACATTGAGCCCATGATGAACCTTGCTCTCAATGACCATCGCTCCGCAAAGCCCGGCCCGCAGGATGCGGCATTGCGCGATTATGATTCCGTTCGCCGTGCCATCGCTTTCATCTCCGAACGCTGGCGCTCGCAACCGGCGATCGAAGCCATCGCCGAAGCCTCCGGCGTGACCCCGGACGAACTGCATCACCTGTTCCGGCGCTGGGCAGGCCTGACGCCGAAGGATTTCATGCAAGCGCTGACACTCGATCACGCCAAGGGCCTGCTGCGCTCCTCCGCCAGCGTGCTCGACGCCGCGCTCGATTCCGGCCTCTCGGGACCGGGGCGGCTGCACGATCTGTTCGTCACCCACGAGGCGATGTCGCCCGGCGAATGGAAAAGCGGCGGCGCCGGCATGACACTGACCTACGGCTTTCACGCCTCGCCCTTCGGCACCGCCATCGTTATTTCGAGCGGCCGCGGCCTGGCCGGCCTCGCCTTTGCCGATCCCGGCGAGGAGCGCCCGGCGCTGGCCGACATGCAGCGACGCTGGCCCAACGCCACCTATGTCGAGGATCACGCCGGCACTGCCGGGCTGGCGCAACGGATTTTCGATTCCAAACTGTGGCGGCCGGACCAGCCACTGCGCGTCACCATGATCGGCACCGATTTCGAGGTCCGGGTCTGGGAGACGCTGCTGAAGATCCCGATGGGCTGCGCGTCGACCTACTCCGACATCGCGGCCAAGATCGAACGCCCGAAGGCGTCGCGCGCGGTGGGAGCGGCGGTGGGCAAGAATCCGCTGTCGTTCGTCGTCCCCTGCCATCGCGTGCTCGGCAAGAGCGGCGCGCTGACCGGCTATCACTGGGGCATCACCCGCAAGCAGGCGATGCTGGGCTGGGAAGCCGGCCAGGTCGGGATGAACTAAAGCGTGACGAAATTGGGTTCGATTGGCGCGGCATCGGAGGTCCACCTCTCCCCCGTCGGCTATCGAATTCACACATCTCGACGCGTGCGGCTTGCCGCCGGGGGGATGATTTTCCGCTCCCTCCCCCCTTGTGGGGGAGGGCTGGGGAGGGGGGTACCCAGTATTCTGACGCCGTGATGTAACGACGTTTAATCTGATGCGCTGCGGATTGCCACTACCCCCCTCCCTAACCCTCCCCCACAAGGGGGGAGGGAACGAGTCTTTGCCGAATGGAGATGTGTGAATCCGACAGCCCCCGTCGGGGAGAGGTGAACCGGCGGTCGCATGGATTCAACCAAAACGCATCGTGCTTGAGCTGTGAGCTTTCCGGACGGTCGCGCGATCAGCCGCCGAAGCGGGCTTCGGGCAATCCCTTGATGCCGAGATCGTAAATCGCGAACAGGCTGCCGCGCAGCGCGCCGTCGCCCGGGAAGCGCGGCAGCGGCGGCTTTGCCATCGAGGTCACGAACAGCGTATCGAGGTTCGGTCCTCCGAACATCACGCTGGTGATCTTCTTGACCGGCATGTCGATGATGCGGTCGACCGTTCCGTCCGGTGCGTAGCGCACCAGCCGTCCGTCATACACCAGCGCATTCCAGAGGAAGCCTTCGGCGTCGACGGTCGACCCGTCGGCCGCGCCACCGCGCGAAGCATCCACCTTTGCGAACACGCGCCGGTTCGACACCGCTCCGCTGTCGAGATCGTAGTCATAGGCCCAGATCTCGCCCGACCAGGTGTCCTGAAAATAGAAGATCTTTCCATCCGGACTCCAACACGGGCCGTTGGAGCAGACGATGCCGGTGTCGAGCCGGGTGACCTTGAAATCCGTCGAGAGGCTGTAGAGCGCGCCATTCGCGCCCTCCTCCTGGGTGTCCATCGATCCCGCGACGAACCGTCCGCGCCGGTCGACCTTGCCGTCGTTGAGCCGGTTGGCCGGCTGATCAGGCTCGGGATCATGAATGAGGGTGACCTCACCCGACTTGAAGTCGAGCTGATGGAAGCCACGCTGCAGCGAGACGACGGCACCGCTGCCATCCTTGCGCAGCGCCATCGAACCGATTTTCTGCGGCACGTCCCAGGCGCGCACCTCGCGGCCATCAGCGGTGGCCCGGAACACGCGCCCATCGAAGCTGTCGATCCAGTACAAGCGCTGCTGCTCGACATCCCAGAGCGGGCCTTCGCCGAGCGTCGTCTTGACGTCCACCAGAACCTCGATGCGCATGCTGTTCTCCTGCTCGTGACCGGTCGGTTTCCAAGGATAGTTAAGGATAGTTTCAGATGGTTTCGGTGTTCAGGTTGATCTTTCGCGCAGCGCCACCACTGCGCCGAGCACCACCACGCCAAAGAGGATGGCGCGGGTGGCATAGGGCAAGGTCGTCCCCGCAAGCAGGGTCTGCAGCGCCGTCAGCAACAGCACGCCGCCGATCATGCCGAGATAGCTGCCGCGGCCACCGGTGATCAGCGCTCCCCCCACCACCACGACCGCAATCGACGGCAGCAGATAGTCGTCGCCCATGCCGAGACTGCCCTGCCCGGAGAAGCCGGCGAGCAGAATGCCGACCAGCGCCGAACACAGGCCCGACAGGATGTAGACCCTCACCAGGGTGGCCTTGACCGGCACGCCCGACAATTCGGCCGGGCGCTCGCCGTTGCCGATGGCGTAGACGCGGCGGCCGAAGGCCGTACGCCCGAGCAGCACGGCCGCACCGATCACGAACAGTGCGATGAACGGCACGGCCGGCGTCATGCCCGCGATCCGCCCTGTCATGAACCAGCGCAGCGCGGGCGAGGCGAAGCCATCCGGCGTGCCGCCGGAATAGACCAGGCCTATGCCCTGCAGGATGCCGTTCATGGCCAGCGTCATCACGATCGGCGACAGGCCGAGCGCGACAATGCCGAGGCCGTTGACGAGACCGATCAATGCGCCGACGCCGAGCACCACCGGCACGGCATAGACCAGCGCGCTGTCCGATCCCTTCAGCAGGCCAGCGCAGAGAATGCCGCACAGGCCGATGGTCCAGGGCAGCGACAGATCGAGCCCGCCCGTGAGGATCACGGTGCCCTGCCCGAGCGCGAGAATCGCAAGGAAGCAACCGAGCACCACCAACGCGTCGTAATAGGGCCAGGACAGGATCGCGTTGCCCAGCACCAGCTGGGTGACGACAAGCACGATCGCAAAGCAGGCGTAGGCCGGCAGTCCGGTCCGCAGCGCCTCCGCATGACGCTGCCACAGCGATGGTGTCCGATACTCCGGCGCGGACGATGGCAGGGCGAGACGCACCTCCGGCAAGGCCAACTGGCGCGGTAGCGCTCCCGCCCGGCGTGCGCCCAGGCGGCGCCACACCGTGCGCAGTGTCCGCGCCAGCACGGAGGAGCGCGTGAACGACGCCCCCAGCACGGCCAGGATCAGAATCCCGCCCTCGACGATGGACGAGTAGAACGCCGGCACGTCGAGCACGAGCAGGATGTTGACCACCAGCATCAGCACATACGCGCCGAAGATCGTCCCCACCGGACCACCGCGCCCGCCGCCGAGCAGCGTGCCGCCGAGCACGACCGATGCGAACATCTGCAGCATCATGGGATTGGCCACGAGCGGATCGCCCGAGCCGGTCTGCGCGCTGATGAAAACGCCGGCGAGGCCGTAAAGCCCGCCAGCCAGCACGTAGGTGAAGAACTCATGACGCCGCACGCCCAGACCCGATGCGCGCGCGGCGTCACGGTCCGAACCGACAGCATAGATGGCCTTGCCGAACAGGGTGTTCTTCACCGCGCCCCACAGCGCGACAAGGATCAGCAACAGCAGGACCGGCATCGGCAGCACGCCGGGTATCGCATCACCGGTGAGAAACTGGGCAAAGGCGCCGGGGATCTGTCCACCGGGCTTGTCCATGACCAGCAACGTCACGCCTTGCAGGATGAACATGGTGGCGAGTGTCACCACGATCGGCTGCAGCCGCAGCACCGCGATGAAGAAGCCGTTGAACGCACCAGTCAGCGCGCCGATGCCGAGGCCTGCCGCCGTCCAGAGCGCGATGCTCCCGGCACTGTCCTGCATCTGGCCGGCCAGCGTCACATTGACCAGCGAGATGACGGCGGCCGCGGACAGATCGAAGCCGCCCGACAGCACCACGATGGTCTGGCCGATCGCCGCGATCGCCAGCGTCGCGCCGCTGGCGGCGAGCGTCCCGAT
>BFBZ01000008.1_pt370 | contig 14358 bp, 14 predicted proteins | sample 1888401 | NCBI WGS metagenome assembly BFBZ01 (sample SAMD00112614, study PRJDB3348) | symbiont metagenome | host: Chara braunii | reverse complement strand
GTCTTCGGCTGGTAGGTCGCAATCTTCATCCTGAATTCTGCGACGTCGAACGACTGCCGCGCGATCTCGTGATCCATGCCGGCGCCGGTCTTGGAGAGGTCGGTGAAGCCGATGCCGAGCTCGAGCAGGGCTGCAAATTCATCCGGCCGGTAGCGCCGCGGCGTGATGCCGGCCTCGTGCAGCGCGCGCCAGAAGCGGTTGCCGGGATGCGCGTAGTAATGTCCGACCGCGGCCGAGCGCGTGCTGGCCGCGGTGCCGACGAACACCAGGCGGAGCCCGGCGCGGAGCTGGTCGGGGAGGCGGTGACTGTCGCTGTCGGGCATCTCGCATCATTCGTATGGCGGTCGGCATGAGCAAAGCGACGTGCGCGCATGTAGGCCCGATATCGCTTCGCGCGTCCAGGCTCAACGTGCTACGGATCAATGGCAAATGTCTCACTCCGTCGGCCAAGGGGAGCCGCGTATGGCGTATCTCGAGGATATGTCGCCGTGCACATATTTTGACCTTAGGTCTGATCGCCTTACCGCAGTCGGGTGGTTGGTACCCGAGAAGGAGTTTGCAAAGGGAGAAGTGAGCAAGGAGTTTTTTGAAGCGCTCTTCTCCATGCTCAAAAAGCCTTGGCAACCATTCGTCGCCGCGGGGCACCAGCCGTGCAGGTTTTGTCGATTTACCCACGGGACGGCTACGCTCAGATACGGCGGAGAGGAGGTACTTATTGGTGCAAATAATCTGTTTGTCCCCGATGGGGAGAGGGCGTTCGTCGCTCCAAGTTTGATCATACACTATGTCGACAGCCACATGTATTGCCCCCCGGCCGAGTTCCAAGCGGCCGTTCTGAGGGCGAGCTCTTATTCCGCGTCGGAGCTGTATTTGCAGATGAAAAGTATCGATCTCTTGCAGCAGAGATAGCTTTCAAGACGCTCATCGCTGCAGAACCGTATCCGCACGAACGAAGCGACGAGCGGGCGCCTGTTTCGCTCTTAGGCGATTGCCTATCAATTCCGCCGCTGTCGTTCTATCATTCGGAAATGACCCGCGATGAATTGGTCGCCGCCTACACGGCTCCCGGCCGCCACTATCACAACCTCGCGCATATCGAGGACTGCCTTGCGGTGCTTGCGCGCGTCGACGGCCTCTCGGTGGCCGAGCGCGAGATCCTGTCGGAAGCGATCTGGTGGCATGATGTGGTCTACGACGCGACCCGGCCGGACAATGAAGAACTCAGCGCGCAGCTCGCCGAGCAGCATGTCCGCGCCGACATCAGCCGCGAGGTTGGTCGCCTGATCCGGCTGACCAAGACGCACGACGTGCAGCCCGGCGATCGCCTGGGCGCGATCCTGATCTCGATCGACCTCAGCATTCTCGGCGCGGAGCCCGCGCGCTATGACGCCTATGCCGCGGCGATCCGACAGGAGTTCATCCATGTCGGCGATGCCGATTATCGCGCCGGCCGCGGCCGCGTGCTCCGCCACTTCGCGGCTCGTCCGGTGATCTTCCCCGACGCCGGTTTCGCGGCGACCTATGACGGCCGAGCCCGCGACAACCTGGCGCGCGAGTTGGCGTCGCTCGACTGAGGCCGCTGCTCAACCAATCCCGTCACGCATCAGCGTGCCGGCGCCTTGATCTCCTCGTCCGCCGTGACCGCCTGTGCCGGTCCCGTCGAACGGACCATCAGGAAGTTGCCCGAGAACGCCGTGCCGCGGATGCTCCAGCGTCCGTCGATCCCGTCGCGTCGGCGTTGACCGTGCCTTCATAGTGCACGGTGTCGTAGCCGTAGCCGGGCGGCTCGTAGCGTTTGACGAAGGAGACCGCGCTGCCGGAGCGCTGGCCCGCGAGCGAGGCGTTGTGGACGCTGTGTGGGCAGCCGGGCATCACGCAAGGTTCGGTCACGCTGCCGCCGAGTGCGCCGCCGGCGTCGATCAGCGTCGCCAGGAAGGTGACCATACCAGCGCCGGGCTGAATATAGCTGCCGTCCCAGACGCCGGTGAGATTGTCGGTCATGCTGGCCTCTTGTGCCGGAGCCTGGGTCTATACCGTCTTTGCATCCGGGCTGGCTTGCCCGAGGCGCGGTTCGGTTCCGGCCAGCAGGCGCTGGATGTTGGCGCGATGACGCGCGATCACATAGATGCTGCCTGCAATCACCAGCCATCGATAGGGCCATGGTTGCTCGAGGCAGCAGATCAGGACGGTCGCGGTCAGCGCCGCCGACATCGACGCCAGCGACACCATCCGGAAAGCGGCGAGCATGACGCCGAACGCCGCCGCGGCGCCGAGCCCCACCGGCCAGGAGATCGCCAGCAACACGCCGAGCCCGGTCGCTGCGGATTTGCCGCCGGTGAAGTTCAGCCAGATCGAACGGCCGTGCCCGAGCAGGACGGCAAGGCCGGCGAGGCAAACTGCCCAAGGTATCCAGGTTTGCGGGTCGAGCTGGTCCGGTGGCGCGAACGACGGCAATGTGGCGAGCCAGGGATAGAACCAGCGCGCAAAGATGATCGCCGCCGCGCCCTTCAGCACGTCGACCAGCAGCACGATCAATGCAGGCCATTTGCCGAGGGTGCGCAGCACATTCGTCGCGCCGGTGGACCGGGAGCCGTGCTCGCGGATATCGATGCCCTTGAGCAGCCTGCCCGCCAGGTAGCCAGTCGGCGTCGAGCCGAGCAGATAGGCGACCGCCCATCCCGCCACGCTAGCGATCCAGAAAATCATCCAGCTACCTCGATGCTCTCACTTCACGCAATCATCGCCAGTGTTGGTCAGTGTGCGGCATGCAGCGTCTCAACGCAAATGCCGTGGCTGCCCGCGACGGAACGCGTCGCGTTGCCCCGCCGCGAGCGGTTGCCTGATCGGGCAAAACGGTCTGTAATCCGGTCCAACAGATCAAGAAGAATTTTGGGAGTGAGACGCATGACAGGAGAGGTGAAGACCCACTACGAGGTGATCGTCGTCGGCGCCGGCGTGGCGGGCATCTATGCCAGCTCCAGCGGCTCCACGGTGAACCTGTCCCCGAAGGGGCCGGACTCCTCGCCCGATCTCGGCGGCACCTGGTACTGGAACCGCTATCCGGGTTGCCGCTTCGACTCGGAGAGCTACACTTACGGCTTCTCGTTCTCGCGCGAGCTGCTCGACGAATGGCACTGGAAGGAACGCTTCTCCGGCCAGCCGGAGAATCTGCGCTACCTCAACTACGTCGCCGACAAGTTCGACCTGCGCAAGCACATGCAGTTCAACTGCAAGGTCGAGACCATGAAGTTCGACGAGACGCGCGACCTCTGGCAATTGAAGCTCGGTGACGGCCGCGAGCTGACTTGCCGCTTCGTGGTGCTTGCGATCGGGCTGTTGTCGGCGCCGACCATGCCGCGCGTGCCGGGGACCGACGACTTCAAGGGCCGCTCGTTCCATACCTATTACTGGCCGCACGAACCGGTCGATCTCGCCGGCAAGAAAGTCGCAGTGATCGGCACCGGCGCCACCGGCATCCAGGTGATCGGCGAGATCGCCGACAAGGTGGGCCAACTCACCGTGTTCCAGCGCCGGCCGAACTGGAGCGCGCCGCTCAACAATTCTGCGATCTCGGACGCGGAGATGGCCGACATCCGCGCGCGCTATGACGAGATCTTCGCTGCCTGCGCGCTGACGCCGGGCAGTTTCGTCCATGGCCCCGACAAGCGCGGCTTCTACGAAGTGAGCCGCGAGGAGCGGCTGGCGCTGTGGGACAGACTCTATGACGAGCCCGGCTTCGGAATCTGGCTGGCGAACTTCCGCGAGATCTTCATGGACGAGGCCGCCAATGCCGAGCTATCGGAATACATCGCCGGTCGCATCCGCGGCCGCGTCAACGATCCCAAGGTTGCCGAAAAACTGATCCCGCGGGACCACGGCTTCGGCGTGCAGCGCGTGCCGATGGAGACGCGCTACTACGAGGCTTACAACCGCGACAACGTGCATCTCGTCGATCTCAGCGAGACGCCGCTGGTGCGGATCACCGAGACCGGCCTGCGCACCACGGCGCGCGACTACGACTTCGACATCATCGTTTACGCCACGGGCTTCGACGCCATCACCGGCGCCTACGACCTGATCGACATCAGAGGCATTGGCGGCGAGCGTCTCGCCGACAAATGGAAGCAGGCACCGTCGACTTTCCTCGGCATGCTCGTGCACGACTTCCCGAACCTGTTGATGCCGACCGGCCCGCAAAGCGCGTCCGCCTCGACGAACTTCCCGCGCGGCATCGAGAATGGCGTCAACTGGTGCACCAATCTCCTGCAATACATGTGGGCCCACAACCTGACCCGCGCCGACGCGACTCTCGAAGCGCAAGAGCGTTGGACCGCGCACGTCGCCAAGATGTACGAGATCATGCTGATGCGCAAAGCCAAGGGCTGGTTCACCGGCTACAACTCCAACGTCCCCGGCCACGAAGAGGGCACGGTGCGCTACTTCGTCTACAACGGCGGCACGCCGAAGTTCTTGGGGATCATCAACGGGGTTGCGGAGAAGGGGTATCAGGAGATTGCGTTTCGTAAGGATGTGTGGGCGGGCAATCAAATGACGGCTACTGGCGTGCCCGCGTAGGCTTTCGCTGAGCAGCCAACGCGGAACGCTGCTTCATATTTTTTGCGGCACTGATCTTCCCGCTTCCGGTGGCTGAAGCCAATTCAGTTGCACGCTTGATCATTCGCCAAGCTCAACGGCACGCGACAATATTGACCTCATATCGCGGCTCAATGACAACTGTTCTAGATCACGATCTGCAGAGAGTCCCAACGCGTAATTCCGGAGTGCTAGAGCTAGCTGTAGCGGCCCTTCGGACCGGTCCTGCGCAAAGTCGGCTATTTCAGAAAATGGTAAACTTGACGGATCGGTAAGTCCGGCCTCGTCGTAGACCCAAATGTCCAGCAGCAGGAGCCATGCCAACAGGTAAGCATCGTTTTCAACCAATTTTGAACCGTCTAACACAAGCTTGGTTTTCCAATTCTCAGGCGCGAGTTGTTCTCCGAGCAAATCAGGTATTGTGTGAGAAAGCCAATATCTTAGTGCTTCCGCCCAATGGGGTTCCGGTTGAAGCGCTAGCGCTTCCGTCACTGTTGGGATCAAGCCGTCAGTAATGAATTCGGCGCTCCACAAGAATTGCTGGATCGTCCCCGACCCAATCTGTTCCAAAAGGGCGTCATGGTACTGTCCCATTGTCACTAAGGCGCCGCGATGTCCATGCACCAGACCTTGCATTCGCGGCCTCGCGCTAGGCCGACGGTGTCTATGTATGCCTAGCAATTCAAAGGCCCCTCGTAGGCTCGATTCTCTATCCCGTCCGTTATTCTTTTTCTCGAATCGCTCTGACCCAGTACAAGCTTTCCGCGCGGCCGCTGTCACTTCCTTCGGTATCGTGAACCTTCCATTTGCGGCCAACAGTGCCAAGTTTAGAGTGTGGTCCCTGCGAGGACCCCAAGTGCTATTGAGGACTACCAACTGTCGACGGAATAGCACCCTCGCAAAATGATCAGGAAGGAATTGCAAAGCAATTGCCAACCCGCTGGCAGCCGCAGCGTTGCCAAACGGGCTTTCCAGCGCAAGCGTATCGTGCAAGTCCCAAAGTTCCTCAAGAGGGAGCGCGCCAACGTCGGTGTCATTGCTACCTAACGCGAACAGACGAAACGTTTTGCGATTTTCTTCTTCGTTGGAAGTCTCGTGAAGCAGTATTTCCGAATTTGTAAGGCCGAAAGACGATGCCAAGAGCTGCAGTGGAAGGACGGTGCCGCGACGAGTCATGGCAATTCGTTGGTACAAATGCTCTTCTAGTTTTTTGATCCGTCCATTTTCCTTCGATATCCAAGTTCGAACGAGTCCGACGATATCCAGAAAGTCTTTGGACGCCTTGGCTTTCCTGACAAACTCAATAGCGCGCTGGAGGATTTCGGCCTCGCGCTCTTCTGCGGGACCAATTCCATCTACAAGCAAGCCCGTCAGTAGTATGTCCCGCGACTTTACGGGCGTTCCTTTTGCGGTAATCAATTGATCTATAAGATACCTTTGGCCTTCATCAGACCTGAGACTTGCAACCAGTAACCGTATGACCTCGTGCCATCTCGGCTCTCCAATCTGATCGCCGATGGTCTTCCAAACCGAGCTTAACCCGTCCTTCTCACTCTGGGTGATCAGATGGGTCGCTGTCAGATATTCCTGAAAGGTTAGATGGACGAAACTGTAAAAACCGTCGCCTGCTTCGATTATCAAGCCCGCCCGCTTCCTAATGAAATCTAAAAATTCCTCGGCCTGATCTTCGGCCGGCTCGATGCCGCGATTGGTCTCATTCGACTCAATATAGTTGGTGAGAAAATTGAGAAGATCTTCGAAGGAAACAATAGCTCTCTCTTCGCGGCTTCCCGTATTGCGCCGATGCATCCAGCAAGCGATCGCTTCAATGCGATGTCGGTTGCGCCTCTCGATCCGAACCTTGGCTCGCTCTTCGTCCTGCCTGTATTTCGATTGATGCCAAGTATTGAGAAGCGTTTCGGTGCATTTTTGGTAGAGTACCACTCGTTCATCGGGCAAAACCGCATCGATACGGTGAACAAGAGCGACGATCGTGAGCAGAAGTGGATTTCTAGCTAGGTCACGAATAGCTTCGTTGCCAGCCTGTTTGATAATGCGGATCAAGTCCTGAGCATTTTTCGCTCTTTCGATCGAGCTCTCTAGGCGGACCGTGTACCAGTCGTTGATAAACTGCTCGATCTCAGGAAAGCGAAGTTTAGCAACGCGAAAATGTAGAAAATCTTCAGTGTTGAACTGCGTTTCCGGATCGTAGCCGACAATTCGTGAGGTAACTATTACCGTGTTTCGAGGGTAGGTGTTCGAAAGCGTCTGTATGCGGTCTCGAACCGTGACTCTGAATGATGAGTTCGGGAGTTCGTCTAAGCCATCAAAGAGAAGTATGGCCTGACCGGATTCGAGATAGTAGTTTAGGAAATCGTCGTCGATGTCCGGAAGGCTAAAGTCCGCCTGCAGTAATCCCTTCAAATACTCAAATAGCGGTAAGTTTGGATGCTGTTTAAGTTCGTCAGCGTATCGCCTAAGGGTCACAACGAAAGGTATCCGAGCATCCGGTGCCGTTGCATATCGTTGTTGTAGGCGAGGAGACGTGCCGCACAATGCCAAGAAGCGAACGAGTGTCGATTTGCCTGACCCCGGGTCTCCAAGTATGACCGCTCTGCGGCCTGGCGCAAGCAGCTCAGTCGGATTCAGTCGCGGCGTGGTCTCGGCTTCGGCTTCGGTTTGCGATGAAACTAATCCGACGGGAATATAGATGTGCTCAAGCTCGACACGTCTTGATGCTTCCTCCTTGAGGACTGACATCCCGATGAACTCAATCCTGCCGAACAGAAGACGCAAGTTCTCATCGTAGGTTGTTCGAGTGTCCTGTATGGAGCGACGGCGTCTGGTGCCCTCTTTTACTAGTTCTGGATAATAGAATAAGCACAAAGAGGGGGTATCCAGGAACAACGAAATCAACTTCGTGTGCCCGTAGTGCTCAATAGTGATCTTGCGCGCGTGACTCTTCCGAAGATCTTCTAGCCACTGGACATCCCCACCTCCTGCACGTCGTCCAGAATTTGTTAAATCGTCAGGAATAACTAGTATCCACTTTTGGGGTCGTTCGCTTTTCTTGATAGCCGCCACTTTCTTCAAGGCGGCGGCAATCGACGTCCGATGGTCATCGGACAGCGGAGAACTGAAGAATTTGTACTGATAGCCTACGCCGATGCCTTTTCCGTCAGCCTCGAAGCTGTCTAGGCCTCGATAGTCTCCCGAGGTATCGTTTAAGAGTGTAATGCTGCGTCCTTGGCGTCTTGCTTCCTGAAAAAGCAGAAGGTCGACAACTCTAGCGAATTCTTTTCCGCTTTCAGCTCCCTTGGGAAGAATGTGAGTGAGCGAGTGAACATTTGGAAGACGTGTAGGTGGGGTCATCTCGTCTCGCAATGTTTGTCAGGATTACCTAGGTACGACCTATCGCCTGCAAAATGCAAAGTGGCTCGCGGAATCAGTGCGGTGAACAGTAATACAATTTTTAGGCGAACGGAATTGGTGGCATGCGCCGTCGAAAAAAGGGGCCAGGTCGTCCCGGCCCCTTTCGCTTCATCAAAGATGCCCGGCTCAAGCCCAGGAGCGGTGGAGAGGACGGTGCCTCACAACACCCGATTGCTCTCCTTCACTTTGTCCGCGTCGAGATACAGGCTCTCGCCCATCTCCTTGAACTTGGCGCTCATCGTCGCCATGCCGTCCTCGATGGTGCCTGAGATCGACGCGCCAACGCCGGTCGGGTCGTTGAGCGTTGCGGCGTAGTCGCGAACGTCCTGGGTGATCTTCATCGAGCAGAATTTCGGGCCGCACATCGAGCAGAAATGCGCGACCTTGTGGGCTTCCTTCGGCAAGGTCTCGTCGTGAAAGTTCTTCGCGGTCTCGGGGTCGAGACCGAGGTTGAACTGGTCCTGCCAGCGGAAGTCGAAGCGGGCACGGCTGAGCGCATCGTCGCGGAGCTGGGCGGCGGGGTGGCCCTTGGCTAGATCAGAGGCGTGTGCCGCGATCTTGTAGGTGATGACGCCGACCTTGACGTCGTTGCGATCGGGCAGGCCCAGATGCTCCTTCGGCGTGACGTAGCAGAGCATCGCGCAGCCGAACCAGCCGATCATCGCCGCGCCGATGCCGGAGGTGATGTGGTCATAGCCCGGCGCGATGTCGGTGGTCAGGGGCCCGAGGGTATAGAACGGCGCCTCGCCGCATTCCTTGAGCTGCTTGTCCATGTTGATCTTGATCTTGTGCATCGGCACGTGGCCGGGGCCCTCGATCATGACCTGGCAGCCCTTGTCCCACGCGATCTTGGTCAATTCGCCGAGTGTCTCCAGCTCGGCGAACTGCGCGCGGTCGTTGGCGTCGGCGATCGAGCCGGGGCGCAGGCCGTCGCCGAGCGAGAACGAGACGTCATACTTGCGCATGAGGTCGCAGATCTCGTCGAAATGGGTGTAGAGGAAGCTCTCCTTGTGATGCGCGAGGCACCACTTCGCCATGATCGAGCCGCCGCGGCTGACGATGCCGGTGACGCGCTTCGCCGTGAGCGGCACATAGGGCAGGCGGACGCCGGCATGGATGGTGAAATAGTCGACGCCCTGTTCGCACTGCTCGATCAGGGTGTCCTTGTAGAGCTCCCAGGTCAGCTTGACGGGATCGCCGTCGCACTTCTCCAGCGCCTGGTAGATCGGCACGGTGCCGATCGGCACCGGCGAGTTGCGCAAGATCCATTCGCGGGTGGTGTGGATGTTGCGGCCGGTGGAGAGGTCCATCACGGTGTCGGCGCCCCAGCGGATCGCCCACACCATCTTGTCGACCTCTTCCTCGACCGACGAGGTCACCGCCGAGTTGCCGATATTGGCGTTGATCTTGGTCAGGAAGTTGCGGCCGATGATCATCGGCTCGAGCTCGGCATGGTTGATGTTGGAGGGGATGATGGCGCGGCCGCGCGCAATCTCCGACCGGACGAATTCCGGGGTGATGAAGGCCGGCACCGACGCGCCGAAGCTCTCGCCATCGGCGAGGGCTGCCTCGGCGCGCTCGAGCTGCTGCTTGCGGCCGAGGTTCTCGCGCTCGGCGACGTAGATCATCTCCTTGGTGATGATGCCGGCGCGGGCGAATTCGAGCTGGGTGATCTTGTGGCCGTCGAGGCCGCGCAGCGGCGTGTGGTGCGCGGTGAACGCCTTGGCGGCGTGGGATGCGCCGACATTGCCGTTGTCCTCGGGCTTGATGGTGCGGCCCTGATATTCCTCGACGCCGCCGCGTTCCTTGACCCAGGCGAGGCGATTGCGCGGCAGGCCGGTGTTGACGTCGATCGTCACGGCCGGGTCGGTGTAGGGGCCCGAGGTGTCATAGACCGGCAGGTTCGGCTCGCCGGCGCCTTCCGACAGGATGATCTCGCGCAGCGGCACGCGGACATCGGGCGCGCTCGCCGGCGTCGCGAAGATCTTGCGCGAGGCGGGCAGCGAACCTGTGGTGACGGCGGGACGGGTGGTGTCGGGGTTGGAGCGGATGTTCATGAGGGATCCTCCGTTGAATTCTGGTTAGGCGGCTGCGGCGCGGAGGCCGAGCCATTGTCTGACCCGCGCGTCGGGGTCGGCGTTCTGGGTGACGTCACTGACGACGGCGATCGAGTCGGCACCGGCGGCGAAAATCTCGGCGGCGTGCTCGAACTTGATGCCGCCGATCGCGACCAGCGGGATGTTGCCGATCCGTCTCTTCCATTCGGTGATCTTCGGAATGCCCTGCGGCGCGAACCGCATCGACTTCAGCGTGGTGAAGAAGATCGGGCCGAGCGCGACATAATCAGGTTTTGCCGCGAGCGCCGCCGCGAGTTCGGCGTCGTCATGGGTGGAGACGCCGAGCGTCAGCTTGGCCTTGCGAATTTCACCAAGGTCGGCATCGACCAGGTCTTCCTGGCCGAGATGCAGATGCTCGGCACCGGCGACGATCGCCGCGCGCCAGTAATCGTTGACGACGAGTTTTGTCGGCGTGCCCTTGGTCACCGCCAGCGCGTCGCTGACGATTTGCAGCGCCGCGGAATCGTCGAGCTCTTTCGCGCGCAGCTGGATGGTTCCGACGCCGAGTTTTGTCAGGCGCTCGACCCAGGCAACGCTGTCGACGACGGGATAGAATGGATCAGGATACGGCATGCCAGAACGGGGTCCCAACGACAGGGGTGGACGGGGAGGCGAAGTCGCGGGCTTCCATCAGCCCGGCTTCATAGGCGGCGCGGCCGGCCTCGACGCCGAGGCGGAAGGCGTTGGCCATCCCGACGGGATCGGCGGCCTTGGCCACGGCGGTGTTGAGCAGCACGGCGTCATAGCCGAGCTCCAGCGCCTCGGCGGCATGCGACGGCGCGCCGAGCCCGGCGTCGACCACCAGCGTGATGTCGGGCAGGCGATCGCGCAGCAGCCGCAGCGCGTCGCGGTTGGTGATGCCTTTGGCGCTTCCGATCGGCGCGGCCCACGGCATCACCACCTTGCAGCCGGCCTCGACCAGGCGCGAGGCGACCGAGAAATCCTCGGTGCAATAGGGGAACACCTCGAAGCCATCCTTGATCAGGATGGTGGCGGCCTCGACCAGCCCGACCACGTCGGGCTGCAAGGTGTCGTTGTCGGCGATCACCTCGAGCTTGATCCAGGGCGTGCCGAACAATTCGCGCGCGAGCTTGGCGGTGGTCACCGCCTCTTTCACGCTGCGGCAGCCCGCGGTGTTCGGCAGCACGGTGACGCCGAGCTCGCGGATCAGCGACCAGAACGCATCGCCGGTCTTGCCGCCGGCCGCCTCGCGGCGCAGCGACACCGTGACGATGCTGGCGCCGGAGGCGCGGATCGCGCCCTGCATGATCGCCGGCGAAGGATACAGCGCCGTGCCGATCAGGAGGCGGGAGGGGAAGGATTTGCCGTAGAAGGTGACCATGGTCCGTGGTGTCTCCTCAAACTATGCCGTCGTCCCGGCGAAGGCCGGGACCCATAACCACGACCGGCAATTGTCTTCGGGAACGTCGCCCCGTGTGCCTCATTGAAGGGCCGCGGAGTATGGGTCCGGGCCTTCGCCGGGACGACTCGGGGAGGGAGTGTGCGAAAGAACTCACATCACCCTCCCTGCCGCGGCGTGATGATCTCGATCTCGTCGCCGGCCTTAAGTGCCGTCTCGGCCCAGCGGCCCTTCGGCACCACGTCGTAATTCACTGCGATCGCGAAATGCGTGCCCTCGTAGTCGAGCTCGGCCAGCAACGCATCGACGCTGGAAGCCGCGATCTCCCGCTGCTCGCCATTTACGATCACGCGCATTGCATCACCTCATTGTCGATTTCGCCGCGCGAAAGATAGGCGAGCGTCAGCTCGGCCAGCGCCGGCGCCAGCAGGAAGCCGTGACGGTAGAGCCCGTTCACGCTGATGCGGTCCTGCTCGATCTTGATTTTCGGGAGATTGTCCGGAAACGCCGGTCGCAGGCCGGCGCCGAACTCGACGATGCGCGCCTCGCCGAACGCCGGATGCACGACATAGGCGGCGCCCAACAACTCCAGCGCCGAGCGTACGCTGACGCCATTGTCCTCGGCCTCGATCGTGGTCGCGCCGAGCATGAAGCGGCCATCACCGCGCGGGATCACGTAGAGCGGCCAACGCGGATGGATCAGCCGCACCGGGCGCGACAGATCGACCTCCGCGGTCTCGATGACGATCATCTCGCCCTTGACGCCGCGCAGGCCCGGCTCGCGGTCGCGTGCGGCAAGCCCGCGGCAGTCGATCACCAGGCCGTCGAGATTATCAGCCTCGGCGTCGCTGCCGAACTTGATGGCGCCGCCGGCCTTGGCGATCGCGGCATGCAGCCGCGGCAGTACGCGGCGCGGCTCGACATGACCCTCGTCGGGATAGAACAGGCCAGAGCCGAAGCGGTCCTCGAGCGCCGGCTCGAGCGCGCGAACGCCCTCGGCGTCGAGCCGGCGATGGCCTGACGTGAGGCGGGCGAAGCGCTCGAAATCGGCGCGGTCGCGCGGATGCGCCACCACCAGCGAGCCGTTGAACGGCGTTTCGGGAAAATGCCGCCGCCACAGATCGAGCGAGCGGATGCCGAGGCGAGTGATCACCGGCTCGGCGGCCTCCTCCTCGCACCASGGCGCCAGCATTCCGCCGGCCCAATGGCTTGTGGATTCCGTCATCGCGGCGTCACTGCGCTCGTGCAGGGTGACGGCACGTCCGGCCTCTGCGAGCAATAGCGCATGCCAGGCGCCGGCTATGCCTGCGCCGATGATGGTTACGGGGGAATCCCCCCGCGGTCTTGACGTCTGATACATCCCTGTCCCTTCGCCGGCATGACCCGGATCAGGTTCAAAGGGTCACCGCGGTCCCGGACTGTTCGCCAAGATGGCGAAGTCCAAGCTTGCGGTATCTCAGCTCCTCCTTCGGAGCACCCCTCGGAACGCCTCTAATGTAAGCGGATGGGCTGACGTGTCAACGTGTATGCCAGAAGAGGGGCCCCGCGGCGCCGCAGCAGCATCCCGGGTGCGCCGCCAAACGATCGCACGATGATCGGTGATGAGTCGCCTCGACGACAACGGCGACATCTGCCACGCGCGTCAGCCAGGCGCTGCCGCGATCGGCCTTATTTTTCGGGTTGTTCCGGCTTCGGCTCGGCGGTATCGGCCGTCCCCTGTTCCTGCCTGGCCAGTTCTTTTGGCGGTGCACCGGTGCCGCCAAGCTTGGCCTCCTTGAGGCGATCCCCGCGCTGCCGCTTTGCGACGTAGTAATACCCGCCCGCGAAATAACGCACGGCTCGATCGAAATCGCCATGGGCAGCCCGATAGGCGCCGGCGAGGTACTTGACGCCGTATCTGAGGTTGGTCGCGGCGTCGCGCAGACCTTCAGCGGTACCGGTGTAGCCGACCCCGCGGGCGGTCGCGAGCTTGATCTGCATCATCCCGATGGCGCCGCCGCGCCCGATCAAATGCGGCTGATACTTGCTTTCGCGCACGATGACGCGATGCACCAGCTCTTCCGGCACCAGGTTCGCCTGGGCCTCGGCCGCCACCATCGCCTCGTATTGCGCGCGCGATTGCGCCTGCGCGCCGGCGCAGGACACAAGCCACGCGACGGCGGCAAGGCAGCTGAGGGTCTGAACGGTCTTCATGTCGGGTTGCCCGGGTGATCAAACGCGCGTCGGTTCTGCGGTCTCATTGGTACGCCGAGCGGGCAGGAATGTGGCAAAGCCTTCGCAGCAGCGAAGGTTCTGAGGTCCGTGACCGTCCGGCCGCCGGGTGTGCCGGACGATGCAACCGACCAATGCGCCAAAATGCCTGACCCGATTTTGCCGCACGCTATCCACAGCGCTTTGTCGTGCAAACGACTCGATGAAGGTCTAGACTCCGTGCACGACAGAGCGCGCGTGTTCAGTCAGCACGTCTGTCCATTCCAAAGCACGCAAAAACAACATTCGGGAGATGCGCCGTGAATCGTCAAGATTCAGTCCGACAGGACACTGGCTACATGCCTCGCGAAAATCCCTGCGCGCAATGCGGTAAGCCGATTGCCCGCCCCGACTGGGTGGAGCACAGCGAAGGCCGCACCTCGTATCTGTGGAATTGCCGCGCCTGCAACTACCGCTTCGAGGCCATCGCGATCTACGAGCACGTGCAGCTCACGCCGCTCGCGGCCTGATGCTTTAGCCGCTGGTTCTGATCAGGCTGCGGATTTCTGCGGCGGCTGCAACTGCTGCTGCCGTCCCGGCAGCTCGATCCGGACCACGAGTCCGTGCGGCGTGCGATCGTGCAGCGACAGCGTGCCGCCATGCGCC
>BFBZ01001627.1_pt1 | contig 14362 bp, 13 predicted proteins | sample 1888401 | NCBI WGS metagenome assembly BFBZ01 (sample SAMD00112614, study PRJDB3348) | symbiont metagenome | host: Chara braunii | reverse complement strand
TCTTCGGAATAATCGCTCTCGCGCGCATAGGCGCGCGCAGCATGACGGGCGACGTCGACCAGGAGCAGCCCCCACACGTCGGGCTCCTCGAACGCGCGCTGGAAGGCGATCGAGAGCCCGCCATCGAGCACGAAGGCGCGCAACACTTCGGTGGCGTCCTCGCGGCCGATTACATCGGGCGGCAGCGGCTGCTCCTTGGGTCCGGCCATCTGGGCGTCCTCGACGGCTTACCGGTAGCAGACGGATTTGGCGGCCTGAACGACCTCCGCGGCCGAGGGCAGCGCGAGCTTCTCGAGATTCGCCGCATACGGCATCGGCACGTCCTTGCCGGACACGCGCGCGACTGGGGCATCGAGATAGTCGAAGGCGTGCTCCATGATGCGCGCGGCGATCTCGGCGCCGACGCCGCTCTGCTGCCAGCCCTCCTCCACCGTCACCGCGCGGCCGGTCTTCTTGACCGAGGCGACGATGGTCTCGGTGTCCATCGGACGCAGCGTGCGCAGGTCGATCACCTCGGCCTCGATGCCCTCCTTGGCAAGCTCATCGGCGGCCTTCAGCGCGTAGGTCATGCCGTTCGACCACGAGATGATGGTGACGTCCTTGCCGCTGCGGGCGATGCGCGCCTTGCCGATCGGGATCACATAGTCGTCGAGCTTCGGCACTTCGCCGGAGTGGCCGTAGAGCACCTCGTTCTCGAGAAAGATCACCGGGTTCGGATCGCGGATCGCGGCCTTCAGCAGGCCCTTGGCGTCCGCCGCGGAGTACGGCGCGATCACCTTGAGGCCGGGAACGTGAGAGTACCAGGACGCGTAGTCCTGGCTATGCTGCGCGGCAACGCGGGCGGCGGCGCCGTTCGGACCACGGAACACGATCGAGCAGCCCATCTGGCCACCGGACATATAGAGTGTCTTCGCCGCGGAGTTGATGATCTGGTCCATCGCCTGCATGGCGAAGTTGAAGGTCATGAACTCGACGATCGGCTTCAGGCCGGCCATCGCCGCACCGACGCCGATGCCGGCGAAGCCGTGCTCGGTGATCGGCGTGTCCATCACGCGGCGGGCGCCGAACTCCTGCAGCAGGCCCTGGGTGACCTTGTAGGCGCCCTGATATTCGGCGACCTCCTCGCCCATGATGAAGACGTCGCCGTCTCGGCGCATCTCCTCGGCCATGGCGTCGCGCAGCGCCTCGCGGATGGTTTGCGTCACCATCTCGGTGCCCGCTGGCACCTCGGGATCGGGCTCGGCCACGCTCTGCGGCGCAGCCACGCCGGTCGGCGCAGGCGATGCCGACACCGAAGCAGCCGGCTCGGCCGGCGGCGCCGACTGCGCGGCTTTCATCTCGGCAGCGGGTGCCGCCTTGCCGAGATCGGCCACGCTCTCGCCATCCGCGAGGATGGTCGCAATCGGCGTATTGACCGCGACGTCGGCGGTGCCTTCGGGGATCAGGATCTTGCCGAGCGTGCCCTCGTCGGTCGCCTCGACCTCCATCGTGGCCTTGTCGGTCTCGATCTCGGCGATCACGTCACCCGACTTGATCGCCTCACCTTCCTTCTTCAGCCATTTGGCGAGATTGCCCTTTTCCATCGTGGGCGACAGCGCAGGCATCAAAACTTGAATAGGCATATCAGCTCCAGAGAAACAGCTTGCGCGCGCTCAGCGGTAAACGTCGGTGTAGAGCTCGGCGACATCGGGCTCGGGATCGGCCTGCGCGAAATCGGCGGCCTCGTTGACGATCTTGCGCACGTCGGCATCGATCGTCTTGAGATCCTGCTCGCTGACCTTGGCCGCCAGCAGGCGGTTGCGCACCTGCTCGATCGGATCCTGGTCGTGACGGACCTTCTCCACCTCCTCGCGGGTGCGATACTTCGCCGGGTCCGACATCGAGTGGCCGCGATAGCGGTAGGTCTGCATTTCCAGAATGTACGGGCCCTTGCCCTCGCGGCACCAGGCAACGGCCTTCTCGCCCGCAGCCTTCACGGCGCGGACGTCCATGCCGTCGACCTGCTCGCCCGGGATGTTGAAGGAGATGCCGCGCTTGGAGAAGTCGGTCTGCGCCGAGGCGCGCGACACCGCCGTGCCCATCGCATAGCGGTTGTTCTCGATGACGTAGATCACCGGCAGCTTCCAGAGCTCCGCCATGTTGAAGCTCTCATAGACCTGCCCCTGGTTGGCCGCGCCATCGCCGAAATAGGCGACGCTGACCGAGTCGTTGCCGCGGTAGCGGTTGGCGAGCGCAAGGCCGGTGCCGAGCGAGACCTGGGCGCCGACGATGCCGTGGCCGCCGAAGAAGTTCTTCTCCATGCTGAACATGTGCATGGAGCCGCCCTTGCCCTTGGAGTATCCACCGCGGCGCCCGGTGAGCTCGGCCATCACGCCCTTGGCGTCCATGCCGGTGGCCAGCATGTGGCCGTGATCGCGATAGCCGGTGATGACCTGATCGCCCGGCTTCAGCGCCATCTGCATGCCGACCACGACGGCTTCCTGGCCGATGTAAAGATGGCAGAAGCCGCCGATCGCACCCATGCCATAAAGCTGACCGGCCTTTTCCTCAAAGCGGCGGATCAGCAGCATGTCGCGGAGCGCAGCCAATTCCTGTTCTCTGGTGAATTCCGGCGGCGGGCCGTTGTCTCTGTCCTGCCCTTGTTCCTTTGCGGCGGTCTTCTTCGGTGCGGCCATGGCAATTCCGGATGAGAGAAAAAGTAGCTCTCTCTAGCTCAACTCCAGGAGACGTAAAAGGACCGCGTGGCGCGTCCGAAGGCTTTGGCGTGCCGCGCTGCAATGCACACGAAATATTGCAAATACAATTCCACCATTTTTGGAATCCGACCGCAGGCCGCTACAAAAATGAGCAGCCATCTCAGCGGATGGGACGCTTGAGGCCAAGCCGGCGACGCCCTCGACGACACCCTCATCGTTGGATCTTGACGACGCCGACAGCGACCAAAGAACCCGACATATCGAACATCGGCATAACGGATATTCCGACCGAGCAGCGGCAGAGGGTCTCCGTGTTCCTACGGGCCTTCGAATCAATCAATTCTAAACCCTCCGCAGCGCACAATTTTTCCGAATTCATCAACGAAATCAAACAACTCAACGAAAATCCCTGGCTGCCTGGACTGTCCGGCTGCCTGGGCCCTCTGACAGGAACGAACATGGTTCTCACCATCCCTCGCCGCTTTGCGGTTCTGGTCGCGTTATCCATCGGCGTCTGTATCGTCGCCGTGGTCAGCCAGCTGCTGGCCACCCGAACAGCCCTGGTCGAAGAGCGTAAGGCTGCAGTCGTCGGACAGGTGCAATCTGCCGTGTCGATCGTGAAGGGCTTTGCCGATGCGGCGGCGAAGGGGGCCCTGACCGCGGACGAGGCGCAGAACCGCGCCAAGGCCGTGCTCCGCGGCATTCGGTTCGGCAAGAACGACTACATCTTCGTCTACCAGCCGGACGGCGTGAACCTCGTGCTTGGCCCGAAGCCGGATTGGGAGGGCAAGGGTCTGCTCAACGAAAAGGACGCCAATGGTCTGCCCTTCGTACGCGAGTTGATCGCGGCTTCGACCCAGCCTGGTGGCGGCTTCGTCAGCTATATGTTCGCGCGCGCCGGCAGCAGCGTCCCGGTGGCGAAGCTCGGCTACACCATGAAGGCCGATCCGTGGAACTGGGTTGTGGGCACAGGCGTGTATGTCGACGATCTCGACGAGGCGTTCTACGCCTCCGTCAAGGTGACGCTGATGTGGGCCGTCGGACTGATCGCCCTGCTGTGCGTTGCGACCCTGATGATCGCGCGCGGCCTGGTCCGGCCGCTGCAAGCGATCACCCGGACGATGACCGAGCTTGCGAACGGGAATCTCGCTGTGCAGATCCCGAACTCGGAACGGCGCGACGAGGTCGGCGAGATGGCCCGTGCCGTCGAGGTGTTCAAGGTCAATGCCGTCGCCCGCCAGCGGCTCGAGGCCGAGCAGAACGAGCTGGAGGCACGCCAGGCCGAGCAGCGCAAGATCGATACGATGCGCCTTGCGAACGATTTCGAGACAGCGGTCGGCCAGATCATCGAGACGGTGTCGTCGGCAGCGACCGATCTGGAGTCATCGGCCCAGTCGCTCAGCGCAACGGCCGAGCGCTCGAAGGGTCTTGCCACCGTCGTAGCCGGCGCCTCAGGCGCCGCCTCCAACAACGTCCAGTCGGTCGCCGCCGCCACCGAGGAAATGTCCTCCTCCGTGAACGAGATCAGCCGACAGGTGCAGCAGTCTTCGGCGATCGCCAGTGAAGCCGTTGAGCAGGCCCGCAAGACCAATGAACGCGTGGGCGAATTGTCGCAAGCGGCGGCTCGCATCGGCGACGTGGTGGAGCTCATCAACACCATCGCCGGCCAGACCAACCTGCTGGCCTTGAACGCCACCATCGAGGCGGCGCGGGCGGGTGAAGCCGGTCGCGGCTTCGCCGTTGTCGCCTCGGAGGTCAAGGCGCTCGCCGAGCAGACTGCCAAGGCGACGGGAGAGATCAGCCAGCAGATTGGCGCCATCCAGACCGCCACTCAGCATTCGGTGACCGCCATCAAGGAAATCGGCGACACGATCGGCCGGATGTCGGAAATCGCCGCCACCATCGCAGCCGCTGTCGAAGAACAGGGCGCCGCAACCCAGGAAATCTCGCGCAACATCCAGCAAGCCGCCAGCGGTACGAAAGAGGTCTCCGCGAATGTTGCCGACGTCCAGCGCGAAGCAACCGAGACGGGGACGGCTTCGTCCCAGGTGCTCAACGCTGTGCAGTCACTGTCCCAGGACAGCAACCGCCTGAAGGCCGAGGTCCACAAGTTCCTCGCCACCGTGCGGGCCGCATAAGGGGCAGCCCATCAGCGATCGTCGAAGGCCCGCGCGCAGCGCGGGTCTTCCTCGTCATGGGCTTGTCGTGCCTGCGTTCGTTACGCAGACGCGAGGCGAGTCTCACAACGGATGCATCGCGGAGACCGGCTCGCTCAGTTCGGCCGATTGATCCGGATCAGATCACGCGGGTTAGCGTAGCCGAGCTGGAAGCGGGCGCGCTCATCGAGCATGTCGGGATCGACCCGGTCGGAGCGCAGCAGCGACACGCGCTTCTCACCCTCCGCCCGCTCCTGCTTCAGCCGGGCGAGCTCGGAGGTGAGCGCAATGATCTCCTGGTCGAGCTCCTGACGCGCGGTCAGGCCGTAGCGGCCGGTATAGGCGTTGATGCCGAAATAGCCGATGATGGCGGCCGCCATCGTGTAGAGGGCGAGCCCGGTCAGGAACGATTTGAGCCGCGCGCGGGAGACCATGGGCCGGAAGATGGGGCGCCTTGGTTAAGGATCTGCTAATCTACGCCGCGCGGCTTCGTTCCGAAGGTCCCATCACGCGTCACTGGCTGACGGATTGCCGAAGCACCGTGAAACACAAGGTGGCTCGCGACACGAAGCCGAGACGCTCATACAGCGCGATCGCGGCATGATTGTCGTCTATGACGTGGAGAAACGGCGTCTCGCCCCTGCCCCTGATGGCCGTCATCAGGACCGTGACGAGCCTCTGGGCATAGCCAAGGCCGCGATAGTCCGGATGGACACAGACCGCGCTGATTTCCGTGAACCCGTCGAGGCGCATGCGCTCCCCGGCCATGGCGGCCAGTCGCTCCCCGTCACGAATGCCGATGTAGCGGCCCAGCTCGCGGGTCCTGGCCAGGAACGGACCGGGTTTGGTCCGTGCAGTCAGCTCCAGCATCGCAGGGATGTCGCGCTCGTCCAGCACCTCGACCGCGGCATCCCCCACGGGATCGACCGCCCCGACGGCAACCATCTGGCGGACGCTGGCTCTGAGCCGGGCGTCAAGGCCACGCACCTCGCCCGGGGGTGCAGGGGTCACGATCGCAACGACATCCTCGTTGGCAAGGTCGGCGAGTTCAGACCACGCAGCATCGCTGTCGTCCGACATGGCGGCAAATGGCGCAATCGCCGCCGGATAGCGACGAGCATGCGCGGCGCCCTCCGCAAGCGCTCGGTGCCCGGTGGTCAGGGCTGACCAGACGGGGCGATCCAGCGCTGCGTGCTGCTCGGCAGAAAGCTCCAATTTGGACATCGAACCAGCCTCCAGACGATCCGTCCTCAGCTCCGGTAGACCGGCTCTTCGAGGTCGAGCATGCGCTTGACGGCATCGAGGTGCAACCGAGCCGATTCCGCATCTCCTTCGCGCATCTGGCGATAGGCGGCCTCGGCGATCTCGGGCGCGACCGGCACCACCTTGCGGCCGGTCGACAGCGCCAGGCACTGCACCTGGCAGGCACGCTCGAGGTAGTAGAGATCGTCCCAGGCTTCGGCGATGGTCGGCGCCAGAACCATGACGCCATGATGCTTCATGAAGACGATGTCGGCATCACCGACAGCCCCGGCGATGCGATCCCCCTCCCGCGCGTCGAGCGCCAGCCCGTTGTAATTCTCGTCGACCGCGGTTCGCCCATAGAATTTCAGCGCCGTCTGCCCGGCGAAGATCAGCGGGTCGCCTTCGGTCATCGATAGCGCGGTGGCGTAGGGCATGTGGGTGTGGAACGCCACCTTGGCGCGCGGCAGCGCCTTGTGGATGCGGGCGTGGATGTAGAAGGCGGTCGCCTCCGGGCGGCCGTCGCCGGCAACGACGTTGCCGTCGAAGTCGCACACCAGGAGCTTCGAGGCCGTCAGTTCGCGGAACGCATAGCCGTAGGGATTGACGATGAAGAGGTCGTCATAGCCGGGGACCAGCGCCGAGAAGTGGTTGCAGATGCCCTCTTCGAACCCGTGCCGCGCCGCCATCCGGAAACAGGCCGCGAGGTCGATCCGCGTCTGCCAGACGGCCTCCGAGTCGAGATCCGGCTGGTTCGGGCCGGGCCTCGACGACGACGCGGGTGTGAACGAATGGGCCATCGTGCTTCCTTGGCAATGCGCATCCTTGCGCAGGTCCGGCATCGCCTTGAAACGGATCGGGCAAGGCGCGTCAACGCCCTGCCCGCATCATACCCGTCATGCAGTTGCCGACCGCCGCAGGTGGACGCGGCGGCGGCGAACGCGATCAGCCGTTCTGCTTGGCCACGAAGGTGGCGAATGCATCCAGATATTGCTGCAACACCGTCTTGAGCGAATCCTTGACCAGCTCGCCCTGGGCGTCGAAGGCGTCGCCGACGCCATTCAGGTAGATTTCCGGCTGCCCCATGACCGGGCCAGAGATGCCAGGCATGATGTTCTGCAGATGCTTGGCCGCCGCCACGCCACCGAGCGGGCCCGGCGAATTGGAGATGAGGCCGACCGGCTTGCCCAGGAACGAACTCTGCCCATAGGGACGCGAGGCGACGTCGATCGCATTCTTGAGCACGCCGGGAATCGAGCGGTTGTATTCCGGCGTCAGGATCAGCACGCCGTTCGAGGCCTTCAGCTTCTCCCGCAGGGCGAGCCAGTCGGCCGGCGGATTGGCTTCGAGATCCTGGTTGAAGAACGACAGGCCGTTGAGCGTGGTCACGTCGATCTTCAGGCTGGCCGGCGCCAGCTTGGCGAGCGCATTGGCGATCTTCAGGGTGAAGCTCTCCTTGCGGAGACTGCCGACGAGGGCGACGATCGAATAAGGTGCGGGCATGGGGAATCCTTTGAGGAGCGGGGTGTGGAGCGCACTTAAGGCGCGCGAGCAGGAACATGCAAGTGCATGGACCATCCTCACGCGAAACACTGCGTTTCATCGCAAGCAACGCCCGAGTGTTCCCGACCCTTGCCCGCGTCGTGGAGCTCAGCCGGTCCCCTTGAGACAGCGCGTGAATTCCGCCACCGCCTGATGTGTGAGCCAGATCGCCTGCCCGTCGACCGGCTGCGCCCATGACGAGACCTTGGCGATCACGATGCCGTTGGCGGCATCGACGAACAGGTTCTGGCCGTGAATGCCCATCGCGAACATCAGCTGCGGCGCGTCGTTTGTGACGTACCAGCCGCTGCGATAGTGCATGTTGCGGCTGATCGCGGCAAAACTGTCGCGCCATTGGCCGTCGCGCCAGGCCTGCACATCGCCATTGTGCCTGATGTCGTCGATCCAACCTTCGGGAATGATCGTGTGAGAGCCCCGCCGCCCGCCTGACAGCACGAGCTGGCCGAGCCGGGCGACGTCGCGCAAGGTGGCGCAGAAGCCGCCGGTGCAGCGCGGCGCGCCGTTGCGGTCGAGGGTGATGAAGGCCTCGCCGCTCGCCCCCATCGGCTTCCACAGCAGGCTGCCGGCGAGGCTCGCGAAGCTGCGGCCGGTGGCGCGCTCGATCGCCCATCCCAGCAGATCGGTGTTGGACGAGACGTAGCTGAAGGCGCCGCCATGCGGCGCCGCCTGAGCGCGCATCGTCGCAAAGAAATCGTGCAGGTTCGGCGTCGTGCCCGGCGCGACCGGCTCCCAGCCCGCGGCGTCGGCATAGGCCTGCAGGCCGGCACCATCGAACACGACGCCCGCACGCATGTCGAGCAGCTGCCGGATCGTAGCGCCGCGATAGGCCGTGGCGGCCACTTCCGGCACATAGCGCGTGACCTCGGCGTCGACATCGAGCTCGCCGCGGCCGGTCAGGATGCCGGCCATGAGGCCGGTGATCGACTTGGTCGCCGACATCAGGATGTGCGGCGTGTCGCGGTCGGTGCCGCCGTCATACATTTCGAAGACGATGCGGCCGTCCTGCAGAATCAGGAGCCCGTCGGTCGCCGTCGCCTTCAGGAAACCGTCGAGATCGAGCGTGCCGCCCTTGGGCAGCCGCACGCTGAAATCGTCGAACGACACGAGGCTCGACGGCAGCGTCCAGGCGCTGCCCGGCGCGCTCTCGATGTCGGCGACCGGCAGGATCGCGCGGATGTTGTGAAAGGCCCAGCGGCTGAACGGCGCAGTGCGCCAGTTGGAGAGATCGGCGTTGGAGGGAGAGGGATCGGTCGACATACGAATCCTGCGGGATTTCCGAGGTGCTCGACATAGGGGTTCGCAACAGGCCCGGAAAGCCCGGCATTTCGCATATGCAAAAACGCTCAGGCCGCCCGAAGGCGGCCCCCTCTCTCCTCCGTCATTGCGAGCGAAGCGAAGCAATCCAGGGCTCGGTTGGGACTCTGGATTGCTTCGTCGCGGAGCCTGTCCTCGGGCTCGCCGGAGGCGAGACCCGGGGGCTCCTCGCAATGACGCTAACCGATATTCAGATCACCGGATTCCACGGCGCCGGAATCAGCCGGTACTTGGCGCCGTCCTTCTCGACATAGCCCACTGAAGGGAACGAGAAGTGGAAGCCGATCACCTTGGCCTTCTCGGCGGCGGCCATGTCGTAGAACCTGTGCCGCGTGGCCTGCGCCATCTCGGCATCGGTGTCGAACATCACGTGCCAGTCGGGGTTGCGCAGGAACAGCTCGGGAACGTTGGTGACGTCGGCCTGGATCAGGACCCTGGCGTTGCCGGACGCGACCGCGAACGAGGTGTGTCCCGGCGTGTGACCGGGCGTGCCGAGCGCGGTGATGCCGGGCGCGACCTCCTTGTCCCACTCGTACTGAGTGATATTGCTCTCGAGCCCGCCGAACACCTTCTTGAAGTTGGCGAAGTTGCCCTTCATCAAGTCGGTCTGCGCCTTGGCGGCGTTCTCGTCGCTATTCCAGAACGCCCACTCCTTAGCCGGCACCTTCAGCTCGGCGTTCGGGAACGCCAGCGAGCCGTCCGCGAGCTTGAGGCCGTTGATGTGGTCCCCATGCATGTGGGAGAGCACGACGACGTCGATGCTCTTCGGATCGACGCCGGCGGCAGCGAGGTTCTGCAGCGTGCGGCCAACCGCGCCCTTGCTGGCCTCGAAGGCGCCAGCGCCGTTGCCGGTGTCGATCAGGACCAGCTTGGAGCCGGTGTTGATCAGCTGCGGATTGAAGGGGATCGTGATCATGCCCTTCGGCATGTAGGCGCTTTCGGCAGCCGCGAGCGCGTCGTCCTTCGCCGTGTTGACGACGAACGTGTCGGGCATCGGGAAGGTGCGCGCGCCGTCATTGACGGAGGTGCATTCATAGTCGCCGACCTTGTAGCGATAGAAGCCGGGCGCCTGCGCGCCGGCGGGTGCAACCGCTGCGCGTGCCCGTCCGGCCAGCGGCGGCAAAGCGGTTGCAGCCCCGGCGAGGGCCGCACCGGCCAGAAATCGACGGCGATCCAATCGGGTCATGACAAATCTCTCCTCAGTGCTCCATGCGGCTGACACCGCCCCCAGACAAACGGGGCGGATTGTCTCCGCATGCGGGCCAAACGCAAGCCCGTCAGCAACGTCCGAGGAGCGACGTTAGGTCACTTCTCTTTGTTGGGGTCGATGAGGAATTTTTCGCCGGTGGCCCGTTTGGCGTACACGGCAAGGTTGGCCGGATCGAGCGCCTCGGACAAGGAAACCACCTTGGTGTAGTGGCTCGCAAAGGTCGTCTTCAGCTCGTCGACGACGCGCTGGCGCAGCCGCTCGGTATCCGCCTTGCCGATCTTCATCAGGAACGGAAACAGCAGCCAGCCGCCGACGCTCCAGGTCATGCCGAAGCCGCGCGTGATCTCGGTCGGGCGCGTGTCGAGGCTACCGTAGATGTAGACCTGCTTGTGCACGTTCGAGCCGTAGCGGCTGTAGGGATGCTTGCCGGACTTGTTGATCGCAGCTTCCATCGCGTTGAGGATCTGGCCGGCGAGCTTGCCGCCGCCGATCGCATCGAAGGCGATGGTCGCGCCGGTCTCGACCAGCGCCGCGATCAGGTCGTCCATGAAAGTCGGCGCCGTCGAATCCACGATGTATTTCGCGCCGATGCCGCGCAACAGCTCGGCCTGATCAGCGCTGCGCACGATGTTGACGAGCGGGATGCCGTCCTTGAGGCAGATCTTGTTGAGCATCTGCCCGAGATTGGACGCGGCGGCCGTGTGCACCAGCGCAGTATGGCCCTCGCGCCGCATCGTCTCGGTCATGCCGAGCGAGGTCAGCGGATTGACGAAGCAGGAGGCGCCCTCGGCCGGCGTGGTGCCGGCCGGCAGCGGCAGGCATTCGGAGAGCTTCAGGCAGCGATACTGGCTGTACATCGCGCCGCCGATGGCCGCGACCGTGCGGCCCATCAGCGCCTTGGCGGCATCCGAGGAGCCGGTCTTGACCACCACGCCCGCGCCCTCGTTGCCTACGGCCAGGGACTCGTCGAGCCGGCCGGCCATCGCCCGCATCCCCGCCTCCGACACCTTGGCGGTGATCACGGGCCGCTCCTTGGTGCCGGACGCCTGCATGGTCGCGAGGTCCGCCGCGCCGACGAGGAGGCCGAGATCGGACGGGTTGATCGGCGCCGCCTCGATCCGCACCACGACCTCGTCTGGTCCCGGCTCGGGGGTCGGCACGTCGACCAGCGAGAGCTCGAGCTCGCCGCTGCGCCTGATCAACGTCCGCAGTTGCAGGCCCTGTGTCTCGACACCCATGCGTGCCTCCCTTTTTCTTTGCTTTAGCTTGGTCCAGACTCAGGCCAGCGCCTTCAGCGCCGCCCTGCCCGCATACTTGGCCTGCGCGTCCAGCTCCTGCTCGATGCGCAGCAACTGGTTGTACTTGGCGGTGCGGTCGGCGCGCGCCAGCGAGCCGGTCTTGATCTGCCCGCAATTGGTGGCGACCGCGAGATCGGCGATCGTGGAATCCTCGGTCTCGCCGGAGCGATGCGACATCACGGCGGTGTAGCCGGCCTTGTAGGCCATCTCGACCGCGGCCAGCGTCTCGGTGAGCGTGCCGATCTGGTTGACCTTGATCAGGATCGAGTTGGCGCGGCCGTTGCGGATGCCGTCGGCGAGACGGTTGACGTTGGTGACGAACAGGTCGTCGCCGACGAGCTGGCACTTGTGGCCGATCAGGTCGGTCAGCTCCTTCCAGCCGTCCATGTCGTCCTCCGACATGCCGTCCTCGATCGAGGCGATCGGGTAGCGGGCGACCAGATCCGCAAGATACTTGGCCTGCTCGGAGCGCGAGCGCGACTTGTTCTCGCCCTCGTAGACGTACTTGCCGTCCTTGAAGAATTCGGTCGCGGCGCAGTCGAGCGCCAGCATGACGTCCTCGCCGGCGGTGTAGCCGGCCTTGCCGATCGCGCTCATGACGAAGTCGAGGGCTGCGTCCGCCGACGGCAGGTTCGGCGCGAAGCCGCCCTCATCGCCGACATTGGTGTTGTGGCCCGCCTTCTTCAGCTCGGCCTTGAGCGTGTGGAAGATCTCCGAGCCGCAGCGCAGCGCCTCCGCGAAGCTCGGCGCGCCCACCGGCATGATCATGAACTCCTGGAAATCGATCGGATTGTCGGCGTGGACGCCGCCATTGACGATGTTCATCATCGGCACCGGCAGGGTGCGGGCCGAGGTGCCGCCGACATAGCGATACAGCGGCATGTCGTAGGAGATCGCCGCGGCCTTGGCGCAGGCGAGCGAGACGCCGAGAATCGCGTTGGCGCCGATCCGGCTCTTGTTCTCGGTGCCGTCGAGCTCGATCAGGATCTGGTCGATCTGGACCTGGTCCTGCACCGACATGTCGCTGAGCGCCTCATAGACCTCGTCGTTGATGGCTTCGACGGCCTTCAGCACGCCCTTGCCGAGATAGCGGTGCTTGTCGCCGTCGCGCAGCTCGACCGCCTCGTGGGCGCCGGTGGAGGCGCCGGACGGCACCGCGGCGCGGCCGACCGAGCCGTCCTCCAGCACGACGTCGACCTCGACCGTGGGATTGCCGCGGCTGTCCAGGATTTCGCGGCCGATGATGTCGACGATGGCGGTCATGGGGTCCTCTTACGGCGTTTCCGGGTGGGCATTGCTGCGCCGCTTCTACCGCAAGGTCACGGGGGCGAAAAGGCCAAGTGGAGCAGAACTCGCGTCGAAATCACGAACCGGATGACGCACGCCCGGCGATTGGCTAAACGGGCGCCAATCGCGACAGGTGACACGACATATGGCGAAAAGATCCAACACCACCATGACATCGGCCGGCCTTCAGCTGGGCCGCCATGTGGCCGCCCCCGACAGTCCGGAAACGGCAACGCTCGACCGCGTTCCCAATCCGCAGAAGGACACGGATTACCTGGCCCGCTTCACGGTGCCCGAGTTCACCTCGCTGTGCCCGGTGACGGGACAACCGGATTTCGCCCATCTGGTCATCGACTATGCCCCCGGCCCCTGGCTGGTGGAATCCAAGTCGCTGAAGCTCTATCTGGCCAGCTTCCGCAACCATGGCGCGTTCCACGAGGACTGCACCGTCGCCATCGGCAAGCGCCTCGCCGCCGAGATCAAGCCGAAATGGCTGCGCATCGGCGGCTACTGGTACCCCCGCGGCGGCATCCCGATCGACGTGTTCTGGCAGACCGGCAAGCTGCCGAAGGGCCTGTGGGTGCCAGACCAGGGCGTGGCGCCGTATCGTGGGCGGGGGTGAAGCTGATCGAGGAAGGAGGTACGCCGTGAACGGCGCAGTAAAGCATGCCCGCCTGTCGGTGCACTGTCCCAAGTGCACCATAACCGTCACGTGGCCGCCCTCGCTGTCAGCAGAACACAAGGCGAGGATCGCAAGGGAAATCCGCCGCAGTCAGATTGCGGGCCACAAATTGCTCGCCGCCGAGTTCGGCTTCTCCATGGCGGAAGCAAAGGCCCTGACGCTACACGTCACACAGACCGCGGGCACGTGTCACCGCTGCCGCCGTCCCCTTTCCCGGAAGGACGATGTGATCGTCTGCGAGATGTGCCGGTCGGCAAATCTCGACTGGTAGTCGCCGATCGCGCGCGGGCCTGAAGGCCGCCGGTCCCCGGCGCCTCGTACGCACTTTCGCACTACCGCTAAACTACATTATTGAGAAGTGCTTCCAAACCTCTCCCAGGCGGGTCTTACGAGATTCAATTTGCATGGATTTGATCTCTTTCGTTTTTACATCTCTCCCCCGCATCACACATCCTTCTCCGCTTATGACAAACTTGCTTTCCTGCAAAAACGACTTCGGGAAAGGAGTCGCCAAAACGAAATCCAGGAGGGAGGCAAGATCGCTTTTCGATCGATTCGAGTTCTTCTTCGACCCCTTCAACATGATTACCCCGTACATTCTTCCGTTTGAAAACGGGTAGGCTGCATCATCATTGAAGTCGGTATCAAAAGAGACGAGCGTGTATCCGAGCCGCGAGCAGTACTGGAATGAAAGTCGTCAGACCGACCCTGATTGCCTAGCTCTACCGCACTAAGCACCTTCACCTTCTTTTTCCACCAAGATCGCTTCCTAAAATTATCAATGATCGACGCTGGAATATTTTCGTCGAAATACAAGAGCGGCGTAAGCCCCCGGTGACGGCCGCCTTGCGTCGGCAGTGAGGCTTCGCGAAGCCGTAGGACTAGTCCTGGAGCTAGTCCTATGGCCAAAGCGG
>BFBZ01001619.1_pt1 | contig 14370 bp, 13 predicted proteins | sample 1888401 | NCBI WGS metagenome assembly BFBZ01 (sample SAMD00112614, study PRJDB3348) | symbiont metagenome | host: Chara braunii | reverse complement strand
AGCTGCGGATCGACATGGAAGACCGCGGCGGCAACATCGAGTTGCTGCTGCCCTACGCGACGATCGAGCCGATCCGGCCCGTGCTGTTGCAGATGTTCATGGGTGAGAAGTTCGGCCGCGATCCCGTCTGGGAAGGCCACTTCGCCACCGAGATCGCCAAGGCCGAGATCGCCGTCGACGCCGTGCTCTACGAGGCCGACGTGCCGCTGAAGCAGCTCATGAAGCTGAAGGTCGGCGACACCCTGCCGCTCGACATCCGTCCCGATGCGCTGGTCGCGGTCCGCTGCGGCAGCACCATGCTGACGGAAGGACGGATGGGCCGGGTCGGCGACCGCGTCGCGATCCGTGTCACCAAGAATTTGCGCAAGCCGAATACGACGCTTGCGATGTTCGAAGGCGCAGAAGGCCAGAACAAGTTGATGGAGGCCCAATGAACCACTCCCTCGGATTGATCATCGAAAGCCTGGTGGCGGTCCTTCTCGTGCTGACCATCGGCTATTGCATGCTGCTGAATTCCAGGCTCAAGCGGCTGAAGGCGGACGAGCATTCGCTCAAGGCCGTGATCGCGGAGCTGATCACCGCGACCGAGATCGCCGAGCGGGCGATCGGCGGCCTCAAGCTCGCGGTGCGCGACGTCAACGACAATCTCGGCAATCAGCTCGCCGCCGCGACGCAGATGTCCGACCAGTTGCGCAAGCAGCTCGCCGAGAGCGACGGCGTGGTGCGCCGGCTGTCGCGCATCGCCAGCGCCGCGCGACCCATCACCTCGCCTGAAGCCGCGCCGGAGCCGGCCCCTGCGCCTGCGCCGGTGCCGGCGATCACGACCGAGCCAGTGCGCGTCTCCAGTGCCAAGGCGGTTGCCGCCGCGGCCCAGGCATTCTCCGAACGTCGAAGGACTGGTGGCCTTGCCGCATGAATGCGTTTCGTAACATCCGCGTCATTCCCGTCGTCCTGATCGCGGTGGCCTGCCTTGCGGTCCTGAAGGTGGCCGGCCTCGTGATCGATGGCGGCTACGTTTTCGACTATGACCCTCACCCGACCAAGCGGTCCTGGGCCCAGGAGAACCTGGGCTATCCCGGCCGCGAGGACAACGACATCGTCACCGGCTCCACGCACGGCGCGCCGAAGGAGAAGAAGGAGGAGGCGCCCAAGCCCGCCGCTCCCGACACCAAGCCCGAGGGCGTGGTGATCAAGCCCGAGGAGAACCAGCAGCAGGTGTCGCCGGCGGAGAAGGCGATCCTCGAGCGGCTGCAGTCGCGTCGCCAGGAGCTCGACGCGCGCGCGCGCGAGATCGACATCCGCGAGAGCCTGCTGCGCGCCGCCGAGCAGCGCATCCAGTCCAAGACCGAGGAGATGAAGGCGATCGAGGGCCGCATCTCCGGCGCGCAGGCCGCCAAGACCGAGGCCGACAACGCCCGCTTCAAGAGCATCGTCACGATGTACGAGGGCATGAAGCCGAAGGATGCCGCCAAGGTGTTCGACCGGCTCGAGATGTCCGTGCTGATCGAGATCGCCTCGCAGATCGCCCCGCGCAAGATGTCGGACATTCTCGGTCTGATGACGCCGGAGGCCGCCGAGCGGCTCACCGTCGAGCTCGCGCGCCGGGCCGGCGCCGACAGGCCCGAGACCAGCGCCGAGCTGCCGAAGATCGAGGGCAAGATCGTGCCTGTGAAGAGCAATTGAGCCGCATGTTTAATGCGCCCTTAAACGCCGGCACCTAGATTTCCGGCGTGGCGGGGCAGGCGTATCCGTCAAGTTGCGGATGTCGAACCGGAAGCTTGTGACCATGGCGCGCACGACTCCCATTGGATTGCGGTCGAAGGCCCGCGCACGGGCGCGCGCCGGCCTTGCCCTGCTGTCGGCCATCGTCATCGGCCTGGTGCTGTCCACGGTCGCGGCGGGCGCTGCGCCGGTGCCCGGCGAGGCGAGCCTGTCGGCCCAGGACGGCTATGCGCGGCTGGTGCTGAAATTCGCCGAGGACGTCAGCGCCGACGTCACCACCGCCGGCTCGATTCTGCTGATCAGGTTCGATCGCGCCGCCACCGTTCCGATCGACCGCTGGGTGGATGCGGCGCCTGACTATATCTCATCGGCCCGCGGCGACCCCGACGGCTCGGCGCTGCGGCTGTCGCTGTCGCGCAAGGTCCGCGTCAACACCATGACCGCGGGCGAACGCGTCTTCATCGATCTGTTGCCCGACAGCTGGACCGGCCCGCCGCCGCCGCTGCCGGCCGAGGTCGTGCGCGAGCTCGCCGAGCGCGCGCGCGCCGCCGAGAAGGCGCTGCGGCTGCAGCGCGCCGAGGCGGAATCGAAGAAGCGGCCGCCGATCCGCGTCCGCGCGCTGGTGCAGCCGACCTTCGTGCGCTTCGTGTTCGAGATCCCCGACGGTGTCGGCATCTCCTCGGTGCTCAACGACCAGAAGCTGTCGCTGTTCTTCACCGCGCCGCTGTCCTTCGATCTCGCCGACGCCAAGCTCGTCGCGCCGCCGAACGTCGCCGCGATCAACCAGCGCATCGACGGCAGCAGGACCGTCGTCGAGCTCGGCCTGGTCGGCGAGGTCGACGTTCGCGCCTTCCGCGAGGAGAAGAACTACAACATCGACGTCGCCTATCAGCAGCCGGACAAGAAGGTCTCCGCAGTCTCCTCGGACACGCTGCCGGGCGCCAAGGCGGCCGCGGCCGAGAAGCCCAACGGCAGCAAGCCCAATGGCGACAAGCCCAAGCAGGCTGCGCAGCCCGAGATCGTGCCGCCGACCTCCGACACCATCGCCAAGGAGATGAAGGCGGAGACCAAGCCGGCGCCTGCGGTCGCGGCGCCGGCCACCGAGCCCGCAGCCCAACCGGCGCCGTCGGCAGCGGCTGTTGCCGCGCCCGCCGCCGCGAAGGCCGAAGCCGCGCCCGAGGCCCCCAAGCCTGAAGCTGCTGCGCCTGAAGCCGTCAAATCCGAAGCCGCCAAATCCGAACCCGCGAAGCCCGAGGCGATGAAGCCGGAGGCCGGCAAAGCCGAAGCCGCCAAGCCCGTCGAGACCAAGTCTGCCGAGACCAAGTCTGCCGAAACCAAGCCTGCCGAAACCAAGCCGGCCGAGAAGGCAGCCAATGGAGCCGCCACCCTGGAGGCCCTGCGCGACAGTGAGGGCCTGCGGCTCACCTTCGGCTTCGGCCAGGTCACGCCGGCGGCGCTGTTCCGCCGCGGCGATACGGTATGGATGGTGTTCGATTCGACCAAGCCCGTCGACGTCGAGCCCATCCGCGCCAAGGGCGGCGCCATCATCGGCGAGGTCAACAGGATGTCGCTCGATAACGGGCAGGCCATCCGGATCCGGCTCAACCGCCCGCAGATGCATTCGCTCGGCAGCGATGACGGCGGGCGCAGCTGGATGCTGTCTTTCGCCGACAAGGGCCAGGCCAATCAGCAGCCGCTGATGGTGATGCGCAACGTCACCGATCCCGCGCTTGCCAATGTGATGGTGCCGCTCGCCAATCCCGGAGCCGGCATGCTGCACCGGGTGACCGACCCGGATGCCGGCGACACGCTGCTGGTCGTGACGGCGCCGCCGCCGATCCGCGGCTTCATCAAGCGCCAGGATTTCGTCGATCTGTCGCTGCTCGATTCCATCCACGGCATCGCGGTTCGTCCGAATTCGGATGACGTCGCCGTCGAGATCGCGCCCGACAAGGTGATCCTGGGCCGGCCGGGCGGGCTGACGCTGTCGTCGATCGGCTTCTCGCCGGAGCGGGCGCCGACCGCTGTCAGGCCGATGTTCGACATCGACGAATGGCAGCAGAACCAGACCCAGCCGTTCGTGCCGCGCGAGGATCTCCTGATCAAGGCCGCGGCCAACGCCGAGCCGGAGCGGCGGGCGCAGGCGCGGCTGGCGCTGGCGCGCTTCTACATGGCGCGAGCGATGTACCCGGAGGCGCGCGGTGTCACCAATCTGATGATCTCCGACGCCGACCCGCGCACCGACGAGACCGCCATGCTGATGATCCATGCGGTGGCGAGCATCCTGATGGGCCGGCCGGACCAGGGGCTCAAGGATCTCGCCACGCCGTCGATCGGGAACAATTTCGACTCCCAGATGTGGAAGGGCCTCGCCTTCGCCCGGCAGGGCAAGTTCGCGGACGCGCGCGAGAAGCTGAAGAACGTCGAGTTCGCCATCGCCTCGCTGCCGCTCGATCTGCAGCGCGTCGTGATCGCTGACGCGATGAAGTCGGCGCTCGAGATCAAGGATTTCGCTGGCGCCGCGAAGCGGCGCGCCGAGCTCGACGTGATCGGCGTGCCCGCGGACATGAAGCCCGACATCGCCGTGCTGCGCGGCCGACTCGCCGAGGCGATGGCGCAGGAGAAGGACGCGCTCGACGACTATCGCTTCGCCGTCAATTCCGACGACCGCATGGCGGCCGCGGAGGCCAAGCTGCTCGAGATCAAGCTTCTGCAGAAGCGCGGCGAGATCAAGCCGCCCGACGCGTTGAAGGAGCTTGAGACCTTGCAGGCGATCTGGCGCGGCGACGCCATCGAGGTGCAGACGTTGCAGATGATGGCGCAGCTCTACGAGGAGGCCGGGCGCTACGCGGACTCGCTCGAGGCCGCGCGCCAGGCCACCCGCCTGATGCCCAACTCCGACTTGGCGCGGCAGGCCCAGGATGCAGCCTCCCGCCTGTTCTCGCAGTTGTTCCTGAGCGGCAAGGCCGACGAGCTTCCGCCGGTCGATGCGCTCAGCATCTTCTACGGGTTTCGCGAGCTGACTCCGATCGGCCGCCGCGGCGACGAGATGATCCGCAAGCTCGCCGACCGCCTGGTCGGCATCGATCTGCTCGACCAGGCCGCCGAGCTTTTGCAATACCAAGTCGACCACCGCCTCGAAGGTGCGGCGCGCGCCCAGGTCGCCGCGCGTCTCGCCATGGTCTACCTCACCAACCGCAAGCCGGACCGCGCCATCGAGGCGCTGCGCACCACCCGCATCGCCGATCTCGCGGGCGAGCTGCGCCAGCAGCGGCTGCTCTTGGAGGCGCGCGCCAACAGTGACATCGGTCGTTACGACCTCGGGCTGGACATCATCAGCAACATCGGCGGCCGCGAGGCGATCCGGCTGCGCTCCGACATCTACTGGGCGTCGCGGCGCTGGCGCGAGGCGTCCGAGCAGATCGAGCTCTACTACGGCGATCGCTGGCGCGATTTCCGCCCGCTCAATCCGGCGGAGCGCGGCGACATCCTGCGCGCCGTGGTCGGCTATGCGCTCGCCGACGACGCCATCGGCCTCGCCCGCTTCCGCGAGAAATATGCGCCGCTGATGACCGGCGAGGCGGACAAGATCGCGTTCGACGTCGCCAGCAAGCCGGCGAGCGGCTCCAGCGCCGAATTCGCGCAGATCGCGAAGATGGCAGCGAGTGTCGACACGCTCGACGGCTTCCTCCGCGACATGCGGGCGCGCTTCCCGGATGCCACCGGCAAGGGACCGGACGGCGGCAAGGATGCCGCGAAGGCCCCGTCGGAAGCGACCGGCGCCTTGCCGCGCATCCAGGGCGTCAAGCAGGCGATCGCCGGCCGTTGATCTCAACGCCGCACGCAGAGCCGGAGAGCCACCAGATGAGCCGACCAAGGCCGAAGCCGAGCTCATCGCGATGCTGTCCGCAATCCGCCCGACGCGCGTCCAGACGAAAGGTCGAGACTGCCTTGCGACGCCATTGTCTCGTTCGTTCAGTCAGAGCGATGCGGCGCAAGCGCTTCGATGATGCGGCAGTCGGCAACGGTGCCGTGCTTGCAGCGCCCGATGACATCGGCAAGCTCGTCGCGCAGCGCCACGAGGTCCGCGATCTTGCGTTCGATCTCTGCCAGGTGTTGGCCGGCGATGACGTCGACCGCGTCGCACGAGCGGTCTCGCTGATCGGCGAGGTCCAGCAGGTCACGGACCTGGTCGATGGAGAAGCCCAAGTCGCGGGCACGCCGGATGAAGCTCAGTCGCCCCAGTTGGTCGTTGTCATAGGCTCGGTAATTGCCCTCGGTTCTCGCCGGAAGAGGTAGCAGACCGATCCGCTCATAATAGCGGATCGTTTCGACTTTGGTGCCGGTCCGCTTCGCGAGGTCGCCGATGGTCAGTCGTGACATGGCTTGACCCTATAGTGGCTACAGGGTCCATATAGGACGTCGCATCATCTTGTAAGAGGCGACGATATGCCTGGTTGTCATGACGACTGCTGTTCCTCTTCCCCTCCGAGGGAACTGGACAGCCCCCGCTGGCGTCGTGCGCTCTGGATTGCGCTGGCTATCAACGCAGCCATGTTTTTGACGGAGATCGCAGCAGGCGTGGCGGCCGGGTCGGCCTCGCTGCAGGCGGACGCGATCGACTTCCTCGGTGATACGGCCAACTATGCGATCAGCCTCGGAGTGGCGGGACTGGCGCTGAGCTGGCGAGCGCGCGCCGCCCTTCTGAAGGGCTGGTCGCTCGTCCTGCTTGGCGTCCTTGTCCTTGCCTCCACTGTCTGGCACGCAATGACCGGCACCCTCCCGGAGGCGAAGGCGATGGGGATCGTCGGCATGCTCGCCCTTGTCGCCAATGCGGGCGTGGCCCTCATGCTCTACCGCTTCCGGATCGGCGACGCGAATATGAGGTCGGTCTGGATCTGCTCCCGGAACGATGCGATCGGCAACGTCGCCGTACTCGCGGCCGCAGCCGGTGTGTTCGGCACCGGCACGGCATGGCCGGATCTCATTGTGGCGGCGATCATGGCCGCGCTTGGTTCGAGCGGTGGCTGGCACATCATACAGCGAGCTCGCATCGAGTTGCGCGGCTCCCCCACATCGCGCCCCGTCGCAAGCCCAATCCGGGCGAACTGATCGAGGGCACGTGTCAATGGAAAGTCACGACCGACTGGCTTTCGCTCACACCGAGAGGTGAAACCTACCCGCCGTAGCTCTGCACCAGGCTGCCGGCCACCAGCGACCAGCCGTCGACCAGCACGAAGAAGATCAGCTTGAACGGCAGCGACACCACGACCGGCGGCAGCATCATCATGCCCATCGACATCAAGACCGACGCGACCACGAGGTCGATGATCAGGAAGGGCAGGAACAGCAGGAAACCGATCTCGAAGGCGCGCTTGAGCTCGGAGATCATGAAAGCCGGCACCAGGATGCGCAGCGACAGGTCGTCGGGCGTCGCCGGCGGCGGCTCGCCGGAGAGGTCCATGAACAGCTTCAGGTCCTTTTCGCGCACGTTCTTCTGCATGAAGCCGCGCAGCGGCACCGAGGCGCGCTGCAGCGCGTCCTCGACGCCGATCTGGTTCTCCACCAGGGGCCGGATGCCGTCATCATAGGATTTCTGCAGCACCGGGCCCATCACGAACGCCGTGAGGAACATCGCGAGCGCGATGATGACCGAGTTGGGCGGCGCGGTCGCTGTGCCCATCGCCGTGCGCAGCAGCGACAGCACGACCACGATGCGCGTGAACGACGTCATCATGATCAGGATCGACGGCGCGATCGACAACACCGTGAGCAGCGCGATCAGTTGGACCGCGCGTTCGGTGACGCCGCCACCGCCGGCGCCGAGATTGATGCTGATGTCCTGCGCAGCAGCACGTCCCGCCAGTAAACCGGCGGCAGTCAGAACAGCGGTGAAGACAACTCTACGCGGGGGAAGCAGCGATCTCACTGAGACGACTTCGGACGTCCGAGCAGCGAGGCCATCTCGTCCTCCAGATTCTCGAAGCTGGTCTTGACCGGCGCGGCTTGCGCCGCAGGCGGCTCGTTGCGCGCGGCCGCCCGGAGCGCCGGGGGACCCGAGGCCGGAGCAGCCGACGGATCGGCTGATGGACGCCGCAGCGCGGCCTCGAGCCGTTGCGCCATCTCGGCCAGATTGGCTTCGGCGCTCGAATCGGCCGCTGCGGGCGGCGGGGCAGCCGGGGGCGGGGGCGGCGGCATCTGGGCCGCCGGCGGCAGCGGCGGCGCCGCCGCGCGCTCGACGCGCTCGGCTGCGCGCTCAGCGCTCCGCACCGGTGGCAGCCGGGGCCCCTCGGAAGGGCGCTGCGCCTCGGCCTGACGCTGCGGCTCGGCGGGGCGCAACGGGCGCGGCATCACTGGTTCACCGCGGGCCACCCGCTCGGGGCGCGGCTCCAGGCGGGCTTCGTCTCCGCCGCGCGGTTCTCCACGGACGTCCGCCCGGAGGTCCTGGCGGGGATCGGGACGGCGCGGAGGGAGCGGTGGTTCCGGCGGAAATGCCGGTGCCGGCTCACGCCGCTCTGCGGCAGTCGGCGCCGTGCGGCGAACCTCATCGATGAACGACGGCCGCATCGGGCGCTGCGGCGGCTCCGACATCTGCAACTCGGCATGCTCGGCGGCCTCGGTCTTCGGCTCGTTGTCGGCCCAGGACGGCGCATCCGGCAGCGGCGCGATGCGCGCCGCCGGCGGCTCGGCACTGATGCCCGGCCGCTGCGGCAATTGCTCGCGCGCCGGCATGGCCCGCACGATATTGGATTCGACCACGATGTCGGTCGGCCCGCCGATCATCAGAAGATGCTCTATATTATCACGGCGCACGAGCACGAGACGGCGGCGGCCATCGACGGCGGCGGCATCGATCACGGCAAGCCGGGGCATGCGGCCGCGATTCGGGTTGGTCCCGAGACGATTGCCCGCGAATCGACGGACCAGCCAAGCGGCGAGGCCGATCAGCGCCAGCACCGCCACGAATGCAAAAAAGAACGTCAGTGCCTGCATCTCTGTCCCCGGCAAATACCGCGTCCTTTCGAAGTCTTTCGTCTGTCCAACGCATCGCCGGCAGCGAACGGAGCTTCAGAACCGGAACCAACCTGTTAACGCATGACGGCAGGAACTGCCGCTCCGCCTCTTAATAACCCATGAATCGGCCGGGCCAAAACGACTTCTTGGCGAGCCGCGCCGTCCCGGAATGATGCATCGGTCGGCTGGGACCCCGGCAGTTTCCTAAGAATTCGTCAAGACACCGGGATAGTCCCGGTGGGCATCGCACCCTTTCTTAACTCCCTGTTAACCATATGCACGGCAATTTCTACCTACCCAAACCGTCCGGTAGTCGGACACAACCGAGCAGCGCCATGTCCATCAACGATCTCCCCGTGTTGTCGGCGTTGCGGACCAAGATGCAATGGCATCAGGAGCGCCAGCGCGTGCTGTCCGAGAACGTGTCCAATTCGGATACGCCAAACTTCAAGCCGAAGGATCTGGTTGAGCCGAAGTTCGATTCAACCGGCCAGGCGGTCGGCGGCTTTGCGCCGCTGTCGCTGACCCGGACCAGCACCGCGCACATCGCCCCGTCGTCGGGCGAGAGCGCGAGCTTCGACCAGAACCGCAAGGTCGGATTTCAGACGAGGCCCGCCGGCAACGCGGTGAGCCTCGAAGAGGAGATGCTGAAGGTCTCCGCCAACCAGATGGACTACGCCGCGGCGACCTCGTTGTACGGCAAGAGCCTGCATCTGTTGAAGACGGCGATCGGCAAGGGCTGAGCTCGGGTTAAGGACAGAGACCGACAAGCATGGCAAACGACTCCAGCGATTTCCTCCGCTCGATGAGCATCGCGACCTCCGGCCTGCGTGCGCAGGCGGGACGTATGCGCGTCATTTCCGAGAACATCGCCAATGCCGATTCGACCGCTGCCAAGGCGGGCGGCGATCCGTATCGCCGCAAGGTCCCGACATTCACCTCGGCACTCGATCGTGCGCTCGACGCCAAGGTGGTGGCACTCGGCAAGGTGGTGCCCGATCAATCGTCGTTCCGCGTCAAATACGACCCCAGTAACCCGGCCGCGGACGCGTCCGGCAATGTCAAGTACCCCAACGTCAATCCGCTCATCGAGATGACCGACATGCGTGATGCGCAGCGGTCCTACGAGGCGAATTTGAACATCATCGGCGCCACGCGCCGCATGATCCAGCGCACGCTCGACATTCTGAAGACCTAGGACAGGAACGAAAGTCATGGCCTCCCCAATCTCCGCAGCGAATGCCTACGCGAATTCCGCGCGCGTGCTCGACACCGGCGGCTCGAGCGGTGCCTTCGGCAGCCTTGGGCGCGTGCGCGACGTGCTCGGTAGCGGCAACGGCGCCGACAAGGGTGGTCCGTCATTCAGCGCGGTGCTGAAGGACGCGATCGGCAGCGTGATGGAGGCCGGACGCAAGTCCGACAGTCAGGCGGTCGCGATGGCCGCGGGCAAGGCAAACGTCATGGATGTCGTCACGGCGGTCGCCGAAACCGACGTCGCGGTGTCGACGCTGGTGTCGGTGCGCGACCGCGTGATCCAGGCCTATGAAGACGTGATGAAGATGACGATCTAGGCGCAGCTCGTAACGCTTCAGGCCGCCACGTGCCTGATGCGCCCAGGGGATTTGCCGTCTGCCGCGACCGCGCGCGATGAGGCGGGTGCCGGACCGGAGCCGATCGACAGTGAGGAACGACAGGACATGACGGGAGCTGAAACGCTCGATGTGGCGCGCGATGCGATCTGGACCATCGTGCTGGTGTCGTCGCCGCTGATGGTGGTCGGCCTCGTGGTTGGCGTGGTCGTCTCGCTGTTCCAGGCGCTGACGCAGATCCAGGAGCAGACGCTGGTGTTCGTGCCGAAGATCATCGCGATCTTCGTGACGCTGCTGCTGGCGCTGCCGTTCATGGCCGATGCGCTGCATTCGCACATGATGCGGATCTCGTCGCGAATCATCGGCGGATGAGGCAATGTCCGGGGCGGCAGGGCAGGCCTGCGTGAGGGCGCTGCGAGCGGTCGTAAGGAGCAGTGTGGGGGGCGCTGCTGCTTTCAGGCGCGCGCGGGCAGCCTTTCGGGCAAGCTCTTCGCAGGCTGCCTCTTCGCAGGTTGCCTCGTCGGAGGCTGTCTCTTCAAAGACCGTCGTGCCGCACCAGCATGCGGTCGAAAGGGCCGTGACGGCGGACGATGCGCATCGATATATCCTTCCTTCCGGCGTTGGCCGCCGTGTTCATGCTGGCCTTCGCGCGCGTCGGCGCCATGGTGATGCTGTTGCCGGGCCTCGGCGAGGTCAACATCCCCGTCCGCATCAAGCTCGCGACCGCGCTGCTGCTCACGATGATCGTGCTGCCGCTGCATCGTCAGGCCTATCAGGTCGACCTGCAGGCGTTGTCGCCGCTCTTGGTGATGATGGTGCACGAGATCCTGATCGGCATCGTGCTCGGCGCGACGGCGCGGGTGACGCTGTCGGCGCTGCAGGTCGCGGGCTCCGTGATCGCGCAGCAGATGGGACTCGGCTTCGTCACCGCGGTGGATCCGACGCAGGGACAGCAGGGCGTCCTGATCGGCAACTTCCTCACCATGCTCGGCGTGACCCTGCTGTTCTCGACCGACAGCCATCATCTGGTGATCGCCGCACTCAGCGACAGCTACAAGATCTTCGCGCCGGGCGAATTGATCCCGAGCGGCGACGTCGCCTCGCTGGCGACCAAGGCGTTTGCCGCGGCGTTCAAGATCGGTCTGCAATTATCGGCGCCGTTCCTGGTGTTCGGCCTGGTCTTCAACATCGGGCTCGGCGTCTTGGCGCGGCTGATGCCGCAGATGCAGGTCTATTTCGTCGGCGCGCCGCTCTCGATCCTGATCGGCTTCCTGATCTTCGCGCTGGTCCTGACCGCGATGATGGGAACGTTTCTCGGCTATTTCGAAGGCGTCATGCACGAGATGATGCCGCGGTGAGGGGGCCGATCGATGTCCGATGAGGCCGATTCCGAAGACAAAACAGAAGACCCGACGCAAAAACGGCTGGACCAGGCGCTCGAACGCGGCGACGTCGTCAAGAGCCAGGAGCTCAACACCTGGTTCGTGATCGCCTCCGCGACCTTGGTGATGTCGACCTTCTCGGGCTCGATCGGCACCGCGGTGCTGGTGCCGATGCGCAACCTGATCGCCAATTCCTGGATGATCCACACCGACGGCGCCGGCCTGCTGGCGCTGGCGCGCAGCCTGTCGTTCGCCGTGATCGCGGCGATCGGCGTGCCGATCCTGATGGTGATGCTGGCGGCGATCGCCGGCAACATGATGCAGCATCGCCTGGTCTGGTCCGGCGAGCCGATGAAGCCGAGCCTGAGCAAGATCTCGCCCCTGGCCGGCGCCAAGCGCCTGTTCGGCAAGCAGGCTGCGGCCAATTTCGCCAAGGGCCTCTTCAAGCTCGTGCTGCTTGGCACGGTCATGGTCATGATCCTGTGGCCGGAGCGGCTGCGCCTCGAATCGCTGCTGCATATGGACGTCAGCGAGCTGCTCGGCGTCACGATCTCGCTGACGACGCATCTGATGGGCTCGGTGGTCGCGCTGCTCGCCCTGGTCGCGATCGGCGACTACCTGTTCCAGTATCGGCAATGGTACGAGCGCCAGAAGATGTCGGTGCAGGAGATGAAGGAGGAGTTCAAGCAGTCGGAAGGTGACCCGCACGTCAAGGGACGCATCCGGCAGATCCGCCAGCAGCGCATGAAGAAGCGCATGATGGCCGCGGTTCCCAAGGCCTCCGTGATCATCACCAACCCGACCCACTACTCGGTCGCGCTGTCCTACGAGCGCGGCATGGCGGCGCCGGTCTGCGTCGCCAAGGGCGTCGACAACATCGCCTTCAAGATCCGGGAGGTCGCCAAGGCGCACGACATCCCGATCGTCGAGAACGTGCCGCTGGCGCGCGCGCTCTATGCCACCGTCGAGATCGACGAGGAGATCCCGGTGGAACATTATCATGCCGTCGCTGAGATCATCGGCTACGTGATGGGGCTGCGGCGCAACCTCTCGGGGCGCCCGCGATGACAACCGATTCGGTCCATGGACGGACCGCAAAATACGGATAAATCATGGAATATCGGCTTGACGGGCTTGCGCTTGACCCGTCGATTCAGGCAGGTGGAAGGGGGAGCCGCGCGAACGGGCTGGGGCTCCCAGCCGACAGGTCGCGTCCCCGAGCCATGAGCGCCGATTCCGACAACGATGGGTTACAGGATCAGGTGAGCCTGCCGGAGCGGCCGCGCCGCAGCGGCAGCATTCTGCTGATTCTGCTGGTGGCGTTCGGCCTCGTCGCGGTCGCGATCGCGCTGATGACGATCGGCCGCGCCCAGGCGCAGCCCTATATTCTCGGCCTGCTGTCGCTGCTCGCCACCGTCGGCCTGTTCAATCTGTTCGCGTTCGCCGCCGGCATCGTCCGCTTCGCCGACAAGTCGACCGACGATCCGGTGTTGGGCGCGATCGCCGATCACGCCTTCGATGGCCTCGCAGTGACCGATCCGCGCGGCCATGTCGTCTACGCCAACGCCGCCTATCTCAACATGACGGGAGCGGCGACCGCGCAGGAGGCGCGTCCCGTCGAGCGTGTCTTCATCGGCAATCCCGATGTCTCCGAAGCGGTGTTCCGCCTGCTCAAGGCGGCGCGCGAGGGCAAGCGGCAGCAGGAAGAGGTACGCATCACCGCGGCCGAAGGCGCGCAGGGGCGCTGGCTGCGGATGCGCGTGCGCCCGCTCGGCCAGACCAAGCGCCACGCCCGCTACGCGGTGTGGTCGATCGCCGACATCACCCGGGATCGCGAGCGCCAGGAGGACGTGTTCCAGGAGCTGCAGCACGCGATCGAATATCTCGACCATGCGCCGTGCGGCTTCTTCTCGGTCAATCCTGAAGGCAGCCTCGTCTACGTCAATGCCACGCTCGCCAACTGGCTCGACTACGATCTCGCCGAGATCGGCTCGGGCGGCCTGAAGCTCGCCGACGTCGTCTCCGGCGACGGCGCGTCGCTGCTGACCTCGATCGTGGCGGTGCCCGGCGAGGTCCGCACCGAGGTGTTCGACATCGACTTGAAGATGCGCGGCGGCAAGACCATGCCGGCGCGGCTCTACCACAAGCTCGCCTTCGGCGCCGACGGCAAGCCGGGCGCCTCGCGCACCCTGGTCATCAGCCGCGCCCGCGACGAGCGCTCCGATCCGGAGCGCGCCGCCGAGGTGCGCTTCATGCGCTTCTTCGACCATACGCCGATGGCAATCGCCACCGTCGACCGCGGCGGCGCCGTGGTCAGGGCCAATGCGCGTTACGCCAAGCTGGCGCAGAGCGTCAGCGGCGATGTGGCCGCGGCGAAATCGATCTTCCGCACCGTCAGCCAGCGCGACCGGCACCTGCTGATCGCCGCGATCAACCAGGCCTCGGAAGGGCAGGCGGACATTCCGCCGGTCGAGGTGATGCTGGAGGGCGCAAAGGAGCGCTTCGGCCAGTTCTTCGTCACCGCCGTCGACGAGGACGAGCGCGAGACCGAGGCCGCGATCGTCTATCTGCTCGAGACCACCGAGCGCCGCGCGCTGGAGAACCAGATCAACCAGTCGCAGAAGATGGAGATGGTCGGCCAGCTCGCCGGCGGCATCGCCCAC
>BFBZ01001626.1_pt1 | contig 14373 bp, 11 predicted proteins | sample 1888401 | NCBI WGS metagenome assembly BFBZ01 (sample SAMD00112614, study PRJDB3348) | symbiont metagenome | host: Chara braunii | reverse complement strand
TTTTCACCGCCGATGCTCAGTTTGACGGCGAGCCATCTCCCTTTGTGCAGGAACTGCATGAATGGTGGGCCCTGGGCCCCAAGCCATACGAGTTGCGTTGCAAGGAAGATGTCGCTTCCGTGCAGTCGCTGGGCGCGGACTATATTCACGGTGGCTTGCTGGATGCCATCTATCGCAGAGACGGCAATGGCGACTTCCTCTATGTCAACCGGAAGGCCGTCTTTTCGCCCCCGAACCCCAAGGACATTGTTTGGGAGCCACTGCGCGCATTGCTCGCCGATTGGGTTCGGACGGTTCGCCCAAACATGATTCTATGCCCGCTGACGGTCGGCCGCCATGTTGACCATATCGTTACGTCGCAAGCGTTCAAGGACGGGTATCCGAGATGGAATGCGGATGTCTATCTATACGAAGACATCCCCTATTCCGCGGGACTATTTCCCCGGGATTTTCCCGACAATGTTCCTGCGGCGCTTGAAAGAACCACCTGGAAGCTCAAGGACCCGGTGGATGTCGAAGTCGACTTCGAACCCAAATTTGCGGCTATCATGAAATACGCTTCACAGATTGCCGAGATTTTTCCCGGCCTCGACGCAGAAGCGGAACTGCGACGCTATATGGGCGCAGACACAAAGAGCGGTTTCAAGGAACGCTTCTGGCCGGTTGAAGGCGTGAAGGCCTGATCCATGCCGATGAATCTGCAACTTCGCGCGCCTGTATGATCGAGAGGTTGGCTCAGATGTGCAGGGCATGGCCCAGCGCTTTCAATGCCGCTTCCTGCAAGGCTTCGCTGCGAGTGGGATGAGCATGGATCGTGCCGGCGATATCCTCCAGTCGCGCGCCCATTTCGAGCGCCAGGGAAAAGTCGCTCGACAATTCGGAGACCCCGACACCGACCGCCTGCAGACCAAGCACCAGATTGGTATCGGCCCGCGCCACGGCACGCACGAACCCGTCTTCCGACTGGGTCGTCATCGCGCGGCCATTGGCGCTGAAGGGGAAGACGCCGACGCGGATTTCATAGCCCTGAGCGCGTGCCTCGTCCGGTGAAGGCCCCGCGGTGACGATCTCCGGGTCGGTGAAGCAGACCGCCGGTATGGCGCGCTTGTCCCAGGCGCGCTTGCGGCCGGCAACGATCTCGGCCACCATCTCTCCCTGCGCCATGGCGCGATGGGCCAGCATCGGCTCCCCGGTGACGTCGCCGATCGCGTAGACACCGCGCATGGATGTGCGGCAGCGCTCGTCGATACGAATGAAGCGGCCAGCGCGATCGAGTTCCAGTTCTTCGAGACCCGATCCTTCGGTACGCGGCTTGCGGCCGACTGTCACGAGCACCTTGTCCGCAGTAATCCGCTCCTCCTCGCCCGCTGCAGTCTCGATCAGCAACGCCTCTCCTGAATAACCCTTGGCCTTAGCGCCGGTCAGCACCCGTACGCCAAGTTCATTCAGCCGTTTGACAACCGGCTTGACGAGTTCGACGTCGTATTGCGGCAGGATCTGCGGCATCGCCTCGACCACCGTGACCTGCGAGCCCAGCTTGGCGAAGGCAGTGCCGAGCTCCAGGCCGATATAGCCGCCGCCGACGACCGCCAGCCTGGCTGGAACGCTCGTCAGCGCCAGCGCTTCGGTGGATGAGAGGACCGCGCCGCCAAAAGGCAGTGACGGCAATTCGACCGGTTCGGAGCCCGTCGCGATGACGACTGTTTCTGCGCGGATGACCTGGATTCCGGTCTCGGTGTCGACCTCGACGGTCTTGCCATCGCGGAACTTCGCCTGCCCATGCACGATCTTGACCTTGGCCTTGCGCAGAAGGCCAAGCACGCCGCTGTTCAGCCGGCCGACGATGCCGTCCTTCCAGCGGATCGTCTGGGCGAGATCGAGCTTCGGCGCCTCGACGGTGATGCCGAGAACGTTGGGACCTGTCATGTGGCGGACCTTGTCGAATTCCTCGGCCGCATGGATGAGCGCCTTGGAGGGGATGCAGCCGACATTCAGGCAGGTGCCGCCGGCCTTCGTCGATTCGACGATAACAGTATCGACGCCGAGCTGGCCGGCGCGAATGGCGCAGATATAACCGCCAGGGCCGGCGCCGATGACGAGGAGCTTGCAGAGGATCTCTTTCATGCCATCAGCCTTCAATAAAAATCAGCGCGGGGGTTTCGAGCAACGCCTTGATCCGTTGGACGAAGACTGCCGCATCCCAGCCGTCGACGATCCGATGGTCGAAGCTCGACGAGAGGTTCATCATCTTGCGCGGGACGAACTGGGTGCCGTCCCAGACGGGCCGTGTCATGATCTTGTTGACCCCGACGATCGCCACTTCCGGATGGTTGATGATCGGCGTGGTCACGATGCCGCCGAGTGCCCCGAGCGAGGAGATGGTGATCGTGGAACCGGACAGCTCCTCGCGGGCAGCGGTGCCGTGACGGGCAGCCTCGGCAAGACGCGCGAGTTCGGCGGCCGTATCCCAGATCGACCGGGCCTCGGCATGCCGGACAACGGGTACGGTCAAGCCGGATGGTGTCTGCGTGGCAATGCCGATATGGACAGCGCCGTAGCGGGTGACGATACCCGCGTCGTCGTCGAATGTGGCGTTGACACCCGGCTGCTCGCCAATCGTCTTCACCAGCGCCCGCATCAGGAAGGGCAGGATGGTCAGCTTCGGCTGATCGGGCTTGCGGCCGGCATTCATCGTCGCGCGCAGATCCTCAAGGTCGCTGACGTCGACCTCCTCGACATAGGTGATGTGGGGAATGCGCGAGCTTGCAAGACGCATCTTCTCGGCGATGCGGCGGCGGAGGCCCGTGAGCTTGATCTCCTCGACATCGGTCTTGCGGGCGGGGCCGGTCTGAACAATAGCGGGCTGGATGCCACGCGCTATGAACTGGTCGAGATTGTCATGGGTGATGCGGCCGGCCGGGCCGGTGCCGGGCACCTGGCGCAAATCGACACCAGCCTCCTGGGCACGCAGCCGGACGGCAGGAGACGCAAGCGGCCGCTCCGTCGGCTCGCGAGCGGCGGGGCGCTCCGCGAGTTTTTCCGGCTGATTGACTTTGGTCTCGGCGGCGGGTCTGGCCTGCGGCGGCGGCGCCGGCTTAGCCTCCGCGGGCTTGTCTTTGGCCGGCTCGACCGTCGCGGACGGTTCAGCCGTAGTGGAGGGCGCCGCTTCGGCTGCACTCCCATCCTCACCGGCGACCTGGATACGCAAGAGCGGTGCCTTGACGGCGACCGTGTCACCGACGTCAGCGCCGAGCCAGAGCACGACCCCTTCGACCGGCGAGGGTATTTCCACCGTCGCCTTGTCGGTCATCACGGCGGCGAGCACCATGTCCTCGCGGACCGGGTCGCCCGGTTTGACGTGCCATTCGACGAGTTCGGCCTCGGCCACGCCTTCACCCACATCGGGCATCTTGATGACGAATTCACCCATCTTCAGCCCTCCATCACTTCTTTGAGCGCCCGGCCGACACGGGCGGGGCCGGGGAAATAGTCCCATTCCTGTGCATGCGGATAAGGCGTGTCCCAACCGGTTACGCGCACGATCGGCGCTTCGAGACTGTAGAAGCAGTGCTCCTGAACCAGCGAGGCGATTTCGCCGCCGAAGCCGGAGGTGAGCGTTGCCTCATGCACGACGACACAGCGGCCGGTCTTCTTTACCGACTGGACAATCGTATCAAGGTCGAGCGGCAAAAGGCTGCGCAGATCGATCACCTCGGCATCGATCCCCGTTTCCTCCGCGGCCGCGAGCGCTACGTGCACCATCGTGCCATAAGCGACGACGGTGACGGCGCTGCCGGACCGGCGGATCTCCGCCTTGCCGATCGGGATCGTGTAGTGCCCTTCCGGAACCTCGCCGAGATCATGTTTCGACCAGGGCGTAACAGGCCGCTCGTGATGGCCGTCGAAGGGGCCGTTATAGAGCCGCTTGGGTTCGAGAAACATCACCGGGTCCGGGTCCTCGATCGCCGCGATCAGCAGGCCCTTGGCATCATAGGGGTTGGAGGGGACGATCACCTTCAATCCGCAGACATGGGTGAACAGCGCTTCCGGACTCTGGCTGTGTGTCTGTCCGCCGAAGATGCCACCGCCGGTCGGCATGCGCACGACGATCGGGCAGGTGAAATCGCCGTTGGAACGATAGCGAATGCGCGCCGCCTCCTGGGTGATCTGGTCATAGGCCGGATACATGTAGTCGGCGAACTGGATTTCGACGCAGGGCTTCAAGCCATAGGCGGCCATGCCAATCGCCGTGCCGAGAATGCCGGATTCGTTGATCGGCGCGTCGAAGCAGCGGGTCTTGCCATACTTCGCCTGCAGCCCTTGCGTGGCGCGGAAAACGCCGCCGAAATAGCCGACATCCTCGCCGAAAACGACGACATCGTCATCCCGTCCCATCGAGACATCCATGGCGCTGCGCACGGCCTCGATCATTGTCATTCTTGCCATGTCAGTATCCTGCCTTCTGTCGCTGGCGACGGATATGAGGGGGCATTTCCGCATAGACGCCTTCGAAGATGTCGCGCACGGATGGCTTGCCGCCGGCATGAAGCGTGCCGTGGCTTTCGGCCTGCTTCTGTGCCTCGATGACCTCGTCCAGGATTTCCGCTTCCGCCTGGGCGTGGCGCTCTTCCGACCAGGCGCCGCGCACGATCAGATGCTTCTTCAGCCGCAACACCGGATCACCGAGCGGCCATGCCTCGGATTCGGTTTTCGGCCGATAGGCGCTCGGATCATCCGAGGTGGAATGGGCGCCGACGCGGTAGGTGACATATTCGATCAGCGTCGGGCCGAGATTGCGACGCGCGCGCTCGGCCGCCCATTTGGCGACGGCATAAACAGCCAGGTAATCATTGCCATCGACACGCAATGCAGGAATGCCGAAGCCCAGGCCGCGGGCGGCAAAGGTGCCGGAGCCGCCGCGCGCAATGCCCTGGAAGGTCGAGATCGCCCACTGGTTGTTGACGATGTTGAGGATGACCGGCGCTTTGTAGGTAGAGGCAAAGACCAGCGCGGAATGGAAGTCGGACTCGGCCGTCGAACCATCACCGATCCAGGCGGCGGCGATCTTGCTGTCGTTCTTGATGGCCGACGCCATCGCCCAGCCGACGGCCTGTACATATTGGGTGGCAAGATTGCCGGAGATGGTGAAGAAGCCATGGTCTTTCGACGAATACATGATCGGCAACTGCCGCCCGCGCAGAGGGTCGGCCTCGTTCGAGTAGATCTGGTTCATCATCTCGACCATCGGGTAATTGTCGGCGATCAAGAGCCCCGCCTGCCGATAGGTCGGGAAATTCATGTCCCCCTTGTTCAGCGCCTTGCGGAAGGCGGAACTGACCGCCTCTTCACCCAAATGCTGCATATAGAAAGAGGTCTTTCCCTGACGCTGCGCCATCAGCATGCGGGCGTCGAAGGCCCGGAGCTTCATCATGTTGCGCAGGCCCGTCAGCAGCTCCTCGTCGGAGAGCAGCCCCGCCCAAGCGCCGACGGCCTCGCCGTCGCGGTTGAGCACGCGGATGATGGAATAGGCGAGATCTCGGATTTCTTCCGGCGCCACGTCGACCTCTGGCCGTGGTACTGCGCCGGCTTTGGCGATCTTGACATTGGAGAAATCCGGTTGGCCGCCGGGCCGGACCGCCGGCTCGGGGACGTGCAGGCTGAGACTTGGAACTTCGTTCATGTGCTGCGATACCTCCCTTGTGGACCACCCTGCCCGTTGCTCCCCACGGCAGGCACAGCCACAAATATCCTACAAATTGCGTGCGATAACGATGCGCTGGACGTCGCTTGTTCCCTCATAGATCTGGCAGATACGGACATCGCGATAGATGCGCTCGACCGGATAATCCGCCATATATCCGTAGCCGCCATGGATCTGGATCGCGTCGGAGCAGACCTTTTCGGCCATTTCCGAGGCAAAGAGCTTGGCCATCGACGCTTCGGTGAGGCAGGGCTGCCCCTCCTCCTTCAACTGCGCCGCATGCAGCACCATCTGGCGCGCCACCTCGATTTGTGTCGCCATGTCAGCAAGCCGGAAGGCAACCGCCTGGTGATCGATAATCGGCAAACCGAACGTCTTGCGCTCGCGGGCATAATCGCGCGCCGCCTCGAAAGCCGAACGCGCCATGCCGACGGACTGCGAGGCGATACCGATGCGCCCTCCCTCCAGGTTCGACAGGGCAATCCTGTAGCCGTCACCTTCTTCGCCGAGCCGATTGTCGGCTGGGATGCGCATATTGGTAAAGGCGATCTGGCATGTATCGGACGAGTGCAGACCCAGCTTGTGCTCGACGCGTACGACCTCGTAGCCGGGAGTATCGGTCGGCACGATGAAGGCCGAAATGCCCTTCTTGCCCGCATCGGGGTCGGTGACGGCAAAGACGATGATGACATTGCCGTTCTTGCCCGAAGTGATGAACTGCTTGGCACCGTCGATCACATAATGATCGCCGTCGCGACGAGCGCGGGTCTTCAGATTCGAAGCGTCGGAGCCGGCCTGCGGCTCGGTCAAGGCAAAGCCACCGATCCACTCGCCGCTCGCGAGTTTCGGCAGGAACCGCTGCTTCTGCTCTTCCGTGCCGTATTTCAGGATCGGCACGCAGCCGACCGAGCTGTGCACGCTCATGATGGTGGAGCAAGGGCCGTCACCGGCGGCGATTTCCTCCAGCGCAACGGCATAGGCAATCACGCCGGTTTCGGAGCCGCCGTAAGCTTCCGGCACGAGCATGCCGAGAAAGCCAAGCTCGCCCATCTCCTTCAATTCCTCGCGAGGGAAGCGGCTGCTCACATCGCGCTCAGCCGCACCCGGTGCCAGCCGCTCGCGGGCAAAATCGCGCGCCATGTCACGGATCTGGATCTGGTCTTCGCTCAGGATCATGGTCCAGCCTCCTCCTCGAAACCGTTCAATTCAGTTCGATAGCCATCGCAGTCGCTTCGCCGCCACCGATGCAAAGCGTCGCCATGCCGCGCTTCATGCCATAGCGCTTGAGCGCGGAAAGCAAGGTGACAAGCACGCGGGCGCCGGATGCGCCGATCGGATGGCCGAGCGCGCAGGCGCCACCGTGAACATTGACCTTTTCGTGCGGCAAGTCGAGATCGCGCATCGCCGCCATGGCCACCACAGCAAAGGCTTCGTTGATCTCGAACAGATCGACATCCCGAAGGCTCCAGCCGGTGCGTTCGCCAAGCTTGCGCAGCGCGCCGATCGGCGCGGTCGCAAACAGATTGGGGGCCTGCGAATGCGTTGAATGGCCGACGATGGTGGCGATCGGCGCGATGCCCTCGCGCTCGGCCTGGGAGCGCCGCATCAATACCAGCGCGGCCGCACCATCGGAAATAGAAGAGGCGTTCGCAGCGGTCACCGTGCCGTTTTCGCGGAACGCCGGCTTCAGCGTTGGGATCTTCTCCGGCTTCGCCTTGCCAGGCTGCTCGTCTTGGCTGACGACCGTCTCGGATCGTGCGGCCTTGACCGTGACGGGCACGATCTCGGCGTCGAACGCGCCCTCTTCGATCGCATTGCGGGCACGGGTCAAAGACGTGACGGCATAGTCGTCCTGTGCTGCGCGGTTAAACTGATAGGCTTCGGCGCAATCCTCGGCGAAGGTGCCCATAAGCCGCCCCTTGTCGTATGCGTCTTCGAGCCCGTCGAGGAACATATGGTCGATGACGCGGCCGTGCCCGAGCCGGTAGCCGCCGCGCGCCCGGTCGAGCAGGTAAGGTGCATTCGTCATGCTCTCCATGCCCCCAGCAACCGCAATCGAAGCGCTACCGGCAGCAATGAGATCATGCGCCAGCATGGCTGCCTTCATTCCGGAGCCGCACATCTTGTTGACGGTGGTTGCGCCTGCTGCAAACGGCAAGCCGGCGCCAATCGCTGCCTGTCTCGCCGGTGCCTGCCCCTGGCCGGCCGGAAGAACACAACCAAACACCGCTTCCTCAACGGCATCCGGGCTAATGCCGCTGCGCTCAAGCGCGGCGCGGATCGCGGCAGCGCCGAGTTCCGGCGCGGTGCAGTCTCTAAGGTCTCCCTGGAAGCCGCCCATTGGCGTGCGGGCGGCACCAACGATGACGATCGGATCCTCCGGCCTCATATCAAACCTCCCATAACGAGCCTGCCTCAGTGCGCTGCCATGCGCAACGCGCCATCGAGGCGGATGACTTCGCCATTCAGCATGACGTTCTCACAGATGTGGCGTACCAGCGCGGCAAATTCCACCGGCTTTCCGAAGCGCTGCGGAAAGGGCACGCTCTTGCTCAGCGAATCCTGCACCTCCTGCGGCATGCCGGCCATCATCGGCGTCTCGAAGATGCCTGGCGCGATGGCAACGACCCGAATTCCGCTGCGGGCCAATTCGCGCGCGATCGGCAACGTCATGGCAGCAACGCCGCCCTTGGAAGCCGCATAGGCCGCCTGGCCAATCTGTCCGTCGAAGGCAGCGACCGAGGCCGTGTTGACGATGACGCCGCGCTCACCCTCGACATCGGGATCTTCTTTGGCGATGGCGGCCGCAGCGAGCCGGATCATATTGAAAGTGCCGATGAGATTGATGCCGATCGTGCGGGAAAAGCTGTCGAGCCTGTGCAGGCCGTTGCGGCCGATCACCTTTTCGCCGGGAGCAACGCCGGCGCAATTGACCAGCCCGTTCAGATGACCGAAGCGCTCCAGCGCCAGATCGACCGCGGCCTGGCCGTCTTTTTCCTGCGTGACATCGGTCCTGATGAAGGCGGCACTGGCGCCGAGCTCGCCGACAATCGCGGCTCCGGCATCCGCGTTGACATCCGCAATCACGACATTCGCGCCCTCGCCTGCCAGCATGCCCGCGACGGCCGCTCCAAGTCCTGAACCACCACCGGTAACGACGAAGGTCTTCCCGTGGATCAACATGGTCGCTCTCCTCCAGCGCGGTCGATTTCAACCGGGGCCTCCAGCGCCATGCAGTCGCCTGCAGCATCGCATCTCCCGGCAGGACGCGATTTGCCTTGCGCCTTCGGCCGACTCTATCTCCGGACGATATTGCATTCGATGACAAAAGCGTCTCAAATCATCGGCCAGTTTTACCATGTTTCAGAAAGCATTACGATGACCGAAGCCGGACGGCGGATGATATCACCTTTCTTCGTCAGGGAGGCGATCGACAGCGTTCGGCGGCAAGGAAAATCTCCCGAACAGATACTGACGGCGCTGGGTCTGTCCTCTCAGATCGATGCGCCAGTTTCCGCCGAAAGCTATGGTGCGCTCTGGCTTGCGATCGCGGCCGAGATAGACGACGAATTCTTCGGCATGGGCGCCAGACCCATGCGGTGCGGCAGCTTCACGCTGCTCTGCCACTGTATCCTCCACGCGAAAACCCTCGAACAGGCGCTGCGCCGCGCGCTACGATTTTTGAACATCGTGCTGGAAGACCCGAAAGGGCATATCGAGGTGGCCGATGGACTGGCGCATGTCGTGCTCACGGACTTGACGAGTGCGCGCTCCGCCTTTGCCTACCGGACCTACTGGATTCTGCTGCACGGCATTACCTGCTGGCTCATCGGCCGCCGTATTCCTTTGCGAATGGTCGATTTTCGCTGTGCCGAGCCGGATCATGGCGCCGACTACCGACAGTTTTTCGGGGCATCGGTGCGCTTTTCCCAGCCCGTCAGCAGGCTCGCATTCGACGCTTCCCTGCTCAAACTGCCGGTGACGCGCAACGAGCAGGCTCTGAAGCAATTTCTGCGCAACGCGCCGGCCAATATCCTCGTGCGCTATCGCTATGATGCTGGCCTTGCGGCAAATGTACGCCAGCGCCTCAGGCAAATGCCGCCTGCATCGTGGAAAGCATTCGATGATCTGGCCGCGCAAATGCGCATGTCGCCATCGACGCTTCGGCATCGCCTGCATGCCGAAGGGCAGAATTATGCCGCCATCAGAGATGAAATCCGCCGTGATCTCGCAATCGAGATGCTGCAGACGACCGAGTTCGGCGTCGGGGAGATCGCCACACGCCTCGGCTTTTCCGAACCCAGCGCCTTCCATCGCGCCTTTCGGAAATGGACCGCAAGAAGTCCCGCTGCTTTTCGAAAAGAGACAGTCGCGCGAAACCACTGACAGAGCCCGAAGGCATTGCGACGGAAATGACAGGGCGATCCGATATTGGCGACCATCAGCCCGGATAGTCGCAAGACGTTTTAGTTAGCCGACATTCGAAAGCATGGGGAAGCTGACTTCAGGTTTCAGCAAGACCTGTCTTTCGGCGGCCTGATCGCCGGCGATGCAGGCGAGCAGGACGTGCCCCATCCGCTCGCCCGTATCGGTCAGGTCTTCGTAGATGGTCTCGACCTTGGGCTGGATCTGGCTCAGCAGTTTCGAGGTGCGCTTCGCCACCACATCATATTCCACCCCGAGCGTGAGGCCATTGTCGCCCATGCCGGTAATGGTCGCCAGGGCCGAAACCTCGCCACCGCAGGCAAAGCCATCGGGAGCACCGGACTGCGAGGCGCGGCGGCTCATATAGTCGCGAATTTGCTCCACCGGACAGTCCAGGTCGATCTCCTCGGGAATCTCGTAATCGACTCCCGCCTCGCGAACTGCCGTCATGAAGCCGTGCAGCAGATGCTGCGAGAAGGTCAGACGCCTCGGCGGCAGGATGATCATCGGCTTGCGCCGGCCCCGTTCGACCAGCCGCTTCGTTGCCTCATAGGCAAAGCTGAAGTTGTCGTAGTCGACGAATGGATGATCAACTGTGAACTCCGTCCGTCCATGTGTGACAAACGGAAAGCCGCTTTCGAGCAGAAGACGGACGCGGGGATCGAACGGTTCCGTTCGGGAGAAGAGCAATCCGTCAACCATGCCGTTGCGCACCAGGTAATGTACGGCGTCGAGATTGCTGCCATTGATGAAGTTCGGCGTCACGATCAGGTGGTAAGCGGTATTCCTCAGCGCCTTGGCAAGCCCGTGCATGATGGAAATGCCGTAGCCGAGAATTTCCTCGTGCGGATCGAGCAGGATGCCGATGACGTTGGTCTTGCCTGTCTTCAGGCGCTGTGCGGCGCGATCAGGAAGATATCCGATTTGGGCAGCGACTGCGTGGACACGCTCGCGCGTCTCGATCGAAATCTGCGGCGCATTGCCCAGTGCCCGGGACACGGTTGTGACGGCAAAGCCGGTCATTTCGGAAATTGTGCGCAGGGTCGGCTTGCCGCTTTTGCGCACGGGCGTCGCAAGGGACGCGGATTTTCCGGAAGTGTCTTTCAAGGGAATACTCAGCCTGCCTCGGAGTGACCGCCTTGTACGCTGTTTCGAAACGAAGTGCAAATGCGCTTCTGAAAACGTTTGCGGCGCGAATACCTGAGAAAATTGATGGGAAAACTTGTCGAATTTTCCCACAAAATCAAGCTTATTCAGTCCGTTATTCCCAATATGCAATTCGGAATCAGGATCTTGACTTGAGTTTATTTATAACGTTTTAAATGCTTCGCGGCGAACAGGGTCGCCAGCAGAATAGCTTCTGCTTGACGGTGGAGGCTTTCGGGGGCGGAGGACGACCTTCGCTCGGACGATTTGCAACATTGGGAGGAAGATCATGCGTAGACTGATGACGACGAGTGCTTTGGTAGCGCTGGCGGTTGCCGGTGCAGCGGCTGGGGCACGTGCGGCGGATGTGAAGGAAGTGCAGATGCTGCACTGGTGGACGTCGGGTGGCGAGGCTGCGGCGCTGAACGTGCTGAAGCAGGACCTGTCCAAGGAAGGCTATGCCTGGAAGGACGTTCCGGTGGCCGGCGGTGGCGGCGATGCGGCCATGACGGCGCTGAAGGCGATGGTTGCCGCCGGCAATTATCCGACCGCGTCGCAGATGCTCGGCTATACCGTGCTCGATTATGCCCAGGAAGGCGTGATGGGCGACCTGACCGAGACCGCCAAGAAGGAAGGCTGGGACAAGTCGGTGCCGAAGGCGCTGCAGAAGTTCGCCGTCTACAAGGGCAAGTGGGTCGCAGCCCCGGTCAACGTCCACTCCGTCAACTGGCTGTGGATCAACAAGGCCGTCATGGACAAGATCGGCGGCACGCAGCCAAAGACCTTCGACGACCTGATCGCGCTGCTCGACAAGGCCAAGGCTGCCGGCGTCGTGCCGCTGGCGCTTGGCGGTCAGGATTGGCAGGAAGCGACGATGTTCGATTCGATCGTGCTGTCGACCGGCGGTCCGGAATTCTACAAGAAGGCCTTCAACGACCTCGACGAGGCCTCGCTGAAGTCCGACACGATGAAGAAGTCCTTCGATAACCTGGCCAAAATCACCAAGTATGTCGACCCGAACTTCTCGGGCCGCGACTGGAACCTTGCCACCGCCATGGTCATCAAGGGTGATGCCCTCGTGCAGGTCATGGGCGACTGGGCCAAGGGCGAATTCGTCGCCGCCAAGAAGACCCCGAACACCGACTATCTGTGCTACCGCTTCCCCGGCACCGAAGGCAGCGTGATCTACAACTCCGACATGTTCGGCATGTTCAACGTTCCCGCCGACCGCAAGGCCGCTCAGGTAGCGCTGGCAACCGCGACGCTGTCGAAGAGCTTCCAGTCGGCCTTCAACGTCGTCAAGGGTTCGGTTCCTTCGCGCACCGACGTGCCGGACACAGCCTTTGACGCCTGCGGCAAGAAGGGCATTGCCGACCTGAAGCACGCCAATGAAGGCGGCACGCTGTTCGGCTCGCTCGCCCAGGGTTATGGCGCGCCTCCGGCAATCGCCAATGCCTATAAGGACGTGGTCTCCAAGTTCGTCCACGGCCAGATCAAGACCTCCGACGAAGCTGTCACCCAGCTCGTCCAGGCGATCGACGACGCACGCTGATAGCGGGTTTGAGAACGGCTTTCCCGCCTGGGCGGGGAAGCCTCTGACGGCAGGCCATACCTCGGGGAGGAGATGAACCTCATGAGTTCAATTGCAACAAGGGAACCGGTGTCGGCGCGGCCGGCGGTTTCATTCCGCGCGCGCCTGCAGGACGCGCTGCCCAGGATCGTGCTTGCGCCAAGCTTCGCCATCACGCTGGTCTTCGTCTACGGCTTCATTCTGTGGACCGTCTACCTGTCCTTCACCAATTCCAAGACCTTCCCCTCCTACGACCTGACCGGCGCGCGCGCCTATCAGCGCCTCTGGCGCTGGACCTTCGAGAACGATCCGCCCTCGTCCTGGTACACCTCGATCGTCAACATGGGGATCTTCGGCTTCCTCTATATCTTCATCTGCCTGGCGCTCGGCCTGCTGCTGGCGATCCTGCTCGACCAGAAGATCCGCGGCGAAGGCGTGCTCAGACCAATCTTCCTCTATCCGATGGCGCTGTCCTTCATCGTCACGGGCGTCGCCTGGAAGTGGTTCCTCGATCCGGGTCTCGGCCTTGAGCAGACATTGCATCAGTTCGGCTGGACCAGCTTTCACTTCGACTGGATCAAGAACAAGGACTTCGTCATCTACACCGTCGTCATCGCCGGTGTCTGGCAGGCCTCCGGCTTCGTCATGGCCATGTTCCTCGCCGGCCTGCGCGGCATCGACAGCGAGATCATGAAGGCGGCGCAGATCGACGGCGCCTCGCCGCTGCAGCTCTATCGCCGCATCATCATTCCGCTGCTGCGCCCGGTGTTCCTCTCGGCCTTCATCGTGCTTGCCCATATGGCGATCAAGTCCTACGATCTGGTGGTGGCGCTGACCTCGGGCGGCCCCGGCGGCTCGGCCTGGCTGCCGTCCAACTTCATGTATGAATACACCTTCAAGCGCAACGAGATGGCCGTCGGCTCGGCCAGCGCCGTGATCATGCTGATGACCATCTCGGCCATCATCGTTCCCTATCTCTATTCCGAACTGAAGGAGAAGGCGCGATGAGCTCCGTTGCCACCTCCACCGCCGGCCTGGCGCCGCACGACAACCCCGCCCATCGCGCCAATCGCGGCCGCTGGATCAGCCGGGTCGTCATCTATGGCCTGCTGTTTCTCTTTGCGCTGTTCTATCTCGCGCCGCTCTTCGTCATGCTCGTCACCTCGTTCAAGACCATGGACGAGATCCAGAACGGCAACATGCTGGCGCTGCCCAGGTCTCCCACTTTCGATCCCTGGCTGAAGGCCTGGGGCGAGACCTGCGTCGGGCTCACCTGCGCCGGCATCAAGGGCTATTTCTGGAACTCCATCAAGATGGTGGTGCCGGCCGTGGCGATCTCGACCATCCTTGGCGCGCTCAACGGTTATGTGCTGACCAAGTGGCGCTTTCCCGGCCATACGCTGGTGTTCGCCCTGATGCTGTTTGCCTGCTTCATTCCGTTCCAGTCGGTGCTGCTGCCGATGGCGACGATCCTCGGCGCGCTCGGCCGCTTCGGCGTCACCCTGCAGGATGCCACGGGTTTCAGCTTCGG
>BFBZ01001625.1_pt1 | contig 14375 bp, 7 predicted proteins | sample 1888401 | NCBI WGS metagenome assembly BFBZ01 (sample SAMD00112614, study PRJDB3348) | symbiont metagenome | host: Chara braunii | reverse complement strand
TGGTGGCCGTCTTGGCTGTTGCCGTTTTGGGAGCGGTTTTCTTCGGCTTGGCGGGTGCCGGCTTCACGATCTTCTTGGGCTGTTTGGGCACTGGGAACTACCTTTGAGAAAATGGATCACGGATCGAGCTTCGAGACGGTCAGATTCGCGACGACGCACTCCGTGTTTTGGCAAAACACGCCGATCCCGGTCCCGAAGACCGGGGCCGTGAATGTGAGCTGCCGCATGGCCGGGTATCGTTGTGCGTGGAGATTGAGTCGCCTCAGAGCGTATTCTTCGATAACCGGTTTCAAGGGGACACCATCGCCAGTCATGCGGATCTCGTTGGGGCGCACATCGATCACGACGTGCGTGAACCGCAGGCCTTTCGCTTTCTCGTCGGCAGACCAGGGAAGGGGCTCCCCGGATAATCCGATGTCTTGGGCCGCACCTTGGGCGCTCGGCCACAAACAGACGCCGTTGGAAAAGGTCAGGACCATTTTGTTTGTTTTGCTGTCGAAGCGCGGGGTTATGCCACAGTAAATGATTGATTCGTATACGGGATCGGTACCGGGCCACATCCGGCGGCCGACGTAGAACCCGGCTTTGGTGTCACCGTCCGTCGAAAAGAACATTCCGATGTCCCCCTCGACCCGGATCGGCTGCCCCCATCCTTCGTCTGCCAGTGCCGCAATGCTAAAATTCCAGCGCGGGCCGAAGAAGCCGCGGTAGCCACCGGTTGGCTTTTCGCTCAACTCGTGTCCCTCGGCTAATGTCAGCGGCACCGTGGGCGCGCCTTTCTCATCTGTCAGCTTCACCTTTTCGCCCGCGGCGACGCGCTCGGCCAGTGTTTTCGTGTTCGTGACGGGTCCGGGGTCGGTGGCGCCACGGCGAAAGATAACCGCGCCCGCGCCGAGCGCCAGAACCACTGCCACGGTAACAACCAAGAACGCACGGGAGCGGCGGGAGCTTTTGGACGGGAGCGGCGAAACCGGTGCTTCGGGTTCCGCCGTCGGCTCCGGAACCGGCGGTGCCAGGACGGGTTTGCCGTCCAGCCAGCGCTCCAGATCGTCGGCCACGGCGGCGGCCGTCGCGTACCGGTCCTCGGGGCGCTTTTCCAAACATTTCTGCACGACGGCCACCAACTCGGCGGAGACAGTCGGGGACCGGGTCTCGATCCGCGGGGCCTCTTCGGAGCGGATGCGGGCGTACAAGTTGGACGAGCCGTCGTCGGCGAACGGTCGAGTGCCCGTGAACACCTCGAACAGCGTCACGCCGAGCGCCCAGATGTCGCACGCGGGGGTGTAGTCGGTGCGGCGGCCGAGGGTCTGTTCCGGGGCCATGTACACCCGCGTGCCGATAGGCAGCCCCGTACTCGTCAGGTCCGATTCGTCGTCCGACCACCGCACCAGGCCGAAGTCGGCGACCATTGGTTCGTCGTTCGGACCGAGAAGGATGTTCAGCGGTTTGAGGTCGCGGTGGAGGACGCCGGCGGTGTGTACGGCCGCGACCGTGCGGGCGACCTTGACCATGAGACGAACGGCCCCGCGCAGGTCGGCGCGGACCCGATCGAGGTGTTCGCTGAGGGTGCCACCGGGGACGAACTCCATTGCGCAGTACGGGAACCCGTGCCAGTCGCCGGCGTCGTACACCGGAACGATGTTCGGGTGCTTGAGCGCGGCGAGCGTGCGGACCTCGCGGTCGAACCGGTTGCGGGTCAGGGGGTCGCGGGCGCCGCTGGGGTTGATGAGTTTCAGCGCGACGGTTCGGCCGGTGGCACGGTGAACGGCTCGGTAAACGATGCCCATGCCGCCGCGGCCGACGAACCGCTGTACGTCGTAGCCGGGGATCGGCGGGAACTGGTCCGCGCTCGTAGCGAGTTGTTGCGCAAGTGGGTCGGGATGAGTCCCCCGTTCGGGCGCGTGTGGCCCCGGAGTAGATGGGACTTGGACCGCGATGGCCGGGTCGGGACGCGTGACCGGTTGGTCGTCCGAAAGCGCCGGCCCGACACTGTTTGAGAGTGGCGCCGGACGATCCGGCACGTGCAATTCGGGCTCGGCGGTCGGTTCTCGCATTGGGGTCCTATTACACCGTAACTCGACTCAGGCGGATCAGCGGCTTCATTGCCGCATCATCGAGAATCGATCCTCTCGCCACATTTACGGGCAACCGATCTCAGCTACACGCCCGACCGCTCACCCGACATTGTTCCCACCGTACATGGGGTCAGTTGGGTGTGGTAGTTTGATGACGCCGGGCGTGATCGTGAGCGTGGTTTTGAGGTTGAATCAGGATTACTGGATCATAACCGACCTGCGAGCGTTTGGAAATCTCAGCCGGGAAAAACTCATCCCGAATAGGAACCGCACAGGGCTGGCGCCGGATCGGCCCTCGTCGACGTCTCGCTCAGAAACGGGCAAACGACGAGCTGTTGGCGCTGAGCCAGAAAAGCGCGCTCGCGGTCCGGTTTCGCAGAGTCATTGCATCCTGCGCATCTTGCCCGCGCGGCCGCGGCGCGTGCAGGAGAAACCGATTCCTCCCGCACGCACCGCACTACAGAGCGAGCCCTTAATACGTATTGTTCTTATCTGCAGTTCTCCGTGTGATCCGTGACTTCCTCTGTCGCTCCGGGCGCACGGCGGGCGGTGCGGGTACTCATTCCCAACAACGGTTCTGGGCCACTGGTATCATGAACGGCAACGAGATCCGTTACCGCGAGGGGCACCGTGAGCGCGCTGGAGTACCGATTCGACGTGATCGTAGTGGGGGCCGGGCACGCGGGCACCGAAGCCGCGATGGTCGCCGCTCGCCTCGGCCTCAAAACGTGTCTGCTGTCCATGAACGCGGACGCCGTTGCGCAGATGAGCTGCAACCCGGCCATCGGCGGTGTCGCCAAGGGACAAATCGTTCGCGAGATCGACGCCCTCGGCGGCGTTATGGGCAAGTGCATCGACGCGAGCGGGATACAGTTCCGCGTCTTGAACGCGTCCAAAGGCCCGGCGATGCACTCGCCCCGTGCTCAGGCGGACAAGAAGCTCTACCAGTTCACCATGAAGCGCTGGGTGGAAGAACAGGAGAACCTGACGCTCCGGCAAGAACTCGTCGAAGGGTTGCTTCTGGAACCCGGAGCGCGGAGTGCGGAGTCCGGAACAGAAGAGAGCGAAAAAGAAAGTGTTGCTTCTTCGCTCCGGGTTCGAGGAGTGGTTGCCCGCGGCGACACTCGGTACCTGGCCCCCGCGGTCGTTCTCACGACGGGCACCTTCCTCAAAGCGATCATGCACACCGGCGAGGCGAAGACAGTTGGCGGGCGTGCCGGCGACGCGTCGGCCGAGGGGATGAGCGGCAGCCTTGCTGAGGCCGGCTTCGAACTGGCGCGGTTCAAGACCGGCACGCCGTGCCGGCTGAACGGGCGCACAATTGATTTCTCGAAGTGCGCGGTTCAGCCCGGCGACCCGGTGCCGCGGCCGTTCAGCTTCAGCACGGACGCGATCACCGTCCCGCAGGTCGTGTGCCACAGCACCGAGACCACGCCCGCGGTTCACGACCTGATCCGCGCCAACCTCCATCGCGCTCCCATGTACTCGGGTCAGATCTGCGGGCGCGGCCCCCGTTACTGTCCCAGCATTGAGGACAAGGTCGTGAGGTTCGCCGACAAGGACGCGCACCTCATCTTCCTCGAACCGGAAGGGCTGAACACCCGCGAGTATTACTGCAACGGCATCAGCACCAGCCTGCCGAAGGACGTGCAGGCCGCCATGCTCAAGCTGATACCGGGACTGGAGACCGCGGAGGTGATGCGGTGGGGCTACGCCGTCGAATACGATTTCGCCCCGCCCACGCAGCTCCACCCGACGCTCGAAACTAAGCCGGTCGCCGGCCTTTACTTCGCCGGGCAGATCAACGGAACGACGGGCTACGAGGAGGCGGCGGCGCAAGGACTCATGGCGGGGTTGAACGCGGCCCTCAAGTTGAAGGGCGAACCGCCGCTCGTACTGGACCGCAGTCAGGCGTACATCGGCGTGTTGATCGACGACCTCGTGACAAAGGGCGTGGACGAGCCGTACCGCATGTTCACGTCTCGTGCGGAGTACCGGCTCCTGCTGCGCCACGACAACGCCGACCGCCGGTTGACCCCCCTGGGCCGGCGCGTGGGTTCGGTCGGCGCCACCGACTGGGCGCGGTTTCGTCGAAAAGAGGAGGGCATTGCGGCCCTTCAGGACGAACTGAAGCGGAACAAGAGCGACGGCGACAGCCTCGCGACCTGGCTCCGCCGCACCGAAGTGGAATGGGCCGCGGTGTGCGAGCGGCACCCCGCGCTCAGGGCCTGGGACCAGCGGCCTAACGTGGTGGAACAGGTAGTTCTAGAAGCGAAATACAGCGGTTACATCGACCGACAGGCGGCGGAGGTGGAGCGGTTCCGGCGGCTCGAGGACCGGGGCATCCCGGCCACGTTCGATTACGCCGCCGTCCACCAACTGCGCCACGAGGCCCGCGAGAAGCTGAGCCGGGTGCGGCCCGCAAGTGTGGGGCAGGCGAGTCGCATCAGCGGCATCACCCCGGCCGACCTCGCAATGCTGTTGCTTTATCTGGGATAGGTGGTTATGGGCCGCCCGCCCGACGGGGAGAAGCCAGGTAACTGGCACCACCCGCGGGACCGGTCAGGGCTCACCGACCCGCCGGGTTCGCGCGACTCGCACGACGCATCTGGTCCGTGTACCCGCTGAGCGGGTCGCGGGAGGATGGCAAATTCGTGTGGGCTACGCGGCCTGGGAAAGCCGATGAGCGACCTGACCGAGTCGGCAGGAGCCGGAATCTGGTATCGGCGGGGTTGGGGCTACGGACCGCCGGTGAGGTAGCGTTGTGAAGCGGGGCAATCCCGGTCGCGTCTTCCGGTCGTGACGGTGGAACCTGGGTCGGGTGTGTCTTCGGCACCCGATTGAAGTGTTCCGGGGTCATTGATCGGACGCCGCTATCGGGTATGATGGGGCGAGGTAGTCGAAACCTCCCATCTTGCTCCGCCACCCGACGTCCCCTCGCCGTGGGCAGTCCGACTACCTTCCCCCTCCTGCGCCGCTGACCCGGGTCGCGTAATGGCGACCCGGCGGTGGGGCGGCCAGTGTCCTGCGTGAGTCACGGACGGAATTTCGGTCCGCAGCCCGGCTCGGTCGTTCGGCCGTGCGCGGATCTCCCCCATGCGAGCCGGCTGAGCCGGCCAGGTGGATGCGCGTATGAAGACGGTGTTCACAACCGGCGAAGCGGCGAAGATCTGTAAGGTCTCCCAGCAGACCATCATCCGCTGCTTCGACAACGGTCAGCTCAAGGGGTTCCGGGTGCCCGGCAGCAAGTTCCGGCGCATCCCCCGGGAGGCCCTGTACAAGTTCATGAAGGACAACGGCATCCCGACGGACGCCCTGGAGAGCGGCAAGCGCAAAGTGCTGCTCGTGGACGACGAGCCGGATCTGGTCGAGACCGTCAACGCGGCCCTGCAGGCCGACGGGCGGTTCGAGGTGCGGATCGCGTCCAACGGGTTCGACGCCGGGATGATGGTGAAGGACTACCGGCCGGACCTGCTCATCCTCGACGTGATGCTGCCGGACATCAACGGCAAGGAGGTCTGCCACCGCGTCCGGGCCGACGCGTCGATGGAAGACGTGCGCATCATCTGCATCTCGGGGCTCATCGAGGAAGACAAGGTCCAGGAGCTGAAGCTCGCCGGGGCCGACGCCTTCCTCCCCAAGCCGTTCGACGTGGACGTCTTGATCGAGAAGATGTGCGAGCAGCTCGAGATCGAGACCGGCGTGTTGGCCTAACTGGGAGCGCGGAACTGGGAGTGCGGAACGACAGAATGGGGTCGTTCTGGTTTTTCACTCCGCGTTCCGCGTTCCGCGTTCCGCACTTGAAGGAGCGACTGTGCCAGGGAAGGCGGTGGGCCGGGCCGCGGCGTCGTTGCCGTGGTTGTGCCCGAACACGGACAGCCTGATCCGGCTCGCCGAAACGCCGGCGAGCCTGGCGCGTCCGTGCGCGACCGACCCGGCGCTACTCGCTTTCTTGTTACGCTTCGTGCCGCCCGCGCCGCAACCCGCCAACGACCTGTTTTGCAGTTCGGCCCTCGCGTCCGCGTCCCTACCGGAAGCGGCGGCTTCGTATCTCGCGCACTGTTCGTCGGGCTGGGTGGCGCCTAGCGCGGCCACACGCCGGTGCCATACACTGTCGGACCGTGCCGCCCGGTTCGCGCGCCTCTTGGCGGAACGCACCCAGCGATCCGCGCCGGACCGCGCGTTCGGCCTGGCAGCCCTCGCCCCGCTCGGTTGGTTTGCGGTCGCCGCCGTCGATGCCGGGGCCGCCGCCGAACCGTTACACGATTCCCAAACGCCGCCCACGCCTGCCGTGCAAGCGGCGGCGTGGGGGTGCGACCAAAACGCACTCGCCCGTCGCCTCGCCAACCGGTGGCGGTTCCCCGATTGGCTCGCAACCGCGCTCGGCAACCTGAATCTGCCTCTCGCAGCGGCCCGGTTCGTTGTCGCGGACCCCGATCTGTTTGCCGTAGCCCAACTGGCCGTCCTCGAAACCGAGCGGCGGACACACACTCTCGGGCTAACGGACGCGGCCGAACGTCCCACCCTGTTGGCGACACTGAAGCTCGACGATGCGGACCTTGACGAACTCTGGACCCGTGCCGTGGCGGATGCCGTGCCGGCACCGGCGCTTGATCCGAACCCGCACAAAGTGCCGCTCGTTGCGAACCTGCTAAAGATGGCGGCCGAGAGCCGGCGCCGAAATGGCGCGGCGCTCGTGGTCCGACTCGAAGACCGGCTCGACCATCTCCACGCCGCCGTCGCTCGCGCGGGCGACGCTGCCGATGAGCGCGCACGGGACGCGAAACTCGCCGCGCTGGCCGAACTCGCCGCCGGGGCCGGTCACGAGATCAACAACCCGCTCGCGGTGATTAGCGGGAACGCGCAACGGCTGTTCCGCACCGAGCCGGAGCCGGAGCGCGGCGAAGTCCTCCAGACCATCATCCGCCAGTCGCAGCGGATCGCCGGCATCCTCCGCGACCTGATGCAGTTCGCCCGCCCGCCGCAACCCAAGCCGCACCGCACGGCCGCTGCCGATCTGTTGGCCGCCGTCCGCACGGACCTCGCGCCGCTCGCGGCGGAGAAGGGCGTCCGCTTGGAAGTGAGCAGCGCTCCGGTCGACACGTTCGTCCGCTGCGACTTCGCCCAGATCAAACACGCCCTTGTGGCCGTGGCGCGAAACGGGATCGAGGCGGCCGGCGCGGAGGGGTGGGTGCGCCTCGGCTGCTCCGACGGCGACGACGAATCGGTCACGTTCGTGATCGAAGACAGTGGCCCGGGACTGTCGGCCGCGTCGCTCGAGCACTGTTTCGATCCGTTTTACTGCGGGCGCGCGGCCGGGCGCGGGCGCGGGTTGGGCCTCCCAACGGCGTGGCAGTTCGCGCGGCGGAACGGCGGTGACGTGCGGCACGAACCGGTTGCAGATGGTCCCACGCGGTTCATCGTCACCGTCCCTCGGTCAGTCACGCTGGAGTTCGTGGACCGGCAATCCGCGTGAGGTTGGGATCGGTTCCAGTCATATCGTTCTTTTTCGCACCTGCTACGCCATCCAACGAAGCCAACCCACCCCCAGCCCCCTCCCTGAAGGGAGGGGGTGAACGCGCGCGATACTTCCTCGGATTCTCCAAAGGCATTGGAGTTCCGGAAGTCTTATCTGGCTCCCCTCCCTTCCAGGGAGGGGTTGGGGGTGGGTTCTTCGTGTGCGAAGCCAACCCAGCCCCCTCCCTGAAGGGAGGGTGTGGACGAGCGTGAAGCCTCCCCGATTCCACTGTAGCAACTGAGCCCCGTAGGTCTTGCTCCCTCCCTTCCAGGGAGGGGTTGGGGATGGGCTCTTCATAATCAAGGACGACCCGGCCCTGTAGTATATCAGAACGGGGCACGGCGCTTCTGCTACGTGCCCCGCACCCGTTTTGCTGAAAGGGAATGAGGAATGGACAAGGTGAAGGTGGCGATTCTCGGTGGCTCGGGGTACACGGCGGTGGAGCTGATCAAGCTCCTTCTGCGGCACCCCGGCGCGGAGATCGCTGCGATCACGTCGCGCCAGGACGAACACATCGCGGACCTTCATCCGGCCCTGCTGGGACGCATTGACGTGCGGTGTCAGCCGTTCGACGCGGACGCGCTGAAAGCGAGGGGGGTGCAGTGCGCGTTCGGGTGCCTGCCGCACGGCACGAGCATGGAAAGCATCCCCCCGCTACTCGAACGCGACATCCGGGTCGTCGATCTGAGTGCCGACTACCGCTTGCGCGACGCGAAGGTGTACCAGGAGTGGTACAAGGAGACGCACCACGATCTCCACAATCTCGCGCACGCGGTGTACGGACTGCCCGAAGTGTACGGCGACGCCATTAACGGGGCGAAGCTCGTCGCCAACCCCGGTTGCTACCCGCAAACGGCGATTCTCGGTCTCGCCCCGCTCGTCGCTCACAAGCTGATCGAGCGGAACGGTATCGTGATCGATAGCAAGAGCGGCGTTTCCGGGGGCGGGCGCACACCGAAGCTGAACTTCCACTTCCCCGAGTGCAATGAAAACGTGTCCGCGTATGCGGTCGGTACGCACCGGCACACCCCGGAGATCGAGCAGGCCCTGAGCGACGTTGCTGGCGCGCCGGTGTCGGTGATCTTCACGCCGCACTTGATGCCGATGGACCGCGGCATCCTCAGTACGATCTACGCGACGCCGATGCGCGCCGTGACCGAGCCGGAACTCACCGAACTGTACCGGAGCTACTACGCGGGCCAGCCGTTCATCCGCGTGCGCACGACCCCGCCGGCGACGAAAGACACGACCGGCACGAACTTCCTCGATGTGTGCGTGAAAGTGGTGCGTGGTCGGGTGCTGGTTTTGGCAGCGGAGGACAACTTGGTCCGCGGCGCGAGCGGCGTGGCGGTGCAGAACTTCAACCGCCTCTTCGGGTTCGATGAGCGCGCGGGGCTCTTGTAATGGACCTCCTGGCGCAACACGAGGCGTTCCTGCGGGCGATCTTCGACGCGCCCGACGATGACACGCCCCGTCTCGTGTACGCGGACTTTTTGGAAGAGAACGGGGAAGAAGAGCGGGCCGCGTTGATTCGCTGGCAGTGCGGCCGGGCCGAGCGGCCGGCCAACGTTCCGGATTTCCCCGAGCCGCACGAACGTGGCTTCCCAAAGCCGAAGCAGGCGACCGAGCTTTCGCTCGAGCCGTTCAATGATCCCACGGGCCTCCGTTGGCAACTGGTTAAGGTGCGCCCGGTCTGCTTTGCGGCACAAGAGCTGAGGCTCTACAAGGGGCGTATCACCACCGCTGAACCGTTCGACGTGCTGTTCGGTTTACCGGCGTTCGCCCGCGTGACCGCACTCGACCTGTCGGGTGAAGAGGTTTCTGAAGCTCCGGACACGGGCTCCGACTTCATGAAGTACCGCCTCATTCCGGTCATCACAACAGCGGGGGTCGCCGTCCTCGCTCAGCACCGCGGCGCACGCCGGCTCACCGCGCTCGACCTCCGGTACAACGAACTGGACAACGACGCGGCACGGGCGCTGGTCAAGTCGCCCTACCTCGACAACCTCAAGCGGCTCCAGTTGTTGGAAGGCAACCGGCTCCGCGGTAAGGTGTGGCAACAGGTACTCGAACGGTTCGGTGAAGATGTTGTCGGGTGACGTTCGACCTCGGTGCGGAGATCCCTCATGCGGTGTTTTTTGCTGCTGTTGCTGGCACTTGTCGCCCCCGCGCAACTCGGCGCGGCCGAGCCCAAGCTGACGGCGAAGGTGGAAAAGGCCGAAGTGCCCGACGCGCTCGCGGAACCGGTGCGGAAGCTTCTCGACGAGCAGGCGCTCGTCATTCGTGACGGCGACACCGAACTCATGACCGTCTGGTTCCGCACGGAGATCCCCGCGAACGCCACGGAGGCGCAGGTGAAGAACGGCCTCACCTACCGCGAGATTCCCGAGGGGACGCTCGTCGGCGCGGTTCGCTTCCCGGCCAAGTTCACCGACTTCCGCAAACAGGAGATCGCGGCCGGCGTGTACACGCTCCGGTTCGCCGTGCAACCGGACATCGGTGACCACACCGGGACCGCCCCGCACTCCGAGTTCTGTCTCATGTGCCAGGCAAAAGAAGACAAATCGGCCGAATCGGTCGAGAAGAAGAAGCTCATTGAGGTGAGCAGCCTGGTGAACGAGGGGCGGCACCCGGCGGTGCTGCTGATGTGGCCGAACAACGGCAAGGACACCGGCGTGAAGGTCGTGAGCAAGGGCGAGGGCGTCTACGCGGCGACGGTCAAGCGGCCGGTCGTGGCGGGTGACCAAAAGACGACGCTGGGGTTCGCGGTCACAGTTGCAGGTGTGCGAAAGGAATGAGGTTATTGCTGCGGCCGTCGTATTTATCTCGCTTCGCATGGGTGACGACGGCGGCGCCCGAGCATCCGCCGCAATTGACTCTCGTCCCACGACTCGCCTTTAGGAGTCGCGGCAGTGGACTTCAGCTTGCCCTTCCAGTTCGTTAGCCGGTTCGCTCATCACAGGTCGCCGTCAGCACCCTCCCCGAGCGCAACACTCTTCGGAAATACACGCGTCCCTCTCGACCCGAGAGTCCCACCCTCGACCACGATCAACTCCCGGGATTTTCAGCAGATACGGAGTTAACAGGGGGATAGATACGACGGAGGTGAGAGCGAGTTCGGATCTCACTCGGCGTTCGAGTGTAACACTCCTCGAACACCTCGCGCTCGCGCCTATTAACCGCCGGGTGATTGGGGGTCAGAAAACTGACAGCCAATCCGGTGATCAACACCTTATGCGGTGGCCGTTTTCACATATCAAGAATAGTTGCACAGGAAGAGCCCATTGATCAATTATCGGTTGTGCAATCAAAGATTCCAGCGATCGTCGCGTCGGGCTCCGTTCTCGGAATGCCACCGGACGCCGAGCATGGCTTTCATCTCCTCGAGGTACTGGTTCAACTGCTTCGGCTGGTTGGGATAGAAGCTCTTGGCAAGGGACTGCCAGGTGTCCCACCACCAACCGAGGATGTCGTACCGGTCGGTCCAGAGACCGCAATTCGAGGTCGCGCCAATGAGGTGGCGGGCGGCCCAGCGGAGGTCGATGAGGGCCTGACGGCGGTACTCTTTTCGGCGGGTCGCGGCGTAGAACATGTGCGACCGCGCCCGGGTGAGCAGGTAAAAGAACCGCCACCGGTTCTCGCCCCGGCCCTCGTTGAGCAACCCGTCCACCGTCGAGAGCAGGCTGACGGACTGGGCGTGGTCTGCTGCGGCATTGGTCCAGTTGTCGTTTTTAACAAACAGATTGTCAGGACAATTTTCGTTTCTGGCAGATTGCAAGCGGGTCTCGGCGCGGCGGAGGAGGAGCTCGGCGACCGTGAGGCGCGTGATGGCCATGGTCTGCCGGTCGGCGGGGTCGCCGTTGCGGCTCAGGATGGCCTCGGCGGCCTCGAGGTGTTGCCTGATGCGCTGCCACCACGCCGGGTTCTGATCCATACCTCCGGCCTTGAAATCTTTATGGCCGAACTCTTCGGCTACTTTCAACCGGGCCAGCAGGCACAATCGGTGGCTCTCATTTCGACGGCGCCGGGCACTGCTGCGGAGCAGCGGTTGGGTCCCACATAGCAACTCGGCGCCCTCGTACAACTCCGGGTGCAGAGCGGGGTTCAGCTCCACGCACGGGCGCACTTGGATCGATGTCTTAAAAGCGTCCAGCTCCTTCTTGTACCGAGCGTAGTCGGACCCCGCGCCGGACCTCGGGGGCGTACAGTCCCAGTAGATTTCCGCCGACCCGAGCCAGGCGACGGGGTACTGCGTCAAGCGGAACTCCAGGAGCCGCCGAATGACCGAGATGACCAGATCCCCGTCGAGGTCCGGCTCGGACCACTCCACATCGGACTGCGTCCGGAGGTGCGTTCGCGCCAGGGTGATAAAGTTAGTATAAACGGTCTTGCAGATGTTCAGACGCGTCGCCCGCTCCTCGGACGGGAGCGCCCGGCCGTCTTGCTCGACGTAGCGGTTGGGCCAGTCGTGCGTGTCTTTGTTCGGGGTGAGCGTCGGGAGCTGCCACGCACTGAGGAGCGGATCCTGACACGCGTACGCGAGGTCGCGGAGATCGCGGTACATTTTCCGGTTCGCGGGGGTCATGCCGCTCGTACCAGGGTGCGGTTGGCTGGGGGCGGCTCCTGGCGAGCGCGGCCGACGCGGCGGCGGCGCGGGTGGAGGAAGGGGTGACGGGTCGGGGGCGCTCAACGCGTGGTGCTCCAGGTTACTGAGGATCTCTCCGCACTTGACCGGGTGGCCGAATAGCGTCTTATTGTCTCGGAACACTTTCCGTCGGAGACAGTCGAAGGCGGAGTGCGGGTAGCCACTGGCGAGCAGGAACTCGGCCATGAGATTGCGGAGGTCGTTGCGGTAGCCATCGATTTTTTCCCGAAGTTCCTTCACCTTGGTCTCGGGTTCGGTCCACTTGATGTTTTTCAGCTGGTCGCTCCCGACGATCTCGATGAGCTGGGCAACCATATGAATCAGCCCCGGCACCCGCGCCCGGGTGAGCAGCGCGTGCTTCTCTCGGTGAAGTGCCAGCCCGAGACGGTAGAGCCAGCCACCGACACATTCCATCCGTCGGGCGCTGACCGCCAGTCGGATGGATACGATGCGGTGGAACATGTACTCGAGGAAGGACCGCGCGTCCCGCGAGCGCTCGTAGAGTTCGTCATAACTGTAAAGCGCGATCGTGTGGTGGATCGCGGCCAGGACCCCGTCAAACGACTCCGACTCCGCCCCCGCGGCCCGGCCCCACTCTTTAATCGCGTTGTAGAGACCGTTGCGCACGTCCCGGTGCATCCAGTGGTACCCGCCCTCGGTCCGGTAGATCCACTGCCGGTTGCGATCCGGCCCCTCGATCCTGGGGCGCCCGGTTCCGTTCGCGCCGTCCGGCGGCTCGTACCAGGTGACCGTCCGAATCGATTTGCGGATTCGTTCATTGAGCTGCGGGAACCCGAGGTCGGTCTTGTGCTGACCCCCGAGTATCGCCTCGCCCCAAATGCTGGGCTTGTTCTTGTCGGTCAATACGAGTTTGTCGCGGATTTTTTCAATCGGATTGGATTTGCAGATCAGTTCTTTGAGTGCATCGATCAAGGCCGGCTCCCCCATGGCGTCGGCGGGGCCGGGAAGGTCGCGCAGCAGTCGGCCGATGAACTCGGAGACACACCTGAGGAGCATGACCTCGCTCCGGATCCGCCGCGCACACGCGGATACGAGAACGACCAGGCCGGCGAGCGCGCTGTTGATATCAGTTGGGTCGACGAAGAGGTCCTCGAATTTTTTCTTGAATTCTTGCTTCTGCTTCTCCGTGGTTGCGGGCGTTGGCTCGGGGCCGGTGGCACCGGGCAGGTAGGCGTATCGGATACCATCGTGGCCCTTGCTGAACCGCTCAAAGTCCTTGATCAACACGTGCAACGGTTCTCCTTCCCCAACACGGCCTCCAACTCGATCCCCCGCCACCGGCTCGGGGCCTTGGCCCGGGCGTACGGGGGAGACGATCTCGTCCGCGCCGTCGCCGGAGAGTGCGAGGGCGATCCGGGAGTCGCCGAGCAGCGACGGGTCCCGGAGCAACTCTTGGAACAGGTCCAAGAGCAACTTGCGCTGGCGCCGCTCGAAGTCCGAGCTCTTGAGTTCCTGTCCGTCGAGCGCCGGGTGGCAGTTCGGGAACTCGTCGACGGAATCGAGAGCGATCAGGTACCGGCCGCGCCGGAGGGCCTGTCGGAGCCACTGGGCCATCGACCGCAACTCGTGCGTGCGGCTGCGCCGGAGGGCGGAGGTCTCCTCGAGCGTCGGATCGAGCAGCCACTGCATTACCGGCGGGCGCCGGATCGCGTGGAGCCGCGAGTCGAGTTTGACGAGCCGCTCGGACAGGACGTCGAACAGGGCCGCCACGCCCACGACCTCCGTCAGGTCGATCCAGATTGTGCGGGTCTCCTGGTTCCGCTCGAGTTCGTCGGCCAGCGAGACGAGAGCGGACGACGACCCCTCGCCCGATTTGGACGAGTGGATGAGGGCCATCCGCCACACGCCCGCGAGCTCCTCGGGAACGGCCGGCGTCGAGCCGTCCCCCTCGGTCGAGTGCTGGACGAAGTTGACAGCCTGGTAGTGAGAGCGGGCGATCGGGAAGTGCCCCTTGAGCCGCTGGATCACCTCGAGGAGGAACATGCGCCCCTCGCGGTATCGCACAACGTGGGCCGGATAGGACCGCGGGTCGTCGGCCGCGTCGCCGTGTTGCATCACCTCGGGGTGGGTTCTCACCGCGGCCTTCAGGAGCTCGGGCACCCACGGGTCCCGGTTG
>BFBZ01001624.1_pt1 | contig 14386 bp, 15 predicted proteins | sample 1888401 | NCBI WGS metagenome assembly BFBZ01 (sample SAMD00112614, study PRJDB3348) | symbiont metagenome | host: Chara braunii | reverse complement strand
TGAGGTCGACGTGGTCGATCCGGCGAGCCTGCCCTCCGCCGATGTGGTCAAGATCGACATCGAAGGTGGCGAAGGTGACGTGCTGTCCCATCTCGACCTGTCGAAGACCTCGCTCGTCCTGCTGGAGTTCCAGAACCGCCGAAACCGCACGCAGATCCGCGACATCCTCGCCGCCGACTTCGATATTCTTCACGACGAGGAATGTTCCTGGGACCCGCTGCTCGACTATCGCGGTTACCGCCAGGACCTGAAGGGTGATGCCTATGGCCGGATCTTCGCCGTGCGCAAGCACGTCACGCGAATGACCCGGCGGCCGTCGATCGCACTCTGAGCTCTATCCAACGACCGGCTCCATCCAGTGGGCGGCGGTGCCTCCTTGGACCGCCTGGATGCTGACATAACCGAACAGGCTGTGCGGCGCGGCGCCATGCCAATGGCGCTCGCCCGGCGCGAACCAGACGCAGTCGCCGCTGCGCACCTCCTCGATCGGCCCGCCGTCGCGCTGCACGCGCCCGACACCGGTCAGCACATATAGCACCTGGCCGAGCGGATGGCTGTGCCAATGGCTGGCGACGCCCGGCTCGAAGGTCGCGCGCACCACCGTCGGATCGCCGTCGCGTGCGCTGGCGACCAGCGTCTCCGCCCAGAACGGCCCGCTGGCTATGCCTGCCGGGCCGCGGGTGATCGCCTTGCCCGCCCGGATGACGGCCATGGCATCCGGCACCCGCACGGTCTCGTCGGCGCCGTCGTCGCGCATGAAGGGCAGCTCGGCCGGATCAAGACCGTGACGCATGACCGGCCTCCGCTTGAGCATTGCCGCTCGCCGCGATCATCTGCGCCTCGCCGTCGCCGAACGACCATTCGTCGGCGTTGCTGGTGGAGATGATCACCATGACATCGGCGGGACGGAGGCCCGATGCCTCGGCCAGCAAAGCCACTAGGCGCCGGTAGAACGCCTGCTTGACCGCGGTGCTGCGAAGCCGGCCGGCGGCAATCTGGATCAGCACGAAATCGTCCGAACGCGGACCGCCGAGATAATGCCGGTCGAAAATCAGCTCGCCCGGCTCGAGCTGGTGGATGACCTGAAAACGGTCGTCTGGCGGCACCTCGAAAGCCTCGACCAGGGCCTGATGGAGACCGTCGGACAGCGCGCGGAGATAATCCGGCGCCTTGCCCTTGAGAAGCGAGAGGCGTGCAAACGGCATGGTCGGTGCTCCCGATGCGAGAAGCCAAGCCCCTGAGCGGGCTTGACGGAGCCATGATGACGCCGCAGCATGATCCATAAAATCGGGAAATTCAGAATTGATAATCCTGGTATTCGGGATAATGACATGCGCCGGATCACTTTCGACCTCGACGTTCTCCGCAGCTTCGCGACCGGTGTCGAGCTCGGCAGCTTCGCCCGTGCGGCGGATCGGCTGGGGCGATCGACCTCTGCGGTCAGCGCCCAATTGAAGAAGCTGGAGGACCAGGCCGGCACGCCGATCTTCCGCCGCGCCGGCCGGGGCCTTGCCTTGACCGATGCCGGCGAGGTCATGCTGGCCTATGCCCGCCGCCTGATCGAGCTGAACGACGAGGCCGCCGCCGCGGTCAACGGTGTCGAGCTCGAAGGCTGGGTCCGGCTCGGCCTGCCCGAAGACTTCGGCGAGGCGCTGCTGCCCGAGGTGCTCGGCCGCTTCGCCCGCGCCAATCCGAAAGTCAGGATCGAGGCCAGGGTCGGCCGCAATGCGGACATCGTCGACCGGCTGATCGCAGGCCGCCTCGATCTGGCGCTCGCCTGGGATGATGGCACGGCCCGGCTGAACAGCCGGCGCCTCGGCGAATGGCCGATGCGCTGGATCGGCCCGGCCGCCGGCCCGTGGCCCTACGGCACAGGCGAGGCCGTGCCGCTGGCGACATTCGAGGCGCCTTGCCTGATGCGAGCCGCCGCCACCGCGGCGCTCGACCATGCCGGCATCGCCTGGCGATCGGCCTTTACCAGCCCGAGCCTGGCCGGTCTGTGGGCCGCGGTCTCGGCGGGACTGGGCCTGACGATCCGGACCGAAATCGGTCTGCCGGCCACGGTACGTGCGCTCTCGCCGGGCGAAGCCGGGCTGCCGTCGCTGCCTTCGGTCGGGCTCGCCCTGCATCTTGCCGAAGCCGAGCCCGCGCCGCCCACCGGCCGCCTCGCCGCGATCGTCCTGGAGGCGCTCGACGAGGCGCGGGCCCGTCTGTCCAGGCCGACCGGCCCCGCGGCGTCCGCCACACCCATGAAAAAGGGGGCCCGACCTGAGCCGAGCCCCCTGATGGCTTAGGGACGGACCGTTCAGCGGGCGCGCAGGAATTCCGGCACGCGCAGCAGCGCCATCTCGTTGTCGTCGGCTCTGTTCGGATCGCGGCTCGACGAGAACGGCAGATTGTTGTCATTGCCGACGATGATGTGGTCGGCATCGACGATGTCGACGTTCTCGATGGTGAAGAACGGGAACTGGAAGACGCCGCCGGACAGCGGCACCCGCGAGCGCTTGTTCGGATCCTGGATGCGCAGGAGGTCGATGAAGCCGATCTTGCGCACGGCGCCGCCGGCATTGGCATCGGTCATTTCGATCTTCCAGATCCGCTTGATCCGCGGCAGCGCATGGAAGCAGTTTTCGGCGCGCTGGCCCTGCGGGCAGGCCCGTTCCGGCACGCCTTCATTGTCGTCACGCACGATGATCATGCCGGTGGTGGCGTCGATCATGTTGAAGTCGCCGATCGACAGGTTGTTCTCGTCGAGCACGAACTTCCAGTGACGGCCGGTATAGCGGCCGGCCTGCACATCGAATTCCAGGATGCGCAGATATTGCTTGCCGTCGAGCATTTCGAGCGCATTGGTCTGGGTGTCCCACAGGGCACCTTCGAGCAGCGGATAGAGGAAGCGGCCATCCGGCGAGGCGGCCATGCCCTCGAAGCCCTTGGAGCGGCGCACCCGGAAATTGACCGGTCCACCAGGCACGGCCGGCGTGGTGACGGCCGGATTGTCGGGCGATCGCACGACCTGGCCATCGACCAGCGTGTCGAACACGGCCTCGACCTTGCCGGTCATGTCGATGCGGATCAGGTAGGGGCCGAACTCGTCGCCGATCCAGATCTTGTCACCGACGATCTGGAAGCTCTCCAGATCGAAATCCGAGCCGGTGAGATAGCGCCGCTCGGTCGCCTCGTTGGCGATGCGGAACGGCACCTTCTTGTCCGGGTCCGACAGGAAGATCGTCTGCAGGCACTCGAACGAGCCCTTGTCCCAGTCGATCCGGTAGCGGTTCAGGTAGAGCATCGAATCGGGCGAATTGGCCTTGGCGCCGAAACCATTGTCGGTGATCACCCAGAAGGTGCCGTCGGCCATGCGCTTGATGCCCGAATGGCCCTGGGCCGGCTGGCCGCGGAACGGCACCGACAGGCCGGTCGGCCGGCCGGCGGAAAGCCCCATCACCGAGCCGACGGCATCGTTGCGCGCGGCGCCGGTGAACTTGCCCGGGGTCTGCAGGTCGGCCGGTGCATCCGCCGGCGGCTGGATGAAGGTGGCGGCCGGCAGGACGGCATGACCGGCGAGCGTCGCCGGAAATTCCTGCTGGGCAAAAGCCGGGGATACCGCGAAAACCGCGGCGGCGAGAACGAGAGCGCGCATCAATGGCTCCAAGAGGGCTGAACAGGGTGATCGAACGCGCGTTCCCTGCGGGATCAGCCTGACAGGCGCGTTACGGTTCGATGACGCCTGGATGACGCGGCGCCGGCGCGGCCCGCTTGCGACGCTCGGCCGCACCGGCGCGTAACAGGATGCCCGACCGGACCGAATGAACTCTCGACAGGCCCGGCGAGCCGGCCGACAAAGAGGCTGCGCCACGCTTCCAGACGCATCGAGGACGCCCGAAGGACGCTCCGTGCCAGAGACCCTCTCCCCCGATGTCTGCGTCATCGGCGCCGGTTCCGGCGGCCTGACGGTTGCCGCCTTCTGCGCCATGCTCGGCGCACCCGTCGTGCTGGTCGAGAAGGACCGGATGGGCGGCGACTGCCTGAACACCGGCTGCGTGCCGACCAAGGCGTTGATAGCGGCGGCCAGGCGCGCCCACGATATCCGCCAGGCCGCGGGGTTCGGCATCGCGGCCGGCGAGCCGCGCATCGATTTCGCCGAGGTCCTGCGCCACGTGCGCGAGGCGATCGCCACGATCGCGCCGAATGATTCGGCCGCGCGTTTCGGCGCGCTCGGGGTCCGGGTGATCAAGGGCCCGGCGCGCTTCACCGGTCCCCGGTCGGTCGCGGTCGGCGACATCGCCATATCGGCCCGGCGTTTCGTCATCGCCACCGGCGCCAGGCCGCTGGTGCCTGACATCCCGGGGCTCGATACCTTGCCCTTTCTGACCAGCGACACGCTGTTCGACCTCACCGCCTGCCCGCGACATCTCGGCGTGCTCGGCGGCGGACCGGCCGGCCTCGAGCTGGCCCAGGCGTTCCGCCGGCTCGGCGCCGAGGTGACCGTGCTGGAACGCGACCGGCTGCTGCCCGCCGAGGACCCGGAAATGGTCGACGTGGTCAGGCGGCAATTGCAGGACGAAGGCATCGCGCTGATCGAAGGCGCCGAGATGATCCGGGTCGAGGGAGAGGCGGGCGCCCTGCGCCTGGTGGCGAGGCGCGGCGACGACGAGGGCGCCATCGCGGTCTCACACCTGCTGGTCGCGACCGGCCGCCGGGCCGAGACCGAGGATCTCGGCCTCGATGCCGCGGGCATCGCCGTCGGCGCCGCCGGCATCACCGTCGACAAGGGCCTGCGCACCACCAATCCGCGCGTCTACGCCATTGGCGATGCTGGCGGAGGCCCGCAATTCACCCATGTCGCCGGCTGGCATGGCCAGATGGTGGCGCAGAACATCCTGTTCCGCCGTCCGGTCGGCACCGGCGGCATCGCCGTGCCGCGCGTCACCTATACCGATCCCGAACTCGCCCAGGTCGGGCTGACCGAGGCCGAGGCACGCCGGCAGGACCCGAAGGCCAGGACGCTGCGCTGGCCCTTCGCCGACAACGATCGGGCGGTCGCGACCCGCCGCCGCCAAGGCCATATCAAGCTGATCGTCTCGGCCAGAGGCCAATTGCTCGGCTGCTCGCTGGCCGGCCCCGAAGCTGGCGAAATCATCGGCTTCTATGCGCTGGCACTGGCCAAGGGCGCTACCGCCGCCGAGCTCGCCGCCATCGTTCTGCCCTATCCGGGCTTATCAGAGGTGGGCAAACGCGCGGCGGGTACCTATTTCCAGCAGCGCCTCGGTTCTCCCTGGCTCGGTCGAATGATCCGTCTTCTGCGGCGCTTCGGCTGAGTCTATGATCGCAATGGCTTTTTGGATCCTGATTCATGCCGCGACAGACGTCACAGGACCCGGCACAGGACGCGGCGGCGAAAGCCCTCGCCGAAAAGCAGCGGGCTGACCTCGACGTCGCGGCGCCGATTCCCTCGCGCGGCGTCGGCCTCTCGGGCAAGCTGCTGATCCTGACCGGCATCTTCGTGATGGTGGCGGAAATCCTGATCTTCCTGCCCTCCATCGCCAATTACCGGATGAGCTGGCTCGACGACCGGCTGGCCTCCGCCCGCACCGCCGCCCTGGTGCTAGAGGCGGCCCCCAGCGGCATGGTGCCGGAAGCGCTGGTGCGCGAGCTGCTGAACAGCGCCGGCGCCCAGGCCGTGGCGCTGAAGACCGGGCAGGCGCGCCGGCTGCTCGCCGTGTCCGAGCAGCCGCCCGAGGTCGACGTGACCGTCGACGTCCGCGAGCGCACCTTGCTCGGCTCGATCGAAAGCGCCTTCGAAACCCTGTTCGCGCGCGACGGCCGCACGCTCAGGGTGATGGGCACCGCGCCCCGCGCCGGCGACTTCGTCGAGATCGTCATGGACGAAACGCCGATGCGGCGCGCCATGTTGCGCTTCTCGAAGACCATCCTGCTGCTCTCGCTGTTCATTTCCGGCATCACCGCGTCGCTGGTCTATCTCACCTTGCATCTGATGTTCGTCCGGCCGATGGCGCGGCTGACTAACACGATGATCGCCTTTCGCGAAAACCCGGAGGACCTGAGCCGGGTCATCGTGCCGAGCGGACGCAAGGACGAGGTGGGCGTCGCCGAATACGAATTGCAGACCATGCAGCAGTCGCTGCACGACATGCTGGCGCAACGCTCGCGTCTCGCGGCCCTCGGCCTGGCGGTCTCCAAGATCAACCACGACCTGCGCAACCTGCTCGCCTCGGCGCAGCTGTTTTCCGACCGGCTGGCCGATGTGCCCGACCCGACGGTGCAGCGCTTCGCCCCGAAAATGATCCAGGCGCTCGACCGCGCCATCGCCTTCTGCCAGTCGACGCTGTCCTACGGCCGGGCCCATGAAGCGCCGCCACAGCGCAGCGCCGTCGCCCTGGCCACGCTCGCCGACGAGGTGCGCGACACGATGGGGCTTGGCCCGGAAGCCCGCATCGCCTTCGTCAACGCCGTGCCCGATGACCTGACCATCGACGCCGATCCCGACCACCTGTTCCGCGTGCTGCTCAATATCGGCCGCAATGCCCAGCAGGCGCTGGAGGCGCGCGCGCCCAACGATCCGGTTCGCGACCAGATCCGGGTCATCGGCCGGCGCGAAGGCGCCGTCACCGTCATCGAGATTTCCGACACCGGCCCCGGCATTCCCGAGCGCGCCCGCGTCCACCTGTTCGAAGCCTTCCAGGGCTCGACACGGCCGGGCGGCACGGGGCTCGGCCTTGCCATCGCCTCCGAACTGGTGCGCACCCATGGCGGCACAATTGCGCTGGCCGAGGGAACTTTGGGCGCGACCTTCCGGATTGCCATTCCGGACCGGCCGATCGATCTGGCCGCCGTCCGCAAGACGCAGAAGCGACGCGCCTGAACGGCAGATCCCTCGGCTGTCGCGGCACGGTCGGCCTATGGGCGAATCAACGACATGCCGCGCGCCGGCCGCTCCTGCGCGCACCGCACCCCGCAACGACGGATTCGCACCTGGCCGCGCGCCATCGCGTCACGGACGCGTCGAGGCCCACACGGCCGCGTCGCGTTCAAATCCAATGTTTTCGCGGCGCTTGAAAAATCATCCACAAGCTGCCGGCCATGCTCTTGCAATCCTCGAAAAAACAGCCTATTCGACCGCCTCCGTTCGAGGCGCTCGTCGCTTCCGAACGCGGCGCGCGCCCGTAGCTCAGCTGGATAGAGCACCAGACTACGAATCTGGGGGTCAGAGGTTCGAATCCTTTCGGGCGCGCCATTTGCCTTACCGCCCAGAACAAATCTGCGAACCATTCTGTTTGGTCGGTTCGATCCGGGCATCGCAAACGGCCCATCAACGCAATCCGCATGCCTTCCGCCCGAAGCCTTCGTTGGGATTTTCGCGGTGAGGCAAGATCGGAAAAATTTCTCGGGCGCCGAGCGGCTCGGTGAAAATAATATATCGACAAAACAATTACTTATGCAATCTGACCCCTCGCTCTTGCCTCGCTTTATACTAAATGCCGGCCTGTTGACTCCTAAATGCCGGCCAGCATATTCCTGATTATCCTGGTCGACTATCGCGGAGGCCGCTTGTACGCCCGCTTCATCGACACACGTCTCACCGAGGCGCTGAGCGACACACCAGTCGTGCTCCTGACCGGACCCCGCCGTGCGGGCAAAACGACGCTCTCCCGATCGATGAACGCCGACCGCCGGGTGTATCTGACGCTCGACGACCAAACGACACTCGAGGCAGCACGAACCGATCCGGTCGCCTTCGTGCGCGGTCGCGACCGGGTGATCATCGACGAAGTGCAGCGCGCTCCCGATCTGATGCTCGCGATCAAGAAAAGCGTCGATGACGACTACCGCCCCGGCCGCTTCCTGCTGACCGGCTCGGCCAACGTTATGACCCTGCCCCGTGTGGCCGACAGCCTCGCCGGCCGCATGGAGACGATTACGATGCTGCCGCTGTGTCGCGGCGAGATCCTGGGTCGTCGACCGACATTTCTCAATGCCGTTTTCGCCGGCGCGCTGACGCGACCGAAGGATCTCGTGATCGGCAGCGAGCTTGTCGATATGGTGCTGTTCGGGGGCTTTCCGGAAGCGATCGCGCGCACGAACGAGAAGCGCCGGCAGGATTGGGCACGGTCATATCTGACCTCCGTTCTGAGCCGGGATCTTCGCGACATCGCTGAGGTGGAGAAGCTGACGGAATTGCCGAAATTCGTTCGGCTCCTTGCCGAACACTCCGGCCAACTGGTGAACTACTCCGAACTCGGCAACGGCATCGGCGTCAACTATAAGACGAGCCAACGCTATGTCGGCCTTCTCGAGCAGATCTATCTGCTCGCATCGCTGGCGCCTTGGTACACCAATGCGATCAAGCGGATCGTCAAGACGCCGAAGCTGCATTTCCTGGATTCCGGTTTGCTCGCGACGAGCAGGGGTTTGACCGCGGAGCGGCTGATGCGAGACCGAGGCGCATTCGGTCCGCTTCTGGAGACGTTCGTCTTTGCCGAGATCATGAAGCTGATCAGTTGGTCCGATCTGCAGATTCGCCTCTATCATTTCCGGGATCAGGACAAGCACGAGGTCGACTTCGTGATGGAGCGGGACGATGGCTTCATCGCCGGGATCGAGGTAAAGGCCAACGCGACCGTGACCTCTTCGGATTTCTCCGGACTGAGGAAACTGGCCGGGGTCTGCGGAACCAAGTTCGCCTATGGCGTCGTGCTCTACGACGGTGACGGAGTGGTTCCGTTCGGGCCAAAGCTCGCCGCCGTACCTCTGTCCTGCCTTTGGAACTGAGGTCGACCGATCCGGGAACACGATCATGGCGAAACGAGTTCCCGCGTCTGATGTTGGAGGACATGGGGGCACACATCGAACTCGACGATGACGCACGCCGACACCAGACTCGCCCAACTGACGGCGCGGCTCACCGCGCTCGATCGCGAGCGCACGGCTATCGTGGCCGAGATAGAGGCCTTGCGATCGGCACCCGCTCCAGAGCCTTCGCCTCCGAACGTCGCTCCTGCGGGACGCGCCGGCCATCTCATCGATCGGCATTCGACGATAGAAGCGAAAATTGCGCTGTTCCGTAGGCTGTTCCGCGGCCGTGCAGATGTCTTCCCCGTCCGTTGGGAGAATGCCAAGACCAGGCGCAGCGGCTACGCACCGGCCTGCGCGAACGAATGGCAGCGCGGGATCTGTAAAAAGCCCAAAGTCAAGTGCTCGGTCTGCCCAAACCAGGCCTGACCCGAACCACCCGCAAGGTCACGATGACCGATGCCGGCGCGGCCTATGCGGTGTCGGCCAGACGCATCCTCAATGAACTGGACGAGGCCGAGCGCATCGCTTCCGGCGAATTCCATGCGCCGCGTGGCGAACTGGTCGTGACGGCGCCTGTCCTGTTCGGGCGGCTGCACATTCTTCCGGTCGTTGCCGAGTTCCTGGCCTCTTATCCGGAGATCAACGTCCGGCTGGCGCTGGCGGACCGCAACCTTCACCTGCTCGACGAACACGTCGATATGGCGGTGCGGATCGGCGCCTTGCCGGACAGCAGCATGGTGGCCACACGCATCGGTTCGATGCGGACGGTTGTGTGCGCCAGCCCGGAACTGCTGACCACGCATGGCGCGCCAGAAATGCCTGAAGACCTGGCGAGCCTGCCTGCCGTCAATTTCGACTTCCTGTCGCCGGCCTCCGTCTGGTCCTTCAAGCGGAAAGACACGAAGGGCAGCACCGACGTGCCTGTCCGGCCACGCCTTTCCGTCTCGACCGCAGAGGCAACGGTCTGGGCGGCGGCTCAGGGCGTTGGCGCGGCTCGAGTGCTGCACTATCAATGCGCCGACGCCGTGCGCGATGGGTCGCTGCGCATCGTCCTGACGGATTTCGAGGTTGAACCACTGCCAGTTCATTTGATGCATGCCGGGCGTGGCGCACTACCCTCGAAGATGCGCGTCTTCCTGGACTTCGCCGCAGATCGCCTGAGGAAAAGACTGGCCTCGCTCTGACCGCATGACACCAACCTTCGCAACCGTGCGCACTCGGCGGCGACCAAGATCGCTTCCAAGAGGCCGGATTGTCGCCGGCACATACTTGAATGATCGTTCCGTAACCCTTATATCGAGGTGACGGCAAGACGCCGAACCTTCGATGTCGATACGGCGCTCAATGGCGCGGCAGGTGTCTTCCGCGGGCTTCGGCGACACATGATGGAAAGGATCGCGAATGGCTCGCATGCAAACACGACTTCCCTCGGATTTCGGTCCCAAGACGACGGCCGACGAGATCATCGCGGGCCGTGACCTTTCGGGTAGGGTCGCGATCGTAACCGGCGGATATTCGGGTATCGGGCTTGAGACAGCGCGCGTATTGGCGGGTGCAGGCGCGACCGTCATCGTGCCCGCCCGCACGCCCGACAAGGCCAGGAAAGCGCTTGCGCCGTTCGCGGGTATCGAACAGGCGGCGATGGACCTGGCAGACCCTGTTTCGATCGATCGGTTCGCCGCCGAGTTCCTTGCAAGCAAGCGTCCGCTTCACATGCTCGTTCATAGCGCTGCGATCATGGCGCCTCCCGAGCTTGAAACGGACGCGCGCGGCTACGAGAGCCAGTTCGCCATCAACCACCTCGGCCATTTCCAACTCGCGGCGCGGCTGTGGCCGGCCTTGGTCGATGCGGGCGGCGCGCGCGTGGTCTCGGTCTCGTCGCGCGGTCACCGCCGCGGAAGGGTCAATTTCGAAGATCCCAATTATGAGCGCCGTCCCTATGACAAGTGGGATTCCTACGGACAGTCGAAGACGGCGAACGCGCTTTTCGCGCTGGGGCTCGACGAACGCGGCGCGTCGTACGGCATTCGCGCCTTTTCGTTGCATCCCGGCAGCGTCCTGACCGATATCGCTCGCTACCTGTCCCGCGAAGAACTGATGGCGATGGGCATTGTCGACGCGGAGGGCCGGGTTCAGCGCGAAGGGCCGGTAGGCACGAAGACGGTTGCGCAGGGCGCGGCGACCAGCGTCTGGTGCGCAACCAGTCCCCAGCTCGAAGGCCTCGGCGGCCTCTATTGTGAAGACTGCAACGTCGCCGCAGCGGTATTGGACGACGACACATATGTAGGACCCGGCGTTCGTCCCTGGGCGATGAACGAGGACCTGGCCGACCGCCTCTGGAAGCTTAGCGAGCGGATGACTGGAGCGACATACACTTGAATGATCGTTCCGGTATCCCTATATTTGGATCATGGCAAGACCCCGAACCTTCGATGTCGAGACCGCGCTGAACGACGCGACAAGTGTCTTTCGCGAGCACGGATATGAAGGCACGTCAGCGCAGATGCTCGTCGATGCGATGGGGATCGGTCGCCAGAGCCTTTACGACACGTTTGGCGACAAATGGAAGCTCTACCTCGACGTAGTGCGGCGCTATGTGATTGCGGAAGGCAGCGAGCATCGTGCCGCATTGCGTACAGGGAAGCGCGCCATCGACGGTATCCGCGCGATGGTCGAGCGCGTCGTGCGCAAGGCAAAGGTGCCTTGCCTCGGTGTGAGCTCGATTGCCGAGTTCGGTTGCGCCCGTCCCGAGCTCACCCAAATCAATGCCGCGGCGGATCGGGAGCTTCGCACCGCTATGTTGGACAGCATCCGCAAGGCGCAGGCCGAGGGCGACATTTCTGGTGCGCTCGATCCCGATCAACTGGCGACTTTCCTCATGACGAGCTTCGCGGGCATTCGGCTCGCGGCGCGCGGCGGGGCCAAGCCGAAGGATCTCGCCGGCCTTGGCGAAATGGCGCTTCGGGCAATGCGTTAGTTTTTTTGCCCAATAACGGAACGATCGTTCAACAAAGGTGATGCGATGAAAGCAATTATAATGAATGGAGCTGGCGGAGCTGATCAGCTTGAATGTGTCGAGCGCCCGGATCCGATCCCTGGCGCCGGAGAGGTGCTGATCGACGTGGCGGCAGCCGGCGTCAATTTCATGGATATCGGCGCGCGCCGCGGGATCGTGTGGGCGGAATTGCCGAACCCGAAGGGTCTCGGTGTCGAGGGCTCCGGGCGCATCGCGGCATTGGGAGAGGGCGTTACGGACTTTGCTGTCGGAGACCGCGTGGCGTGGATCTACGCGCCGGGAAGCTACTCTGAAAGGCTGGTCGCACCAACTACCGCGCTCGTCCGTGTGTCTGACGCCATCGACGATCGCACTGCCGCCGCCGTCATGATGCAGGGTTTGACCGCGAGCCACTTCGCCACCGACTTCTATCCCGTGCAGGCGGGCGACGTCGCGCTCATCCTTGCAGCAGCTGGTGGCCTCGGCCAGTTGCTGACCCAGGTCGTGAAACTGCGCGGCGGCACGGTGATCGGTCAAGTGTCCAGTGAAGTGAAGGTCGACGCGGCGCGCAGGGCCGGCGCGGATCACGTCATCGTCGACAGCGAGGGGCAGTTCGCCGAACAGGTTCTCGATTTGACGAACGGCGACGGCGTGCATGTCGTCTATGACGGTTCCGGTCCCACAACGTTCTCGGGGTCGCTGGCGGCGTTGCGCCGTTCGGGAACGTTCTGCTGGTACGGGCCGGTTCTCGGCGGTCCGGGGCCGATCGAAATAGCGACCTTGCCGAAGAGTATCAAGATCGGCTTTGCCACCGTCTTCGACCACATTTACACGCCCGAGATGCTGCGTGCTCATACCACGCGCCTCTTCGACTGGATCGCCGAGGGCAAGCTGAAGGTCGAGATCGGCGGCGTTTATCCCCTGGTGGATGCAGCGAAAGCTCATAGCGACATGGAAAGCCGCCGAACCACCGGCAAGCTCCTGCTGATTCCCTAACCTAAGCCGCCGCACAGCGAAGATTGCGTGTGCGCCCGCCCTGCACGGTATCCGGAGTACAGTCTTGGCGGGCAACAGTTTCCAACCAACGAAGTAGAGTGAGATTGCGCTCAATGAGGGCCCGACATAGGGGCGTTTGCGCGAATCTTCCCGAATTACTGACATTTTGATCTTAGTAAACTAAATGGTAACCACTTGCAGAAAGGAGACAATGCGCCCGGATTAGCTTCCGAATCAGAAGTACTTCGCAGAAAGAATGCTGCGATGACTGATGTTTTGGAAATCGTAATCTGCAACGCCGATGGATGCGCGGTCGATGCCGGCTCCGTTGCTGACGCCGGCCCGATCAGCAAGACTAAAACCCTCAATGTCGAAATCGTCTCCGACGCGATCTGTCCGTGGTGCTATGTCGCCAGGCGGCAATTCGAGCGCGCGGTGGCAAGGCTGCCCGAAGATGTGAAGCTTTCGGTTTATTGGAAGCCGTTCGAACTGAATCCGAACATGCCGCCGGAGGGACTCGATCGGGTCGGCTACCGCAGCCGCAAATTCGGTTCCTGGGAATATTCGCAGAAACTGGATGCTCAGGTGACGGCCGCGACCGCACAGGTCGGCCTCACCATGCGCCGCGATCTGATGCAGCGCACGCCGAACACGTTAAACACTCATCGCCTTGTCTGGTTTGCCGATAAGGAAGGCGTCCAAGACGTGGTGGTCTAAGGACTGTTCAGCGCGTATTTCGTCGAAGGTCGGGACGTTGGCGACAAGACGGTTCTCGCCGAGGTCGCAGCAGCCGCGGGTATCGACAAGGAACGGGCGATTACGTTCCTGGCCGGAAGCGAGGGCGCCGACGACGTGTCCGAAGCCGAAACCGCAGCGCACAGAAGCGGCCTGAATGGCGTCCCGACCTTTGTCATCAACGGACAGCCCGCCTTTTCGGGTGCGCAGCGCGCCGAACTGATGCTGGAACACCTGATGAAAGCCGTGAGCGCGTCATGAGTGAACCGACGCCGGTGAAAGTCACGATCGCGGGCGGCTCGATCGGAGGTCTGTGCGCCGGCATTGCCCTGAGAGGCATCGGCGCCGACGTGCAGATCTTCGAGCGCGAGCGCGGCCCCATGGATATTCGAGGCGCGGGCATCTTTGCGCAACCGCATCTGACATCGCTCTTGCGCGAGCACTATGCGCCGGAACTGCCGTTCACTTCCTGCAAAATCCGGCGCTTTCTCGAGCCTGCCGGGGGGTGAAGGGCAGACTGAGTCCGCCCTGCAAGACTTCACATCGTGGGAAGCGATCTATCTCACCTTTCGGGCGGCCTTTCCCGAGGACCGCTATCACATGGGCGCGCAATGATCCCAATCGTCACCGCCGATCCGCAGCGCGATTTCATGGTCGCGCTGCTGTGCCGTCAGTCGTCCGCTACGTTGGCTGGACGAGCGCTGATCAGGTCGGCGTGTGAACCATTTCTTGCGTTGGCAATCGACCCTCCAATATCTCGATCGAGAAGGCAGTCGATGAACGCGCGAAGTGCGGGCGTCGGTGAGCGGCGGTTCGAGTAATAGAGAAAAAGCCCCGGAAAGG
>BFBZ01001622.1_pt1 | contig 14402 bp, 10 predicted proteins | sample 1888401 | NCBI WGS metagenome assembly BFBZ01 (sample SAMD00112614, study PRJDB3348) | symbiont metagenome | host: Chara braunii | reverse complement strand
GCCGCATTCGTCCCAGGTCTACACGCCGGACGGCAAGCGACTCATCTGTATACGGCTCGATCCGAAGAACCCTGCGGACGACATCGTGACCGTGTACGATGGCCCGAGCGGCAAGAAGGAGAGAGAATGGTCGTGCCCGCGACCGAAGACGGTCCACCCACAACACTGGCCCCGTGCGGTTTGCAGTGAGGGGCGATTCGTTGTGATCGGGGGCGACTCGCCCGTCCGGATTCTGGACGCCGAAACCGGGAAGGAACACGCCCGCGTTGCGACCGATGCGACGAACGTTCGAGGGCCATTAGACGACCCGCCCACGGTCGCGGTTTCGGCGGACGGATCGAAACTCGCGGTGCTGAGTGGGACGGCGACGAACCGGAAGGTGGAAATTTACGATGCCGGGACGGGCAAGTTACAAGCCGCGCACAAGCTCGAAGACTTTCCGCCGGAGGTGCTCCGTTTCACCCCGGGCGGCAAGGCGTTCGTTCCGCCGGGGATGATGAAGTTCAGTCCGAACGGTAAGGCGCTCGCCATCTGGCACTCGCCGGGCGCGCCTCAGCCTCAGGGTTCGACAACTCTGGTGTGGGAGTTCGGCGCCGCGAACGCGGCGCCGAAACCACTGGTCGCGGAGCCGTGGGCGGGAACGTCGTGTGCTGCGTTCAGCCCGGACGGCAAGACTCTCGCGGTCGGCTACGAGGACGGCACGGCGCTGCTCTGGGACCTGACCGCGAAGTGACGGCCTCTACCACGTAACGCGAGCCGCACCATGATCCGCCTTCTTGCCGCGCTCGTTCTGCTCCTGGGCTTCGGTCCGGTTGCCATCGCCGCGCCGGAGCCAAAGTCCCCGGCGGACCCGACCAAGGACCGCGAGGGCAATCCGCTCCCCAAGGGTGCGACCGCGCGCCTCGGGGCGCTCGTGTTTCGCCGTGCGAACTTGTCCGGGCTGTGGTACTCGGCGGACGGCGCGTCCCTGTACTCGTGGGACCGGCAGCAGATGATCGGTTGGGACGCGCGCACGGGTAAGCCACTCGCGAGCGGGGGCTTTCCGCTTGGCCAGAAGTTCATTGGCCGCCACCCGGTGCTCGCGGGGGGCCGGTTGATTTCGTTTGAGGATGTGTACAGTCAGGACGGACTGAGCCGCCACCTCGGGTACACGGTGACCGCCACCGGTTCGGACGGGAAGGTCATTTCGCAAGTCAACTGTTCCGGCCGCCTGCTGGGCGTCGTGGCGGACGCTGCCGCGTCTTCCTTCACGCTTTCACGAGACGGAACGCGGGCCGCCTCTGTGTCTGACGACGGCTCCGTGCGTGCGTTTGATCTCACGACCGGGAAAGAAATTTTCAAAGAAACGGTCGGCAACGCCGCTCTCACGGGCGTGGTACTCGCGCCGGACGGAAAGGTGCTGTTCGTTCAGGAGGCGTCCAAGGGCGTGCGCCGGTTCTCGCTCCCCGACGGTAAGGAACTGGCGCCGCTCGCCGTCGCCGAGGGCCGCCTGTCGCACCTTGGGGTCACCGCCGACGGCGCGCGGGCCGTCACCAAGGTGAGCGTTCCGGAGAAGACGGCGAACGGCGGGGTCCGCATTGTTACGCAGAGCTTCTCGGTGGTCCACGACCTGGCGACCGGGAAGGCGGTCGGGAAGCTCGAAGTCGGCGGTCCGCACTACTGCGGCCCGATCATCGGATCGGAAGCGATCCTCGTCATGGCATCCACCTATCGGCCACCGGCGCCATCGATCCAGACACTCGCGCGGTGGAACCTGAACACCATGAAGAAGGAGTGGGAGATCGTGGACGCCAGCGGGGAAACGGCGCTGGCGCCGGACGGCAAACGGCTGGCGATCGCCAACACCGCGAGCATCCGGATCTTTGATGCGGCGACCGGCAAGCGCCTGGACGCGGCGACCGCGCACCCCAACCCGATTGATCGGGTCGCGTTCTCGGACGATGGCGAAACGGTGACGACGCGGTGCCAGGCGGCACGAATGACGTGGTCCCTCAGCGGCGAGCGAAAGTCCGCGACGGACTCACCCGAACTGTGGGACGGGCGGGGGGACGGCGAACGCCGGGACGGCCCGCGCGCCTGGCTGGAGATCGCCGCCGATGGGAAGACGGTCGAACTCGTCGGCGGGCCCTTTGATGACCGCAAGGGCGCGTGGCGGATGCCGCTCGGCGCGGACGTGCCTGAGCGGCCGCTCACTCACGACGGCAAGCGCGTGATCGGGGCCGCGCTGGACGCGAAGTTGGGGCGCTGGGACGTGTCGGTGTACGACGGCCCGGCGGGAAAAAGGACGTCCGCCTGGACCGTCGCCGTTCCGCCGGGCCCGCCGATCCACCCGGCAATGGCGCTCTCCGGCGACGGCAAATTCCTGTTCGGGTTCGACGGGGATGTCGTCGGGCGCGACCCCGCGACAGGGAAGGAAACCGTGCGATTGAAGACCGGGCCGGTCATGATACCCGGTGGAACCTACTCCCCATTCCCGGTCGTCACAACGTTCGACGGAACGCGGGTTGCCGTCGTTCAACAGAACCTCAGGGCGCAGAACGGCACGCTCCGAGTGTTTGAGGCGAAAACGGGCAAGGAACTCGCCACACACGATCTCGGCCGGTCGCACTTTCCGGGCCTGCTGTTCAACAGAACCGGCTCGCGGGTCGCGGTGTGGCATAACGGCACCGACGTGATCGTTTACAATGCAGAAGGCCGCGCCGAACCGCGGAAATTGGATTCCGGCGCGGCCCGGGTGACATGCGCAGCGTTCAGCCCGAACGGTGCGAGCCTCGCGGTCGGCTACGAGAACGGTACGACCCTCCTCTGGGACCTGACAGCAAAGTGACGATCCGCTTTCACTCCCAGTAGTCCTCCCACCGCGTGCCGAACGACTCCTTGAGTCGTTCGAGGTACGCATACGTCTTCACCTTCACCATCCACACGTCCTCTCCGCCGGTTCCGCCCTTGCACACCACGCCTTCCGCCACGCCGTACTTGCCCGCGCGCACGGCTTCGAGGAACGAGCCGGTCAATTTGCCGGTGTAAACGACGCGTGGCGTCGGGAGGTGCCCGAAGTCATCTACAAACTGTTGCGGACCGACGAAACCGTACCCGCCCAACCACATGTCGAACAAGAGAGTTCGCTTCGGGTCGTCCGACTTGTGCGCGCCCGCGAACGAGCCCGGTCCGACGAACTCGGTGAACGCTTTCACCGTCGTGAACGCCGCGTCGTGCGCGTGGTCACGCAGAATCGCGTCGAGCGGGTCCGCAATCGTCGCAAGAAACGTCGGCGCGGCCTCTTCCAAACCGGGGTGAGCGGCCGCGAACTGCGCGGTGCCATCGGCCGTGAGGTTGAACTCGTCGCGGCGCGTGCCGAAGGCGTGCCAGCCGAAGTCGCGCTCCCAGCACCAGTGGAGGTTGGTGCCGTCGAGTTTGTCGAACGCGACGCACCGACCGGTCGGAGCCGCGCGGCTGCCGGGGATCTTCGGATAGTGGAGCATGGTGACGGAGAAGACACCGTCACACGGCGCGGGTTCAGTCCGCTCCGCACCGTCGAGACAGGGTCATGCGGTTACCGGGCACCGGGTGCGAGAGGCACACGCACGGTCGTCGTTCGAACAGGGGCGTCCGGAGCGTCGGCGTGGTACGCGAATTCCACATCCTCGGTGCGGATCTCCACAACGGCGTAACTCACGGTGCGTGCGGTGGCCCGGCTCATGTTTACGCTCAGGTGCTCGCGCCCCGGCCACGCGTGCCGGTGGAACGCGCGTTGCGCGAGCGGCCACGTCTCGGGGTTGCCCGCGAACATGGCGTCAAAAAGCTCACGGCGCGGGCCTTCGACCAGTTGGTCACCGAGCCCGGACGATGTGAACATCTGCGGCGCGCCATCGAGGCGGCGCGACGACACCAGCGGTTCGCGCCCGTCCCAGCGCACGTCAGCGACGGTTCCGGCCGCGATGAGCACCAAACGGAACGGAGAGAAGTCGTGGTAGCTCAGCTTCTCGCACGCGGCGAGGGCCGCGGACAAGGAATCACATCCGAGAAGGGAGGGGATGATCTCACCGCGCGAGCGCCGGGGCGGACCTACCCCCCCGGCCCCCCTCCCTGAAGGGAAGGGGGTGATGGCGCGCAACGCCTCCTCCGGTTCTCCCAAGATATCGGAGTTCCGGAGGTCTTTCTCCCCCTTCCCTTCAGGGTGGGGGGCCGGGGGGGTAGGTCCTGGTGCCGAGACGAAATTCCCGTTCAGCACCCCCAGCGCGAGACCCGCATCGTTAACGGCGAGCCAGGTTCCGCCCGAAGTCGGGTCGGTCGGCAGGATCGCAACACGGTTTCCGAACGGTTGTGTTCGAGGCGGTAGGGCCGCAGCGCGCGTCCGCGATTCGTCACGGTTGAACGCCAGTCGGACCCCGTTTGGTGGCACGGGAATGATGGTGAGCGTACACACGATTGGCCTCGGCAGAGTGCCCGTTGGGTTGATCGTGGGCACTGTGGAAGGGACCGGCCGAGATCAACCGGCACGGCCCGCCCGTTCCGTCACCATAACAGGAACGAACGTCGTGTGGTTGATCGTGGGGGCGCCCTCGTGGCTTCACGGCTTCAGCGGGGACATGTTTTCGATCCACCCGCTCACGCTCGGGTCCATCCAGTTGAAAAGCATCATGCCCGGAACGACACCCAGCAGGATCGCCAGGATCACGAGCGGGAGCAGACACGCCGCTTCGCGCGGCGTCAGCTCCGGGAAGGCTTGCGTGGCCGGGTTCGTGCCGAGGTAGACGCGCTGCCACGTCCACAGAAGGTAACCGGCGGTGAGGATCACGCTCAGCACGGCGGGGACCGCCAGCGCCGGCGAGAAGTTCCACGCGGCCATGAGGACGCAGAACTCGCCCACGAAGCCGCACAGGCCCGGCAGGCCCATCGACGCGAAGAAGAGAATCGCGCTCATGCCCGCGAACAGGGGCATCGGCTCTTTCAGCCCCCCCAGGCGGTTGAGGTCGCGGTGATGGGCGCGGTCGTACACCACGCCCACGATGAAGAACAGCGCCGTCGCGGTGATGCCGTGGGCGATCATCTGGAACACGGCCCCGTCCACGCCCCACTGCCAGTACTGGGCCTTCGCCGCGCTGCCCCAGCTCGCGAGGCCGAGGACCACGAACCCCATGTGGCTGACGGACGAGTACGCGAGCAGCTTCTTGAAGTCGGTCTGCCCCATTGCGACCAGCGCGCCGTACACGATGCCGATCACGCCGACCAGACCCACCCACCACGCCAGTTCGGCCGCCGCCCACGGGCAGATCGGGAACGCGATACGAATGAGGCCGTAGCCCCCGAGCTTCAGCAGAACGCCCGCCAGGATCATGCTCACGGGCGTGGGCGCCTCGACGTGCGCGTCCGGGAGCCACGAGTGGAGCGGAACGACGGGCACCTTCACGGCGAAGCCGATGAACAAGAGGGCGAAGATGAGGTACTGGAACTGACTCGTACACACCGGCTGCGCCTTCAGCCGCGCGAGCGCGGACGCCCGGTCCACGCCCGGCGCGAACAACCGCACTTTCGTCGGGTCGTCCCCCTTGGCCGGTTCCTCGATCACCTTCGTCTTCACCGCCAGCCTGTCCTCCTGGCCGCTGAGAACAAGGGCGACCGCCCGGCCGACCTTCGCGAGCGTGACGAAGTCGAACGTGTGGACCTCGACGCGCGCCAGTGCCTGGGTCAACTGCACCGGGGACGGCTCCGGGCCGAACTCGATCTTGGCCGCCTCTGTTGCGCGCCGCTTCACCTCTTCCTGGTCCACGAAGTCGCGGACGTTCACGGAGTAGAGCGCGATCATCGCCACCAACAGACACACGCCGCCGAGCAGCGTGTAGATGACGAACTTCAGTGCGGCGTACCGGCGGCGCTCCCCGCCCCAGAACCCGATGAGGACGTACATCGGGATCAGCATCAGCTCGTAGGCGAAGTAGAAGAACAGGAAATCGAGCGCGAGGAACGCTCCGATCACACCCGTTTCGAGCAGGAGCAGGAGCGCGAGGTACCCGCGCACCGAGCGGTCGATCTTCCAACTGGCCGCGACCGCGAGGAGGGACACGAGCGCGGTGAGGACGACGAGCGGCAGGCTGATGCCGTCCACGCCCAGTGCGTACTGGGCGTTGAGGACCGCGATCCACGGCCGGCGCACGATCCAGTCGGACGCCAGGAGCGCCTTGGGTACCGGCTGGGCCGCGTTACTGGCCGCCTGATCGGCGCGGGCGTCGAGGCGCGTGTGGACGGACTGCCGCGGCATCCCGTTGGCGTCGAGGTGGCTGTCGAGGAGGTTGTAATAGCCGACGACGACGCAGAGCGCTACCGAGAGCGTGCCGGCGGAGCCGAACAGCGCCCACCAGCGCATCGCCTCGGTCCACTTCGAGGGGAACACGAGGAGCCCCGCCGCGCACGCCGCCGGCATGAACACGAGGAGCGACAGCCAGAGCAGGTCCGATTCGGGCATTCCTTGGCCCTACAGAGTGTGCGTTAACAAAGGGGGCCCCCCCCGCGGGTTCCCCCTGTGACCCCCTCCTGTCAACGCGAAAGAAACGCGAGCATCCCTAACATTCCCGCGGCCGTCAAGGCCAGCGCCAGCACATACGACCGGACGCGCCCGGTCTGTGCCCCGCGGAGCGCCCCGCCGACCGCGCCCGCGGCCTGGCCCACGGCGTTCAGAATGCCGTCGAGAGTGTAGAGATCGAACCGCCGAGTCTGCGGACCCGTGTCGGTCGGGCGCTTGTCGGCCGCCGCTGCGGCGCGGGCCAGTTCCAGCGTCGGCTTCACGAGCACCGCATCATAGGCTTCGTCGAAGTACCACTTCCGCAAAAGGAACCGGTACCACGCCGGCCCGGTTGCGTTGAGGCTCGCGATATCGGGTTGTTTCCGATAGAAGACGGCGAACGCGATACCCGCCCCGGCGATGGCAACGGCGAGCGCGCTCAGACCGGCGTAAAGGTGGATCGCGTGGTCGTGCACGAGCTTGTCGTGTTCCCAGTAAAACGTCGCGCCGACGCTCGGCGGTTGGCCCTTCTCGAGAACGTGGCCGAGCGCGCTGGCTTCGGCGTCCCAGAGCGGCCACCCCCAGGCGACGACCACACTGAACACCGCCAGCACGATCAACGGGAGCGTCATCACCCCGGGCGATTCGTGCGCGTGGTCCGAAACGTGGTGATCGCGTGGCGCCCCGGTGAACGCCAGGAACCACAGGCGGAACATGTAGTACGCCGTCATGCCCGCGGTCGCGACCGGCAGCGCGAACAGGAGCGCGTGGGCCGGATTAACCGTGACGTACGCAAGTGCGGATGAAAGGATCATGTCCTTGCTGTACCACCCGCTCAGGAGCGGCGCGCCGGAGATCGCCAGCACGCCGACGAACATGGTGAACGCGGTGACGGGCATTTTCGATCGCAGCCCGCCCATCTTCCGCAGGTCTTGCTCGTGGCGGCAGCCGTGAATCACGCTCCCGGAGCAGAGGAACAGCAGCGCCTTGAAGAACGCGTGCGTGACGAGGTGCAGGAGCCCCGCCACCCACCCACCGACGCCGAGCGCGAGCATCATGAACCCGAGCTGGCTGCACGTCGAGAACGCCAGCACGCGCTTGATGTCGGTCTGCACGAGTGCGATGGTCGCGCTGATGAACAGTGTGGCGGCGCCAATGTAGGCGATGGTGAGGAGCACTTCGGGAGCAAATAACGGGTAGCAGCGGCCGACGAGATAGACACCGGCCGCGACCATCGTTGCGGCGTGGATCAGCGCGGACACCGGCGTCGGACCCTCCATCGCGTCCGGGAGCCACGTCTGGAGTGGGACCTGAGCGCTCTTGCCGGCGCAGCCGAGAAAGATGCCGATTCCCATCACGACGAACAGCCAGTACGGGATCACGCCGAAATCGGTGTACGTTGTTCGGGCGGGGACGCTGCGCGGTGCCTGCCGGTGACCGCCGTAACCGAGCGCGTCGTAGTGGTGCGGGTTTTCCCATCCGAGCGGGAACAGCATCAGGTCCGATCCGGTGCCGAACTGGTCTTTGGCGGGGAGTTCGAACTGAGAATTTCCCTTTTCGTCCGGCTCCTTCGCCGGAACGACTCGGACCAACTGGTTTCCCAGAGCCAACCGACCGTGGCTGTCCCGCTCCGGCGATCGCACGCGGCGGTTCATCTCCTCGAAGTTCAGCGTGCCGAGGTACGTCCACGCGATCAGAATGCCGACGAGAAAGCCCGCGTCGCCCACGCGGTTCACGATGAACGCTTTGTTCGCGGCCCGGCTCGCGGACGGGCGCTCGTAGTAGAACCCGATCAGGAAGAACGAACACACACCGACGAGTTCCCAGCTCACGAACACCTGGAACAGGTTGTCCGCGATCACCAGATTGAGCATCGAGAAGCAGAACAGCGATAGGTACAGGAAGAACCGACCGAACCGACCGCGCCGGTGCAGGTGGGAAGAACCTACCCCCCCAGCCCCCGTCCCTAAGAGGGAAGAGGGAGCATGAGAAGAGTCTTCGGTTTGAAGCCCCTCTCCCTGCTCCGGCCCGTGAGAAGCTCCGCTGACATAAGCCGGAGAGTGCGGAGAAGGGGTTGGGGAGGGGGCTTGGACCGCGACCGCGTGGTCCTCCACAGTCTCCTGTGTCTCCTCGCGCATGTACCCGAGCGAGAAGACGAAGATCAGCGTACCGATCACGGTGACCATCGCGAACACGACGGCCGTGAGGTGGTCGATCTTGTATCCGAGTTCGAGGGCGAGCGCGGTCGGCGGGGTGATCCGCGACGGGTCCGCGTCTCGTTGCTTCTCCCACACGGGAGGGGCCGCCGATTCGAGCGGGCCGATCCGAATCCAGTCGATCCGCTCCCCCCACCGCGCGGCGCGCTCTGCGCCGGTAGTGTGATCGTTCAGAAACAAAACCAGACCGGTGACACCGAGTGCGGCCGTTGCGGCCATGCAGGCCGTAGCGAGGTACGCGCCGGTGCGGCTGGGGATATCGCCGCCGAGCGCCCAGTACACCGCCGCCGAGAACCCGCCTTGTTTACGGAACGGCCGGAAAAGGGAGCGGAGCCCGCCCACTACGAGCAACACCACGAACGCCGCGAGCGGCAGGAGTGTGCCGGCGACGTACAGGCGCCCGGGAACGGCTTGGAACCAGTCGTACATGGCTTTCGGTCATTCGTCCTGGGACGCGAGAAAATCATTAATGGCCGCGGCGGATTCGACGAGCCCCAAACCGGTATCGGCACTGTACGCCCGCACGGCTGCGATCCGGTTTCCCGGTTGCCGGGCCAGTTCTTTCACCCGGTCGGAGAGCGGAGGCGGCTTCGACGTGTCGATCCGCAGGAACGCAGCAATGTGAGTCACCTTCCGCTCGACACGCGCCACGCTGAACCGAATCGCGACGATCTGGTACGCCACCAGAAGTACGACCAGGAACGCGAGGGTGTACTGGAACAGAGGGTCCATGCCGGGGGCTACCCCTTGAGATCGTCGGCCTCGTCCACGTCGATCGTGGCGTGGTTGTTGTAGAAGTTGAGGATGATCGCCAGCGCGACGGCGGCCTCGGCCGCGGCCAGCACGACGACCATGAGGGCGAACACCTGGCCCTCGAGGCGGAACCCCGAGTTGAACCGCGAAAACGCGACGAGGTTCACGTTTCCGGCGTTGAGAATGAGTTCCACGCCCATCAGGATGCCGATCGCGTTGCGCTTGATCGCAACACAGGTCACCCCGCACGCGAACAGAAACGCGCTCAGCACCAGAAAAGGCGTCAGCCCGACTTCGTTCATGGCTTCACCCGCCGTTTCGCGCGGGCCAGGTACGCCGCGCCGATCAGCACGACGAGCAGGTGTACCGACACGATCTCGAACGGCAACAGGTACGCGCTGCGGGTCCGGTAGAGGGGCTTGTCGGCCGGCACACCGGTCAGGGGACCGGAAGGACTCGTCTCCACCACGCCGAGGAAACTCAGACCGAGTTGACCCGCTCCGGGGCGTTCGGGGGCCGAATCGATTTCGGGGGCACCGAGCTTGAGTGACACGGTCGTGAGCAGCGCGAATAAGGCCAGCCCCAGCGTGCCCGCGACGATCCACTCGGCCCGACGCGTGCGCAGCTCGCGGAGCGGCCCGTGCGCGGTGAGCATGACACCGAACACGACCAGCACGAGCGTCCCGCCCACGTAGACGAGGAGCTGCGCGGCCCCGGCGAACTCGGCGCCCAGGAGGAAGTAGACGAGCGACACGCCCACGAGCGTGAAGAGCAGCCACACGGCCATCCGCACCACGTTGCGCGACGCGACCACGCCGACGGCGGAGACGGCCGTCGCGGTGGCGACAAGAGCGAACAGAACGACGGGTAGCGACATCGACCGCGGGGGAGAGTAGGGGGCGTAAAGCCTGTGATGAAGTAATAGGGATAAGTTCCCGTGCGTCCTTCCGCAAGGAGAATTCGGGGGAAGGTGCCGGCCGCCATCCGGGCCGAAGCTTCGTCTGACGAAAAGGAAGTGAATGACTTTCCCTGGGACCGCGGGCGTCCCGCCCGCTCGTTGCACCAGGGCCATTGCTCGGGCGTTCTTCGCGCGGCGATGCCGGCCGCTGTTCCAGGGAATGCGGTTCGCACGATCGCGATGACACGCGGGCGGTTCGGTCCCGGCTCCGGCGTCAGAACGTGAAGGTCATCTGGAAGAACCCGTTGAACAGGCTCGGCACTTTGCTCTTCTGGGCGTTGTACAGTTCGCGGAACCCGGCCCCGGGGATCAGCACGCCGAGGCCGCCCAGGAAGATCGCGTTGTTGTTCAGCCGCGGCCGGTACTCTAACCCGGAGCCCAGGTCCACCCCGATGAACCGGTCGATGTGGTTCTGGAACACGAACGTTTCCAGTGTGTTCGTCTTGTCGAACCAGAGCACGTTGGCGTTGTTGATCGACCGCAACCGCGGGGTCAGGTCGATGTCCACGCCCAGGTTGCCCAACCACAGACCGGGGTTCACGAAGTTGCTCTGCCCTTGAATCCGGCTCGACCGCAGGTCCACGAAGTTGCTCTGGTCGTTCTTGAGCCCCACGCCGAACAGCGGGATGCGGGTCTGCCGGAAGTACCCGAACAGGCCGCCGAAGTTCTGGTTGTCCAGAATGCCGTCGAACCCGGTCGCGTGCCCGTTGTTCGCGTTGCCGTCGCCCGACTGGTACAGGCCGCTCACGCGGAACCGCGCCCAGTCGCGGTCGTAGGACAGTTCCACCGCCGCCATCTGGGCGCTGATCGACGTCGGCTGGCCGGCCAGCGGGTTCATCGTGTCGCGGCCCAGCACCCAGTAGAAGGCGTGCGAGATGTTGAACCGGTCGATGTGCCCGTCGCCGGCCCAGCCCAGGTAGTACGCGTCGATCTCGTGCTGCTGGAACACGCCGACCGGGTCCGGCCGGACCAGGAACCCGTTCTTGTCGAACTTGAGCGAGGGGTTGTCGTTGTTGTAGTGGAAGCTCAGTTCGGCCGTGTACCCGGGAAACAGGAAGTCCTGCCGGTAAATGTTCGCGACCACGATGTTCTGGTTGCGGTTGTTGAACGTGTTCAGCTGGCTGTTGGTGTCTTTCTCCAACTGCGCGAAGTACGCCAGGTTGTACTGCGTGCGGTTGCCGTCCAGGTTGCCGAACAGGCGCACGCCGCGGTTCACGTCGCTGAAGATGAAGCCGCGGAAGTCGCTCGTGAACGGCTGGATACCGGCCCGGACCGATACGAAGTCGTACTGCGGGCTGAGGTCGGCCAGCTTGTACTCCACGAMCCCCTGTTGAAGGGTCGTCCACGTCCGGTCGCGGTCCAGGCCCTTGCGGACGTCCGGGCTGACGACCGCCAGTTCCTGCGCCGCCAGCGTGTTGACGTTCACGGCCGGGGTCAGGTTCAGCCGCCAGTCGTTCGGCTTGAACGCCGCGTCCCCCTGGAACAGGTCGATCGAGATCATCGTCGTGTTCGAGAACACGAACTGCCCCGACCGGCCGAAGAAGTCGGTGGTGAACGGCCGGGCGGTGCTCTCGAACGGGGTCGTCGCCGTCGGGACCATGCGCCCGGTGAAGATCGTGCTGTTCGTGCCGGTGAGCTCAAGGAACGTGTGCTGCCCGATGATCGGGTAGTCGCCCTTCAGCACGTTCTGGTTGTACGGGTCGAACCACCGCCCGAGGCGGTACGGGTAGTCGAACACCCGCGGGTGCCCCTGGCCGTACCGGTCCCACTCCGGGAACCCGATGCGCCACCGGTCCTCGACCGTCTCGAACTCCTCGTTCCCGCCGGACCGCGGTTGCACGCCGCTCTTCCCGGCGAAGCCGAGCGTCGGGAAGTACACGTAAGGCGGGGGCACCGGTTCGCTCGGGGCGCCCGGTCCGGTCGGGCTCGTCGGTTCCAGCAGCCGGTCGATCGGCTGGCGGGTGGTGTCTTTCGGGGGCGGGTTCAGCGACGGGGCGCCCGGTCGGCCCGATCCCGGCTGAGCGGCGGTCGCCTGCATTAAGGGCGCGCCGAACCCCGGTAGCGCGACGGCCGGTGGAACGAACTCCGGCGGGAGCGGTCCGGGAACGGGCGGCGGGACCGGCAGTGGTGCGGGGGCCGCCCCGGGCACGGGGGCCGATGGGGCCATCGGCATGAACGGCGCCGGTGCCGCCGCGACAACGGATTGTGCCCCCCGTGTCCCGGGTGCCGGGGCTTTATCGGTGGTCGGCGCGAGCACGTGGGGCGCGAGAATCGTCTCGCCGGGCACGACCGCGCGCGGCGCCGGAGCGATCGACGCGGGTTCGTCGCCGGGCGCGGCGGCGCCGGCAACGCCCAGCAGTCCGCCCGCGACCCACCGACCGACTTTCGAGACGCGGCTCATGTCCGTTCCCCCAAACGTCGCACGAACCGAGAGCCCCGCCCGAGCGGTGCCTCAGACCTTACACATCGGTTCCGAATGTGCCGGTCATGAGGATTCTTCTGAACGTATCGAGAATGCTGGTAAATCTGTGTAGAGGAGCGAGTCGGGCGGTCGATCACTGGAACGGAGACGAATCCGTTGTTCGCGGGCCCGGCCATGTACACCGTCGAAATCCGAAGCGCCTTTCGACGCGCCTTTCTGGGCTTCGAGAAGCTGGAAACGAGGGAGGTGTTCTCCGCGGCCACGCTCGCGGCGGGCACCCTGACCGTTACGGGCACCCAGGCCGACGACCGTATCCGCGTGTACACGGACGGGACCACGATCCACGTGCTCGACGGCACGCTGCAAATCGGTGCGTTCGCGTCCACCGCCGTCACGCAGATCGTGGTGAACGCCGCGGGCGCCACCAACACGGTGATCATCGACCCCAACGTGCTCCAACCGGCCGCGATCACCGGCAACAACGGTACAAACAAATTCGTTGCCGGCGGGGGCGCGACGACGATGACCGGCGGCACCCGCCGGGACTATCTCTTCGGGGGGCCGTCGGGGAACTCGTTCGACGGCGGCGGCGGCACGAGCCAGTTCTTCAACGTGTACTCGACGGACATGGTGTTCCCCGGTCCGGACGATCTGACCCTGCAGGCCCTGCCGCCCGGGTTCGTGGCGGTCGTGCCGGAAGCGACGCTCACCACGTCCGAAGTCAACACCCTGTTGCAGCGGGCCGCCGCGGCGTCTTCGGCGAACAACGCCATCATCGTCGTCACGGACCGCAACGGGCGCATCCTCGGGGTCCGCGTCGAGAGCGGCGTGGACCCGGCGATCACGAGTAACATCAACAACCTCGTGTTCGCCGTGGACGGGGCGTACTCGCTGGCCCTGACGGGCGCCTATTTCGCCAACAACCAGGCGCCGCTCACGTCCCGGACCGTCCAGTTCATCAGTCAGTCCACGATCACCCAGCGCGAAGTGGACTCGAACCCGGACGTCACGGACACGAACTCGACCCTCTACGGCCCCGGGTTGGTCGCGCCGGTCGGCATCGGGGGCCACTTCCCTCCGAACATTGCGAACACTCCGCAGGTGGACCTGGCGCAAATCGAACTCACCAACCGCGACCGCTCGATCAGCGCGAACGGAACCCTGTTGCCCGGTCGCTTCAACATTGATCAGACGTATGTGCCGGCCGGCCAGGCGACGCTCTACGCGCCCGACTCCTACGGCTACCAGTCGGGCCTGCTGCCCAATGCCCAGTCGCGGGGCATCGCCACGCTGCCCGGCGGCATCCCGATCTACAAAAACGGGCAGGTGGTCGGCGGCATCGGCGTGTTCTTCCCCGGCAAGACGGGGTACGCGTCGGAGGAGAACTCGTCCCTCAGCGCCACCTATGATCCGAGCAAGCCGGACCTGTCGCTGGAGGCCGAGTGGATGGCGTTCGCCGCCGTGGGCGGGACGATCACCGCGATCGGCAACGTGTCGACCAACCCGATTGGGACCATCGGCGGGATCGCGCTGCCGGCCGGCTTCGGCCTCCCC